>SL_3KL_010_SEDDRAFT_10000691_pt1 | contig 28840 bp, 23 predicted proteins | sample SodLakKL_010_SED_2_FD_10381 | JGI IMG/M metagenome (IMG submission 10381)
CTATTCTATTCTATTCTTCTTCTCCGCAGAGCTGGAGGATTTTCTTCCAGCGGCGGTCAATATATTTCTGGGCTTCTTCCAGGATGTGCTTGTTCTCTTCTTTGAAGAGGTGCCGGAAACGCCCCTGAATTTTGAACCACTCTTCGAGGGGTTTCTTTTCCTTGGGCCTGTAAGTCAGGCGCCATTCTCCATCCTCAACTTCAAACAGGGGCCAGTAGCAGGTGTCTACTGCCAGCTGGGTGATCTCAATTCCCTTTTCCTCTGCTGAACGCCACCCTCGCGGACATACTGCCAGAGTGTTGAGGAAAGCAGCACCTTTTTTGTCCAGGGCTTTTTCTACCTTCTTGGTTAAATCACGCCAGTTTGAAGGAACTGCCTGGGCAACATAAGGAATATTGTGAGCGGCGATAATATCGGTTAATTCCTTCCGGTGCTGGCTTTTTCCTGGAATAACGGACCCAGCAGGGCTGGTGGTTGTATCAGCTCCACTAGGAGTTGCAGAAGAACGCTGAATTCCAGTATTCATATAAGCACCGTTGTCATAGCACACATACAGCATATTATGTCCTCTTTCCATTGCTCCGGAAAGAGACTGCAAACCTATATCATAGGTTCCCCCGTCACCACCGAAGGCGATAAAGTCATAATCTTCATCGGGGACCCTTCCTCGCTTGCGCAGGGCTTTATGGGCGGTTTCCACTCCACTCAGGGTAGCTGCAACATTTTCAAAAGCGTTGTGGATGTAGGAGCAGCGCCAGGCGGTATAGGGAAAGATAGTTGTGGAAACTTCCAGACAACCGGTGGCCAGGGCAACCACAACAGGGTTCTTGGCTGTAGCCAGGACCTGTCTACCCACTATCGAAGCCCCGCAACCAGCACAAAGGCGGTGACCTCCGGTCAATATCTCTTCTTTTTTAGATAATTCTTTTAAATTTGCCATTTTCGCACCTCCTACTCCCTGACTCCAATATAGTTGATCCGGTCAATAGGCTGCCCATCTTTTGCTTTCTGCAGCATTTCAAACATTCCCTTGAGGTGGGAAACATTTGTGTCCCGACCGCCCAAACCATAGATGAAGTCAATTAATTTGTGCTCCTGTCCATAAAGGGCAAAGTGCATATCGGTAAAGAGAGGTCCACCATTGGTGGAAAAAGTTTCTGCCCGGTCCAGGACTCCTATCACCGGGACGTGAGCCAGTGCTTCAGCCAGTTCTTCGGCAGGGAAGGGGCGGAACATTCTCAGTTTGAGCAATCCCGCTTTTACACCCTGTTCCCTGAGTTCGTCAACAGCGGCCTGGGCAGTACCCATGGTCGAACCCATTCCGATCAGGACAATTTCTGCATCTTCCAGTTTGTATCCGGTGAAATATCCGTATTCCCGTCCGGTCAATTCGCCGTACTCTTTACCAATTTTCTTCACGGCTTCTTTGGCATATTTCATGGCCTCGGATTGCTGGCGTTTATGCTCAAAGTAGTAATCCTGAAGATCAAGAGGGCCAACTGTAATTGGATTATCCTTATCCAGAAGATGGTGTTCTGCTTTGTATTCGCCCACGAATTTCTGAACTTCTTCTGCATCATTAATATTTAAATTTTCTACTGCATGGCTGATGATAAACCCGTCGAGATTTACCATTACCGGGAGAAGAACATCCTTGCTTTCGCCAATCCTGACCGCCTGAATTGCGTTATCATATGCTTCCTGGGCATTTTCTGAGAAAAGCTGGATCCAGCCCGAATCTCTTGCGCCCATGGCATCACTGTGGTCGCAGTGAATATTAATTGGGGCACTTAAAGCCCTGTTTACTACAGGCATGACAATCGGCAGGCGGGTTGAAGCAGCGATATAAACAACTTCCCACATCAGGGCCAACCCGTTTGCAGAGGTTGCAGTCATTGAACGCGCACCGCCCGCAGCAGATCCAATACAGGCACTCATTGCACTGTGTTCGCTCTCTACTGTAACAAATTCAGTTTCTACCTTGCCGTCAGCAACATATTTTGAGAAAATCTGAACAATTTCGGTCTGGGGAGTTATCGGATAAGCCGCTACCACATCTGGATTAATTTGCTGCATGGCTTTGGCAACAGCTTCATTTCCAGTTAACGCTACTCTCTTATTCATCGCCATCCTCCTTCCCGCCTTCGGGTTCCATAACAATGGCCTTTTCTTTAGCAGGGCAAACCTCGGCGCAAATACCACAGCCTTTACAGTGTTCATAATCGATTCCCGTCATTTTTCCATCCTTGGTTTCAATAGAAGAATCGGGGCAATAAACCCAGCAGAAAAGACAGTGAATACAATTATCAGGTATCCATTCGGGACGCTTGACTCTCCAACCTCCGGTGGCATACTCATCTGCGTTTCCCGCGTCCAAGATCAATCCTCCACGGGTCAGCGTCTTCCATCCAGGTTTTTGTTCTTTACTCATTCCCCTTGCACCTCCTGAATCGCCCGGTCCAGAGCGTTTAAATTGCCCTCGACAACCTCGGGCTTGCTGGAAAATTTGCTGGAAAATTCCTCTTCAATTTTCCCCCGGAATTGATCGATAGGTAACACGTTGCCAACCTTTACCAGTGCTCCCAGCATTGGAGTGTTGGGAAAGACCGCTCCAATTTCCTCCCGGGAAATTTTGTTAGCATCACAAGTAAATACCTGCCCTGGCTCCAAGCCAAGTTTTTTCCTGATCTTCTCCGGTTTTTGGTTCGTGTTTACCAGAACCTTACCTCCCGGAGCCAGATTTTCAGTAACATCAACAACTTCCAGGAGAGTTGGATCAAGAACAACGACAATTTTGGGACTCTCAATCTGACAATGCAGGGTCATTTTACCCTCGCTGATACGGTTGAAGGCCAGAACAGGGGCGCCCATTCTTTCGGGCCCGTATTCAGGGAAAGCCTGGACATTAAGCCCCAGGTCTGATGCAACAACACCTAACAGAAGAGAAGCTGTCTTTGAGCCCTGACCGCCTCTTCCGTGCCAGCGAATTTCAACTAATTCGGACATTTATTTGCCCTCCTTTGTATATTATTTCCCAGGGTGTCCTGGTACAGTTCCAAAAAAAATCAGCTGTTTCTATAACAGCCGTTGGTCATATACGGCGTTCTCGGACAAAAATCCTATAAATAACAAACAGATGCTAATAATTAGTATAACAGAAGTCCCCATACAGGTCAATTCATTTCCAGGGAAAAATAAAGAACTTTTACCTGTAAAAAAAGCCCCCTGTAAAAAGCGGGAATTTGCCAGTGGGGGCAGTAGTTTTATATCTCTTTGCGTCCCTGCAAAGCCTTACCCAGGGTAACTTCATCTGCATATTCCAGGTCTCCCCCAATAGGGAGTCCGTGGGCTATCCGGGTAACTCTGTAGCCAAGGGGCTTTAATATCCGGGCCAGGTAAAGCGCAGTTGCCTCTCCTTCTACATTGGGGTCAGTGGCAACAATCACTTCCTTGAAGCTGCTGTCCTGGAGCCGGTTTAAGAGTTCTTTAATTTTTAATTCTTCCGGCCCTATCCCGTCAATGGGCGAAATTGAGCCGTGCAGGACATGGTAAAATCCAAAAAATTCCCCGGTTTTCTCCATTGCTACAATATCCTGGGGGTTTTCAACCACGCAAAGAACTTCTCCGTCCCTCCGGGCATCTTTACAGATAGGGCAGGGATCATCTTCAGTCAGGTTGCAACAACGGGAACAGTATTTAATTTTTTCTTTGGCTTCCAGTATGGCTTGGGCCAGTTCTTTAGCAGCAGACTGGGACCCCGAAAGAATATAGAAAGCCAGTCTCTGGGCGGTTTTGGGACCTATGCCGGGAAGCTTGGTCAGTTGCCCCACCAGGCGGGCAATGGGACGGGCAAAGTAATGCATCTTACATTAAACCCGGGATGTTCATGCCCCCGGTAACTTTTTGCATTTCCTGGCTGGCCATTTCCTGGGCCTGGCGCATAGCTTCATTTACAGCAGCCAGGATCATGTCTTCAAGCATTTCAACGTCATCGGGGTCCACTGCTTGGGGGTCAATCTTTATATCCAGTATTTCCTGTTTTCCATTGGCAGTAACTTCTACCATTCCCCCCCCAGCATTGGCCTTGACTTCCCTTTCAGCAAGCTCTTCCTGAATGCGGGCCATTTCTGCCTGCATTTTTTGTACCTGTTTCATCATCTTTCCCATGTTCATCAGTAAAACCTCCTCTTCCAGAATTCAATCTTCTACAATCCGACCCTCAAAAAGTTCCAGGGCTTCCTGGACCAGGGGATGCTCCCTCAGGGTTTCCCTATCTTCCCCCCCGGTCTCTTCTATAAAGGGTTTTTCTTCCTTCTGTTCCCCTTCCATAATAAACCGGGGAATAATTTTTTTGCCAAAATATTCCTGCAGACTTGCCTCCAGATAATCACGGTTTTTCTCCAGTTCAGTGCGGTGGAAAGCAAAACGTACCTGCAGGGTTAACCTTCCTTTTTCCAGGCTCCGGGGAGAAACATCCCGCAAAAGGGCCTGCAGTCTTGGATAGATGCTGTTTTCTTCCTTCTTCCGCCCCAGAAAGTGCAGGAATTCAACCCAGTTATCCTTGATGGATTTTCCCGTTATTGGTTTTTCTTTGCTCGGAGTTTTTGTCACAGGAGTAGGAGTTTCACTCTCATCTTTTTTTAATATCTCTTTCCCTCTTTCATCTTTTGCTTTTTTTTGTTCTTTCTCGGGCTTCTGTTCTTTTTTCGCCCGGGGAGTTTCTTTTTCAGGCTTCTTTATAATTTCTTTTTCAACCTCTTTTTTACCAGGGTTTTTTTCTATTTTCATTTCCTTATCACCTGTTAAGTTTGCCAGGCGCAGACCTGCCATTTCCAAAAGTAAAAAGGGATGATTGGAATAATCCATATCTTTTTCCAGACCGGAAAGGATTTCCAGCATTGCCAGAAGATCCGAGCGGTCTAGGTTTCTACCCAGGCTTAATAATTCCTTTTTGTCCTCAGGAGGCACCTCCAAAAGCCGTGTCTCAGGACCGCATTCTTTCAATATCAAAAGGCTACGTAAATATCCGGTGAGGTCGCGCAAAACGTTCCTGGGATCCTTACCCCTCTCCTCAATTTCCTGCCACAGGGTAAAAAGCTCCCCGGTATCATTTGTGATTATCTTTTCCACTATCCGGGCCAGGTCACTTCGGTCCAGTCTTCCCAGGAGCTCATAAACCTGGTCTCGTTCCAGGGTCCCCTCGGAATAGGAGATGGCCTGGTCCAGAATCGAAATTGCGTCCCTGAGCCCCCCACCCGCGGCTTCAGCGACAGCCTGCAGGGCATCAGGAGAAACTGTTACACCTTCTTCCTTGCAGATAAACTCCAGGCGTTCAATAATATCTCTGTAGGTATGCAGGCGAAGATCAAAGCGCTGGCACCTGGATAAAATCGTGGGCAAAACCTTGTGGGGTTCGGTTGTCGCGAGTAGGAACAAAACCCGATCCGGAGGATCTTCCAGGGTTTTCAAAAAAGCATTAAAGGCTTCTTTGGTCAGCATATGAACTTCGTCGATAATATAAACCTTATTTCGCCCTTCGCTCGGGGAAAAGGAAACAGTACCTTTAAGAGCCCTGATTTCGTCAATTCCCCGGTTGGAAGCAGCATCAATTTCCACCAGGTCCATGGACTTCCCTTCCTGGTGTCTTTTGCAGGAAATACATACTCCGCAGGGATCGGGAGTAGGTCCTTCCTTGCAATTAACTGCCTTGGCCAGGGCCCGGGCAATTGTAGTTTTACCTGTCCCCCTGGGGCCGCAGAAAAGGTAGGCGTGGTTAACCTGCCCTGCCTTCAAAGCATTTATCAGAGTTTTGACGACAGGTTTTTGCCCCACTATGTCATCCAGGCGGTGGGGTCTATATTTGCGGTAGAGCGCCAAATAGGCCATAATAATTCCTCCCCTTTAGCTCAATTCGTCAATACCCTCCACTCTCCTGCCCCGAAAATAAAAAACCCCCCGAGGGGAAATAAATTGGCCGCACACCCGCCTTCGAATCAACTGCCCGGACGTTACCTGGACAGTTAGCTCCCTCCAGGAACCCCTGCGGCACCCGAAGGGTCCCACTTACCGCTGCTCCCTCCCGGGCCTGACGGGGTTTGTGGATCTTCGTCGCGCAGGACCCGGAGTTCAACACCACTTATCCAGGTCAGGCCCCGAACAGAAAAACCCTCTGGCGGGAATTCGACCCTGCTATAGCGGATTGCAGGTACAGGGTACCGCTAGCCCCCCGTCTAGTGCGGCCAAACTTAAATAGCTATAAAAATGGCGGAGAGGGAGGGATTCGAACCCTCGGAAGGCAGAGCCTTCACACGCTCTCCAGGCGTGCCTGTTAAGCCGGACTCCAGCACCTCTCCGCAAATCTATTAAAATCTTGGCGGAAGGGGAGGGATTCGAACCCTCGTGGCAGTCTCCTGCCAACTCGATTTCGAGTCGAGCTCCTTCAGCCGGACTCGGACACCCTTCCTTGTCGAAGATCTCGAAAAAATTCGCTCAATAATCTGCCGCATTCTTCGGCCATAACCCCGCCCTGATAAGAAACCCTGTGGTTAAATCCTTCCAGGTCATAGAGTTTAAGCAGAGATTCTACCGCTCCGCCTTTGGGATCCCGGGCACCGTATACCACCCGGGCGATCCGGGCCAGCATAATTGCCCCCGCACACATGGGGCAGGGCTCCAGGGTTACATAAAGGGTGCAGTCTTCCAGGCGCCAGGTCCCCATTTTCCGGGCAGCAGCCTGGATGGCAAAAATTTCGGCGTGGGCCGTGGGGTCCTGGTTTTTTTCCCGTAGATTATGCCCTCGCCCCAGAATTTCACCCCCGCCAATTAAAACGGCCCCAATGGGAACCTCCCCGATACGGGTGGCCTCCCGGGCCTCCTGTAAAGCCAGTTCCATGTACGACTGATCTTGATTTTCCATAATCATACCTCTATTTGGGGACTCCCCGGTGCCGGTAGAGCCCAACAATCCTGCATTTTACGCAAGCTAATTGTAGCAAACTTTCCTGCCCTTGTCAAGAAAAGCAGGCGGCTTCATTCTCATATATATCAGGGGGTTTTCTTCGGGATGGTTCTCCTGGAAAAAAACAAATCCTGCAGGTAAATCCATCCTACAACCAGGGGGAAAAGATAGCATAAAGCTGCATAGGGACCGTACTGTAAAACTGATATCCCTGTAATGGAGCTGATAATAACCACATTAACATTCCAGGGAATAATCGGCGCAAGGACTGTACTGGAATCGGAAATTGTTCTGGCAAGATATGCCGGGTGAACATTTAGTTCACGGTATTTTTTCCCATAAACCCTTGCGGTAAGGACTATACCCACAGTCTGATCAAAAGCAGTCAGCAGGCTTCCTAAAAGGCCTGACTTTAAAAATAGTTCTCGTTTTTTCTCAACTTTCTGGATTGAAGGCTGCAGCAGGGGCTTCAATGTTCCTGACTGGTCCAAAAGGCCGCTCAGGGCAATAACGGCGCCCACTATGAAAACCACTTCAACCATGCCCAAAACTCCGCCTCCCACAAGGATTTCATTCAATTCCCCGGAGTTTGTTGCCGGAGAAAAACCATAAAAAATATGTTTTATTATTTGCAAAAAAGATGTCCCCTGGAAAAAATAAGCAAGAAAAATTCCTCCTGAAAGGACGGTTAAAATGGTAATTATTATATTAACCCCTAAAACCGGTAAGATAACGGTAAGCAGGGGCAGAATGAAAAGCCAGGGTGAGATATAAAAACCTTCCTGCAGGGCCGCCTGGAGCTTAAATATGGCCTCCCCGTTATCGGAAACTTCAAAACCCAAACCCACCAGGAAATAAAACAGGGCACCGAGGAGGAAAACAGGCAAGAAAGTCTTTTGCATGCAAACCATCAAATCCCTGAATTTGACCTCTGTTACATGTAAATTCAGGTTGACAAGTCCTGAAATAGGAGAGATTTTATCAGCCACAAAAGCTCCCGAAACCAGGGTTCCCAGGATTATACCGTGGGGAATACCGAAACCCCTTCCAATTCCAAGGATTGCAATCCCGAGAGTCCCAATTGTTCCAACTGCGCTCCCCATAAAAACTGACATTAAAGCCGTGATGAAAAAAGCAATTAAAAGGAAATTTGCTCCATCCAGGAAATCAAAACCGTAATAAATCATTGCCGGGACAGTTCCTGAGGCCATCCATACCGAAATATTGGCTCCTATAAGGAGGATAAAAAAATATAGACGGGTACAGTCACGTATTCCGCTGCCCACCATCTGGAATATTCTATCCCTGGAAAAACCCCTTTTGCTAAGGACAAGCCCGCTGAAAATCAAACCCAGTAGGAAAGGAATAACAAGAGATAGGCCCAGGAGCATGCTTATTATTATCGCCGAAAAAACAAAAACTACAATAATTATTGATTGTCTCCTGTCATCCATAACATTCCCTCTTTTCCATCAGGGCTACAAAAAACCACAAGGAACATTTAATCCTTGTGGTTCCTGAATTCTTATTATGGCGCGCCCGGGAGGATTCGAACCCCCGGCCTTCTGATCCGTAGTCAGACGCTCTATCCAGCTGAGCTACAGGCGCGCTTCGCTTAATATAATAACACATGCCTATCTCAAATGCAAGCCAAAAATTTCACTCTATCAGGGGGTTCCCGTCCGTACCTGGCGAGCAAATTTTTCGGGTAAACCTGCCTTGATAATATCATCTGCTGCAGCTTCCCAGTCATACTTAACCTTGCGGAAAAAAACCTCCAGCTCTTCTGCGAAATTGATTATTACATAATCTGCCTGGGGAGAACCTGACTTAGGCTTGCCCACACTTCCAGTGTTAATAAGGTGAATTCCCTCGATGTTTTTATGGTAAGGGAGGTGAGTATGGCCGCAAATAACTATATCAGCCCCAGTTTTTTTCAACATGGGAGCAACTCGCTCTTCCGGTCGATCGACAAATAGGTACTCGTTAATCTTTCTCGGGCTCCCGTGGACAAGGAGGACTTCCCANCCCTCCACATTTTCTCGGATTTCAGGGAGAAGTTTTCGCAGGTAATTTTTGTTTTCCGGGATGACAGCAGCTTTAGACCAGGCCAGAGATCTATCCCCCAGTTCCCGGTCTTCTTTCGTGGTATAAGCGCAGCCGCAGTCCTGCCTATCATAACCAACCCCGTCGTCGTAATTACCCATTATTGTTGGGATTTTTCTTTCCCGGAGGCGGTCAATTACCTCATTGGGATTGGCCCCATAACCAACAAGGTCACCCAGGCAAATAACTTTATCTGGATTTTCCCGATCAATTGCTTCCAGGACCCTATCCAGGGCCCTTATGTTAGCGTGAATATCAGAAAATAGTGCCCATTTCATTGTTTATTATCCCCCTTCTTTACCTTTTCCATTATATATCAGTTAACTACTATCCTCCATAGAAAAGCTCCTTTTCTTACATAAACTTAACAAAGAAAAAAAATTGGAGGTTTTGCAGGAAACGGCCTGTTTTCTCCGAATAATATAAATTGTTTGTATTTATTTACACAAACTTTTTCCAGGAGGTGATAGTCCTTATATTAAAAAGTAAAGGAGTGATGATGATCAGTACCAATCAAACCTGGATTTCCAGCCCGGTAAGAAGTCAGATCTACAGCTTTCTATCAGCCTGTTTCCGCGACGAAATTACACCTGACACAATAACCGCTTTTTTGGGAAAAAAAGCTGAGACGATAAAGGCTCTCCAGCATGTGTCTGAAAAAGATTCTGCTGAGATGGAAAGCATAATCGATGAAATTTCCAGGGGTTGGACCGAAGTTAGCGGGGAAAAAAGACTACAGCTAAGAAAAGAATTTGCTTTCCTTTTTTTAACGCCTTCAGGGGTTAAACCCTTTGAATCTGTATACCGGGGGAAAAAGAAGCTTTTAATGGACAAACCCTGGGAGGAAGTCCGTTCTTTTTTCCGGGAACTCGGCCTGGAGAAATCCCCTGAAGAAGATCATCCAGAAGATCACGCTGCAGTGGAGCTCGGTTTTATGGCCAATTTTGCTCATATGACCAGTAAAACTGAAGTGGGTGATGGAGAATGGCAGGAGCTCGTTGCTATTCAGGACGAGTTTCTGCAAAACCATATTTCCCTCTGGATCCCTGACTTATGTGATGACATCCTGGAAAAAGAGGAAAAAATTGAGTTTTATGGTTTAATCGCCCGACTGGCCAAAGCGTTTATCGGGCTGGAAAATAATCTATTTAATCAACAGAAAGAACTACGGTGTAATGTCAAGAAGGAAATAAAAGGAAAATAATTAAAAAGGGTTAAAAAAGTACACTACTCTCTAAACCGAAAAAGGTCGCAAACTTCGAACCAAAATCAGTAAAATAAAGTTAAAATATGTAATTTTTCAAGTTTTTAATTGTTCCTCCCTTTTTGATAAATTTGGCCTTTGCTCAGCAGTGCAAAGACCAGCCGGACAAACTTTCTTGCAGTCAGAACCAGAGCTCTTTTATGTTTGTGTTTTGTGGCTTCCTGGTATTTCCGATTGTAATAAGCAGCATATTCCTTGTTGTGCAGCCTTAAAGAATTTGCCGCTTCTACCAGGTAATAGCGCAAAAACACGTTACCAGACTTTGTTAGGGAAGTCTCTTCGGCTTCAAAGTCGCCTGACTGAGTCTTATGCCAGGTGAGCCCTGCAAATTTGGCGAGGGACTTTTCACTGGGAAACCTTTTCACACCACCGATTTCAGAAACAATACCTGCAGCTAAAGCAGGACCTATTCCTGGAATTGTAGTTAAAGTCTGATCAATAGCCTTAAGTTCTCTGGCAATTGATTTATCAATTTTCTTACACTGATTTTCCAGGAAACGAATATTTTCAATGGTCATGCTGAGGGCAACACTAACTGAATCTTCCATCTTTGGGTTGAGACGATAAGAGTTTTTAGCTGCTTTTTTGATAGCTTTAGCAAACTCTTGGGGGTTTTTAGTTCTGTTGTTGCCCTTGGCGAGAATGAATTCAGCCAGTTCTTCAATAGGCATTTCGGCAACTTGTTCCAGGGAAAACTCGTTGAGCAACTCCAGGGAAGAATTGTTGAAGGTGCGCTTGCCTGAGGCCTTAAAAAAATCGGAGAACTTGAGTGAGATTAGTTTAAGAGCCCTATTTTTTTCATTGCGGATATTCTTTTTCAAGTTGTAGCGGAGTCGAGTCAATCGTGCTAATGGAGCGTAAAGAAGACTTCTTTTATCAACAGGGTTAAGTCGGCCAAATCTTAATCTATCAGCAATAACCCAAGCATCAATGGCATCAGTTTTGGGCAAAGTGGTGTAAGTTTTTTTGAACTGCTTGACAAGAGAGGGATTGATAGTAAATAACTGGACTTCGGAAGAATCTGGAGCAAAATCTTCTAAAGCTTCAAGAATGTGCCACCAGTAGAAACCAGTAGCTTCCATCCCGATGTTAATTTTGCTGGGAGAATGATTTTTGCTCAGTCTTTGGATAAATTTTAAGAAGGCTTCCAACCCTTTTTGGTTGTTGGGAAAGGAAAGAGGCTTGGAAATAATCTCACCATCACTATCCATGAATTGAGCCAGGTTGTTTTCTTTACTAATGTCAATACCAATAAAAAGAGCTTCTGACAACGAAATCACCTCCCCAGCAAGGTAAGATTTGGGGTCCATCCCCGAGAGTCCCGTCAGTTCAACAGCCTCGCTATTAGAGCTCACAGAACGCAAATGGGGCTGCTACCCTTAAGCTGCTGAGACAAAAGGCCAAAAGCGAACGCGGCATCTCTCTACGAGTGAAAGGTTCCGGCGGGTTCGGGGTCCCATTCTTAAACGAGAGGTATAACCTCAGGAGGGATCGAAAGCTTCCCCGCCCTTGCTTAAGGGAATTGTCTCAAAGATGGCCCCAAAATTCAAGTTTAGAAAAGGGTGTTGTGGATTTGCCGCAGTTGTGGATCATGCTGGATAACAAGTTATCCACAGGCTCCACAACTGCTTGGAAAACGCCTGTGGCGTTTACCACAAATCCACAACAGGGACTACTAATGCTAATGGAATAAAACAAATTAATACTTTTATGGATTTTAACAATGATTAGTTTTGCATGATAGGTCTAAATATTATTATACGAGGAGGGAAAGTTGTGGGTTCACTCTTACTGAAAAATATAGATTTCCTGGTTACAATGGATGAAAAGAGGAGAGAGTTAAAAGGTTACAGCCTTTTAATTGAAGATGGAATTATCACAAGGCTGGAAAAAGAGATACAGGCTCAGCCCGACTGGAAGATTATAGATGCCGAGAATAAGTGGGTTTTTCCCGGATTAATCAATACCCATCACCATTTTTATCAGACCTTGACCAGGTGTCTTGGAGAAGTCCAGGGTGCGGAACTTTTTCCCTGGCTGAAAACCCTTTACCCAATCTGGGCCCGGCTTACACCCGACGGGGTTACAGCCAGCACCAGGATTGCCCTGGCAGAACTATTAAAAAGCGGTTGTACGGCTGCCAGCGACCACCACTATGTTTTTCCCCGGGGGCAGGATCCTGAACTGATAGATTACCAGATTGAAACCGCACGGGAAATGGGTGTCCGCTTCCATCCCTGCCGGGGGAGCATGTCCCGCGGGGAAGACGAGGGAGGGCTGCCTCCCAGGGAAGTTGTCCAGAAGGAAAGCGAAATTCTCGATGATTCTCTCCGGCTGATAGAAAAATACCACGACCCCAGCCCCTATTCAATGTGCCAGATTGTCCTGGCACCCTGCTCTCCTTTTTCAGTAACCCCTGAACTTCTCCGGGAAACAGTTGTGCTGGCCAGGCAATACGGGATCAGGTGTCATACCCATCTTGCTGAAACCAGGGATGAGGACGATTACTGCGAGAAGGAACTGGGCATGAGGCCCCTGGAATTCATGGAAAAGGTGGGCTGGCTGGGACAGGACATCTGGTATGCCCATGGTATTCATTTCCTTGATGATGAACTCGATGTCCTGGCCAGAACAAAGACCGGGGTTGCCCACTGCCCGGTATCCAACCAGAAATTATCTTCTGGAGTTGCCCGAATTCCTGAAATGCTCAAAAAAGGCATCCCGGTGGGGCTTGCTGTTGATGGTAGTGCTTCCAATGATGGGTCCAATATGCTGGTTGAAATGAAAAGCGCCCTCCTCCTGCACAAGCTTTACTGGGGAATTGATTCTATTAGCTCGCGAGATGTTTTGGAAATTGCAACCCGGGGAGGAGCAGAACTTTTGGGACGGCCGGACCTGGGGAGTATAGCTACTGGCCAGGCTGGAGATCTTTTTATGGTTGACAAAAGGAGTGTTGGCTATGCAGGAGCGGAGACGGACCCGGTAACAGCCCTGCTTACCTGTGGGGATAGTTTTCAGGCTGACCTTACAGTTGTTGGCGGAAAAGTCCTGGTTCAGGAGGGAAGATTAAAAGAATTTGCTGAGGAAGATTTAAACCGGGAAGCAGCCCAAAAGTCCCGGGCCATGCTCGAGAAAGGGTGATATTATGCTGATAATTGGAAATGGAACTGTTATTACCCATGATCCTGACCACCCCCTGCTGGAAGATGGAGCAATAGCAGTTCGGGATGGTGTTATCCAGGAAATAGGTCCCACCCACAAGTTAAAACAGCGTTATCCCCAGGCTTCATTTATTGAGGCCAAAAACAAAATTGTGATGCCGGGAATGATCAATTCCCACATGCATTTTTATAGTTCCTTTGCCCTGGGAATGGACCTTAAAACCAGTCCACCCCAGAATTTTACCCAGATCCTGGAGAAGCTATGGTGGCGACTGGATAAGGTTTTGCAGGGAGAAGATATTTACTACAGTACCCTGGTTGCGGCCATTGAGGGAATAAAAAACGGGACTACTACCTTTTTGGACCACCATGCTGGCCCGGGGGCAATAACCGGGTCTCTTGATCAGATTGCCAGGGCCTGCAATGAGCTGGGAATAAGAGCCAGCCTGGCCTATGAAGTATCGGATCGGGATGGAGAGGAAGCAGCCCAAAAGGGAATTGAAGAAAATATTCGCTTTTTTGACCGCTGTCAAGGGGAGAATAACCCCTTAATTGCATCTTCTTTTGGCCTGCACGCTTCATTTACTCTTTCGGATTCAACCCTGGAAAAATGCCGGGAAGCGGCAGGTGACAGGAGTATTGGGTATCATATCCATACCGCCGAGGGGAAAGCGGACCGGGAAGCCTCAATGGAAAAACATGGGATGCCAGTGGTAAAAAGGCTTGATAAATGGGGTGTCTGGAATGATTTAAGCCTTGCAATCCATGGAGTTTATATTGATGAGGAGGAAATGGATATTCTCCAGGGAAGGGATACTGCAGTAATTCACAACCCGGAATCAAATATGGGTAATGCCGTCGGCCGGGCTCCGGTTTTAAGAATGCTGGAAAAAGGGCTTCTGGTTGGGATGGGAACTGATGGTTATACCACTGATATGTTTGAAGGTATTAAGGTAGCCAACCTTCTGCACAAACATGGCGAGGGCAATCCTTCTGCGGCCTGGGGAGAAATTCAGGAAATGGCTTTTGCCAACAATATTGAGATAGTTGAACGGCAGTTCAGGCAGAAAATCGGTGTAATTGCGCCAGGAAACCGGGCCGATATAATTATCCTCGATTATAAACCCCGAACTCCCCTTACCGCAGAGAACTATTACATGCATATCCTAATGGGAATCTCCGGCCGGATGGTAGAAACCGTTCTTGTTGATGGCAGGGTTCTTCTGGAAAACAGGGAACTGGTCGGCCTGGACGAGGAAAAAATATTCCGGAGAGCCCGGGAAAGGGCTCAACGGGTCTGGAAGGAAATTTAAAAGAGGAGAAGTGATTAATGGAAGACAAAAAACAGCTTGAAGAAAAAGCTATAGTGCTTTACAAGCTCGAGGATAGACCGCCTCTAATGGAAACGATACTCCTGGGGCTGCAGCACATGCTGGCAATGTTTGTGGGAATAATAACTCCACCCCTGATTGTTGCGGGTGCAATCGGACTGGATACTGAATCCACAGCATTTATCGTATCCATGGCCCTTATTGCATCGGGTATCGCAACCTGGTTGCAGATAAAAACTCTGGGGCCAATTGGATCTGGGCTATTGGGTGTTCACGGAACCAGTTTTACTTTCCTGCCACCAGCAATTTCTGCAGGTTTGGCCGGAGGCTTACCCCTTATTTTTGGAATGGCTCTTATTACTTCGCCCGTGGAAATGGTCCTTGCCAGGTTTGTCGAACAGGCCCGTAGAATATTTCCTCCTGTAGTTACCGGATCTGTCGTAATGATGATCGGACTCAGCCTTATCGGTTCTGGGATGAATGATTTCCTGGGTGGAGTGGGTGCGGCGGATTTTGCCAGCCCCCGCAACATTATTCTGGCCCTGTTTGTTCTTTCAATTATTATTTATTTCAACCGTTTTGGGCGCGGGCTGGCCCGGATAGGGGCAGTTGCAATGGGTATAATTGTTGGTTACCTGGTCAGCTTACCCCTGGGGCTGGTTGACTTTGGTCCCGTTGCTGCTTCTGGGTGGATAACCCTCCCCAGGCCTGTCGCGTATGGCCTGAGCTTCAGCTGGGCTGCTGTAATTCCCTGGGTAGTAGCCTATTTTATTACTTCAATTGAAACCATAGGTGACCTTACTGCAACCGCAGAAGCCTCCGGGGAACCGGTTACCGGAAAGTTACATAGCAGGCGACTCCGGGGAGGTGTTCTTGCCGATGGTGTTGGATCCGCTATTGCGGCCATTTTTAACTCCATGCCCAACACTACTTTCTCCCAGAACATTGGAGTAATTCACCTGACCCGGATCGGCAGCAGGGTTGTCGGACTGGCCTGTGGAACCATTCTCCTGGTCCTGGGTTTTCTACCCAAAATTGGGGCTTTAGTAAGTGTAATGCCCCGCCCTGTTTTGGGAGGGGCAACTGTCGCAATGTTTGGCCTGGTAGCTACTTCCGGGATCAGGATTGTTTCCCGGGGCGGCCTAACTGAGAGGAACATGTTTATCCTCTCAATTGGTCTGGCCCTGGGGATGGGAGTTCAGTATGTCCCAGAAGCCACAGAGCAGCTCCCCGCTGTCGTGGCCAGTATTTTTGAGCAACCCATCGCTACAACGGCAATTGTGACCTGCCTGTTGAATTTAATTATTCCCAGAGAAGAAAAGGAGGCTGATGTTGATGCTGATTGATCTGGGGTACCGCGCCCCGGATTCCCTGGAAGAAGCCCTGGAAATTTTGGGGGAAGATTCTTCTTTTTTAATCCTTGCCGGGGGAACGGACCTTTTAGTTAAGTACTTTGATGCCCGGGAAAAAATGGGCAATGTTCTGGATATTTCCCGCCTGGAGGAATTGAAAAAAATTGTGATTGAAGGAGAAAAAATATTCCTCGGGGCCTTAACAACTCATGAAGAAATCTACCGCAACCCAGACCTTCAGAAAAAGGTTCCTTTTCTGTGCAGGGCTGCAAAAAGTGTTGGGGCTCCACAGATCAGAAATCAGGGAACCCTGGGTGGAAATATGGCCAATGCTTCTCCTGCTGCTGACCTGGCGCCCCCGCTCATTGCGGTGGGAGCAAGGATTTTGCTTGCCGGACCTGATGGGGAAAGATCTTTTAACCTCGATGAGTTTTTTACCGGACCGGGGAAGACCAGGAAAAATCCCAATGAAATAATTACCGGGGTAGAATTCAATGTTCCCGTTGGTGATTTCCGGAATACCTTCCTGAAAGTAGGGCAACGCAGGGCCCTGGCGATTGCCGTGGCCAGCCTTGCTATAGCCCTCAGCTGCAGGCAGGGAAAAGTGGAAGAAGTCCGACTCTCCGCTGGTTCAGTTGCTCCAATTCCTCTCAGGGCCAGGGAAACAGAGAAGATTTTACAGGGCCAGAAACTGGATAATCTTCCCCTGGAAAAAGCGGCAGATCAGTTAGAAAAAGAAGCCAGCCCAATAGATGATATCCGGGGAACACGAGTTTACAGGGCCAGAGTCCTGGGTAACCTTCTCCGAAAAGGTTTGCAGGAAGTTCTTTCCCAGGAAGGGGTGAGTGAAAATGGCTAAAGTAAAAGTAAATTTGAAAGTAAATGGAAAAGAACATTCCCTGGAAGTAGAAGCTGCAACCAGGTTGCTGGACCTTTTAAGGGATGAGCTGGGATTGATTGGCACCAAAGAGGGTTGCGGAAAAGGGGAATGCGGGACCTGCACGGTAATTATGGATGGAAAAACCGTTAACTCCTGCCTGGTTCTTGCTCCCCAGGCAGACGGCCGGGAGATTATGACCATTGAGGGGTTGGGTTCCCCCGAAGCTCTCCACCCCCTGCAGGAAGCTTTCATTAAAAAAGGAGCAGTGCAGTGTGGTTATTGCACTCCCGGAATTATTCTATCTGCCTTCGACTTACTGGAAAAAAATCCTCGCCCCACCAGGGAGGAAATTAAAGAAGGAATTTCGGGAAATCTTTGCCGCTGCACTGGCTATGTGAAAATTGTAGAAGCAATTGAATTCTTCAACGAAGGGAGGGGAGAGCATGACAAATAAATTTGTTGGCAAGAGGATTGACCGGGTTGATGCCCGGGACAAGGTAACGGGAAAAGCTCTTTATTCTGCTGATTTTTACCAGGAAGACATGCTTTATTTAAAAGTCTTGCGGGCTCCTCACCCCCATGCCCGGATTAATTCCGTGGACGTAACCAAGGCCAGGAAAATTCCCGGGGTTGTAATGGCAATTACTGCAAAGGATATCGCCTGGGTAAAAAACTTTGGCATGATTTTTAAGGACCAGGAGGTTCTTGTCCGGGAAAAAACCCGCTACATGGGAGACGCCCTGGCAATAGTGGCAGCAGAAACTCCGGCAATAGCCAGGCAGGCCCTGGATTATATTGAAGTAGATTATGAACCACTGCAGGTTCTCTCGGATCCTCTCCAGGCAATGGACAAAAAGGCTCCCTATATTCACGAACCCAGGGAAGAAAATTGCGAACCTGGTTATAATCCAGGAAACCTCCTCTGTTCCCACCGTTTGGAAAGAGGAGATGTTGAGAAAGGTTTTGCCGAGGCGGATAAAATAATAGAGAACGAAATCCGAACCCCCCATGTTGAACACGTTGCCCTGCAACCTGAAGCAGGAGTGGCAAAATATGACAAAGATACCGGAGTTTGCACCATGTGGGTGGCTACCCAGTGGCTGCATGATATTCAAGCTGATGTAGCCCAGGCCCTTAACCTGAAGGCCGAACAGGTTCAAATTATTCAACCGGCCATAGGAGGAGCCTTCGGGAAAAGGGAAGATGTTTCCGTCCACATTATTATTGGTCTTATGTCAATTTTAACCGGGCGGCTGGTTAAGATGGAAATGACCCGGGAAGAATTGATGATAACCCAGAATAAGCGGCACCCCATTATTTTCCGCTACAAGACCGGGGTGAAAAAGGACGGAACCATTACGGCCTGGGAGGCAGAGGTTATTGGAGATACCGGGGCCTATGCTTCGACCGGGTCAGCCGTAGTGCACCAGGCTCTTTATATGTGCACGGGGCCCTACAACGTTCCTCACCTGAAGGGAGTTTCTTACACTGTTTATACCAACAACACCTATGCGGGGGCAATGCGGGGCTTTGGGGCAACCCAGGCTGCGTTCGCCTATGAAACCCAGATGGATTGTATCGCTGCAGAACTCGGGATTGATCCCCTTGAGTTCCGGCGGAAAAACGCCTATGAACTCGGTTCGATAACTCCCAATGGACAGATCCTAACCACAAGTGTTGGGATTAAAGAAACGCTGGATAAAGCGGCGGAAATATTCGGGTACGAGCCGGGTCGGCTCAGTAAAGAGGTCAATGGCAAAATCCGGGGAGTGGGAGTTGCCTCTTCCATGTTTGGCTGTGGTTATGGCGAAGGTTTTCCTGACCATTCGATTGTTGACCTGGAGGTAACCCGTGAAGGGAAAATCCTGGTCAGGTCTGCTGCCGCTGATGTAGGGCAGGGAATTTTGACCGTGGTCTGCCAGATTGTGGCTGAAGTCCTGGATATTCCGATGGATCTTGTGGAAATGGCTCCGGGCGACACCCACGCAACCCGGAATGCCGGGTCAACCTCGGCAACCAGGCAGACAATTTTTTCTGGAAATGCCGCGAAACTCGCCGCAGAAGAACTTTTAGGGAAAATTTACCACAGGGCTTCCCTGGAACTTTCCAAGCATCACCCCCAGTTTCTGGTTAGGGACGGAGAAGTTGTGCTACAGGGAACAGAAACCAGGATTTCTCTAGCCCAACTTGCCAGAATTTCCCGGGAAAAAGGAGATCCCCTCCAGGCCGAAGGCTGCTATTTTCCCCGGACTGATGTTCCTGACGAAGCAACCGGCCAGGGCCGACTCGTTTATGTTGCCTACACCTTCAATACCCACATAACCGAAGTAGAGATTGATAAATATACCGGAGAAACCAAAGTTTTACGCGTGGTTGCAGTCCCCGATGTTGGCAGGGTTATTAACCGCGTTGGTGTTGAAGGCCAGAGCGAGGGAGGAACGGTCATGGGTCTGGGCATGGCTCTGATGGAAAAACAGGTAATAGAAGAGGGTATTACCAAAAACGCCGACCTTTCAACCTACTTGATTCCCACTTCCCTGGATATGCCGGAGATAATTACTGATATCGTGGAAAGCGGTGATGCCGCTGGCCCATACGGAGCCAAGGGAGTAGGTGAACCGGCCCTATTACCAGCGGCCCCGGCAATTATTAACGCAATTTACAATGCTACGGGAATCAGGTTTTACCACACACCGGTAACTCCTGACGAAATTTTACAGGCGCTGCAGGCCCGAGCAAGCAAAAATTTCTAAAGAAGGTGATTGGATTGCCCGGCGAAAATGTCGTTAAGATTAATGGGTTTGAGCAAACAATTCTGGAGGGTGAAACCAGGACCCTTTTGCGCTACCTGCGGGATGAATTGAAACTCCTCGGTACAAAAGACGGTTGTTCAGAGGGACACTGCGGGGCCTGCACGGTTATTGTTGATGGCCAGGCCCGTCTGGCCTGTCGGCTGAAGATGGCGGATCTGGGCGGGGCAAGTGTGGAAACAATAGAAAGCCTTTCCAGGAATGCAGAGCTCCATCCCCTGCAGATTGCATTCGCTGAAACCGGTGCTGTTCAATGTGGTTTCTGTACTCCAGGGATGATTATGTCCGCAAAAGCACTTCTGGACGGGGAACCTGATCCTACCGAAGAGGAAATTAAAAAGGCCCTGCAGGGCAACCTCTGCCGGTGTACTGGCTATATTAAGATTGTGGAAGCAGTCAGGCTAGGAGCCAATTATCTCCGGGGAAAGAGGAAAGAAGAAGAAAAAGATATAATTGCCAGGGTCGGGGAAAGTATTATTAAAAACGATGCAGTAGCCAAAGCAAGAGGAGAACCATTTTACGTCGATGATCTTTACAGGGAGAACATGCTTTACGGGAAACTTCACCTGAGCTCGGAACCACATGCTAAAATTGTTCAGGTGGATTTTGAAGAGGCTCTCCAGGTTCGAGGAGTTGTTAAAGTTCTTACTTCAGAGGATATCCCGGGCCGGAATACATTCGGGCTAAAAATTCCCCATCAGCCCGTTCTTGCGGGAGATAAAGTTCGCTATACAGGGGATCCGGTGGCCCTGGTTTTGGCCGAAAGCAGGTCTGCGGCAGAAGAAGGCGCTGCCCGGATAAAGGTTATGTATGAAAAACTCCCCGCTTATTTCAGCCCGGAAGATTCCCTGAAGGAACATGCCGAAAAAATCCATGCAGAAGGAAACACCCTTACAGAATTAAATATAAAAAAGGGCTTTCCTGATGAGGCCATGGAAAAAGCGGATATTATTGTTGAAGGAGAATACAGAACCCCCTTCGGTGAACACGCTTACCTGGAACCAGATGGAGGACTTGCCGAATACAGCGATGGGAAAATAACGGTATGGTGTCCGAACCAGGGAGCGCATCAGTTCCGGGAAATGATTGCTGCAAGCCTGAATCTGCCCCTGGATAAAGTCCGGGTTATTACAACGAAAACAGGAGGTGCTTTTGGAGGCAGAGAAGAGCCAACAGTTCAGATTCACTGTGCTCTGGGAGCGATGCTGACCGGGCGACCCGTTAAAATTATTCTATCCCGGGAAGAAACAATCAGGATGTCAACCAAGCGCCATGCAACAAGGATGTTTTACCGGACTGGAGTTAGCAAAGATGGGAAAATTCTAGCAGGAGAGGTTAAAATCTTCAGTGACACCGGGGCCTATGCCTCCCTGGGAGAACCTGTTGCCCTTCGGCACACCGCTTTTGCCCTGGGCCCTTATGTGGTGCCCAATGTCCGGGTCCAGACCTTTTCCGTTTATACCAACAATACTCCAGCAGGGGCTTTCCGGGGTTTCGGGAGTCCCCAGGTAAATTTTGGAGCTGAACTGCAGATGGACCAACTGGCCCGGGAGTTAAAGATGGACCCCCTGGAATTCCGCCTGAAAAATGCCCTGCAGGAGGGCGGAGCGACAATAACCGGCCATATTCTTGGGGGAGGAGTTGGCTTTAAAGAATGCCTGCTTAAATTAAAAGAAGCCCTGGAAAAAGAAAAACTTCCCTCTCCTAAAATTGGGGGGAAGATCGGAGTTGGTATTGCCGGTGGCTATAAAAATGTTGGCATGGGAGCAGGTTTGCCCGAAAAAACCGGTTCCGGTCTGCAGCTCAATTCCGATGGAACCTTCACCCTCTTTGTAGGGTGTGTGGATTCGGGTCAGGGTTCAGATACGGCAATGGCCCAAATTGCTTCAGGAGTTTTAAATTGTTTTTTCGGGGATATTACTGTTGTTTCAGCCGATTCCGAGTTAACCCCTGATGTTGGTGTAACTACGGCCTCCCGGATGGTATTTCTGAGCGGTAATTCTGTGGCGGGATGTGCCCGGGAATTTAAAGAAAAATTAACTGGGATAGTAGCTGAAAAAACCGGGCTAAAAACGGGGGACCTGGAGCTTAACGGCAGAATTTTTATTAGGATATCAACTGGAGAGGAAGTTCTGAGCCTGCAGGAACTGGGAAAACTATTTCCCAATAACCGCAATGATTATTTTTACCAGCCCCCTGAAACCCATCCCCTGCCCCTGGAAGATATTCCTGCAGAACCCAGTTCAAAGGAAAAACACCACCTGCATTTTGCTTACTGTTTCGGAGCACATGGGGTTATTGTGGAAGTTAATGAGGATAAGGGTAAAATTAAAGTTCACAAGGTTTTCGCCGCTCATGATGTGGGCCGACAGGTAAGTCCCCAGGGGGTTGAAAGCCAGATCCAGGGAGGTGTTGCCATGGGGCTGGGCTATGTCCTGGGAGAAAATTATTATCTGAAGGATGGTTTCCCGGTCCAGAATAACCTTGCCCGCCTAAAGCTCCTGCGGGCAAAGGATATGCCTCCGGTAATCTCCCTGGTCGTAGAAGATAATCACCCTGACGGCCCTTTTGGGGCCAAGGGGATGGCGGAACTTCCCGGGGGGCCGGTGGCTCCTGCAGTGGTTAACGCAATTTATAATATCACGGGAAGGTTGATTACTCACCTACCGGTTTCCAGCAGTGATTTAAAAGGAAATTAAAGTTGGAAGAGTTTGCAACAAAACTTTGCGAGATAGGAGGATTGTTGATGGCTGAGGAAAAGAAACTTAGCAAAGAAGCCGCTCTTTTGGAAGCTGCCAATTGTTTAAAATGCTATAAGCCGCCCTGCCAGGAAGACTGTCCTGCTGGGATTGATATTCCCAGGTTTATCTATAAGATAAAAACCGGGGATTTCAAAGGAGCCAAGCGGGTTTTGTACGAAAAAAATTTATTCGCAGCAACCTGTGCTGCAGTATGTCCCGTGGAAGAGCTCTGCCAGGAGAACTGCAACAAAGGTCAGGTAAGCAGGGCTGTTTCAATTGGCCAACTTCAGGCTTATGCTGTTGAAATGGGGGGAGAAATTGAATTTCCCGAGGAAGAAAAAACCAAAAACCCCCGGAAAATTGCCGTAATAGGTGCCGGGCCGGCCGGAATGACTGGAGCCTACCGGCTGGCCAGAGCAGGTCATCAGGTGGATGTATTTGAAGCCCAAAAGGGGCCCGGTGGGACACCCTTCTGGGGAATTCCTCCCTGGCGTCTTTCCCGGGAAACGCTGGAGCGGGAAATTAAAGAGATTGAAAAACAACTGCACAGCATTAAATATAATACCCGCATAGGCGAAGATATTCAGGTAGAGGATTTGCTCAATGAATATGATGCCGTTCTGGTTTCCTGTGGGCTGGGGGAGGGATCTGCCCTCCGCATAAAAGGAGCTGATCTGGAAGGAACTGTAGATGCAGTAACTTTTCTCAGGGCCCATAATACAGATGAAAATGGAGTTCCTTCCCCTGAAGGAAAGATTGTTCTCATAATTGGTGGAGGTAATACGGCAATGGATGCCGCAATGGCAGCAAAGGAAGCCGGAGCAGAAAGGAGTATTGTCGTTTACCGCCGGTCCTGGGAAGAAATGCCTGCCTGGAAAGCAGAAATTCAAAAAGCCCAGGAGCGGGGCGTTGAATTTATGCTGCAAACGGCTCCAGTGGAAATTCTGGGCGAGAAAAAGCTGGAGGCAATTAAACTTGTTCCCACACGCCTTGTCCCTGAAGAAGGCCGCCGGCCCCGCCCGGTTCCCATTGAGGGAAAGGAATTTGATTTTCCCGCCGGGATGGTGATTACAGCCCTGGGGCAGCTTGAGAACCCCCTGTTGGAAAAACTGGAGGGAAGAGAGAAGGTCTTTTTTGCAGGAGATGCTGCTGGAGGCGATGCCACAGTGGTCCAGGCAGTAGCAGAAGGAAAAGAGGCCGCGGGGAAAATTATGGCCTATTTCCAGGAAGCCAAAGGAAGAGGGGTGTAAACTATGACCGACCTATCTCTGGAGTTTTGTGGAATAAAATATCCGAACCCTTTTGTTCTCGCTGCTGCTCCTACCACAGACAAGGAAGAAATGGTTGCCAGAGCTTTCGAGGCTGGATGGGGCGGAGCAATTTTAAAGACCACCTCAGTGGAAACTGAAGACGTAAGCCTGGTGTACCCCATGATGGCCGGACTTGATTATGATAACAAGAGGCTTGCTGCTCTTGAGAATATTGACCTGATTTCTCACCATCATATTGATGTTGTAGAAAAGAGAGTTCAAAACCTGAAAAAAGAATTCCCCGACCGGGTAGTCGCTGCGAGTATAATGGGACAAGCCAAAGAACACTGGCAGGAACTGGTGCAGAGACTTGAAGCGGCAGGAGTTGACCTGATTGAATGCAGTTTTTCCTGTCCTCACGGCATGCCCGAAAAAGGGATGGGCAGCACCATAGGGCAGAATCCTGAGCTTGTGGAAAAAACCGCTCGCTGGGTAAAAGAAGCTGCGAAGAGAGTTCCCATAGTAATTAAGCTAACCCCGCAGATTGCTGATATTACAGTTGCTGCTGAAGCTGTAAAAAAGAGTGGGGCAGACGGGGTTTGCGCTATTAATACCGTTAAAGGCATACTGGGAGTGGATATTTATGATTTTGTCCCTTATCCCAAGGTTAGAGATAAATCAACAATTGGAGGAGTATCGGGGCTTGCAATTAAACCAGTTGCTCTCCGCTGTGTTGCAGAGATAACCCGGAGTGTTGATATTCCCGTAACAGCTTCCGGCGGGATTACTACCTGGCGGGACGCAGTAGAATTTTTGCTCCTCGGTGCCCGCAACCTCCAGGTCTGTACCGCAGCTATGCAGTACGGTTTTGACCTGGTCGGTGATTTGAAGGAAGGACTGGCCAATTACATGGCAGAAATGAACTTCTCCTCGGTGGAGCAGATAGTTGGAAAATCTTTACCTAAACTTGTGGATCACGGGACCCTGTCCCGGGATAACAGGGTTGTTTCCCGTGTTGACGAGGATCGCTGTATTAAATGCGGGCGCTGTTATGTTGCCTGTAATGATGGAGGGCATCAGGCCATAACCATTGGGGAAGACAGGATCCCCCAGATTGATGAAGAAGAATGCGTTGGGTGTGCTTTCTGCACAACTATCTGCCCTGTGTACTGCCTGGAAATGGAACGAGTTGAGGAAAAGAAGGAATAGGCTACGGGGAGGGAATTATCGCCATGAAAAATAAACTTCTGGCCCAGGCCCGGGGAGAAGAAAAAGCGGACCTGGTTTTCAAAAACGGCCGGATTGCTGATGTTTTTAATGGGAAATTAGTCTCTGATAGGGTTGCTGTATCGGAGGGAGTGATCCTGGGAATTGGTAATTACAGGGGGAAAGAGGAAATTGACCTGGATGGGCACATCCTGGTCCCCGGGTTTTTTGATGGACATCTTCACGTGGAAAGTTCCCTGGTCAGTGTTGGGGAATTCGCCCGCCAGGTTATTCCCCTTGGGACCACCTCTATTTATACTGATCCCCATGAAATTGCCAATGTTGCCGGGAAAGAGGGTATCAGGTATATGCTGGAGGAAGGGAGAAAATACCCCTGGAATTTCAACCTGATGCTTCCTTCCTGTGTTCCGGCCTCTCCCTTTGAAACTCCCGGGGCAGTCCTGGAGGTGGAAGACCTCCTGGAATTTTACAATGAAGAGAATGTTTTCGGCCTGGGGGAGGTAATGAATTACCCCGGGGTAATTAACGGAGATGAAAAAATCTGGGCAAAGTTAGATGCTTTCGCGGGAATGTTTAAAGATGGGCATGCTCCTGGGGTAACGGGAATGGAACTAAATGCCTATCTCCTGGGAGATATAAAGGCAGACCACGAAGTGATAAGCGCCGAAGAAGCCCGTCAGAAAGTAGCGGCGGGCATGCTTGTTATGGTCAGAGAGGCTTCGGGAGCCCAAAATCTCCGGGAAATACTCCGGGCCCTGGATGCCAAAAACCAGGACAGATTTATCCTGGCCACTGATGATCGTCACCCGGAAGACCTTTTGAACCAGGGGCATATCAACTACCTGCTTGAACTCACAGTAAAGGAAAACCTTGATCCCCTGCTCGCACTGCGCCTGGCTACATTGAACCCGGCTATTGCCTTCGGGGTGAAGGATCTGGGAGCCATCGCGCCCGGTTATCGGGCAGACCTGGTGGTTCTTGAAGACCTGGAAAAATTCAGGGCCTTAGAAGTTTATAAAGATGGGAAACTGGTAGGTAAAGAAGGAGAAGCTTTATTTTCTGCCGCTAAACCCTTACAGAATTCCCGGATCAGGAATTCTGTAAATATTGGTTCCCTTGAGCTCGAACGCTTTAAACTCCCTTCAGGAAAAAGGTTTCGGGTTATCGAAATGGTTCCCGGGCAGATAACAACTCGCTATTTAATTAAAGAACTAGAGGTGAAAGAGGGGCAGATTGCGAATATAATAGAGGAGGGGCTTGTTAAACTTGCAGTTGTGGAAAGACATCATGCTTCGGGAAACGTAGGGCTGGGACTTTTAGCTGGACTGGGGCTTAAAAAAGGCGCCCTTGCAGTTTCTGTAGCCCATGACTCCCACCATGTTATTGTTGCAGGGGCAGATGACCCTTCCATGTTAAGGGCCGTAAAGGAAATCGAAAAAATGGGCGGTGGGGTTGTTCTGGTTGCAGATGACCAGGTGCAGGCTTCAGTTCCCCTCCCCATAGCCGGGCTGATGAGTGAGGAACCTATAGGCCAGGTTGCCCGGCAAATGGCCATGTTAAACGATAAGGCAGAAGAAATGGGTATAAAACTGGAAAATCCCACAATGGCCCTGAGTTTTCTGGCTCTTCCCGTCATTCCCGAACTTAAACTGACTGACAAAGGTCTTTTTGATAGCAAGAAATTCCAACCGGTATCCCTGGTTGTCGATTGATAGGAGGTGGTAGGAGGGTTAAAATAATAAGCTTTATAATTGCTTGAGGTAACATAACTGCAAAGGAGGTACTTAATTTATGGATTTTATTGAACGCCAGTTTCAATTAAAGGCCAATAAAACGAACCTGAAGACGGAAATAATTGCCGGGATTACTACCTTTATGACGATGGCCTATATTATCTTTGTTAACCCCAGTATCCTGGCCGATGCGGGCATGCCTTGGGAAGGCGTTTTCATGGCTACAATTGCCGGTATTATCCTGGGAACAGTTGCCATGGCTTTTCTGACCAACTATCCCTTTGCCCTTGCTTCGGGGATGGGGCTGAACGCCTTTTTTGCTTACACCGTTGTTATTGGTATGGGAGTACCCTGGCAGGTGGCCCTGGGGATTATCTTCCTTGAAGGTATTTTGTTTATTATTTTAAGCATCACCCCGGTCCGCAAGATGATAGTAAACAGCATTCCCATGAGCTTAAAATCTGCAATCGCCGCGGGGATCGGTCTCTTTATCGCCTTTATTGGTCTGCAAAATGCGGAAATAATTGTTGGTTATGAAGCAACCATGGTGACCATCGGTGACCTGTCTTCAGGACCTCCCCTCGTAGCCTTATTTGGAACCATCGTTATGGGAATACTTTACGCCCTCAAGGTTAAAGGTTCCCTTTTATGGGGGATTCTGGCTGCAACAGCCTTCGGCGCACTGCCCGGGATTGGTGTAACTCCACCTTTTGAGGGTATTTTTGCCCCGCCTGATTTTGCAAGCTGGGGACTGGTTTTCGGACAACTCGATGTGCGGGGAGCTATTGATATTGGTTTAATCGGTGTAATTATTGCCTTCCTCTTTGTCGACCTTTTTGATACTGCTGGAACCCTGGTCGGGGTCAGCACTCAGGCGGGATACCTGGACGAAGATGGAAACCTGCCCAAGGCCAATCGAGCCCTGCTTGCTGATGCAATTGGAACAACAGGTGGGGCCATCTTTGGAACCTCGACAGTAACTACTTATATTGAATCTGCTTCTGGTGTTGCTGAGGGTGGTAGAACTGGTTTAACAGGCCTGGTTACTGCCTTTTTATTCCTGCTCTCCATTTTCTTTATGCCCATTGTGGGAATCGTTCCCGGGGCTGCTACGGCACCTGCCCTGGTAATAGTGGGAACCATGATGATGAGCAATATCCTCAAAATTGACTGGGATGACTATACCGAGGTGTTACCTGCTTTTATCTGCATGATTACAATGCCTCTGGCTTACTCCATATCCCACGGGATTGCTCTCGGTTTTATTTTCTTCCCGATCATCAAGGTTTTCACAGGCCGAAGCAAAGAAGTGCATCCCCTGGTTTATACCCTGGGAGCTCTCTTCATCCTTTACTTTATATTTATCGAATAACAAAAAGAGGAGGGGGCAACCCCTCCTTTTTTTTCTAACAGGGGGTTGGGCAAATGATTGCAGCCGTTCTCCTCGCTGCCGGAGAGGGAAGCCGGATGAAGGAACTCAAACAAACCTTGCCCTGGAAAGAAGGTTTTAACCTGGCCCAGGCCAGCTTAGAAATTATCCTGGCCTGCAAGGAGATTGAAGGACCCATCCGGGTGGTAATTGGAGCAAAAGCGGATCAGGTGCAGAAAAATTTTGAGAAATATTCTGACTCCCGGCTGGAGATTCGGAGAAACCAAGAATACAAAAAAGGAATGATTTCTTCCATAAAAACAGGACTGGAGTCATTACCAGGAGAAGTGGAAGGATTTTTTATAGCGCTTGCCGATCAACCCCTGATTTCTCCAGGAACCTATACTGAATTGACAAGAGTTTTTCGGGAAGGAGAACATAAAATTATTGTGCCTGTTTACCGGGGAAATAGAGGGCATCCGGTTTTTATGTCCTCTGATTTCTTGGCGGAAATTCTGGAAATGCCTGATAGTCCGGGGGGGCTACGTCCCCTGTTAAAAAGGTACCAGGATCAGGTTTTATGGAAGGATGTAAAAGATCCAGGAGTTACTATTGACCTGGACTATCCCGAGGATTATTTTCATTACAGGAGGGAAGG
>SL_3KL_010_SEDDRAFT_10000692_pt1 | contig 28815 bp, 20 predicted proteins | sample SodLakKL_010_SED_2_FD_10381 | JGI IMG/M metagenome (IMG submission 10381)
ATAAAGTTAGTGAATCACTAAACATAACCAATAGAAAATTTGTTTAAGATGGAAACTGAAACTGATGAAACTGATACTGATCCATATTCTGCTTTTATTTGGGGGAGACGAATTCATAATGCATAATGAATCTTTTAGTGAAATGAAAATATCAGATAATGAAACTGTTATACTGGGAGCAGGCTGCTTCTGGTGCGTTGAGGCAATATTTGAACAACTTGAGGGTGTTAAGGAAGTTATCTCCGGCTATTCCGGAGGAAAGATTTCCAATCCGACTTACAGGGAAGTCACCTCAGGACTTACAGGGCATGCAGAGGTCATAAAGGTAAGTTTTGATCCTGAGGTTATTCCATTTTCAAAGTTACTTGAGGTCTTTTTTATGACTCATGATCCCACTACTCTTAATCGTCAGGGAGCAGATGTCGGTACACAATACCGTTCTGCAATCTTTTACATGAATGAAAGCCAGAGAAAGACGGCAAACGAAGTAAAAGCAATGCTTGACAATGAGAATATCTGGGATGATCCAATAGTAACCGAAATAACAGGTTATACAAATTTCTATAAAGCAGAGGATTATCACCAGGAGTATTACAGGAATAACCAAAATCAGGGTTACTGCCGTATGGTAATAGCACCCAAGCTGGAAAAATTCGAAAAACTATTTCGTGATTACATCAGATCAAATTAGGGTTTATTTTTTTGTGATTCAATGTACTCCATGATTGAAACTGCTGCTTTTCTTCCCGACATTATAGCGGTTACTACCAGGCTTGCTCCGATAATACTGTCACCTGTTGCGAATACCTTTGCCTTATTAGTCTGATGGTTCCGGTTTACACTTATGTTTCCTTTTCCCGAATAATCAATGCCAAGGGAGTCGAGTAGTCCTTCATGAACAGGGTGAACAAATCCCATGGAGAGCAGAACGAGATCTGCATTTATTAACCTGGATGTGTCAGCCATCTCACGTATCTGCATTTTGCCATCATCTCCCTTCTGCCACTCAATGTCGACTATTTCAGCTTTTCTTACCTGCCCGTTTTCACCTTGAAAGCTTTTTGTCATGATTTTCCACATTCTGTCACATCCTTCTTCATGAGATGATGTTGTTTTCCTGGTATTAGCCCAGTAAGGCCATGGATTATCAAAACTTCGCTTCAGGGGAGGTTCAGGCAAAATCTCAATTTGTGTTACTGATGCCGCTTTCTGCCTGTTAGCGGTCCCGACACAATCTGATCCTGTGTCACCACCGCCTATCACCAGAACATGTTTATCCCGTGCATTTATAATATCTCCGGTTTCCAATGCTTTGCCGCCTACTATCCTGTTTTGTTGCGTCAGATACTCCATTGCAAAATGCACTCCCTTCAGGTTCCTCCCTTCCACCGGAAGGTCGCGGGGCTTCATTGCCCCAACGGCAATGCAAACAATATCAAATGAATCAAGTAACTCCTCAGCCGATATATCTGATCCGGCCATTGTATTTGTTCTTATATTCAGACCCTCAGCCAGCATTATATTCAACCGGCGATCGACTATATGTTTTGCAAGTTTAAAGTCCGGGATGCCATATCTTAAAAGTCCGCCGGCCTCATCATCCTTTTCGAAAACAGTCACCCGGTGTCCTGCCTTGTTAAGAAGATCTGCACAGGCAAGACCCGCAGGTCCTGAACCTATAACTGCAATTTTTGTATCGGTCCTGGTTTTCGGGGGATTGGGCTTTATAAACCCTCCCTCAAAACCTTTTTCAGCAGCAGCAGCCTCATTTTCCCTGATTGTGACCGGCTCTTCATGGAGAGCCAGAACACAAGCCGACTCGCATGGGGCAGGACAGATTCTGCCTGTAAACTCAGGAAAATTATTTGTAACATGCAAAAGATCAATTGCCTCCTTCCAGTTACCCCTGTATATGGCATCCTGCCACTCAGGCATGTTATTCATAACCGGACATCCCCACTGGCAGAAGGGTATTCCGCAATCCATACACCTGGAAGCCTGAAGCTTCCTGTCCTCTTCATTAAGGGTTTGCTCAACCTCTGAATGGTCTCTGAGACGCTCATGTAACGGACGGTTGCCGCTTTCTTTGCGCTTTATATTAATAAATCCTCTTGGATCTCCCATAATAACTGATAATTTCTGTTTAATATTGATGCTGTGGTTTATCTTCGGTAAATGCAATTTTTTTCCTTATGTTTTCAAGCTTTATCTCCTGAAGGACTTTTTTGTATTCAAACGGAATCACTTTAACAAAACGGGGAAGGTATTCATCCCATTTAACGAGTATCCGTTCAGCCAGCTTACTGTTTGTATAAAGCATATGTTTGCCTATTATCTCCTGCAACTCGATAATATCTCCCATATCCTCCAGTGGCTCCATCTCCACTAGTCCCCTGTTGCAGAAATAATCAAAATTGCCATTATTATCAAGTACATACGCTATACCACCGCTCATTCCCGCTGCAAAATTCCGTCCTGTTGTGCCAAGTACCACAATCCTGCCACCGGTCATATACTCACATCCGTGATCGCCTACTCCCTCAACAACAGCTATTGCTCCACTGTTTCGAACGGCAAATCTCTCACCGGCCATCCCCCTGACGTATAATTCACCTTTGGTTGCGCCGTACAAAATAGTATTTCCTATTATAATATTCTCTTCAGGAAGAAATGTTGATCCTGCAGGCGGCGTAACAACAATTTTTCCTCCTGACAACCCTTTGCCGAGATAGTCATTGGCATCACCCTCAAGGGAGAAACTGACGCCATTCACAAGAAATGCCCCGAAGCTTTGACCAGCAGACCCGTAGAACCTTGCATTAACGGTATCTTCCTCAAGCTCCCGGGTCCCGTATTTTCTTGTTATCTCGCCCGAAAGCATTGCCCCGACTGCACGGTCAGTGTTTTTTATCTCTTTTGATATCCATACTTTTTCACCATTGTTTATAGCCTTTGTTGAGAGTTTGATAAGATCGGAATCCATTATATTACTTATCTTGTGATCCTGGGGTTGTTGATAAAACAGGGGAAATCTGGATGCTTCATCCGGAAAAAATATCATATTGGAAATATCCGCGTTTTTTGCCTTCCAGTGGGTTATATCTTCTCTTTGTGAGAGAAGATCGGTTCTTCCGACTATATCCTCAAATTTTCTGACTCCAAGTTCTGCAAGTATTTCCCTTACTTCCCGGGCGATAAACCGAAAATAGTTTTCAACATAGTCAGCCTGACCCAGAAAACGTTTCCTCAGGTTTTCATCCTGTGTTGCAACTCCAACAGGGCATGTGTTAAGGTGGCACTTCCTCATCATTACACAACCAAGTACAATCAATGCAGAGGTTGAGAATCCGAATTCCTCTGAACCAAGAAGTCCCATAAGCACTACATCGCGTCCCGTCTTAAGCTGGCCGTCGGTCTGTAATTTCACCCTTCCTCTCAGGTTGTTCATGACAAGAGTTTGATGGGCTTCAGAAATACCCAGTTCAATAGGCATTCCCGCGTGCTTGATTGAACTGGCCGGACTGGCTCCTGTTCCGCCTTCATTACCGCTCAGAGTTATAAGATCGGCTTTTGCTTTTGCTACACCTGCGGCGATAGTACCAACACCATATTCGGCAACAAGTTTAACCGAAATGAGGGCACGCGAATTAACACACTTAAGATCAAAGATAAGTTGAGCCAGGTCTTCAATTGAATATATGTCATGGTGGGGCGGGGGGGATATAAGTGTAATTCCTGGAGTTGAATTTCTGAGCTTTCCGATTACATCATTGACCTTGAAGCCTGGTAATTGTCCTCCCTCTCCCGGTTTTGCTCCCTGTGATATTTTAATCTGGATCTCGTCAGCATTTACAAGGTAACCTGCAGTTACTCCAAACCGGCCTGATGCTATCTGTTTTATCGCACTTCTCTTGTTTACCCCGCCCGGCTGTGGTATATACCTTTCGGGATCTTCCCCGCCCTCTCCGGTATTGCTTCTTCCACCGATTCTGTTCATTGCGGTTGCGAGCGCCTCGTGTGCTTCCTTGCTAATGGATCCGTATGACATCGCACCGGTGACAAAACGCTTAAGTATTAATTCTGCTGGTTCAACCTCATCAATGCTTATGGGATTTTTACGGTATTGTAAGAAGCCTCTTAAGAACGCGGGTTTTTGGTTTTCACTGTCCACCAGAGAACTGAATTCCTTGAATTTGTCATAGTTATTTGTTTTAACAGCCCATTGCAATAATCCTACTGTCTGCGGGTTCCATGCATGGTGTTCGCCATTTAACCGGTATGAATAAAACCCTTCGGTCGATGGCATATACTCGCCGTTTGTTTCCAAATTTAAAAAAGCCTGCCGGTGAGGGATGGCTGCCTCTTCAGCAATCTCCTCCAGGCCGACACCTCCTATCCGGGAAGCAGTACCATTAAAATATCTGTCTACAACATTCTGTGATATCCCCAGGCACTCAAATATCTGGGCACCATGATAGCTTCTGAGTGTTGAAATACCCATTTTGGATAACACTTTCAATATACCGCTGTCTATGGCCTTAATATAATTCTCCCTCGCTTTTTTATATTGCATAGGAATTTCTCCACTGATAGAGCTTTCATCTATTGAAGCAAAGGCAAGGTAGGGATTTATTACGCTGGCTCCATAGCCCAGCAGCAATGCAAAATGCATTACTTCCCTGGGTTCTCCGCTTTCTACAATCAATCCGGCCTGCATCCGTTTTCTTGCCTTTATAAGATGATGGTGAACAGTTGATACTGCCAGTAGTGAAGGTATAGGTGCCTTGTCTTTGTCAATATCCCTGTCCGACAGTATTATAAAATTAACCTGTTCATCAACGGCTTTCTCTGCCTGCCTGCACAGGTTATTAAGTGCATCTTCCAGTGCACGGCCTCCTCCCCCGGGATTAAAAACCATTGATAATGTGGTGTGTGAAAAATCTGAATCTTTCAGGTCTTTCAGTTTTTTCAGATCTGTATTAGTAATAACAGGGCTTTTGAATTTTATCAGTTTGCAGAGGGCCGGTGATTCTTCAAGCAGGTTTTTGCTTAATGAACCAATATAATTTGTTAATGACATCACCAGTCCTTCCCTGATAGGATCAATAGCGGGATTTGTAACCTGCGCGAACTGCTGCTTGAAATAATTGAACAGGCGTTGAGGCTTTTCCGACAATATAGCCGGTGGAGTGTCATTTCCCATCGATCCCGTAGGTTCCTTTCCTTCCAGACACATCGGTTTTAATATTACCTCCATGTCTTCTTTACTATACCCGAATGTTTTGATCCAGGGGATGAATTTGTCACCCATTCTGGATGACACCCTCTGCTTAACCTCAATATTTTCCAGTTCCAGACGGTTTTCCCTTAACCAGTTGCCATATGGATTCATCTTTGAAAGCTGGGATTTAAGCTCTTCATCTGAAATAATTACACCAAGTTTTGTATCAACAAGCAGGATTTTTCCCGGCCGGAGTCTTCCTTTTTCTTTTATCCTTTCCGGAGGAAAGCTCTGTACCCCGGTTTCACTTCCCATGACTATCAGATCATCTTTCGTAATAAGATAGCGTGACGGCCTGAGTCCGTTTCTGTCTAGAGTTCCGCCGACATATCTGCCGTCTGAAAACAGCAGAGATGCAGGCCCGTCCCAGGGTTCCATAATAGTGGAATGGTATTCATAAAAATCTTTTAAACTTCCCGGTATAGGGTTTTTATCATTAAATGATTCGGGAACCAGCATTGAGAGGGCATGTGGCAGGCTTCTTCCTGTAAGCACCAGGAATTCAAGTGCATTGTCAAGCGATGCCGAATCACTTTTTCCGGATTCAATTACCGGAAAGATCTTCTTCAGATCACTCCCGAAAAGATCGGTTTTGAGCAGAGATTCCCTTGTCTTCATCCATAGACGATTACCCTTGATGGTGTTTATTTCTCCGTTATGAGCCAGGTATCTGAAAGGTTGTGCAAGATCCCATGTAGGAAATGTATTGGTGCTGAACCGTGAATGCACGAGTGCTATTGCACTTGCAAAGTTTTCCTTTCCCAGATCAGGGAAGTAATCACCCAGCTGTGCCGGGGTAAACATCCCTTTGTATATCATTAACCTTGTGGAGAGACTTGGAAGATAGAAATAGTCCTTTTGAGAAATCGCCGAATTCCTAATCTCATTTTCAGCAAGTTTCCTGATTACAAACAACTTTCTCTCCAGATCATCCTGCTCGTGATTCCCTGTAATAAACACCTGTTTAATACAGGGTTCTGTACTCAGCGCAATTTCTCCCAGTATGTTACTGTTGACAGGTACATCACGCACACCAATCACCTTCAGATTCTCTCTTTCAATCAGTGAGAAAAAAATTCTCTCACACTCTTCCCGGTCATTTTTATTTTCGGGAAGGAATAACATTCCTGCACCATATAAACCTGATGAGGGCAGTCCCCCGACTTCAGCCCGGAAAAAATCATCAGGTATCTGAACCATTATCCCGGCTCCGTCACCGGTAACATTGTCAGAACTCTCAGCCCCTCTGTGTGACATATTCAACAGCACCTGTAGTCCCCGTTTCACAATATCCTGAGACTTATCTCCCCTGATGCTGGCTACAAATCCTATCCCGCAGCTGTCGTGTTCATTCTCTGCTGAATAGAGTCCGGCCTTTTTATAGTTGTTATTTGACATTTTTTCAATATTTACTCATTAGTGTTGCGGTATTAAAAATAAAAACGCTTTTTAAATCAATAAAATTAATCCTTTCAAGAGTTAATGAGATTTCCAGATTTCAAAATTATTTTGATTATTTTAGCTTTTAATTAACTGATTATGAAGGATTAAATTTATTTGTCAGAAAACAGTGGAACATTAGTGATATTAACTGACTTTTGTTTAAAATCACTGCAGCAAAGATCGCTGTTTTTTATCTTATTTGTCCGTTGCCGTATATAATATATTTGGTTGTTGTAAGCTCTTTTAATCCCATGGGGCCTCTTGCATGCAGCTTCTGGGTCGAAATGCCTATTTCTGCACCGAAACCGAACTCAAAGCCATCTGTAAACCTGGTAGATGCATTTACGTATACGGCAGCTGAATCCACCTCTGAAAGGAATCTTTGTGAATTGGTATAGTTTTCAGTTATTATTGTTTCAGAGTGTTGTGATCCGTATTTATTAATATGATTAATTGCATCACTCAGTGAGTGAACAACTTTTACGGCTATTATCAGGTCAAGGTACTCAGCATACCAATCCTCTTCACTTGCCGGAACCGCATATCCTATTATTTCTCTTACATATTTGTCTCCTCTTATCTCTACCTTGTGCTCCCGAAGCTTATCACAAATTACCGGGAGAAAGGTATCGGCAATTGAGCTGTGTACCAGTAATGTTTCAATTGCGTTGCATACTCCCGGCCGCTGTGTCTTTGCATTTATGACTATTTCTTCAGCCATTCCGGTTTTTGCCGACTCATCAACAAATGCATGGCAATTACCTACTCCTGTCTCTATAACAGGAACCCTGCTGTTTTCGACGACAGTTCTGATTAATCCTGCGCCACCGCGGGGAATAAGTACATCAAGATATTTGTTCAGCTTCATCATGGCCAATGCACTTTCCCGGTCGGTATTACCGACAAGCTGAACAGCTTCCGGGGGAAACCCCTGACTAACTAATGATTCCTGAATGATCCTGACTATAGCCGTATTTGAATTGATAGCTTCTTTGCCTCCTCTAAGTATAACGGCATTACCGGTTTTGAGACACAGGCCGAAGGCATCAACCGTGACATTGGGCCTTGCTTCATATATTATTCCGATAACGCCCAAAGGCACCCTTATTTGCCCGATATGCATCCCGTTAGGTCTCTTCTTCATCGACAGAACTTCACCTAAAGGATCTTCAAGTAAAGCTATCTGGTTAAGTCCTTCTGCCATTGAGTTGATCCTTGCATTATCAAGAATAAGCCTGTCAATCAACGGACCAGTAATCCCATTGTTTCTGGCTTGAATCAAATCTTCTTTGTTCGCATTAATAATTAATTCTGAATTTTCAACAATTAGTTTAGCTGCATGCATCAGAGCAGATTTCTTCTCATCGGAAGACATCCTGGCAAGGTAGTAAGAAGATTTCCTGGCCAGCTCTCCTTTCATATTCAGCTCATCAATAGGGTTCATGGGTATAATTTTATTTGACTTATTTTAAGACTGGTTTCTTTGGGACATGCATAATATTAAACAGTATCAGTATTTCGAATGTTCATATCAGTGTATCCTGCATTGATCTTTCTGCTGCAATAAAACAGGGTTCCGGATTCACGACCGGCTATAATATTGCTGATAATGTCAGGATTTGCACCATTGGCAATGACAACCTTGATACCGGAATTCCGGCAAATTCTTACAGCTTCAATTTTAGTTGCCATTCCGCCTGTACCAAAACCTGATCCTGCTCCGGCAGCTGATCTCTCAAGATCTTTCGTAATTTCACACACAACGGGAATAATCTTTGCATCTGAGTGTTTTCTCGGATCGGCTGAAAAAAGACCGTCAATATCGGATAATAATATCAGCAGATCAGCTTCTGCAAGTTCAGCCACATATGCTGATAAAGTGTCATTGTCACCAAACTCAATTTCATCTGTTGCAACAGTATCATTCTCATTTATAATCGGTATAATATTCATATTCAGAAGCTCAAACAACGTATTCCTGGCATTTTCTCTTCGGTCGGGTCTTATTACTATATCCTTTGTAAGTAATACCTGTGCAACTTGTTGTTCCCTGGCCTCGAAGAATCTTCGGTAAATCCTTATAAGCTCTGCCTGGCCAATAGCCGCAAGAGCCTGTTTACCTGCAAGATCGGCAGGTCTGGAAGCAAGACCCAGTCGTCCTGCACCCACTGCAATCGCTCCGGATGAGACCAATATAATTTTCCTTCCTGTAAGCTGAATTTTAGCCAGTGTATCAGCAAGACGCACCAGCCTCTGATAATTAAGCCTTCCATTCGGATAGCTTAGCGTAGATGTACCAACTTTTACAACTATTTTGCTGCAGGTTGCAAGCTCTTTCCACATTTCCATTTAATACTTTTATTTATTTATCAGCATATTGGGTGAAGTCGGGAAACCCCTCAATATCTCCCTCACTTTCCATCTTTCCCCCGGCAAATTCAAAGATAAAATCAGGAAGTTCCCCTGCATCTAACTCAATTATTTCGGAAAAGTTCTTTTTTATTAACAGGAACCGGCCTTCTTCATATGTATTCACAACAATTGCATCTGCATCAGTAAGTGATGCAACGATAAGTACAAGAGGATAATTATCATTCAGTATTATGTCGCTGGTCGAAACTGAATCATTTTCATTAATCACCGGAACAATTCCCTGGTCAAGCAGACAGGCCAGGGTATTCCTTGCATTTCTGTTCCGCACCGGATTGTCTGTTACATCCCTTGTCAGTAATACCTGTGCCAAGGTCTGATCATAGTGATCAAAGTAATCCTGGTACATGATGATAAGTTCTGCCTGGCCGACTGCTGCTGCTGCCTGCTTCCCCGTTATATTTAAAGGTATCAGCTCCTGGCCCAGTTTCCCTGCACCCAGTGCTATTGCGCCTGAGGAAACAAGAGCAATACTGATGCCTGAATTCTGCAGATCTGCACATACCATTGTAAGCTGTTCTGTTTTTCGGGGACTAAGTTTGCCGTTATCGTCGAACAGAGTGTCTATTTCGACTTTAAATACTATCCTGACTTTTCTTTGCATCCTGATAAACTCTGTTTGATAGAATGATTTTCTGAATTCTGACAGTTCAAATTTATGATAAAAGATCTTTGCAGGCTTTTTCAACTATACCAAATTCAAATCCTGAAATTACCTTTTCCATCTTTTCTGCAATCAGCTCATTACACAGATTGCCTATACTGCCTTCATGAGTGTGGCTGATCTCTTCCCTGGCCCGGTATTGATCACTATCAATCCGGCCTGCTACAATTTTATAAGCATCTCTGAATGGAGTACCTTTCATTACAAGTCTGTTAACCTCCTCGACACTGAAAATATGCCTGTAAATCTCCTTATTGATAACGTCCTTATTAATTTTGACTCCCTTTATTACTCTATCGGTAATCGATATAATCTCCAGAAGACTGTCAAATGCCGGTATAAAACTCTCCTTGATCAGCTGGAAATCCCTGTGGTAACCGGATGGCAGGTTTGTGCCGATCATGGCTGTCTCAATCGACAATGCCTGCAGCTTGTTTCCTGTTGCCCTTATAAGTTCGAATATATCAGGATTCTTTTTGTGCGGCATAATGCTTGATCCGGTTGTGAACTTCTCCGGGATCTCCAGAAATCCGAAATTCTGACCCGAATAGAGACAAATATCCATCGCCAGCTTTGAAAGGGTTGAGGCAATACCCCCCAGGGCAAAGGCAACTGTTTTCTCCATTTTGCCCCGGTTCATTTGTGCATTTACGACATTTACATGCATCGATTCAAACCCCAGGAGGTTTGTTGTCATATTGCGGTCTACCTGGAAAGAAGTTCCAAAACCCGCAGCAGATCCAAGAGGATTCCTGTTGGTTATATTATACGATGCCTTCAAGAGCATCATATCTTCGGTAAGACTCTCAGCATAGCCTCCGAACCACAGGCCAAAGGACGATGGCATGGCTGCCTGCATATGCGTATATCCAGGCATCAGCAGATCCTTATTCTCATTGCTTAATTCTATTAATGTTTTAAACAGGCTGTGAGTCTGCATTACGACCTCCCTGATCTTGTCCCGTACAAACATCTTCATATCAAGCAGTACCTGATCGTTGCGGGAGCGGGCCGTGTGTACTTTTTTACCGGTTTCTCCCAAAGCCAGGGTTAACATAAACTCCACCTGACTGTGCACATCTTCCACTCCATCTTCGATAATAAATTTCCCGTCACATATATTCCGGTATATATTTTTAAGCTCTAAGACCAAAGAGCCGGCTTCATCAACGGAAAGCAATCCTATACTACTTAACATCTTCACATGTGCGATGCTTCCCAGTACATCATACTTAGCCAGATGATGGTCCAGTTTACTATCCTTGCCTGAAGTGAAGCTGGCAACCAGTTTATCGGTTTCCTTACCTTTATCCCATAAATTCATTAGTTTGCTTATTTCAGGAGGTTTGCCTTGATATGGTAATTGCATGATGCGCCATTAACCTGATCGCATTTATCTTTATGAATCCCTCACTGTCCTGCTGATTGAATCCACCCTCTATATCCATGCTTGACAGATCCTGGTTGTATAGTGAACTTGGCGACTCACGCCCGTCGATCATTACATTACCCTTATAAAGAGTTATATACACAGTACCGTCTATCAGCTCCTGGCTTTTATTTATCGAGGCCATCAGGAAGTCCATCTCCGGGCTGAACCAGAATCCGTTATAAACAAATTCTGCAAATACCGGTGACAGCATATTTCTCAGCTTCATAACCTCCCTGTCCATTGCTATCCCTTCAATATCAAGATGTGCTTTCAGCAGAATTTCTGCTCCCGGGGTTTCATAGACCCCCCTTGATTTAATTCCAACATACCTGTTTTCGACCATGTCAAGCAGCCCTATTCCGTTTTCGGCACCCAGTTCATTCAGATAGTCAAATAACTCAAGTGGATGTGTCTTGATAACCTTTGCGTCGGTGTTGACAACTTTTACGGGTACGCCGTCTTTAAACTGTATTGATATGTGAGTCTCTTTATCAGGTGCATCCTGGGGAAGCCTGATTCTTGAAATTATATCCCTGCCTGCTTTGAATTTTGGGTCTTCAAGAATCCCTGCCTCATGACTTATATGCATCAGATTGTCATCTTCACTGTATGGTTTTTTTAGTGTGGCTTTAACAGGAATACCTTTTTCTTCTGCATATTTTAAAAGATCTGTTCTGCCTTTGAACATGTCAAGGAACTCTTTGTTTTTCCAGGGTGCAAAAACTTTTATTTTTGGATTGAGTGCATAGTAAGTAAGTTCAAACCTGACCTGGTCATTACCCTTTCCGGTTGCACCATGTGAGACATAACCAGCATTTTCCATATTGGCTATCTCAATCTGTCTTTTGGCGATAAGTGGTCTTGCCAGCGCTGTTCCGAGAAGGTAGCGGCTTTCATATACGGCATTTGCCTTAATGGCCGGGAAAATGTATCCCGTAACAAATTCTTCCCTGAGGTCTTCTATATAGACTCTTGAAGCGCCAATTTCAATAGCTTTTTCTTTAGCTTCTGAAAAATCGTCATCCTGGCCTACATCAGCTATATAGGCAATTACTTCGTATCCCTGGTCAATAAGCCACTTCAGAATTACTGATGTATCAAGTCCTCCACTATATGCCAGAACTATCTTTTCTTTTTTAAGACTCATAATAAATTGTTTTATTGTTTAATTATTGGTGAATTATTTAGATGCTAATGAATTGATGGGTGTTGGGTTACGGGAAAAATCCTAGCGGCTTTCCTCTTCCGGGATTGCCTTAGTCAGCGCTCTGTGCAGATCCTGTCTGCTTATGCCTTCACGGGCAATAATGAGTATTGTATCGTCTCCGGCAATGGTTCCAAGTATCTCAAATGATTTCATTCCGTCAATCCTGTATGCTATCCCGCTTGCAAAGCCCGGCAGGGTTTTGATTACTGCCATATTGCCGGTATAATCTATCGATAAATATCCTCTGGTAACCGCATCTTTTATCTCATCATGATTGCCTTGCTGTCTCCCTTCCTCTCCGGGAAGCACGTATATATGACCCTTCTCTTCATCAGATATCTTACCTGCTTTAAGGTATTTAAGGTCTCTTGACAATGTTGCCTGGGTAAAGCTGAAACCGTTCATCGTGAGCATTGAAAGTAATTCTTCCTGGTTACTGATTTTATTGTGTTTTATCAGCTTCCTTACCTCCAGTAATCTTTGTGTTCTGTTCATTTGCATAAATATACATTCAGGGTGCAAATATATACATCTAATTTTAATTATCCAGATAATTGTCCTGTATTTATGTTATTTGGATTTAATTCAGATTGGTTTTGAAGGCGATAGAACTTAATCATTTAACTTGTTAATATAGTTTACGTTGTGTTAAATAAATATTTTACTATTGTTACGGTTATTATTATATTTACAGTTATAATATCTGAATTCAGATAATCCTGATTCAGTATAAATATTTTATTATGAGGTATCTGGAACGAAATCTTCTTGTTGTTTTTACAATAACTTTTTCTCTTTTCTGCCAAAATTCTGCTTGTTCCGGCACAGATGAGCTTATACATTATTTCAACCAGAAAATTGTTCCGATTTCAGATGAGGATGACCTGGATGACATGATATATGAAGCCGGCTTACGAAGATTGGTCCTGCTTGGAGAATCCTCCCACGGAACAGAAGAATTCTATAAATGGAGAGCTGCAATCACCAGGAGACTTATAAGTGAAAAAAGTTTTTCTTTTGTTGCTGTAGAAGGTGACTGGGCAGCAATATACAGGTTGAATGAATATGTTAAAGGATATCCGGATGCACCCTCATCTGCAAGAAGAGTTCTTCGTCAATTTGACCGGTGGCCTGAATGGATGTGGGGTAATACGAAAATTGAAGAACTTGCTGAATGGTTGAAGGATTTTAACAGTTCACTTCCTGATAATGAAAAAATAGGTTTTTATGGAATGGATGTCTACGGACAGTGGGACGCGATGGATGATCTTCTCGATTTTACCAGGCGGCACCTTCCTGATCATCACAGGGAGATAAACAGGAACCTTGGCTGCTTTGCAAGCTATGATCGCGATGAATGGGTTTATGCCAGGGCAGTTACCGGACGGGGACATCCGTCATGTGAGGATGAGCTAAAAAAGGTGGTTGAACTTTTAGAAGATAATTCTCAGGAACTTATCAATTCAGCAGGTCCCCGTAAATATTTCCGCGCCAGGCAGAATGCTTATGTTGTGAGTAATGCAGAGGATTTTTACCGGCTCGCGGTAACCGATAACACAAATTCATGGAATTCCAGGGCAACTCATATGTGGGAAACGGTAAACAGATTGATTGTTAAGTATGGAGATAATTCTAAAGGAATAGTGTGGGCTCATAATACTCATGTCGGCGATGCTGATGCCACTACCATGCGATTCCAGGATATGGTTAATATCGGCAGACTGAGCAGGCAGCACATGGGCTCTGACCAGGTTTATATTACCGGTTTTGGAACTTTTACCGGAAGAGTTAATGCAGGGAGTAGCTGGGGTTCCCGCATGGAAAGAATGAGAGTGCCCGAGGGAATGGCAGGCAGCTATGAGAGAATTTTCGGACAGCTTGATCATGAGCAGTTTTTTATTTTATTTGATAAGGAAGACCGTCAAAATCCTTTGCTAAATGAGTTCAGGGGACACAGGGCTATTGGTGTTGTTTATAATCCCAATCAGGAGTCTGGAAATTATGTGCCGACAATTCTCCCGATGCGTTATGACTCATTCATTTTTATTCGTGAAACCAACCCTTTGCAGCCGGTAAGATAGATTTGTTCCCGGGCATCATTCTGAAAATTCTGCTCCGGGAATTCTGGAAAGCTGTCTGAAAAGCTGATTGGCATTTAGAACGCAAAAACTTCTTACATCAAGACCGGCGTTCCGGAATGCTTTTGCCACCCAGGTATTGCAGGTCCGGAACAGATGATATTTTCTTGTGGCAAGAAAATAATGATCAGTATCGCCATAGGCTGTACTTGTAATTGCACTTCCTTTATCATCAAGTATGTAACTGTCAGATATATACTTTGTCAGTGCGATAAACTGTTCGCCGGAAAGGGGGATTTTCAGAATTCTGCTCCCTGTTCCATAGGCAGATGTTACATGAGTATTAAAAGCAAATACCTGCATTACGCTTTGTGTTGGCCACAGAATGGCACGTGCAGCAAGCAGAACAGGGTTTCCGTGAGCCTGGTAAAATTTTTCATCACCCCAGCCAATATCAATATAATTGCGATCAGAGTATTTTTCAATCTGAGGCCAGTGTTCCGGATCAATATCGCCGATTGAGAATACTATGCCCGTGTGCCAGAATTCCTGGATGACCCACACCTCATAATCACTGTCTGTGCCGGGCACATTTGAAAAAAGATTGGCCTGATCCCGGCATCCTGGAAGGACCGTCAATATTAAAGTCAGGAACAGCGGTAGGCTAACGCCTTGCTTTTTATATTTTATCTGCATAGTCATCAGTTTTTAATAAGGTTGGCTGACAGGGTTAGTCCGTAAGCAAGCGCCGCAATAAGCATTACCCATATATAGCCGGCCTCGACTGCTATAATTGTAGCAAGTGCAGTACTTATTACAGAGAGGCAACCGTTGATTCCCCATGCCCAGGGTATAAGTGTATCATTGAGTTCTGCCAGCTTACGCAGTCCCAGAGGGAAGGGCATACCCATAAAAAATGCTGCCGGTGATATAAACAGTATAGATAGAAAAATCTTGGCCGTAAGAGGAAAGTTGATAGTTAGCCTCAGCAATGGTGTAAGGAGGATTGTATAGATTAAAATAAAAAAAATCACAAGTGCCAGAACTTTAACGATACCCCTTCTTCCTTTACTGAATCTGCCAGAGGCAAGACTGCCGGCACCCGAGCAGATCAGCATTCCGCTCAATACGGCTGCGGCGGCATATATAGGATTTCCAAAATAAAGTATAAATTGTTGAATAAGTATAATTTCAATAAACATAAACCCTAGCCCTATGCCACTGAAGTGAAGTACGGTATATAACTTTCCCCCGCCTTTCCATCCGATAGCAAATAGTGGGAGTATGATAAGGATTACTGCGGCTCCCGTAATCTGAATAAAAGTAAGCAGTACTATCAGATACCCGATCTCCAGGAAGGGCACTGTCGACTGTCCGAACATCTCCTGCATTTTGCCGTATCGTCCAAGTTTCAGGAACTGTGAGAAATATGGGATATTATCGGTTGCAGGCCTGATATTGAAATCATATTCATTGTAAAACCGGTATCTGTCAGCAGACATGATCCTGTCAACATGGCTGAAGAAATCATCATCCGGCAACTGATTGAATACTGATCGCTCCGACTGATCAATACCGGGAAGCAGTACAGGGTCAAAATTCATTTGATTGCCGAAATCTCTTATTCTGCCGATCTCATCAGGGTTGAGCGGAGACTTCTTCAATACAAAGGTTATGGTTCCCCAGCCTCTGATAGCAGCTATATGATCTTCTGCAGGAAGGGAACTGTTATTCTCATGTGTTTCCACAAGGGTTGCAAGCAGTTTGAGGGGAGCTCTGGAGGGGTAATCCATCCATGATGTTACAGATATCATCCCATCAGCAGTAAGTCTGTGCCACATCTCATTCATTGCCTCCACAGTCATTGTATATTGCTCTTCAAGCGCATTTATTCCTGAGGTACCTCCAAAAGATTCAGAAGTCGGCAATATTATCAGATCATAAAGATTGTCATCTTTTAACAGATAGCTTCGCGGGTGGAGGTTAACAGGGTTCATTGAAGGATCCTGGTACATTGAATCGATCATTCCGGCAAGTTCATTTTTCAGCATATTTACTGCAATCCTGTTTTGTTCCACTGCAGTTATGTTTTCAACACCTCTTGTAAGGGCATGAGCGGCAAATAAGCCTGTTCCTGCATCCAGAAGCAAAAGATCACCTGGATTTGCTATTATATAGGGCAGAGAGTTTGTTGTGTAGTCAAGAAAATGACTTGTATCTGTTTCTGACCATTCAACCACCGGCCCGAACCAGTTTCCATTGTTGAAAATGACATCCCTTACCGGAACCGTACCCTGGAAAGTTAGGCTGAGTCCCGGAGCATAGCGGAGTGCCGGGGATCTTACAATGCTTAATTGACCGTAGGGACTGCTTCTTTCAGCTACAATTTCTGCATCGGGAAGATTCAGGGCCCCTGACAACCCTTTGTATTCAGACATCGGGAGCCTGGGGGGATTAATGAAAAGTATAATTGGCATCAACAGGCCCGCCAGTATCAGAGGTGTGAACTTCATTTTCAATCCGGCCGGGATCAGCAAAATACCGGCAAGCAGCGGCAAAGTTGAAATCACAGCAGGAAGCTGTGTCGGACTGAATGACCAGAAGAGAACCAGTGTTAATAGTCCCCCGATTCCGGACCCTATCAGATCGGCAAAATAAAGTCCCCCGATTTTCTTAACATAATGGATATAAACCAGTCCGATAGCAATTGCTCCAAAAAGGAACGGGACAAAAAATGCAAAATAGGTAATAACCAGTCCGAGAACCTGGCTACGGTCAACAAACAACAGGTATGAGTCAAAACTGCCGAATACAGTATTGGAAATGATCATTATCAGGCTCATAGATACGGCTGTCAGCATCATAAGAACCGGTAGTGCAATTTTAATGTGCCTGATAAACCAATTCCTTGCAAGTGCCAGCAAAGTGCCACTTGCTCCAAAACCCAAAAGGGCAACCGATATTACCATATAGGCAAAATGACTCCATTGTATGATGGAAAGCAGGTACATCAGGGTGAGCTGAAATGCAATTATTGAAGCAGATAGCAGTCCGACACTGATGTAAATCCTTTTAGGCATAGTTGCGAGCAATTACCGGTAAGCTTTAAAAATTATGTTATTATTCCTTTCTTGTAAAAGGTACAAACCGGACCGGCATGAGGTTTTTAGTTGTAATCCTGTCTCCCTGTTTTTCAACAAGCATGAGCGTTTGAACAAGAAACGGTGAGCCGACGGGAATAATCATTTTGCCTCCGTCCTTTAGCTGGGCAACAAGGGGAGGAGGTATATATTCTGCAGCGGCAGTGACGACAATTGCATCATAAGGTGCCTCACTCTCATGACCGAAATATCCGTCGCCGATAATTACCTCAACATTATCATATTCGAGGTTTTCAAGGAGTATTTTTGCCTGGTTCCCCAATTCAGGTATTATCTCTATAGTATAAACTTTTTCAACTATTTCAGCAAGAACAGCAGCCTGGTATCCGGAACCGGCACCTATCTCCAGCACCTTGTGCCCCGGACCGGGATTGACCAGCTGGGTCATATAGGCCACTATGTAAGGTTGAGATATTGTCTGTCCATAGCCGATGGGCTGAGGGCCATCGTCATAGGCACGCCTTTGCTGTGCACGGGGTACAAACAGGTGCCGTTCAACATTTCTCATTGCACGCAGGGTAGCTTGATGGTCAATACCCCGGTTTTGTATTTGCTGACGAACCATATTTTCTCTCATCCGCTCAAAATTCTGGCTATAGGCCTCCTGACTGAGAACGGATAATACCAGCAGTATAATTGCTAACTTCATAATTGCCATTTTTTTAACACACAAAATACAAAAAGAATAGATTTAAACCAAGCATAATTATGGGTCATGACATAATTTATATTTACAGGAAGCAATATGTATGATTTTTTTTATTTCTTTGTATTAAGACTAAATTTTGATTTTTTTAAGAAGAAATCCTCATCAGTCAAAGCTCACAAAAGGTGATTTACAGATTGTGAGGATTCTATACAGATAAAACAGACATCAATAAAATACTATACAAGGGATTGACAGATATGCTTTATTAACCTAAAACGCCATGATATGAAACAGAAATCAGTTTTTTTAACAGCCATCTTTTTTTTAATTGCAATCACTATGGAAGCACAAAGAGGAATACCGGAAGTAACAGAGGTTCACGAGCCTGTTCCTCCGGTTGTAACACCCGGCACCGGCACAGCACCTCCGTCTGATGCCATTGTACTTTTTGACGGTAAAGATTTGTCGCAGTGGGAAAAAGGGAGCGGAGAACCTGCACCCTGGGAAGTCGGTGACGGTGCATTTACAGTAGTTCCCGGAACAGGAGGAATTCAGACCAAACAAGGATTTGGCGATGTGCAGCTTCATATTGAATGGCGTTCACCGGAAGTTGTCAAAGGAGACGGACAGGGTCGTGGCAACAGCGGTGTGTTCTTTATGGGCAGGTATGAGGTTCAGGTACTGGATTCATATGATAATCACACATATCCCAACGGACAGGCTGCATCAGTTTACAAGCAGCATATTCCCCTTGTTAATGCCTGTAAAAAGCCGGGTGAATGGCAAACTTATGATATTATATTCACTGCGCCCAGGTTCAATGAGCATGGCCGGGTTTCGCATCCTGCCAGGGTTACGGTTATCCATAATGGTGTTCTTGTTCAGAATAATGTAGAATTGTGGGGAACCACACAATACATAGGATTGCCAACCTACACAAAGCATGAAGATAAACTACCCCTGAGTCTGCAGGATCACGGCGACCTTGTGAGTTTTAGAAATATCTGGGTGCGGGAACTTTAAGCCTGATCATATAATCTCTCATTTTCAGGATCCCCAGCCAGTATCAAACCGGTTTGGGGATTTTTTTCAATATTTAACTTTTCAATCATGCACTCATTACTGGAGAAAGTAGCAATAATTACCGGTGGCAACAGCGGTATGGGAGAAGGTATTGCAACAAAATTCTCAGAAGACGGGGCTAAGGTCATCATTGGGGGCAGGGATTCAAGAAGGGGAGAAGCAATTGTCGAAAAATTAAACGGTAATGGAGGTGCAGCTCTTTTTGTGCCCGGAGATATTTCAAACCCTCAAACCAATTTTAAGCTTGTCGAGACTGCCGTGTCACAATTCGGAAGACTTGATATATTAGTTCTCAGTGCCGGCAGACTGGGCATCGGTAAAATAACCGAAGTTTCTGAAGATGACTGGAAAAGGACTATTGATGTAAACCTCAATTCGGTGTTTTACCTTGTAAAATATGCCATTCCCGAAATGCTCAGGAACGGTGGAGGCAGTATTGCTATAATTGGCTCAGTTGCGGCATTTCATGCATTCCCCGGTCATGCTGCATACTGTGCTTCAAAAGGAGCACTGGTTTCGCTGGTCAGACAGGTGGCAGCTGATTATGGACCTGAAATCAGGATCAACCTGGTGTGCCCGGCCCAGGTAGACACACCATTATTACGCAACTCAGTAAAGGCTTTTGATAACCCTGAAACAATAATAAGCCAGACTGAATCAAAGTTGCCTATGAAGAGACTGGGTACAACCAAAGACATCGCAAATGCAGTTCATTTTCTTACCGGCGACTCCTCCTCATGGATAACCGGTTCATGCCTTACAATTGACGGAGGGTTTCTTTGTACCTGACATCTTCACTGCAAATGTGTGATACCGGCCGGGGCAGGCAGGAATAGTAAACTATAATTTCAAAAAAAATTACGCTGATGGAAAAAAAAGTTTTGATTGCAATTTGTGTTGCTGTTTGCGGGCTTCTCTGCTTACCCTGTGTCGCACAGATGCAGGTTGGGGCCTCGCCTGACTATATAAAAGCATTAACCTCTCAATGGGAAGGTGATCGTCTGGAAGACGGAAGGCCTTATGTTCCCGGGAGGATTCTGGAAAGATTGAAGAAGATATCGATGGAGGAGGCCTGGGGCATATTGCGGAATGAGGGTTACAACAACCAGTACCAGGGTGAGTGGATGATTATAAATCCGGATTACCCGGTTATGGTCGGCAGGGTAGTAACTGCCCAGTATATGCCTTTGCGGCAGGACCTGGCTGATGCTATTAGAGAACAGGGCCTGGCCGAGGGACGGAGTAAACAGGGTGGCACCAACTCATGGCCGATTGATATACTTGTTCCGGGAGATGTATATGTAGCCGACAGCTATGGTAAGATTGTTGATGGCACCCTGATTGGCGACAATCTGGGCAATGCTATCTATTCAAATTCGGGGAATGGTGTTGTTTTTTACGGTTCGGTGCGTGACATGCAGGGTTTACGTAGTATTGAGGGCTTCACGGGGTGGATTCTCGGTCATGATCCTTCCTATTTGGCGGAAACCATGCTCACGTCGATAAACAAACCGGTCCGTATAGGAAGAGTAACAGTATTGCCGGGAGATATCGTGCTGGCAAATGAATTTGGAACCGTTTTTATTCCGGCTCACCTGGCAGAAAACCTTGTTATCAGGGCTGAATTCATTATGCTTCGCGATCAGTTTGGAATTCAGCGCCTGCGTGAGGGGGTTTATCTGCCAGGGCAGATCGACAGCAGGTGGAGTGAAGAGATAAGGGATGATTTTTTGAACTGGCTGGATAACTATCCAGGTGTTCTGCCAATGACAAGGGAGGAGCTGGATGATTTTTTAAGGCAGCGTACCTGGTAATCAATATTATCTCCTGCTTGTTTTTCTATGCCTGGTAGAGGTATCATTGCATGATTTATTTTAAAAAAACAATACTAATAAATTACCCCAAATGAAGAGTGTACTGAACGAAATTATCGAAAAGCACAGATCAGATGAAAAAGCCTGTTCTGATGCTATCAGTAAAGAAATTACCAGTTCTTCTACAAAGGAGGATCGCCGGAGCTTTCTGAAAAAAACTGCCCTCGGTGGTATTTCGCTTGCCGCCTTCATGGGCATGAACATTGAAAATACAGTTGCGCAAACAACTTCCCGTGTACAGCGAAATTCAAGCCCTTCAGATTTGAAAATAACAGATATGAGGGTAGCCGTAATAAGAGCAAGTGGCCGCAATCCGATAATAAGGATAGACACAAACCAGGGTATATATGGCTATGGCGAAGTGCGGGACGGCGCTGATGAACGCTATGCACTTATGCTTAAAAGCCGGATCCTGGGATTGAACCCCTGCAATGTTGAACAATTATGGAAAATCATTTATCAGTTTGGTGGACACGGACGGCAGGCCGGGGGTGTTTGTGCAGTGGAAATGGCGTTATGGGATTTATGCGGTAAGGCATGGAATGTGCCTGCCTGGCAGCTGCTGGGAGGAAGATACAGGGACAGGATAAGGTTATATGCCGACACTCCTTCAATTATCAATCCGGAGAAATTTGCAGAGGTGCTGAAGCTCAGGATGGAGCAGGGTTTTACCTGGCTGAAAATGGACCTGATGCTGGAGATGATCCGCAAGGAGCCCGGTGCAATAGTTAACAGCGAATTCTGGGAAAATATTCCAGGAGGTCTCAATCAGTACAATCTGGGGGATTACAGCAATTACGGCAATGCGCTTCATCCGTTTACACAGGTGCAGCTTACCGATAAGGGTATCGATTTACTTGCAGGTTATGTAGAGACAGCCCGAAAAATATGTGGAACAGAGATCCCTCTTGCCGCCGATCATTTCGGTCATTTTGACTATAACAATATGATCAGGCTTGGAAAGGCGCTGGAAAAATACCGGCTTGCCTTTCTTGAAGATATGGTAGCCTGGTTCTATACCGATCAATGGAAACGAATTACAGAGGCACTGGAAACCCCGACATGTACAGGCGAGGATATTTTTGCCCTTAATGGGTTCAGAGAGCTTATTGATAAACGGGCCGTTGATATTATCCATCCGGACATTGCAACTTCCGGCGGGTTACTTGAGACCAAGAAGATAGGTGATTATGCCGAAGAAAATGGCATTGCCATGGCCCTGCATATGGCAGGATCTCCCATAACACTGATGGCAAGCGTTCATTGTGCAGCAGCGACCCAGAACTTCCTGGCATGTGAACACCATTCCGTTGATCTGCCATGGTATGAAGATCTTGTGGTTATGACCGGTAATCAGCCTATGATCACCAATGGTTTCGCAAATGTTCCTCTTGACTCCCCGGGACTGGGTATTGAATTGAATGAAGATGAGGTAAGGAGACGGCTAATACCTGATCTGCCCTATGGCTATTTTGAACCTACTCCCGAGTGGGATCAGAGGCGTTCGCATGACAGGATATGGAGCTAACAGGTAGTTTTTTCAGATGAAGCATTATTATTGTTTTTTAATTGTCTTTCTGACAGTTGCAATTGTGAGTTGCGATAAGGGGAGAGGTATCGATGGGGATGAAAAAGAGTTACTCCTCAGGATAAGGGATGAAATTGCCATTGACCTCACTGAAAATCTATTGCCTTTCTGGAAGAAATATTCTGTCGATCACGATGATCCTGATGAGGGCTTTTATGGTGCTATCGAAAATGATGGAACGGGTGTTTCCGATGCAAAAAAACATAATGTATTGTTTACAAGATATTTGTGGACTTACTCTGCTGCCGGCCGGGTCCTGGGAGACATTGAGGCCCTGAAACTTGCGGATCGTGCATGGAGTTACCTCCACCGGTTTTTCTGGGATGAACTGGATGGCGGTGTTTACTGGGAACTGAATGCTGATGGTTCTGCATCGGACACCGACAAGGTTACCTATGGCCAGTCATTTGCCATTTATGCATTTTCGGAGTATTACAGGGTCACGCAGAACAGGGAAAGTCTTGACAAAGCCATAAATATCTTCAGGCTGCTTGAAGAACATGCATATGATAAGGAATATGGCGGTTATTTTGAGGCTTTCTCGAGCGACTGGCAGTTTGTTGAGGGAAAGGGTGTGGCAGCTGGTCAAACTAAATCAATGAATACCCACCTTCATCTTCTTGAAGCCTACACAAACCTATACAGGATCTGGCCTGACCGCGAACTTGAGGAGAGTATGCGCAGGCTGATCCGGGTCTTTACAGATCATATTGTCGATACATCAAGATATCACCAGGACCTTTTTTTTGGAAGGGACTGGAGTGTATTTGGACAGTATGATTCCTACGGGCATGATATTGAATTCACATGGTTGTTTTATGAAGCTGCTGAAGTGATAGGTGATAGTGAAATTATAAGTCTTGCTGGTGAGATGGCAGTAAAAATTGCTGAAAGACAACTGGAAGCAGGTATGAATTCTGATGGTGCAATGATCTATGAAAAGGAAGGGGAGGACCTTTACCGCAGAAATATTACCTGGTGGGTTCAGGCTGAGGCAGTGGTCGGATTCCTGAATGCCTTCGAGATATCGGGGGAGAGAAAGTTTCTTTATGCTGCAGCGGGTATATGGGAATATATAAAACAGCATATGATCGATTATGATCATGGTGGATGGCACCCTGACCTGGATGATGATGGTAATCCCGTACCGGAAAGGCTAAAGGCCAATGCGTGGACCGGCCCTTACCACAATGTCAGGATGGGGCTTGAAGTTTCCCGGCGACTTGCCGGCCTGAAAAACAATTAAATTGCAGATAACAACATGCAAAATATCTTAATACTCAAATATGGGTTATACAGAACGGCTGAATAGCGGATCTATTTCCATTGCCCTTTGGCGAAGGGCATCCTCCTGACTTGCCGTCAGCGGCTGAAAATGATGAACCCTGTCCAGTGCCTTCAGGAAAAGACTCATGTTGCCGGGCGGAATGACCGACGTAACTTTCCGCGAAAGCGAAAAGGCAAGTGACTGGTCAAACAGCTCATCGTCAAGCACAGGCTTGTACCAAACATTGGAGAATAATCTCTCTTCGCCCTGTTGTAATCTTCTTTCGGCCATAGATTTAAGAACTATTACGCCGAGGTTTCTTTCAACTGCCTTTTCATATACACGGGGACCGAAATTGCCGTTGTGCCAGCAGACAAAATTTATTGGGAACATCACCGTGTCGAAATCATAATTCTCAAGTGCGAGCAATGCAGCCTCCTCGGTGTGGGCGGAAAATCCAACCAGNNTGACCTTACCCTCCTCTTTTGCCCTGACAACAGCCTCCATTGCTCCACCGGGAGCAAATGACCGCTCTACATCCTCAATACTNGTGAGTGCATGTAACTGGTAAAGATCAAAATAGTCGGTCCGCAGTTTTTCGAATGACTCCTGCATCTCCTTTTCTACTCCAGCTTTGTCCTTCTGGCCGCTTTTGCAGGAGAGGAAACTCCTTTTCCGGTAAGGTTCAAGTGCAGGGCCCAGCATCTCCTCCGCATTACCGTATGAGGGAGCTACATCGTAATAGTTTATCCCGGCCTCCCATGCCCTGGCAACTATGTTATTGCATGTTTCCGGGGGTTCATTGTTAAGCATGATGCTTCCGAACCCTATTACCGATATCTCTTCTCCCGATCTTCCAAGCACACGTTTTGGCACTATCCTGTCGCCAAAAAGGTTTGTTGAAGACCATAATGAGTTGAATGAGAGGCTAAGTAATCCACCCCCCACCAGGCTGTTTTTCAAGAACTTTCTTCTGCGCATAATCTCCGGTATTTGGTTTTATGATTTATTGGAGCAATATAAAAGATATTAGTCAATTAAAAAACAATCGTTAAGGCCTTTTTGTTTTCAGGAATTGAGAAATTGCCTTAAAACATATTGAAGTATACCTCCATGCGTATAATATTCAATTTCAATTTCCGAATCCAGCCGTGCAGTTACCCTGAATTTTATTTCTTTGCCATTATCACTTTGTGCATTAACCTCCAGTATCTTAAGCGGGGTTATCCCGCCATCGACCCCTGTTATTCTGAACTGTTCCCTGCCTGTTAATTCAAGTACTGAAGCGTTTTCTCCTTCCATATACTGCAACGGAAGTACACCCATGCCAACAAGGTTGCTGCGGTGAATTCTTTCATAACTTTCGGCTATGACTGCTTTTATACCCAGCAGGAAGGTACCCTTTGCGGCCCAGTCCCTGCTCGATCCGCTTCCATACTCCTTGCCGGCCAGCACTATAAGCGGAGTTTTATCTTTTTTGTAAAGCTCCGCAGCTTCATATACGCTCATCTCCCTGTTTTCCGGAAGATATCGCGTAAATCCGCCTTCGGTTGCAGCCAGTCTGTTTTTGATCCTGACATTGGCAAATGTTCCCCTGACCATTATCTCGTCATTACCCCTGCGTGATCCATAAGAGTTGAAGTTTTTTCTTTCTACGCCCTTTTCAAGCAGAAACCTTCCTGCTGGGGTTTTTGTGCTGAATGCCCCTGCCGGGGAAATATGATCTGTTGTAATGCTGTCGCCCAGCATCAGCAGTGCCCGCGCGTTTTCAATATCTGAAGGCTTTTGGGGAACAGGATCAAGGTTCCGGAAAAATGGAGCTTCCTTGATATAAGTAGATTTGTCGTCCCATAGATACACCTTCTCTTCAGGTACTTTCAGGTTTCTCCATATATCATCACCATCAAATATCTCTCCGTAGCTTCTGGCATAGTCGTTCCGTGACAGGAAGCTCATCGCTCCGGCTATCTCTTCATTGTCGGGCCAGATATCTTTCAGATAAACAGGGTCCATATTGGGGTCCCATGCAAGCGGCTCATTCAGAAGGTCAATATCTACACGTCCTGCAATTGCATAGGCAACAACCAAAAGGGGCGACATCAGGTAATTAAGTTTGGCCTGAGGATGAACACGGGCTTCAAAATTTCTGTTTCCGGAGAGGACGGATGCCACAATAAGATCATTGTCATCAACTGCCTTTGCTATATGCGCGGGCAGCGGACCAGAATTTCCGATACAGCTTGTGCAGCCGTAACCTACTACATGAAAGCGAAGTGCTTCAAGGTCATCCAGTAAACCTGCATGAGTAAGGTAATCTGTAACTACCCTGGAGCCGGGTGCAAGTGATGTCTTTACCCAGGGTTTTGTTCTTATTCCCCGTTCCCTGGCTTTTCGTGCAAGCAAACCTGCCCCTATCATTACACTTGGGTTGGAGGTGTTGGTACATGAAGTAATAGCTGCAATTACCACAGAACCGTCGCTGAGGATGAATTTCTCATTTTTTATTATTACCTCAGCTGTGCGCAAGCCGTTTTCAGCACTTCTTACTTCTACATCAGATATTTCGGTATCAGTATCACTTTGTTCCTTTTGCGGAGGACTGCCACCCTCTTCTTTCCAGCGATCAAGTTCCCTCTCATCAATTCTGATATATGACCTGTTAAAGTCTGCCTGTAGCTGTTTGCGAAAGGTTTCGTCGGCATCTTTGAGAAGGATTTTGTCCTGCGGACGTCTCGGACCAGCAATTGTGGGCTCAACGGTTGACAGGTCTAGCTCCAGAACATGCGAATATTCAATGGTCTCTTTTCCTGTTCTCCAAAGCATATTTGCCTTGCAGTAGTCCTCTGTCAGCTTTACCTGCTCTTCCGGCCTGTTAGTCTCCCTCATATAATCTATTGTGCGCTCATCAACAGGGAAGTATGTTACAGTGCATCCAAATTCGGGTGACATGTTCGATATTGTTGCCCTGTCGGGAACAGTCAGGTTATCAAGTCCGTTACCGAAAACCTCGACAAATTTGCCTACAACTCCGTGTGAACGTAACAGGCTGGTTATGGTCAGAACCATATCCGTAGCTGTTGTTCCAACCGGTAACTTTCCGGTAAGTTTAAGTCCTATCACCTGCGGCATGATAAAATAGATCGGTTGGCCAAGGATTGCGGCTTCCGCCTCAATTCCACCCACACCCCAGCCAATAACTCCTATTCCGTTAACCATGGGAGTATGGCTGTCTGTTCCAACAAGTGTATCAGGAAAAACTATTCCGTCACGGGCAATTGCGCCTTTTGCAAGGTATTCAAGATTAACCTGGTGACAGATACCCATGCCGGGCGGCACAACTGAGAAGTTGTCAAAAGCCTTTTGTGCCCACTTCAGGAATTTGTATCTTTCGTTATTTCTTTCGTATTCTTTTTCAACATTTCTTTTATAAGAATAGTTAGTGCCGAAAAAGTCAACCTGTACCGAGTGGTCAATAACCAGGTCTACCGGGATCAGTGGGTTTATTTTATCAGGATTGTTACCCTTGCGGGCCATTTCAGCCCTGAGTGATGCTATATCAACTACGGCCGGCACGCCGGTAAAATCCTGCATCAGTACCCTGGCAGGTTTGAAAGGTATATCCCTGTCACTTGGCTCCGGGCTCCATTGCAGCAAGGTATCAATGCTCTCTTTTTTTATGCCGAAACCGTCATAATTTCTGAGGGCATTCTCAAGGAGTATCCTTATGGAAAAGGGGAGGTGTGTTACTTTGTGCCCGAGTTGTTCCAACTTTTTGAAGCTGAAATATGTATATTCTTCCGAACCGCTCCTCAGCTGCTCTTTTATTTCAAAGGGTAATTTTGTCATAGTATTATAGAATGTTTTGGAACATAAAAATAAACATAAGTGGTGATACTAACAACTGAAAATCTGAAAGCGAAAAATAAAAAAAGCGACTCGCGAGCCGCTTTTTAATGATCGGACTAAAATTACTGTCAATCAAAATATTTTATCGATTTTATAATCAGCTCCAATGCTTCTCTTAGCTGATCTTCGTTTATCACAAGGGGAGGAGCAAACCTTATTATATGTCCGTGCGTAGGCTTCGCCAGTAATCCGTTCTCCATCATTTTGAGGCACACGTCCTGCGCCGTTTTTCCATTCTTTGGTTTTATCACCACTGCATTCAGAAGTCCTTTGCCTCTTACCTGCTTGATCATATCAGAGTTAACTTTCTTCAGCTCCTGTCTGAATATTTTTCCAAGTTTTTCCGCATTTTCTGCCAGGTTCTCCTCCTTTACTACCTCAAGGGCGGCCATGGCAACCCTGGCAGCAACCGGATTGCCTCCAAATGTTGATCCGTGTTGTCCCGGCTTGATCGTGAGCATTATATCATCGTCAGCCAGCACGGCTGACACCGGAAATACACCGCCAGAAAGCGCTTTTCCGAGGATAAGTATGTCGGGCCGAACATTTTCATGGTCACATGCCAGAAGTTTTCCTGTTCTTGCAATTCCTGTCTGCACCTCATCGGCAATAAAAAGAACATTGTACTTTTTGCATAGTTCCGATACTTTTTTAAGGTATCCTTCATCGGGTACAAAAACTCCGGCTTCACCCTGTATGGGTTCCATCAGGAATCCTGCCACATTGGGATCCTGCATCTCTTTTTCAAGAGC
>SL_3KL_010_SEDDRAFT_10000693_pt1 | contig 28809 bp, 44 predicted proteins | sample SodLakKL_010_SED_2_FD_10381 | JGI IMG/M metagenome (IMG submission 10381)
AAAGTTCAAAAACTAAGTGATATTGGGCAATCAGCAGCCGAGCCTCTAAATTCAAATGAATACGAGGAAGGTTCAGAGGCCATGCACGGAAACCCTAAATCATTATGATATGGGTAAGATATGGTCCAGACTACAACGCTTTATGTCGAAGCGGTGCGGGAAACCGTGAGTAGTAGGTAAAATCCCTCGGAGGATACTCCGTGCCGGTTCGAGTCCGGCCTCGGGCACCAACAATTTACTTGACAACCTGAATCAACACGGGTATAATCTTTCACATGGATAAAAAACACGATTTTTCAAACTTCAAAAAGGTTGGGAACCTTCTGGACAGTGTGCTAGGTAGTGCCATTAGTGTTGCAACTAGCGGCATTTTCCTATGGGTTGTCATTATAGTTCCCCTAGCCTTTCTTGCACATTGTGGAATTATACCGGGAGCCGTCGAGAAATGATTATTGTGGCTCAAGATTTTCATGATAATAATGACGTAGGAATTAAATAATGGCTGAACACAAATGTGAAGTTGTCAAGGTGTCAATCATGGAGCATGATAACGCTGATGCCCTTGAGATTGCACAGATTAGAGGCTACCAGTCTATTGTTCGTAAGGGGCAGTTCAAGACTGGTGATTTAGCTGTATACATTCCTGAACAGTCCGTAGTGCCTGAATGGGTGCTGCGTAGATTGGGTCTATGGGATGCTGAAAAGGGAAAGGGAAAACTGGCTGGTAAAGCTGGTAATAGGGTTAAGCCCGTTCGGCTGCGCGGAGTTCTAAGTCAAGGACTGCTATACCCATTAGTTGATTTTAAAGATGAAGCAGGTAACATGCTACTCTCTGGTACTGACCGTGTCGTAACCGAAGGTGAAGATGTTACCGAATATCTTGAAGTAATTAAATGGGAACCACCTATTCCTACTCAGATGGCTGGTGAAGTTGTGGGCTTGCCGGGTAAAACTCTCAAGTATGACATTGAGAATGTCAAAAATTATCCACATATTGCACAAGCCCTGATTGATTTGCAGATTCCCGTTCAAATTACTGAAAAGCTTCATGGCACGTGGTGTTGCTTCGGGTTTTACCCGACAGTGGGATGGGCACAGAAAACATTGCATCCAGAAATTCCATATGAAAGGGTAGTAGTCACATCAAAAGGTTTGTCAGGGAAAAGTCTAGCATTTAAAGATAATGAGGCAAACGTTAATAATCTTTACTTGAAAATGTTCAAGAAATTGTTTACCGACACTTTCCATAATTATGATAGACTCAATGACCCGATTTTTTATATTGGTGAAATTTTTGGTAAGGATGTGCAGGACTTAACCTATGGTCTAAAAGAAACTGATTTCAGACTGTTTGATGTGTATGAAGGGCACCCCGGCAGTGGAAGATATTACACTGCTAATCAAAGTAAAGAATATGCTGATGATCTACTACCGTTTGATTATGTTCCAACTCTTTATGAAGGTCCATTGACATGGGATATCATTCATGAGTATACTAATGGCTTGGATAACATTACTGGCTCGCATATACGTGAAGGAATTGTTATCAGAACATTGGATCGAGAATATCGAAATGATAAGATTGGTCGAGTGATTCTGAAGTCCGTTTCAGATGATTATCTGGATAGGAAAGGGAATACTACGGAGTTTAACTAATGGACCTGATACAAGTATTTAAGGCTGGAGAAAGAGTCCCCTTTTTAATCTTTTTAGCTACTAACTGGATTGAAGAGGATCGTGAACTAGAGTTGGAATATGAGGATACCACTATTACGCTATCTTCTGAAGATTGGGATTATTACACGATTACAGAAATGAATAGTGAATCATTTACCCCACTTTATACTTTCACTCGAAGCATGGCGCAATGAAAAACACTTTAACTATTCTCGGATGTAGTTTACCATGCCTTGCAATTGCAACAAGTCTGGCGCATATATTAGAAACAAACGTTTTTTTGTCAGTCATGTTAGGTGCAGTTAGTGCATTATGCGGACTGTCAATCGGTTTTACTATTATAGGAAGGATAAATACATAATGGGTGTATGTTACGTAGATAATTTTATTGAAGATGAAGAAACTCCACTAAGTGAGTCAGACCTCCAATACGCTTTCAGGGACTCTCAGGAGATTGATCTTTATGAAAATGGGCATTGTTATTCTGGTGGAATTGGTATGGCTGAAGGTCTTCAAATTGTCCGAGATAAGAAGTTCGGATCATTCCGTGAAGCGAATGAATGGGTAGAAGAAAATGCTCAGAAGTGGGGTCCAGCACTCGCTGTCAGGGTGGAAGGTCCGAATGATAAAGGTTGGTACTATGGTGCTATTTGTGCATCATAAATTATAGTTGACAACTGTTTTTCATTTTGTTATTATATTAAAATGAACAGACAGCATGAACTATACAATAACTTGATGTTACTATCGGAGGATGAAGATTCTCCGTTCTACCATATTGATCATGTATCACCATATGATGAACAGATCTACAGAGTTTTTTCATATCGTATTGGATCATACTCTGACTTCTTACGTCCTGACGCTCTTGAGTGCCGAGGCCATACGTTTCGTAATACACCATCTGGTCCATTGCTGATTTCACTTCCATTTCCCAAGTTCTTTAACAGAAATGAAAACCCATTCACCATGGATTTGGATTTCTCAAATGAAAACATTGAGTATATCGCAACCAAGGAAGATGGCTCATTAATCACTACCTATTATGATTTCAATGGTGATTTACGTTTGAAGTCCAAGACTTCATTGACTTCTACTATGGCAGTAGATTCAATGGAGCTATTGCCACTTATTAATCACCCACATGCGCTGCACTCCTTATTGGAATACTGTGAACATTTAGAGTCTCGCGGGTATACAGTAATCATGGAGTATACGTCTCCAAAAAATCGTATTGTGCTCCCATATGAAAAATGTGATCTGGTAGTGCTTGGGGTTCGCAATCGTGAAACCCTTGAGTTCATGTCTTATGATGAAATAATGGAAATGGGGTTAAATGTTTATGCTGCTGAAAATCATAGTGTATATGACGTTCCAACTTTCGTAGACATGATCCCGTCATTCAAGGGCATTGAAGGTTATGTCATTCGTTTGAATGATGGCACCATGGTTAAGTGCAAAACTGATGAGTATGTTTCCTTACATCATGCCAAGGATTCTATCACTGCTCCGCGTCGATTGATGGACGTTGTGTTGCAGGAAGCATCAGATGATCTTCGTCAAATGTTTTCAGATGATGAACAGGCATTGGCTGAGATCGAGAACATGGAAGTTTTCGTATCTAACCTAGTGAACCATCTCATGAAGCCGGTAAACCGGTTCTATGAGGTTAACAAAGAGTTGGAGCGTAAAGAATTTGCTATCAAGGGTCAGGAAGAGTTGTCTCGTGAGCAATTTTCATTAGTTATGGGGTTATACTCTGGTAAGGAAATTGACTATAAAGAATTCATCTCTCGAAACCATAAGAAATTTTTAGTAGATTATGAAACTACGTTAACCTCTCTGGAAGACGAAGGTTGACACTAACTATTTTTCAATATATAATAAGATTTCAACAACAATAGGAGATTAAAATGTCAACTACTACTGTAGCTATTTTGCTTTATCTTTTTACTCGTCTAACTGCTATATCATCGTTTATTAGCGGCTTGAGTATAGTCTTTGGTTTATGGGTAGTTGGTAGTATAGTTGGTTATTATATTTGGTTTTTGGTAGCTGCTGACAGCTACCGTTATAATAACGAGGATTGGCATACAGAACGTATGGATAAATTGGCTAAATTCATCAAGAAAGTTATAGTGCCCTCATGGTTAGTTTGTGCAAGTTTATTCCTACTCATACCCAATAAGAATGATACGATGTTAATCGTCGGTGGTGCATTGGGTTATCATGGAGTGAATGCTGTAGTATCTGATAACCGCGTTCAAGATACTGGTGGTAAAGCCTTGGAGTTGATGAACACATGGTTGGACCAGCAGATTGCTGAGCGTAGGATTGCTGAGGAAGCTGCTGAGGACTAATTAAAAAGATTTGACATGCCAGTACCAATAAGGTATAGTATACAACTCAATGCGATGTAGTTCAGAGGTTAGAACACTGCCAACGGCAGAGGTCCGGGTGTAAGTGAGTAAATGTTAGTGAAATTCTAGAAAGTAATTAACATTGAAAGTTATGCAGATTGAGTTCGGAGGCATTCGATTCTCAATAGGTTCGATTCCCCCGCATCGTGCCATTTGTAAATAGGTTCGGAGTGTTGATAAGAGGTTAAAGTCCCTGCATAGCAAACGAGTTGCCACAACTGTCACACTCCGAATCTTTTAATATTATTCAAAGTCTGCAAGATCAAAGGTGTGACTATTGTCAGGGATATAACTCTTAGTACCTCCCGGAGTTAAAAACCAATACCAGTTGTCTGGCTTTTCCGGATGAACGAAAGTTCCCCATCCATCAGTAATTACAAACACTGCTTTAGGGTACCCAGTCTTTTCACTTTTAATAGTATTTTGTATTGCTGTCTCAATGACTTTGAAACAGGTCCCACCAAAGCCGTACAACTTTCCACTCTCTAATGAAGTTTCAAAGACGTTATCATCAAAACAAAACATCCTCACATCAAAACGATCTTCAGGTAAGGATTTAGCAGCATCAAAGAATCTTTGACGGTAACCGCTACATGACCCTGAAGTATCCTGAAAAAACCACACTTGAATGCGCTCTTCTTTGACTTCACGCTCTTCTATTTCCATCTCAGTAGGGATGAACATGTCATCAGGGAGTAAAGTGAAACGACGATTTAATCGTGCCCACTGCGACTCCTCTTTACTGGACTGGCGCATATACTGCATAGCCCACTTCTTAATGACTGTTTCCCACTTCTGCTTTTTCTTAACAGGTTTGGTATCAACAAAGGTCCATATGTCACTAGAACCAGTTCCAGCCTGCTTAGACTTAGACTCTTCTTGATCATCGAGCAATTCTTTTATGAATTGTTTCTCTTCAGGTGTTAGCTTATCATTGATATCTTTAAGAACATTTTCTAAAGCTTGATCATCGCCAGTAGAATGCTCATCAACAGTCTGATTAGGACACTCTTCATTACTACCATCCTTTTTCAATCGACGGTAGTAGGACTCAGCACTCTTATCATCTGGCGGAATATCATCACCAGAGAAAACAGTATCATTCCAGCAGTAGATATTATCAGGATCAATCTCTTCTCTATCGAAACCTAAACGATTAACACATAGATGATTGATGGCAACATCTGTAGCCTTGTTGGATAGTCCATGGTCTAGTTTATTGTTACGAAAGAACCGTGGTCCATGTTGAAGGATAATGTGAAGACATTCATGACAAATGACGAATAACTTCTGATTATCGTTCAGGGTATTCCAGAATTCATAACCTAATTGAAAGTCAACCTGCTCGCCCTCTTCATCGAAACCAACGGCAGCAGTTGATATATCAGAGAACCGAGGCTTACCGGCAATCCATAGATGGTAGAACACAGCATGCCTACCATCTAGACGCTGAAGTAACCTCAGGTACTCTTCATTTGAAAAAGCTTTCATTATGTGCTTAGAATGTCCAAGTTCTAATCAGTTCATCCTCATCCTCATCACTCAAGATATATTCGAGTGTATATCCGAATAAATCGGGAATCTTGTCTTCCAATACACGCTTATTAAGTGGTGCATTTTTAGTATAATGTTTCTTAAATGGCTGCATACTATTAAGTCTCCCCATAGTGTGACACCATTCATCCTTAACCTTTTCAAATGTCACCTTATTACTTCTACCAACGAAGTACAACATCCAGTTATTGGCTGCCTTAGCTTGTGCTGAAGTAATGGTAACATTGTCAGGTAATGTAGTAATACATTCCATTAATTCTTTGGTATGATTAATACGATTATAAGTGGAATCTATATTCGATTTCATTAACCTCTTAGCTTCATCGAGAAGCTCATCTAGGTCACCAATAACTGATGCATCTGGAAAAAGGTCTGGGAAATATTCTTTTAACCATGCGCTCAATTGCTTCAATTTAGCATCAGCTATTCCACCCACTGTCACTATATCAGCCACCTTTTCGGCTAGCTTCTTAGACTTCTTAGTGGCAGCTAACATCTTATCAATTTTAGACTTAGATGATGAGCTAATGAATTGTGATAACTTTTCATCAGGCACTAATGGCATGAAATATCTCATGAACTTAGGACTCTTAGCAATCACATCAATTGCTAGATTATAAAAGTTATCATCTTGTAATTTCTCTCTGGTAGCCTTTTCATCCTTGGCATCCAACAAATCATTCAAGGTTCCCTTAATAGAGCCTTGAGATAGCATAAAGGAAAGTTGGGAGGTATTCACACCTTTAGGTAGAATGTCTCTCATGTCACCCCCCTTTATAAAACAGTCAACAGCATAATCCAGCCGTCTCGGAGATACTATGTCCTTAATTTCTTTTTTAAGACCGTTCCACCATTCGACAGCAGCTACTCCGTCGTCGCCATACTTACTTTTGAAATATGGACTGGAAACCGTGTAGGGGACTTCTACATGAACATGGAAACGATCTAACTGTGCTGGATCAAGTTCATCAACATCATAGCTTAAATGATCTTCACTATCTTCACTATCTTCAGACGGGTTGATGGCAGTCCACACCACTTTAAGGTTATGGAACTTATGGCCATTGATAGAATGGAACTGGATAAGTTCCATGACAGCGTTACGAATCTTTTTGTGAGCACGGTTGTACTCATCCAAAAATATAGCTTTAACCTGATCACGCGCAAAGACTTCAGGGCGTACCAAGTGTAAATAATTGACACCATCTTCCGCAGTGGCCTCTTTGGGGACTCCAATGAAGTCTACCCATGGGTCCATGGTAGAAGCTGAAAAGTATAACCAATCCTTCCCCTGCTCACCATAAAGGTCATTAAACAATTGCACAACTTGTGCAGTCTTGCCCACGCCATGTCTACCAGATAGGCAGACATTGTAATCGTGTTTAGCCCAGAATTCTAATTTGGCTGAAGATATTGACATTTTATTCCTGTTACTTCAAGGTAAACTCAGGGAAAGTTATCACAGCTTCAACCCTTTCATCTTTACCGTCCTTGAAACGGTGCTTCCAAATATCGCCACCCTCTTCACCTTCACCATACACATCAATGGTGACATGGGGAAAATCTTTACTCAGTTTTTTGAATACTTCACCATATTCATAAAATTTACAATAGTTTTTAGTTAGTGTGAGTTCCCAACCTTCGTCAAATACCTCACCGATAGTTTTATCGAATGGGTAGGCACTCATTGATTCAAGCATAGAAGCGAAATAATTGGCTTCCGCTTCAGACTTCAGGTGAGAAACTTCAATTTCAAAATCAGTATAATAACCCATTAGATTCTCCTAGTTGATGGGTAAGCATTATACATAAAAATTTTTGAGTTGTCAAATAAAAAACCCCCTCGAAAGGGGGCTTAGTGGCATACACAGTAAGAGGGTACTGTGTCGCAGGCGCCGTTGGACAGGTTTTAGGCCTTGCAACTCATAATATCCTAACAGGATGATTTTAATATGTCAAGAAAAAACCCCACCGAAGTGGGGTTTGATGTTTAAGGAACGTAGCAAAGCGTATACACTACTAATGGAAGTCTGGGTGATTGAAGGACGCTTCCCATTCTCTAGACCCACGTTACCATCCTTAAAGTTGGCTCCGGGAGAGGGATTCGAACCCCCGACAAGATGATTAACAGTCATCCGCTCTGACCAACTGAGCTATCCCGGATTAGTTAAAATGAGATTCGCTACGCTGGCTCTCATGGGCCTCGATAGCTCTCAACATGTGAGAGTCACTACTATTTAGTAAAAAATTATACCAGTTACCGAGTCTGGTGTCAACCTTTCGTGTTGACGGCTCCATACGGTCACGCTTGCCCTTTGTTTTTCGATTGTCGCGCACAGCTTCGACAAACTCTGTATGGGAATCGAACCCATTCAACCCACGAGTAAGGCGGGGATGCCACCTCTTACATCAACAGAGATTTCTTAAATATAAGACCAATACCAATACTGTAACACAAAAAATGATAACCATGCAAGACCACAGATGACACGTTCTTTAGTGTTAGCCCTATACTCGGGACTAGAGGCTACGAACCCCCACATAACAAGTATTGTAAGTGCTATAACACTTAAGAATGCTACTATCATGTCAAGACCTGTCATTTTTATTCTCCTATAATAGTTTGGTGCGGACAGAGAGATTCGAACTCTCACTCCCGAAGGAACCGAAACTTAAACCCAGCGCGTCTACCAATTCCGCCACATCCGCTTAATTCGACAGCCTTTTCTTTCTTTGAACATGCCCGGCCTAGTCCTACATGCTCCAGAGTAGCTTACACTCTAGTGAAACTCCAATCCGTGTTCACAAACGGGATTCATTTATTAATTTACTATCTTAGGCATATAGCCCACGTAAACGAACAAAATCCTCAATTTCTTACACCACTCATATGTAGCTGCTAGGTTTTTCATTACAGATGTTCCAACATCTGGTCTGGTGGGGATGGAGAGACTTGAACTCTCACTCCATAAGAAACTAGAACTTGAACCTAGCGCGTCTACCAATTCCGCCACATCCCCAATTTGGTGCTCAGGGAGAGACTCGAACTCTCACTCCATAAGAAACTGGTACCTAAAACCAGCGCGTCTACCAATTCCGCCACCCGAGCATATTTGTTATTTAGTAGTATAGCAGCATTAAGAAACTTAATCAATCATTATACCATTTATCAACGACAGTGATCACTAGCAGTTTCTTATCCTGTAGTTCTCTGACAATTTGACTTCTCCTCTCCCTAAAGGAAGAGGATTCTTGTTTCATCGACCGTTGCATTGCTCTAATGTTGCCAAGCTTTAGTCTTACACAATCTCCACGAGCGTAAATTCCTGTATGCCCTACAGTATCTGCCGTGCAGTAGCACGGTATTTTCATATCACTTTTAAGATATGTATCCTTGTGATAGCAAGGTATGTATTCAATACATGAAGCACTTGGTTCTCGATACTTCATATCTGTATTGTAAATGTATTTAATGAAATTGTCAAGTGGTGAATGTTTTAGAGTTTATCCCCTCCCTGAAGGAAGGGTCTTTACTATCCATAATCGCGTGTCCTCACTATGACAGCATGAGCACTCTGACTTATAATTCTCACATTATCAGCGGTAACTGGTTTTGTCTCATCTATCCTGACCATGTTATACTTTTCATCAGAATCGAAATGACCCGACTTTTCCCATATATCATACCATTCTTTTAATGATAAAGAGTATGGGATGCCTCGACGGTTCCTTAGATATGACAGATATGTTCTATACCTACGAGCAGGAGAGTTTGGCGCGTTCAGTGGACGGTTTTTATTAATCCTTTTAACAGTTTTCTCATCGCAACCATATATCCCTCTGTATCTTTGGTTTACTCTAGCCTTAACTTCTTCTCTCCGTTGTCTCGCTCTAGCATGCATTCCACCTTCAGAACTGGAAACTCCATGCTTTTTCAAGATTAGGCGGATAGCCTCTCTGGAGACATTGAACTCATCACCAATGTCCTGTAGTGTTCTACAGTTTGGTGCTTTGAATTGTTCAATGATGTAATCACTATGATCTTTCAACATATCATATCCATTGTTTAGCAGCATCTAAAAAATCTTTGAAAGTGATACACACTCGTTCAGCACTCAATCTACGCTCTTCACTCTCACAAAAAGCGTTCCAAATTCGTTCCAACTTATCCTTGTGATTCTCGTCAGTTAATTCCGCTGACAAATCAAAGTAATCATCTTGGATGCTCATAAAACTTCCTTTATACGTTGAATGTAAAGTATAAACTACACCGGGAAGGTTGTCAACCCTTCCTACCCTATTTCACAGTCTCAAGCTATTAAGACAAATTAAGTGTCGTGGGCTAATCCGTTCATGTTGACACGGTGTAGTTTTCTAAAATGGTGGGTCCGGTGGGATTTGAACCCACGCTCTACCCGTTATGAGCGGGTTGCTTTAGACCGCTAAGCTACAGACCCTGAATGTTTTATTCTACACTATTTAGAATTATTGTCAAGGACTATTCTTAACTCATCCATCTTTTGACAAATAGCTATAGTAGCACCTTCAGAGAGTGTTTCAGTTTCTAAAACGTTCCCAAAGACCTCTATAGCGTCTTCCAATTCTGCTTCGAGTGCGCTTAACCTATCCGGTTTGAAAGTCATTCTCTACAAAACTCTGCAATATACTGCCCAAAGTCTTCAGTGTCTCCAAAAAAATCACCGTTGACACTAATTTCAACATCAAAACCATCCTCGACATTAACAACATAGGTAAACTCTTCCCAACAATCGTTAGCGTCAGGTGGATAGACGTAAAGACCGCCAGCACCATGCTTATACCGTGCGATATATTGCGCAATAAGGCAACCCACCCCATTGGCATAGTTTCCACCGCCGCCCGGAATGCCGTTAACAATCTTGACTTCACTAAGCAAATCATAGATTTGTTTACCGACCCCTTCAGGGTAGCCGTCATATTGCTGATACACAGTACAAAGCGTATCGCCGTCTTCTTGAAAATGAATTAAACTACGTGTTCCCATTGTGTTTACTCCTAGGTTAAGTTTTTTGAATATATTTAATAAGTTCGTGTTCGACCCCTTCTATGGCCACTTTAGTATACTCACAAGTACCATACCTTTGACCAGAGGCTTTAACAATATCGCGGATCGGTTTGGAAGTAAAATCAATTACTGTACGAAAGTATAGAAGTCTCACCAAGGTCATGAATGAACACCACTTCAGGCGGCTAACTTCATCCCCACCTAAAACTTCCACTATATCATGTCCGGGATTCTTGCTAACCTCATTATGTACCATGTAAATGATCGCACTAATGTTCCCGGCATACTCACTATTGCGCATACATTTAGTAAATTCTATAGGTGTGAGTGCGAACGTCTTAGAGTTCACGCTCTTACCTAATCCCGGAACATTCGGAATGAAATACCAACACCAATGACTCTCTTTTCTACCGTTAGATAGTTCATTGACAACATCGAACCAATGTTCACGTTGCTTAGGCAGAATGATATTAAGCCAATAATTAGTCATTGTTTCGCTCATATTCATATTGAATAGTGGGACAAATCTTACTCTTACCACTCTTAGCATACTCTACAATGAGTGTCCATAAAGTATCAGACTTTTCCTGAACACCAGAATCTACAAACTTTTCTATTTTGCGTTGTTTCTGTCGATTGCGAGCATCAATAAAATGATCAGTTTCACGGTACACTCCAATAGCAATCATTCCAATTCCAATCCAGCAGACCATCGAAATTGTTATTGCTACAGAGTCAGCAAAGAAATTTCCACCCCAAGAAAAAGGAAACCACAAATATATAGGCGTCAGTACTATTATACTTACAATGACCAGTGCGACTACTGCGGCCGATAATATGATAGTAGTCTTGAACATGAGGGCTATCAAGCCTCCAAGCACCCACCAGAATGCAGAGCATAGGGTATTGGGGTAATGTAAATGTGCATAACGTTTAGTTTTCCCATATGCAGCCCAGGCTATAATTTTAAAAAATGCATATGTCTTTGTACCTTCTTTAATAACCATTATTATTCTCCTTGAGATTCTTCTTCTTCTGTCCAACCTTCCTGCCATTCCGCTATCTGCTCCACAGTCAACCCTTCAGGGTATGAATCAATAGCCAAGGCACATCGATAGGCTTCACGCCCATCCCCGTAATAGTTATGCTCCGTGTCACCATTCTCCATTCCTTGATTAATCGTCGCGGTTAGGGCCGTAGCCTTCTTTATACTCTAACTCACCACCAAAGATATGATCCCACATGCTATTCTCGAAAAGGAAAACGTCCAGTGGATAAAAGACTAGAAACCATATCAGTGCAACCGCTAAGGATAGGTAAATTCCCGCCATAATAAATTGAAAAGCGAGCAAAAGCACTATTCCTATAAGGTTTAGATACTTTTCACCATCCGAACCAGTGCTGGTCCCAACAAGGGTAATGAAATCCACCCCTGCTCGAACAATCATCAAATTGATTTTCCATAATGTATTCATGTGTAGTATACTACCCTACTGTGATTAACTTGTCAAGTTATTTTTCACAATATCAATCCTACAATTTTTCTATTGTGTTCGAGCATGTCTGCCAGCACGCGTAATCCTTCACTGGTTATTTCCCTGCCCGTAAAGTTGATAGTGTGAACATTCCCTGACGCTGATTCATGAACTTCAATTGCATGATATTCTACAATCTCAGTATCATCGACACGTTCAAAAACCTGTAAAATATTGATGTGATCAGATAATGTTATTGACTTAGTAATTTTATCCATTTCAAGTTCCTTGTGATATGATAAAGGTAACCACTACCGCGATTATACCATAGTGAGTTAAATGATGTACAGCTTGATCTACCCCTAAGGCTTGAAAATATTCTTTGTCTGGATACTTAAATTTACCCCACCAGTACGGGGAAGCTTTAAGCCTATCCATGGTACCATGAAGGATCAAATCCCAGAAGTATACAAAAAATATCAAGAACATGAAGTCTTCAGTGTTAGGGGGAATGAGATGCGCATACAGCACCCCTACGACGATCAACACACTCACCATGGCATGTTGGTTGGCATGCTTAAATAGTGCCCACTCCCAACCCTCTGCGTTATACTTGTTCAGTGAGTCTGCTTGTGCGAACTGCCAGATATAGTCAACCATGAAATGTTTAACCTGAAACAAGAATAACATGATTAATATTGTCAGGAACATCTCATTCACTTTCAAGTTCCTTTATCCGCGCTTCTAGGCTTTCCACATAGAAACTTTGTTCAGCTTCGTTTATGTTCTCTGCGAGCAAGAGAACCTCGCCTTTATGCTCATAATACTGATAATCATTCATATCCCACGCAATCCCTGCACTCATACATGCTAACAGAATTCCACTAACATCAGCAGGAGCATGACGATTTAATATAATACGTAAATGTAAGTAGGCATTCATAGTATGGAAGCCGTGTGTTCTACGTCATAAATATCAACACTTTCTAGTTGAATCCATTTATCCGAAAAGAAATCATTAATACTTAAAAGGACTTCAACAAAATAATCAGAGAAATTGGAGTTCCACTCCCCATACTCTTTGAAAAATACAAGGTCAGTTGAATACCAACTAAAGTCAGTATCAAATCCTAAACTGTCCATGAATTCGCCAATCTCTTCACGAATAACATCAGCGACAGTCGGCTTATACGATACTCTAACTTCTATAAATTTCATCTACTATCCTCTAAAAAATTCTTTGAACATTAAGACTGGCTCTTTGTCCAAAACTCGGATAGCATAATACCCCATCTCATCGAGTATGTCAAGATGATTTTTCTTAGTGATCCAATGAAAATTATATGCCATGATCCCGCAGAATAGCGGCCCGTGTCCGGGTTCTCGAAAACCCCTGAATTCCTTAAAGTAATTACGGAATGATTCCACCACTCCATGAGTGTGTTCATGGATGATATATGAGACTGTTCTCATACTAGGAGGAAGCTGAATAACAGCCCTCTTCCGTGCCAATGACCAACCAAATCCCGTGTCGTCCCACTTTTCCGGGTACAGTTGAATAGTCTTGATCTTCCACATCCTATCTAATCGAGATACAATCTTCTCAGCGTCTTTGACACCGATAGGTTTCTCTTTTAGATCGACATGGTAATCATACACTCGCGATGTTTGGAAATCGCTTGTAGACTTGCAACCTTGTAGACTTTCTTTAATGGATGATCTGACATTTTTTAATAAATGCTTCTTAGATGACACATTATTGTTATTGTTATTGTGTCCTACATTCTACAAGGATGAGTAGAATGTGGTCAATAGGAAATTGGTGCTTCGGGTAGGACTCGAACCTACGACTTCATCCTTGTAAGGGACGCACTCTTCCAACTGAGTTACCGAAGCTAAGTGGGCTTTATCACATTGATTGTTAATTGTCAAGTAAAAATGGTGCCAGCACGAGGAATCGAACCCCGGACCTTCGACTTACAAGGACGCTGCTCTACCGTCTGAGCTATACTGGCAATTTTTAAAAAAAGAGCCTTGAACACTGCAAAATCTGAGAAGATATTTTATCGGTTTTACCAGCAGTGAAGCATTCACGAGTTGTCTCGGTTACTCTCGTTAGGCTCTTTACAAAACTAAACTTAATCCCAACATGTTCACAATTAATACTACCACACTTACAGTTGCTAGGGATAGTAAAAATGCTATTAACGATGGTATCAATCTCATTATTATTGTGGTGGGGATGGCAGGACTCGAACCTGCAAATCGCTTGGATCAAAACCAAGTGCCTTACCAATTTGGCTACATCCCTACTGTTCTTTTTTTTGTACAGGGTATTTAGTACGATTGTCAATCTTTATGTTTTCAACGGTCCAAGATGATTAACAACTTGATCCACTGACATGAACTCACTCCGAGACACTTTATTATCCCTGAGCCAGTTTAACGCCTCTACCTTCAATATAGGTGATAATTATTACGTGGTTGTATTGATAGTAATTGTTGGTCAATCTTTTAATCCTTGATAGTGGCGCGCTAGGTAGGACTCGAACCCACATGTATCCAAATTACCCTTTCTAGTGGTTAGAAGCCACAGGGGATACTAGCGCGTAATTTTTTAAATCGTTTAAGAGTATAACCAGTTTGAGGAACCTTGTACCCCAACTCTCTCATTGCGCAGTCAATGTCTAAATCATTATTTTTCAAACTGTCTACTATTTCACTGTCCGTACATTTTCTCTGACACGCATTCTCGGATTGTAGCATCTTTTTTAGATTATTTGTTATGGTTTTTGTTCTAGCTTCCGTCCTATGAATGTTACAATATTTTGCTAATTTGCTTCCTGTGCTCTCATTACATATTTGACATCGGGTATATGGTTTTAAGTGTCTACCTTTAATGTACCCTTCTGGAACTTCGGACGGCAAACATTTAACACTATTCAAAGTCTCTGGACAATGGTACCAGTATCTACCGTATGACCCGTTGTTATTTCCTGTACGAGCTTTTGCTACTGCTTGATATTTACGCTTCAACCACCCATATAATTTGTTGTTTGATCTTAGAGTAATGGGACCAGTCATTTGAATTGCAGCCCATAACAATCCATCATGTTCAGGATACATTTTAACTAACAGTTGATGAGCTACATAATGCTCTTCAGGTGTTAAAGTAATTATGTTATCAACATCATCAGTCCCATTTAAACATTTAGGAATTATATGATGTCTTTCAACATAGATTCCGAAATCCAATTCTCTCTGTTTTGCGCGTTCGCATAGTATGGCATAATGTTTTTATAATTCATAGCAATAGAAACAATTCTATTACTATTTAGTATTTGTGAACCCAAAGTTTATGGGTAGAAATGGAGAGAATGAAGTAAGCTCACCATCACCACAACACCTAGCCTACCTCACTCTCCGTTCAACTGTCAATCAAAATCTGCTTCAGCATACTTGCTTGAGTATTCCTCTTCAAGATCGTATTCCAATTCTGCGATCTCATCCTCCAATTCTTCAATCAATTCGTGATTCTTGTCACGCCTTGCTGCTGAAAGCTGGCGTGTAAGATCACTTAATCGTTGTTCTAACTTATTCATGTTCTCTCATCAATGTTATTTAGTATTTATTAAAGAGCGCGTGAAAGAGTGTAGAGAGAAGGAACAACCCAAAAACCTACACCCTTCCACGGCTCACCGGAGACTAGATCGTTACGTGCTTCCAAATCTTCCCATCGCGAATCTTGCGAACGGTACCTTCGTCATTATTATACAGACGCGCAATGTTGACGATGCTCATTTCATCCTGAGCAAGCAACCGCTTAATGTCTTGCACTTCCCGTTCCCGTGGGGATAGGCGAGTTGGAGTGGTAGTAGTAACCACCTCATCTTCATCCTCATCTTCATCCTCGAAAAGATCATCAAACGGATCATCCAGATCATCAAACGAATCATCGTCAAGATCATCGTCCAGATCAGGTGAGTAGTCTGGGGTGTAATACTCATCCAGATTCAGGTCATCGCGAGTCAATTCACCAACCACTTCATAGCGACACACGCGCATCTTGGAATTGTTGTAATCGTTCGGTACGGCAACCACATCACGCGGGTTGACCTTGACGGTCACGATACGGCCACTACTAGCACCATAACCACTGAACAGGTACTCACGAGAGCAACAGTGCAGACCGTGAGAGCAGGTGCGGGTAGAATCTTCATCCACCATGTTACGTGCAACCTCAACAACCTTACCTACGCTGTTATCCATTGTACCAGTGTAACAATCGGTGTAGTTCTGATTCACCATCTTGTAAGCAAGGAAATGGCCGTCATCAGTAATCGGCAAATTGCAGGCTTCCAAAAAGCCATACGTTTCCTTGACTGCACGATAGGACGGATTATCCATGAGATTATCAAGGAACTTCAACAGTGGAGCGTAATTCAACCCGCGACTCCAAAGATAGTGCAAACGATCAGTGATAGCATTGTGAATCACTTCGCCGTTGAACATCAGATCGACACCGTTGTAGCTAATCCGGCCTTGCGTAGCCGTGGAAATGTTAGCTTTCGGATTCAACAGTGCCTCAAGAGCATCAGCGTCACGATTACTGACAGCTTCAACGACTTGCTCAAAAATTCCTGCGGAACTGGAAATAATATGGGGCTTCCCATCCAGCACAACGCTGACATTATTTCCAGTGAGCAAACTCCCGGTAATACGACTCATTTTAAATCTCCTGTTAGTTGGTTAAATTGTGCTTTAAGCACTATGGGTAATTATACCCTATTCATTTAAGAATTGTCAAGAACTAATACCCGCTTTTTTCTTGATAATTTTTCTCAGTTCATCTTCGGTTAAGCGATACGTGTCATGGTAAAACGGTTCAGTGAGACCACCCGTAGTGATAGAGTAAGAATCAATCTTCTCATCACTGACCGTTGAAGCTAGAATCAATTGATCAATGTTATCCTTAATCAATTTAATATACCCATCAACAATCTCAGACCCGACAACCTCAAGTGTGACACCGGCACTCAACAGGTCAGCTTCAACCTGTTCAAGCGTCTTACCGATATTTCTAAGACGGTAACTCTGAACCCCTAGACTATCGTTCAATTTTTGAAACAGTGCTTTTCTATCATCGTTCGCGTTATCAAGAATAGCGCGTTCCATAATATCATCAACCATCATGTGAGAAGTGTTAGCTTGTAGGGCACACATCTTTTCATATTTCGACTTCAATGAATGATGGTCATTCATTCCCAACAAATCAAAACACTCATCATAGTATTCAAAACTCTGGTCATGACGCCATCCAGTATTGGAATAAGCCTGTACGACTCGCACATAATAATTACTAACCATCATGTTAAGGAACATATCCCACATTCCCTTAATAAAATCATCTTCATGCGCTTTCCACAATTCATTGATGCAAAAAAACTTACCAGACTTTTTTGCAGCCTTGCGCATTGGTGCAGCAATGGCAACAATGTTATACCCGGTACATTGCAACCACTTACAGAACCGCTCACACAAGAGACGGTCGGTAATGTCCAATTTGTTAGAATCAATCTTATTGTTAAAGGTAGTGAAAAAAGCATACTTATCCTCAGCAGCTTCATCAAAACTTTCACCAAATACTTGCTCACAACCCGCAGCATAGCAAGTTTGATTCCCATTAAAAATTTTGAAAAAGCGGGATAGTTGCACATCGAACCATAAGCGCTGGCGACCACCAGTAATGCTATGACCTCCATTTCCCCCCTTACGATTAGAACTTGCCTTAACCTTGGGAAGTTCAGATACATTACGTACCATAAACTCATCACCTAGGACATTGGCAATATCACCTTTAGTAATCCCATCAGGAACGTCCATCAGAATAGCCATTGGACTCTTATTATGCTCACTCAAACGGTTCACGAATCCATTGTTAATGTCCTTAATGTAAATGACATTTTCATTCCCGTCATTATCCTCACCACCGGCGAGCATATCAACCTCAAGGTTAATATACTTTTTCTTACCCTTAGACGTATCGTTAGAGTCAATGTCACTGGCTCGCATGTGGAAGGATTGGGTAGCGCGAGCCTGCGCATAGCTAACAAGATCATACTTGCGAACTTCAACGCCCTCCATAATCTTAGCATCAGTTTTCAAACGTGCGATAACCCCGGAAGCCTGATCAAAAAACTCGAACTTAGGATAACGCTTATTCATGTCATCAGCTTTCAGGGCATGTTTGAAATAACTATCCAAAGAGTTCAAAGCCTTAACGAAAGATATTTCACCTTCATCATAAGACTTGTCCAACTTCACTACTACCTCTTTAGTGATAACAACAGCTATCTGGTCCAACCGAGCCATGATATTGCGTACAGTGACATCCTTATAGGAAATCCCCTCACGTGATGCAGTGACTTCGACTGTACCAATAGGCATATCAATGATGATACCCTTGTTATAATGATAACTGACTGTTCTGCGAAGATACTCATAGAACTGTCCACGTTTTTGACTCTTAGAATTCAGTACCTGATTCATGGCATCAAAGTCAACCGGATAAGATACCGGCCCTTGCTTAATGAACAGTCCCGCCAGAACATTAGTTTCCGCACCATACCTGTAACCAGATACCCCATCAATGGAATAATAAGTGAAACCATTAACCTCAAGAATCGGAGTATAGGTTTCCCATTCAATCTTACCATTAAGAATGTTAGGCTTGACCGGGAAAAGTTTTAGCTGGCGCTTAGCAGCACTGGCAAACGACTTGTAATCCATTGCTTCAACAGATACCCGCACTTCCAAACCATCAGGTTCATCAGTAGGCTCAGACTTTCCATAGGCAACAATGGACGGCAACCCGCGTGACTTATGCGCGTTATACATCGTCTTAATACCATCATAGATACTGATCACGGTAAACGCATCAGTATAGGAAAAGGGAGTCTTAGAACCTAGACCGAATGCGCCTACTACATCATTACTATCATCCTTAGTGGATTCAAAGTAAGTAGTGTATACAGTCTTAATATCATCCGGGCTGATACCTTTCCCGTAATCCCTAATGGAGAAGTATGGCTCGAAAGCATCGGGAAGGTGAATATCAAATGGTACATCACCGTTATCGTTTTCAATGTGTGCATCAAACGCATTGCATGACAATTCACGAATGATACTACCAATCTTATCCTTATAGATGGTATCAGAGAGAACGGTGAATGCCTTGGGATTCAAAGCAATCTTGAAGTCGGCAACTGAGTCAAAACCTTCACCCGTTGCGACACGCGTATCCATATCCAGTTTCATTTATCTCTCCGGTTTGTGTAAATGTTTATCGAACGTGACCCATGATAGCAAACCGATATTCCCCTGTCAAGCCGGTTTGCGTAAAATTTTTGATGTTCGATTAGTCACCAGTATATAGATAAATTATTTTATGTCAACCCCTTGACAGTGTTACTAAAATTTGTTAAAGCCCACTAAGGGATGAAAAGAGGAAGGGGATGATCCCTTCCTCTATCTCTACTCTTCTTCTAGCTCTCTTTCCATGGCTATATTTTCATACAGGCCATCGCCAAAGTCTTGGAGCACTGCCGTTGGGAGATTTTCTTCTACCCATTCTTCAGTGTACTCCGCTATTTCAACCTCATGAAGTGAGCCATCTTGAAAGACTCCACAGAATCCACACCCTTCCTCAATCCATGTTCCTTCCACAGAGTCTATCCCTTCCTGATCACACAACTGCATGTAGGCTTCAATAGGTGGACACCACGCGGTATTAAACCAGATTGTTACCTCCCTATCCTCATCCCGATAAGCATCAGCATTCTCGCCAATATCCCATTTAGTACCCCAGTTAGCTAAGGCAAACTCGTACCATGTAGGATACCCATACTGTTCTACGTTTTGACGTATCTGTTCCTCAAGGGCTTTTTGACGTTTATCATCCGAGAAACCCCCCTTGACAGTATCCATCAAAGCCGCAGGCATCGGAACAATATAATTCAACAAGGTTCCAGCTAAGGCATGTTTTTCAATCTCCGCAATCTTACCCGGATCACCAGTTACAGTCAATCTATTACTACACCAATTAGGCATACTTATCTCCTTTCAATAATTTGGGTTTGATATACTTCATCCTCATCACTACTAGAGTTCATAAGAACTGGATCAACTGATATTGAAGCATGACAAAAATTATCACCCTCCTCAGTTTCAAAAATGATAGTGCAACCGCCAGTAGAGATATAAAGATCATAATTGATAACAGCCCGTTCCATCATACGTAAAATTTCTTCGTACCATTGCTGGACAGATTTATTTTTTACGCGGGGAGCGTTGTTATATTCATGTAAATAGCGAGCGGCAGCTAACACTTCATCAATTGAATAATGTAAATCAACAGTATTTTTCATTATGCACACACCTTTAATTTGATTGTAGGATTGAATCCAGCGTCAGGCTCACGAACAAACCCGGTAGTATCACCAATAGCGTCAGCCTTTGCGAACAGTGCTACAATGTGACCACCATCAGGATCATAGAACCTTACGTCAGTTTCATCACCATCAACAACGGGATAACCACCCCACGTTTCAGGCTTTGGCTCGTTGCGTTTCAGGCGCATGACCACAGCCAAATTGTAGCCTTGCTTGAGTGCCCGTACCGCTTCAGTATCGTTATCCTCAGCAAGACTATAAGTTAGGTGATAATTCGGCATAGCGAGCGCACGTTTGCGCCCAAGTATCTTAGTGTAATCATAGAACTGAATGTTGGGGAAAGCTTCCATGATTGAACGGTAGTGAACACCATCGCGAACCACCTTGATCTTTTCCCATGCGATATCGCTGGTACCATTCAGGCGAACAGCCGGGATAAGGTTTTCACGTTCGGCCTTGTTAGCCAGAGACTTGATATTTTTAACTAAGACTTCCATGAAACTTTCGCGATCTTCAAAAAACCACTTGGTTCGATTGATACGCGCTACATGGATTGACTTATACACTTGAGCAAGACCGCTAGTGTAAAGACATGCTGCAATGCAGCCCTTGGTAGCATTAGGACATACTTGATAACCGGCTATGTCGTTAGGTGCAAGATACATCACACCAGTCAGAATATCCTTTTTCAAACCCTTCACTGTTTTGGCATCTTGACCAACAGACAAAAGGGTTGACCGCTTAATAAATGTCATTCAACAACTCCTGTTTAAGTGACTGTGAACCGTTATGGTAACAGATTATTTTTTATTGGTCAAGCCTCATCTTCATCTTCATCTTCATCATATTCAAAAAATACAACTTCCTCGTTATCTGGCCAGAGATTACCCAGCGTCGTGAACATCAGCCCAACGCACGTAAGAACGACCCACGCCGGACTGCCTGCAAAAACGGCAACCACTCCGGCCAAGCAAAATAAAACCCCAGCAATCAACATTCCAGTCTTCATGTTAATTCAGGCGATATCTGCAATGGGAACAAGAACCATCCCGACAGGTTGGCCATGACCTGAACTAAACGAATACATGCCATCATATCCAGCATGTATAATGTGACGGTTGATATACTCCCTACCATCTTTCATGATAACATTACATACCGTCTTATCTGCGCTCAGTGTTTCGTCAATATCTATTACACTCATTTCGGCATTCCTTTTTCAATCCAATTGTTTGTATCTATTTCAGCGGCCTTGAATAATTCTATATGATCTTCCCAGAAGTTGCCATAGCGATCAACATGGAATCTTTGTAACTTTCCACGTTCATATACTGACGGATCACATCCCTGTTCTCTTAACCAGTAAACGAGATCCTTGAAATCTTCAATGTCATCTATTTTGACAGGTTCCACACCGTACTCCATATATCGAATTTATCCATATCATGCGGTTCACCGCCACGGCCTTCACCGTTGTTCGCTCCATAGTCTTTGATCAACTCAACCAAGCACTCTATAGCATAGCGATTTCTTACGCTTAAATCCTTTTTGAACTGTTCGGCAGCGGCAGCATCATTGGGAAATTTTTCAATTTCATCCAACCGTTGAAGTTCTAGTGTCCCTTCTGCATCAGACACGATATAACCATATTCAGTAGCGATATCAATACCCATGATCTTCCAACACCTTAACACATTTTTCAAATGCTGTAATTACAGATCGTGAGTTTTCCTCATTATAGGTGCGAGGAAAGCACTTGTCTAAATCACTAACCAATTTATAATAGACATCATCAAAATCATCCGACGGTAATTTAGTATACCGCACGTTTAAGCAATGTATGAAATCTTCAGTATCCATTGCTCGAAGAGCATCAATAGCATGCATGATATTTCTAGGATCATCTGCCATATCATCTGCCATATCATCTGCCATATCAGTAATGAACCCCGCCACCTCTTGGATATTCCCTTTATCGAAGCCAGTCTTCGCATACATCCACGCACCGGCTGCGCATACATAACACACATTTCCATTTTCTTTTCTGGCCCATGTGTCCATATCAAACCTAACATGGGCAAGCTTTCCAGCTTGTCGCATATCCCTGATCACTTCTCGCAACAACCCTGATACAGTGTCAGGAACATCAACCTTCGACATTGCTCTTACATATTCTTTCAATACTTCAGACATTAGTTAAACTCCTATGTTGCCACTAGGCAAAAACTTAAATTCAGGATGGATGATTATTTTAATACCATTAGGTGGTCCAATGCTCACTCCACCAATGCAAACGAAGCCATCTAACCCCGACTTAAACTTTGCTTTCCGCAAATACCCTGCACGGTATGCTCCAGCTACTAGCTCATCCGGAATTTCGGCAACAACCTTTCTATCCTTAGCAATCACTCAAACATTTTAATTCTCCGGTTAAAAGTTTATAGGTTTTACAACCTAGGACCATCTTAGCAAAAATGATCCTAGATTGCAAGAGTTTTTTTCACCAACTCGCCCGGTAAGATAAATCCCACCAACGGTCTGCTTCACTCTCAGCCTTGGCCCAGTCCACAATCTCCCGTAATTTACTATAGGTGCGTAGAATGTCCCCCCAGTACCACACATCAATGTCCGTGCAACCGAAGAAGAAGAACCCTGACTGAGGCGGCAAGAGTTCATTGCAGTGTCCCAACAATGAATCTTCCGTAATTTCATCACTCATATATAAACCACGGTAGGTTAGAAGTGTGTCACAGATATCTACCAACTCCTCTAGCTGATCAACTGTCACATCAAACGGTTCACAATTGTCCACTGAATTGGGGGCAACATAGTCAATGAACCATGCGTGAACCTGGTTAGCCTTGCGCCAATACATCACATTAAGTGATACTGCCATACCACGGAAGTGATCATCAACGGGAATAGTGGCATCCTTGTTAAGCGCACCCATAATTTCCCCGTATAGTTCATTCTCGCAATAATTGCTGACATATCGTTCAGCCTTCAAAAACATATCAAGACCCATTTCAAAACTCCTTTGTCAATTGGTCAGTACATACTATCAAATAATTTACAACAGTGCGAGCATTATCACACTGATTTGAAAAACACCTTTTCTGGATTTTCTCGGACAACCTCGGCAATTTGAGACCATGTAAATCCATTATCATTCAGTTCGGCTAGGGAATCCCACCCCCCAATTACCAATGTTTTAAAACTCCCATTTGTATCCCTCAATCCTAGTTTTTTATAGGATGATTCCAAGGTGTTAAAGTATTCTCCATTATCCGAAAGTTCAAACATATCATCTTCCATGGATTTAACCCAAAGGTCTTCAACACTGCCCGCAACCTCTCTATGATAGGTCAACAATAGTTCCCCTAAACAACAGGCTCTATAGGTTTTATCGGGATTAAGAAACCCTAAACAAGCTTCAGTCTGTCTTTCAGGGTATGCTTCCAGATTCTTTAACCATTGTTCCTGAATAGGTCCAAGTTTAAATTCACTCATCTTCACATTCCTTTTTAATGTTGACCACTTCAAAGCTATCACCATGGGGAACCATGACACGCATCTGCCCATCTATACAAACAATAACAGGCTCTACAGGCTGTCCCGGTATCCTAGGGTATGGTGGGCACGACGATAGACATTCAGAGTCAACTACATCTGCGTCATCAGGGGTAAGTATACTGACGAGATTCATTATTCCTATAGTAAGCATGGCTACCCCTAAAACCAGGCATATAATAGCTTTTACATCACTACTATCCATTTCATTCACTCCTCGTATTGTTCTAAAACTTTGACACACTTTTCAAATGCTGCCACCACTGATCGAGGATTATTTGGATTATAAGTAGGCGAAAAACATACCCCCAAATCCTCTACTAATTTTCCCTCCGTAACCTCTGACATAAAACCATATACTTCATCTAACTCTTCTAGGGAACCCCTTATTGCTCCTGTACGGAGCATATCAATTGCATGCATAATTGCATTCAATTCAGGGCTATCCATCGAAGTAAGCTTTCCGTCTAGCCACCTTTCCATATCTGTAGAATTATTAAAACAGTGACTAATTTGCATATACAACCATGCACCGGCTGCGCAGACTGTACATCTATCATAGGGGGGAGCAGCCGCTATCCAGTCAGCCATATCGAAACTGACATTTTTCAACTGCCCCACTACTTTCATATCAGATACTACAGCCTTAAGCAGTTTTGATACAGTGTCGGGAATAACAACCTCCGGGCTTGGAGTCTTTTCGACAATCGTTATAGGCATTACTTATTCGCCTTATTAGTTTGTATGACAGGTTGACAGGTTACAGCATTCTTATATCCCATCTGATACCCGATAGTATAGTTCTGATACTTTAAGAAGTCAAGCAATTCTAAAAGTTTATTCTGGTCGGGATGCTGGTTAATGATTTCTTTCATACTGTCAGAATCCATGATCAATCCTCTTCATGTGAACCGACACTATACCATTCTCTATACTCTCGTGTCAACTTTTCACCATGACCCCACAGTGGGCTTTAGCATAAAAATATAATAGTGTCAAGTTTTTTCTAGTGTGTTACCATGGTGTTGATGGACAGGGGGCTTTATCACAGTAGCAGTCTATTGTCAAGCACTTTCGATACTAAATATCACAGTGGGCTTTATCACACTGTAAGACTGTTGTCAAGCCTTCTCTACCCTAGTGGGCTTTAGCGCACGATAGAGAGAATGTCAATGTTGACTTAGACATTCGATGCTGTTAGGATGAGGTCACAATTGCATTCTCGAAATCCTAAATGAGAGTGATTCTTATTTTCACTTACATTCTCATCTAAGATGCGATACGATAATGCTTGACAAACTGTAAAAAACTATGATACAATGGGGGGTTTACTTTCAAATTCTAAACAAGAGTGATTCTCATTATCGCTTGCATTCTCATCTACATTCCCGTATGATAGATGTTCTCGCGCTCCCACCCTTACTAGAGCCTACTACTGCCTAACATGACATAAGAAGAATAAGAACAATCATAAGAAGATATAACATGGGGTAAGATTTAAGTAAGGGTGGGGGCCATTTTAAAAAGAATCGTAAAAAGTTATATGTCCCCTAGGGAAAACTTCATACGGTTAAAAAAATATGTAATGATTTCAAGAGTTTATAGTTAGGGTAAAAAACTTTACTATATTTTTTTATGTATGTTTACATGGTTGGTTAGGCAAAACATCATCTTTCACCCTCTACCCAATGTGGTAAAAATACAACAAAGTGTGTCAAAATGACACATAGTTTGACACACCTCTCTTCAGTATTGGTGGATTTTTGTGGCATTTTGTGGATAATTGTGGTAATTTTTTATCATATCTGTACACATTAATTAACCTCTAACGCATGCGTGAGGGGTTTCCCACCTCTATATCCTCCTTCTACGCTTAATCGTTTATTTAACCATCTACTTAATCCTTTGTTTAATCAATAGTTAACCATCTACTTAATCCTTTAGGTTTGACAAGCTTAATGTTTATAGGGTAGACTGGGTTAATCGATTGACTTTATCAAGGATTAATATGGAAACATTATTTTACACATTACTAATTCTGGGAGTATTACTTAATACCATACCCCTAATTTTTGCTCACAAATTTACCTTAGTTCTACAACTAATAGGCTTAACCCTCATAGTTGTTGCTGCTTCATTAATAATATTCCCCTACACATATTCAGGAGTTAACTAATGGAACTATCATGTAGCTTTAAGGGTTTTGACTTACCAGTACTTAACCTCAGTATAGGCTACTATAAGCTTACCCACTGTAATGGTTTTCTATTTGCCCCAATACTTATGGCATTAATCACCTTGCCTTTACTCCTACATGTAACACTTACTCATGCTCAAGTAACACTGAGTATCTCATTAATCCTTATGCTTCCCATACTATATGCCTTATTCGTTATCCTACATGAAATGGGTCACTATTGGGCTGGACGGTGGACTGGATTAGATATTACATTCTGCCAAGTATCCCTATGGTTATTCACACTACTTTATATACCTGCCAATACTGAAAAGCGTGGGATATTGGGAATAATAAAGTATGATCAATCTAAATTGTTTGATAGTATGGGGTGTGTCTCCTATACAGACCCTATAAATGTTCTATCTACTGTTGCTGGTCCATTTGCCAATCTTATATTAATGCTACTGTTTATACTAGGTTGCACATTGATCAACCCTACTTCCTTTCTCTATGATCTATTCGCTGTCAGTGCTGTGTTGAATGGATGGATTTTCTTGGTGTCTTTAGAAAGTGATGGTGTGGATGTGTATGAACTGCTCAGGGATTCATAAAGTTTAATACTTGACAATGGTTACCATTTAGATTATAATATGGCACAACATGATAAATTTAAGGTGATATAAGAATATGGAAACACTTTTATTATTAGCTCTATTTACATTAGTGTCGATATTGTTATACTGGATTTGGAAGCGTATACGCCCTAGAAAGCTTAAGCTTGGGGTTTCAGTTGAATCAAAGGAACATCTTAGAGAGGTTCATGGTTTTTATGATTTTGATGAACTGACAACATTCATAGGTGATAGGATTAGAGAAGATGAATTTAAAACAGCAAAAAAGAATAAGTGAAGCTTTAGAGCTTATTGAGAATATACGAGAGAGTGGGGCAGTCATATCCATGTCTGGGAAAGATAGATGGTACTAATTCTTACATTATCTTTTGCAGTGACTCTCGTAATATGATAACACTGCCCGAATGTTTATTTGAGGATTGATTATATGTCTAACAATTTAAAGGAATCTACAGTATTGGTTGCAGTAGATAATGAAAACTGCACATGGCGGATTATGAATCCAAATGGAGAGATATGGAAGGTGTTAATTCCAGTGGAGAAGCCATTTGATGCTGATACTCCGTTTGGTCTCAATCTTGTGACGAAGGAGCATTATGAATAAGCATACTCATGTGATTGTGAAGCGAAGCTTCCTTAAATTGGTTAATGAAGCTATGCAAGCTCGACAGGTTATACTGGATCAATTTTATGATGACATGGTAGATCATCTTGAACAAGAGGAAAATAAGGTAAAAGCAATAGTTACCAAGTGGTGGAATTTTGGCTTACGCGATAATATCAAAGTTTTTTTACTTAATGCTAGCTATGGAACGTTCAGAACTTGAAAGGACTCGTGATGGGGCTGAAAATGATATTAAAGAAATTGAAGAGCTATTGAATAATCCCCGCCATGTGGAATTTATTAGTCTGGCGCATCACGATTTTATTAGATATCAAAGCGTGATAGACAAACGTGAGGATGATTTCAAGGATTTAAGAGAAGCAGCTAAAGACTTCCCTAGAATAACCTTTGAAGAACGCTTTGGGAAGTGAATCGTCGATGTTAATATTATTTTATATTATGCTGGGAATAGGTGTGGGTTTAGTGTTTATCCCCCTATTCTTTTGCAACATGTTGATTAAGCGTCATGGTGTGTGGAAAGCATACAGTATTGTTCTACCTACTCAATTAGGCGGTTTAGGTTTTCTGCTGTTATTAGATTTAGTTTTTAACGCTGTTTAAATACTTGACAGTGTTAATGTGATAGAGTATGATGGGTAAATATTAAATAAGAGGATTAATAATGGATAATTTCGAAAGTAGTCTTATGGAGGCGTTGAAATCCTATGGTAAAGAACGTAAAAGGATCGTTGATCTCTCTTTCTTGAAAGCCGTTCAGTCCAAATATGCAGAACGCCTAAATGCAGAAAAATCTGCCTACTCTGTTCCAGTTAACCTACTCTACCAAGAAAAGTTACTGACTTGTAGAGAATTTGAAAGAAGATGGGTTAAGAAAAGGGAATTAGCTCTATATTATAGAACCTTGAACAATATTAAGAAGCATGACATGAAAGCTATCTTCTCACAAAGATTGTATAAAGTTTTGGGACCCAGCTGGTGGAATTGTCAAGATCACATTGTCTTTGAAGTAGATATGTTATGTGAAGGTGCATTTGCTATCCCTGAAAATGTATATTTATTGTACAAAAAATTAGTCAAAGATCCTTTATTTGGTATAGATTTGACGGGTGATGAACACAAGGCGGCAGTGATTGGAGCTTTGAGGGAATTGCGGGAATTATTCCCCCCGAAAGTGATAAGGTGG
>SL_3KL_010_SEDDRAFT_10000694_pt1 | contig 28773 bp, 25 predicted proteins | sample SodLakKL_010_SED_2_FD_10381 | JGI IMG/M metagenome (IMG submission 10381)
CCCTCATTCAATGAGACGCATCTTGCAGAGATCCCATCTGGAAGCACTGTGCCGGCAGGCGAAGGTTTCTTTGAAATGGAGATAACCCAGAGTATTGCTGCCGGAAGCGGCAGGCATGCCAATAATCCATGGTTGCAGGAACTTCCTGATCCGGTTTCAAAGCTTAGCTGGGACAATTTTTTGGCTGTTTCGCCTGCAGATGCCGAATCTCTCTCCCTTGCCACCGGCGATATTGTCAGGATAGATGGAGATATCAGGATAGCCGTTCTGGTGCAGCCCGGGCAAGCTCCCGGAACGGTATCGGCTGCAATGGGTTATGGCCGCACTATTGCCGGGAAAGTGGCTGAAGGGGTAGGAGTCAATGTGATGCCCCTTGCCGGATTTGCCGGCGGCTGCACAGATTACCGTGTAAATATATCCACTCCTGAACGAACTGGTGAGAAGCATAAAATGGCCCTCAGTCAGACTCACCACTCGATGGAAGGCCGTGCAATAGTGCGCGAAACCACTCTGGGTGAATACCGCGGTAACCGATCTGCCGGAAATGAGATGCGTCAGAAGATACTGGACCATATGTATACCCTTTATGAGGAGGTTAAGTTTGACGGACTGCACTGGGCGATGGCGATAGACCTGAATGCTTGCACCGGATGCAGCGCCTGTGTTATTGCGTGCCAGGCCGAAAACAACATTCCGGTTATAGGGAAGGAGGAGGTTTACCGTCGCCGTATAATGCACTGGATGAGGATTGACCGATACTATTCAGGCGAAAGTGACAATCCCACGGTCCATTTCATGCCGGTTATGTGCCAGCACTGCGACAATGCCCCCTGTGAGAACGTCTGTCCTGTATCTGCTACAAACCACAGCGACGAGGGGATTAACCAGATGGCATATGTCAGATGCATAGGAACCAAATACTGCATCAATAACTGTCCTTATAAGGTACGGAGGTTCAACTGGTTCGGTTATGCCAGGAGTGACAAATACAACTCCTATATGAATGATGAGACAGGCAGGATGGTTCTTAACCCGGATGTGACTGTAAGGGAACGGGGGATAGTTGAAAAGTGCTCATTCTGCATTCAGAGGATTCAGGAGGCCAAGATTGAAGCCAAAAACGAAGGGAGAGTTCTTTCTGATGAAGAGCTTTTGCCTGCCTGTGCACAGACATGTCCCTCAAAGGCGATAATTTTCGGTAATATAGCCGACAAAAACAGCCGGATCTATAAGGCTTTTCAGGACAAGCGCAACTATCATCTCCTTGAGGAGCTGCATACATTGCCTTCGGTGGGTTACCTTACACGGATCAGGAATAAACAAAGTTGATGAATCCGGTTATGAGTTATTATAGTTCATGTTGCAGATTAAAGGATTACATCAGTCAAAATATAAAACAAGTCTATTCTGATGGATATGTATAATACCGCAGTCCGCCCTTCCCTTGTAGAGGGGAACAAGAGTTACCGGCAGGTTACAAGCGATATAGCTGGCCCCGCCGAAAGAACACCTGCCAGATGGTGGTATATAGCGATGACCGTTGCAACACTTGCATTGCTTTTCGGGTTATGGGCAATGTATGTTACTGTTGTCGAGGGCCTGGGTACATGGGGCCTTAACAACTCCGTCGGATGGGGATGGGATATAATAAACTTTGTGTGGTGGATAGGTATCGGTCATGCCGGTACGGCATTTACAATTTTTCTGATTGTATTCCGTGCAAAATGGACAGCTTCAATAAGCAGGGCGGCAGAGGCAATGACAGTGTTTGCAGTAATGAATGCGGGTCTCTTTCCTGCTCTCCACCTGGGCCGGATATGGTTAATATTTTACATTTTTCCCTATCCAAATACCAGGGGACCGTTATGGGTCAACTTTAACTCTCCTCTATTCTGGGATGTTTTTGCCATTCTCACCTACCTGCTTCTCTCTGTTACCCTGTGGTATTTCGGAATGGTACCCGATCTTGCCACCCTCAGAGACAGGGCCACTTCAAAGATCAGGAAGAATATTTACGGGTTTTTCAGCATGGGATGGGTAGGATCTGTTGGGAACTGGGTCAGGTATGAGGCTTTGGCCAAGATTCTCGGGGGACTGGCGGCACCGCTTGTTGTATCGGTACACACAATTGTGGCGATTGACTTTGCCGTGTCGGTAATACCCGGATGGCATACAACAATTCTTCCTCCTTATTTCTTCGTGGGGGCCATTTTCTCCGGTTTTGCCATGGTGCTGACCATAATGATCCTGATCAGGAAAACTTTTGCGCTTACCGATTTCATAACTAAATCGCATCTTGATTCAATATGCAGGGTGCTTCTTTTCGGAAGTATGGTGCTGGGACTGGCTTATGTAACCGAGCTTTTTGTGGCATGGTATTCGGGTAGTGAATACGAATTTTTCACTTTCTTTAAATCAAGGGCTACCGGGAATTATTCAGCAGCATTCTGGATAATGATCGTATGTAACGCAATTATCCCGCAGCTGCTGTGGTCCAAAAAGATACGGGGAAGTCTGGGTGCAATGCTGGTTATCTCAATTATCATCAACGTAGGAATGTGGTTTGAGAGGTTTGTGATACTGATATCATCACTTGCCCAGGACTATCTTCCATCAAGCTGGGTAGGCTATTCTCCTACAATAGTTGATATAGGGATCTATGCCGGCACCTTTGGTATTTTTGCCTGCGGAATGTTGATGTTTATACGTTTTATTCCGATGATAGCTATCTCAGAGGTAAAAGGACTCACAAACCAGGAAAAGGTTAACAGGGAGGATGATAACAAGTGAGAATTGTATAAGCAAATCAGTTGGAAATAAGTTCTATGTGATTCAAATATTCAGAATATGAAGCAGAAAGATTTAATAGCTGTATTCGATAATGACCGGGACCTGGTCAAAGCCATCGGGACATTGAAGGAGAACAATATTCCTGTCAAGGATGTCTGGACACCATTCCCGGTGCATGATGTCCTGAAGATGCTGGGCCGGGAGAGCAGGCTGCCCTACTTTTCTGTTGCAGCAGGAGTGGGTGCGGTCATTGTGACATTTGCCTTTCTCTATTATACAGCGGTTATTGACTATCCCATCAGATACGGGGGGAAGCCATATTTCGCATTTCCCTCATTTGTGGTGATCATATTCCTGCTTACCATTTTGCTCACTTTTATTAGTACTGTTATTGTCTTCCAGGTCCGTACTGGACTATTTCCCGGAAAGGAGGCAGAAGTGCCGGTAACGGGAACAACCGACGATAAGTTCGTCATCTCTGTTGGCAGCAAGGAGGGCCTTGCTGACGAGATTATTACAGAGGCACAAGTTATACTCAGTGCAAATGGTGCGGTTGAGATTACTGAACAGGAGAGGTAACGGTTAATTTTGAAATATGCTAACTATACTTTATACAAATATTTACTTATGAGAGTACAGGTGCAACAGAAGGTGATGCAGTCAGCATTCCGGGGCAGGATAGTTTTGTTCTTTCCATTACTGTTTCTGCTTTTATCAGGCTGCGACAGGGGACCCAATGATCCCGGATGGGACTATTTTCCTGATATGGCTTACTCTCCTGCCTATCGTACATGGTCGGAAAATCCGGTGTATGAAGATGGCAAGACCATGCAGGCTCCTGTTGAGGGAACAATACCAAGGAATATGATACCATTCCAGTATGAACCGACAATAGAGGAACAGGCGCGGGCAGGAATGGAGCTTGTAAATCCCCATACTGTCACCCCTGAAAATATTGAGAGGGGCCGCAGGGTCTACAATGCATTTTGCATGAACTGTCATGGCGAGAGTGGTGATGGCCTGGGACATCTTTTCACTTCGGGGAGATACCTGGTCCCTCCCTCTTCACTGTTAGATGAATGGGGCAGAAGCCTGCCTGACGGAAGCATTTACCATACGATTTCTCTGGGTTACGGAGTTATGGCCGAGCATGCATCGCTTATACGGCCCGATGACAGGTGGAAGTCCATCCTGTACATAAGACAGGAGTTGCAGGGATTGAGATTCGAACTGGAGGAGATGGAACCGGGTTTGCAAATTCAGACCGATTGATCTATTAAAGGCTGCTAAATTATTACCGATATGAGAGAAACCTTCACTATTCCTCAAAGAGTCAGGCTTTTGGCACTGATATTAACCGGCATTGGCATAATCGCCCTGATTACCGGGTTTGTAACTGACCAGTCGAGGACGTTTACCAGCTTGTTACTGAACAATTATTACTTCCTTTCACTTTCACTGGGAGCCGTTTTCTTCTTTTCGCTCCACCATGTTACGGATGCCGGCTGGTCGTCAATGTTCAAAAGGATACCCGAGTCAATGGCTTCGTACGTACCATTTGCATTCATTGTTATGCTTGTTCTGTTTGCCGGTGTCAGGGATATTTACGAGTGGGCAGAACCCGGGATAACAGAAACGGATGCGCTGATAGCCCATAAATCTCCCTACCTTAATATCCCGTTTTTTTATATCCGTGCCATACTGCTTTTCTGCGCGTGGATTGTCCTGATTATACTGATTCGCCGGGCATCACTGCGGGGAGACATAGAGGAGGGCCTTGCATGGCATGAGAAAAGCAAGCATCTGTCGATGGTTTATATTTTTGTCTTCAGCATTACCTTTACAGTTGCATCGTTCGACTGGATCATGTCGATCGATTCGCATTGGTTCAGCACACTTTTCGGAATCAGGGCGATAGTCTCATCACTGTATTATGCAGTTGCCCTGCTGGTAATTATAGTGATATTGCTTAATAAAGCCGGATATCTCGAGGCGCTCAATAAATACCACCTTAATGATTTTGCACGCTATCTTTTCAGGCTTTCCATAGTCTTCGGATACCTCTGGTTTATGCAGTATCTGATTATCTGGTATGCAAATATTCCCGAAACCACTTTCTATTATGTCTACAGGGTAAATGAACCGTGGACACTCCTTTTTTATGCAGAATTGGTTATAAACTGGACAATTCCTTTTATTCTCCTTATGTCGGATGACCTGGCCAGGAAAAAAGCAGTGCTGATACCTGTCAGCATACTTCTTTTGGCAGGATTCTATATAAGTCTCTACATTCAGATTATGCCGGGCACTACTGGTGTTTTACGGATTGGATTTATAGAGGCCGGTAGTTTTCTCGGTTTTGCAGGAGTATTTATGCTCCTTTTCCTTAGAACCCTGTCAAAGGCGCCTCTTTATGTGAAAAAAGACCCGTTCATACAGGAGAGTGTAAGCCACCATTTGTAAATATGTTTATTCGGCCTCCGTATATCCTGTGACCTTATAACCACGTGCAGCAATATTGTCTGCTACCTCCTTTTCGGTGACTTTGGTTTTGTCATACTGAACCAGGGCTTTGCCTGTTTCATGTGAGGCATCGACCTCTGCCACCCCTGCCATCGTCTTCAGCGAACGTTCAACGGTATTTTCGCAGCCTGTGCAAGTCATTCCTTCAACTTCGAAGCTCATAGAAACCAGGTTTTCAGGTGCAATTTGCAGAACAGTGGTTTCACTTTCGGAGGTATCTCCTGCTGAATTGGAGTTGCTCTGGCACGCAGCTAAAGTTGCTGCTGCAATAAGTATAAATGCTAATTGTCTCATTTTGATTTTATCAGGATTTTGCAATAATGTTTTTGATATCCGCCAAATTATCAGGTCAGGCGGTTTTTATAATAAGTAAACAAATATTGCAGGGTTATTGTTCGCCAATTCCAATTATTCAGACAATTTTAAATTACACAAAGACACATGTAAGTCACATCTGGTATATAAAGCTAAACGAGTATTGCATCCCATGTGAGTTCAGACGAAGGTGAAACCTGCAGAAAGTCAATTTCACTATACATTAAGTCCGAATCATGTTATGTACTTTTCTTTTTCCGGAAGGGGCAGTAAATATCGAGCAGAAGGGCCCTGAATTTTGATCAGATGATCTTTTCCAGAACCAGGAGCAACATCATCAGCAGATAGAACAGGTTAAGTGCTGTAAATGTTATCCATTGACGGTTTTCTGTGCTGTTGAGGTTGTGGAGAACCGATACGATGATCAGGAATGCCGCTGCAAGAATATAGGCAGTCATGAGGGGAATCCCCGTGATCAGGCCCCGGGCTGGCAAAAGGGCGGATGATGCTACAGCGGCCACTATCCATGCGTAACTGATGTGGTTGATCTGTATTTTCGAAAAGAGGGAAGTAATACTTGGCAACCCGGCATTTTCGTACTCCTTCCCATACTTAAGCAACAATAACCAGAAATGCGGTATCTGCCCGATAATGAAAAATAGCACAATCACCATGATATCCGTATCGGCAAAGCCTCCTCCCGCTGCCACCCATCCTATTAGTGGCGGAATGCCTCCGGTAACTGAACCGGGAATGACTGCAAATGCAGTGACCTTTTTGAGTGGGGTATATACTCCGTTATACCAGATTAAATTGGACAGCCCGAGCATGGGTACGGCAAATATAAAATTTGATGCCAGAACTGCCGTGCCGCCAATAAGGGCTGCAACTGCAAAAACCATAACCTGACGTGATGATACCAGTTGTGAAGGAAGGGGCCTTCCCTTTGTCCGGTCCATCATTGCATCTGTATCCCTTTCCTGAATGTGATTCAATGCTGATGAACCTGCAGCAAGCAGGAATATGCCACCAAGAAGGGGCGGCAATAACGGTGAAAGGCTGCCGCTATATACATAATACCCGGTAAAAGTTGTTGCTGTTACCGATAATGAGATCCGTATTTTTGATAATGATCCGGCTATCCGGAGATATTCAATTACGTTAAGAGTATCCTTCATTATTTTGAAAAGCTTCCTTTCGTTGCAGTCCCATCTAATTAAAGTCATTCTCTAAAGCCAGATCTGAATCAGAATGTTCGGATGCAGGACTTGCGAGGTCAAAAAAGCAGGGTTTGCATGGGGCAATGACCATTTTTCTGACGAATGCACTGCAGCAGGTGGACATTATGGACAGAAACTTCTAAGCAGGGGCAACGAAGACAAGGTGTTACTGAATGGTTTTCAGGTATTCGATTATATCCTGTATGCCCTGTTCGTCGATAAGGTTTTGGTACGACAGCATAAGTCCCCGGCTATATCCCACCACTATATCTGCATCCGGCTCATAGATGGACCGTCTTATATAATCATCATCTGCAACTATTTCCCTTTCCTCTCCATTGGTAATAACCCTGACGTTTGATCCGTAAAGTCCCCTGAATGTAGGTCCCACCAGTTCTGTCCCGTCAGAAGAGTGACATGCATTGCATCCGTTCATTCTAATGATCTGCCTTCCGGCAGCAACGGGATCTTCGGTGTCGGCTACAAGTACCTGTGTCGTATCCGCCAGCCACTCCTCAAAATCATATTCAGGCATGACCACGACTGCAGTGGTCATATATGCATGCTGCAAACCGCAGTATTCGGCACAGAAAAGATCGTAGGTTCCAGGCTGGCCGGCTTCAAACCAGAGAAAATTTTCCCTGCCGGGAACCATATCCTGCTTTATCCGGAAAGCTGGAATATAGAGACTATGGAGAACATCCTGGGCAATAAGGTCGACCCTGACTGGCCGGTTCTGGGGAACAAACAGGGTATCAGTCAGCCGGCCGTTCTCATATTCGAACAACCAGCTCCACATACGTGCATAACTTTTTACAACCATTGCGTCTTCCGGGGGCTCCTGCATCGGCTTCCAGCCGGTCCACCCGAAATGGAACATGACAAGGACCAGGGCGACCGGTATCGCCGTCCATATGATCTCAAGTGTCAGGCTGCCTTTTATCTGTGTGGCAACAGGGTTTCTCTTGCGGTTGTACCGGTATATGAACCAGAGCATTGTAAGTGAAATCCCTACAATGAAGAAGACCGCCACCCAGAAAATCAGCATGAATGTGGTTTCGAACCCTGATACAAAATTTGATACGTCTCTAGTTTCTGAAATCATGGTAAGTGAATTATCTGAATAAGTAATCCAAAAAGGTTATCACAATTATGCTTATTATTGAGAACATAACAAAAGCAACCATTATTGAATATATTATATTGTCAAACTTGAGGTGCATGAAATAAATCAGAACAACCAGGGCCTTAGCAGTAGCGAGAAGCAAGGCAACTGTCACCGTCAGCGGTCCCAGCTCTATACTCGTAACAGCTACTGACAGGGCAGTAAGGATAAGCAGTACTGCGAGGACTGCAATATGGTTTTTATATGGTACTATATGGGGTTTGCCGTTGTTATCCATTTTAATAAGGTTTATTCAGGTTACAAGATAGAAAAGGGGAAACAGGAAGATCCATATCAGGTCAACCAGGTGCCAGTAGAGGCCGGTGTTTTCAAGAAGTGCATATTTATCCTCTCTTACCCTGGATTTGTAAACCCGGTACATTACCGTAGCGATCAGCACTACCCCGATGATAATGTGAAGGGCGTGCAGCCCGGTCATAAAATAGTATAGTCCGAAAAACAGGGTATCACCATGCCCTAATTCATGAAGGCTGTCTGATCCGGGATAGAGTCCGTGACTAATCTTGGAGCCCCACTCAAAGTATTTATTAACAAGAAACATCAGGGCAAGAAATAGTGTGGCCCCCAAAAACATCAGCGTCTTTTTTCTGTCTCCTTTCTGGATTGCAGATACAGACATGGCGATGGTCATGCTGCTGATCAGAAGTATGACTGTATTGATAGTCCCTGCTGCAACATCCAGTTCATCGGCAGCAAGCTCAAAAGCAACCGGATGAAGGTAACGGTAAATGGAATAGACAATAAAGAGTCCGCCAAAGAGCAACATTTCAGTAAAGATAAACAGCCACATGCCAATTTTCGAAGCTTCATCGTCACGGTGAATGTGGGTGTTTTCCGGTATATGTTCCATGATAATAATTCTTTAGCTGTAATCGTAGGGTCCTTTGGTGATATGGGGTATCTCATCGAAATTTTCGAGGGGTGGCGGGGATGGGACCTGCCACTCAAGGGTTATTCCTCCCCATGGATTCTGTTTAGCCTCTTCTCCATAAATGGCAGACTTAACCAGATTGGCGATAATTATTCCGGCCCCGGCAATAAGTATTATAGCTCCAAAAGAGGAGATAATATTCCCGCCGTGGAACACTTCTACATAGTCATAATACCGGCGGGGCATGCCGGCAATTCCGAGATAGAACATAGGTCCGTACAGGGTTACAAAACCGATGAAAAAGGTCAGCCAGCCTATGTTTGCCCAGCCCGCATCATATTGTCTTCCGAACACTTTTGGAAACCAGTAATGCATGGCACCGAAAAAGGCAAAACCTGTTCCGCCGAAAACGATGAAATGGAAATGTGCCACTACAAAATGGGTATCGTGCAGGTGGACATTGGTTGACAGGGCCCCGAGAACCAGTCCGGAAAAACCTCCGATCATAAAGACAAATATAAATGATACCGCCCAGTAAAATGGTGTTTGCAGGTTTATTGATGCCTTATGCATGGTTGATACCCAGTTGAAGACCTTTATTGCACTTGGTATTGCTACAAGAAAGGTAAGTATTGAAAATGTATACAAAGCCACTCCGCTCATGCCGGAAGTGAACATATGATGACCCCATACAAAATAACCGACAAATGCTATTGCAACTGTCGATGCAATAATCGCCTTGTATCCGAAGATGGTTTTCCTTGAGAATGTGGGGATTATTTCCGATATGGCACCCATAGCTGGAAGGATCATAATATATACGGCCGGATGTGAATATATCCAGAATAGATGTTGATAAAGTATTGGATCACCTCCCAGTGCCGGATTGAAAAACCCGATATTGAGCGTGCGTTCTGCAATTATCATCAGCAGGGTTACCCCTACAATAGGCGTTGCTATCACCTGTATCCAGGCTGTGGCATATAGACTCCATGGAAACAGAGGCATTTTAAACCAGCTCATACCCGGTGCTCTCATCCTGTGGATAGTTACAATGAAGTTCAGACCCGTCAGGATGGATGAAAATCCCAGAATGAAGGCCCCTGTAACGGCAGGCAGCATATTGGTCGGAGTCTGGAAGCTATATGGGGCATAGAAGGTCCATCCTGTGTCAGGCGGCCCTCCGCCGGTAAACTGTGATGTAAGAACCACAACAGCCCCAAGCATATAAAGCCACCAGGAGGTAAGGTTAAGTCTTGGAAAGGCCACATCTCTTGCACCTATCATGATTGGCAGGAAAAAATTCCCGAATACTGCCGGCAGACCCGGAATAACGATCAAAAAGATCATAATTATTCCGTGCAGGGTGAAGAAACCGTTATAGGTTTGGGGGCCCATTATATTTTTACCCGGGGAGATGAGCTCCATTTTCATCAATAATCCGAGAATAGCCCCGACAATAAAGAAGGTCATTATTGACCAGAGGTAAAGCAATCCGACCCGTTTATGGTCTGTTGAGAAAATCCATGCAAATATACCCCTGTACCTGCCTTTATATTGAAGGTAACTGGGTTCGCCGGATGGAGTGAGGTTTTCAGACATTTTATTACATATTTTTTATTGGATCACGGGAAATATTTGCTAAAATAAAAATTAACCTGTCATTTGTCCGCTCCCCTGAGTCTCCTGGTAACAGGCCTGATACTGAGTGCCAGCAGGAGGACCACTGAGAAGAATATGATTATTGAACCGACTATCTTGGTAATATTAAGCACATAGGTCTGCCCGGCAGGATCAAAGGAGTAGCAGAACTGCAGGATTTTATTGATCGTGGGCCCGACCTTTCCTTCCGAAGCTTCAAGTACAGCCATTTTGACCTCGAATGGCAGGAAATATATTCCGTTTAGATACCTGCTTATCTTTCGTTCGGGACTTACAACTATCAGTGTGGCGGAATGGATAAAATCATTTCCGGTTCTCCTGTACCTGAAACCTGTTGCATTGGTGAGTTGTGATATATTTGCACTGTCTGAGGTAAAAAACATCCAGTGCTCTTCCGCACCCTTGTTATTCATAAGGTAGAGATGATTGCGCTTTTTATCCACTGCCAGATCAGTTGTTTCCCTGGCATCGAAACTAATTGTAAGTACCTGATAATCCTCACCTATCACAAGGTCTGTCCTGTCAATCGCTTCGGCGATTCCTTCCATCAGGGGACTGCATATTCCGGGGCACCGGTAATAGACCAGGGAGATTATTGTCGGCTTGTCAATGATCTGCCCGAGAGTTACCGTGTCTCCGTTTTCGTTAAAGATCATTATTTCGCCGGGGATAATCTCGCCAAGTTTCTCGTCAACACCTATGATCGTCTCCTCCATCAATCCGCCCTGACTGTAAATATTGTTATGAAAAACCAGCAAAGCGGCAAATAAATAAATAATTATTCTCATGATTATTGCATTTTTGATTATTCAGATGCTTTGGCCGACTTATTAATATTTACAATATCAGTTAGTTGTAAATATAAATTGCTATATACTGTAAGAGCTTTCTACAAAGAAAGATATGTAAATAAAATAAATTAAAACCAGAAACACATCTATAATTTATGATTTTTTGTAATTTATAATTATTACAAAAATAGAGACCAGTCAGATGCGATTTTGTTTAACTGTCTGGTCCGTTCATTTAATCCAAACATGTAAATTATTGTAAGGAATGGCAACGATCTGTTTTTTTATATAGTTTATTAGTGTAAAGATTATGTATATTCGTCAAATTTTGATAACCTTTCAGGGGGATCATCGTTAAATAGTCCGGAGTGTGGTATATATTGCCATCCTGTGTTTTTTATAAATAAATCGAAAAAATGAGTATACTATGAAGACAATCAGACTCTTATTGCTAATTTCCGGCGTATTTGCACTTTTGCTTGCTGCCTGTGAAAAGGACCCGATTGATGAGAGGAGGGAACAGGATCAGATGATCATAAACAATGATCTTTCAAGTCTCAGTCAGAGGGTTAACCTGATAGATGGAGGCAGGCTAATGCCTGTTCTTCCTGTTGAGCAGGTGAGTCAGCTTAAAAGTATTAAATCGGATGAAGCCCCGGCAAAATTCCAGATATATCTTCGCGCCGAGGTTGATCCTCCCGTGCATGAGGGCAAAACACTGCAGGCTTCACATATTAAAATTGTCGGCAATAACGCATTTGTAACCTATAACCGTCAGGGACCTGAGTATCTGGGTGGCGTTGATGTGTTTGATGTTACCGATATCGAGAATCCGGTGCTGATTCAGAGCGTTGTATTCCCTGAAAAGGATATCAGTTCAATTGATATAGACGTTCAGGGGACTGGCAATAACAATTTTATTTACCTGACGGGTGCCTATAATCTTGAATATGATGATCTGGGACTGGAATCTCCGGCTGTTGTTGAGAGATTTATAGCAAATAAGTCAAACCAGTTCACACATCTTGAAGAACCCCGCCAGTTTAAGGATCTTCCCAGTTTTGCCGGTAATGACGTGAGGTATTACCATTCAGGAAACCAGACTGTTTTCAGTACTTCCGGCTCGGATGGGGGACTGACGGTGCTTAACCAGGGAATGAATGAGACAAAATATGTTTCGATTCCCTATGCCCGGTCAATAGACACCGACGGGGAGCACCTGGTGGTATACAGTGCCCGGGGAAATGAGCTTGTTGTGATGGATATGAATGGCAATTTCATTCGCGATATTACAACAGGAGGCGACCATTTTGATGATGAGGGCAAATATCTTGAGGCGAAGTCTATCGTAAGGCTTAAAGATAAGCTTGCATTTGTTGCTGCCGGTACCGGTGGGATGGAGGTGTATGATATTAACGGTGGCAGTAAAGTGGGATCGTTGCCGCGGCCAATTGAATATGAAACGGCTGATAGCCCATTGAATTATGTGACCAACGGAGTATCGGTAACTGAAGATTATATACTGGTGGCAAACGGCGGCTCAGGTGTTCATATAGCCGAGATGGATGAGAACGGATCCAATCCTGTGAGGTCACTCGGAAAGTTTATGTTTGAATATGGTACTTCTGCCAATTTTGTTGAAGCTTCGGGCAACAAGATATTTGTTGCAACCGGGAAAGGCGGACTCAAGATACTTGAGATTGTTGAACTTGAGCAGACTGAGCCTTGTGAAACCCTGTGGGGGAATATTGTGGAATTATTCCCTGAATCGACCAACATACACCACTCAACACATCCGGCAAATATTCTTGTTCAGGATGGTCAGCCCGGAACACTGGAGCTAACTGAAGACGGGCCGGTTTATATAACCTTTATACATAACGGAGCAGGGTGGCACAATAGTTTCGGTTACTATTATTACCATAAGGATGATGTGCCCGAATCTCCCGATAATCTTAAAAAGTCTTTAATATACCCTTATGTAAATAAAAATACCAACGGAGATGTGAGACAGCAGGGTGAAAGAGTAAGGCTTGGATCAGACAACAAAATCTTTGAAGAGGGCACCATAATAGGTTTCTATATTGTTGCCAAGGGGTGGGATACAGATAAAAAGGAGATGGTTGATGGTATTCATACCGTCTACACAACTCCCAAATTAAATGAAGATTGTGTCCGGAAGCATGTTCTTTTCCTGGAAGAGAGCTGCCTTGATATTGTTCTCGGCTTTGAAGACATGCTGGATGGAAGTGATGAGGATTTCAATGATATCATCTTTACCATTTCCAACGGAGACGATATGTGGGGTAACGAGCACAGCCAGTTTTTCGATAAGGAAGGGCTGGAGATACTCGCATTACCTGAAAACTGATTTATATATCTTTTATAATCTGCAGAAAGGTCGCCCCGCAAAACAGGGAGGCCTTTTTGCGTTTTATCGGGTAACTTCAGTTATTTTTACCATCAAATTCATCTTATGACAGAACTGGAGAAATACAGGGAACAGATCGATCTTATCGATAAGAAGCTGATCGACATTCTTGCCGGCAGATTTGAATATTCGGCACATATCGGAAATATTAAAAGAGATCGCGGGATTCAGATCCTGCAATCCGACCGTTGGGATGATGTAATGGCTTCAAGGAAAGAGTATGCAATAAAGGCCGGGCTTTCTGAGCAATTTACCGAGGATTTCCTGCAGCTGGTCCACAGGGAGTCAATCCGGATCCAGAATGATATTGCACGAAATGGCCCCGAACCCTGAATGCTGTTATAACAATTGCAGTAATAATTCTGATGCCGGAGCAATTCTGAGACGGTCCGTTAATTATGCCTCCCTGACCGGGATAAAGCGGATTGCAAGTGACAATAAAACATACCAGGTTATAATCAGGGGAATTGCCGTTATGCCAATAAAAAGAAAAAGAATAAATGACGGTAACAGAAACAGGTACCTTATCTCATTTCCACCTGGTTTGAAATCTTTGAATTTGATGTTGAACATCGGTACCGGAATGACCATTAGAATTGACAATCCGGCGCTGACAGCAAGCAGAAACCATATATCCAGAAGCAGGTTGTGTATCCAGGGCGATTCTGTTGTAAAGAATATAAATCCGGCAGAAGCGATGAAAATCCCCGCAGCAGGTGATGGCAGACCCTTGAACATATCATCTTTGTCATCAGTTACGTTGAATTTTGCCAGACGGATAGCAGTGAAAATTGCTGGTAGAAATGCAGCGGACAGTATGAAGATTTCTCTTCCGGACAGGAGGTCTATGCTGAAGTAAGGGCTGCCTTCAACAAGAGCGATACTAAACAGCTGGTAAAGGATAAAGGCGGGTGCAACACCGAAGCTTACGATGTCGGCCAGGGAATCCAGTTCTTTCCCGAAATCAGTATAGGCATTGAGAAACCTCGCCGCCAGTCCGTCGCCAAAATCAAAAATTCCGGCAGCCATAATCATTAGTCCTGCAAGGGCTACATCATAAAAGCTCAGAAGTATGGCCAGGCATCCCGACATGAGGTTAAATATAGTTATAATGCTGGGGATACTTTTTTTCAGGGAATTTATCATTTTTTCGATGTCTATTTATTGAATATGTAATTGATCCTGCAGCTAAACTGGCAATAAATATTGCAAAAATAAGTTAAAAATGATAGTTTGCGCTGAAATAAAAGGGAATTGTAAAAGAGGAGAACATCAGTGTAGAATTTAAACTTAAGAATTGACGGGAATATTTAATATGCGAATACTTGCCATAATCCTGCTGAATTTTTTATCGGTCAGCATATTAGGACAGTCTGCAAAATACTCCAATGAGTTCCTTAATGTGGGTATCGGTGCCAGATCACTCGGGATGAGCAGGGCCTTTATTGCATCGGCAGATGATGTTACTGCCGGTTACTGGAATCCTGCCGGAATGGTCAGTATGCAGGGCAGGCATCAGGCTGCTCTGATGCATGCCCAGTATTTTGCGGGGATAGCAAAATTTGACTACCTGGGTGCCGGCACAAGACTTGATGATAAAAGTGCCCTGGGTATCTCAGTATTACGTTACGGTGTTGATGATATTCCTAATACCATTGATCTTATTGACAGTGACGGTAATCTGGATTATGACAGGATCAGCAGTTTTTCGGTGGCGGATTATGCCATGCTCCTTACTTACTCAAGGCAATCTCCCATTGAAGGCCTTGACATTGGAGGCAACCTGAAGATTATCCGGCGGATGGTGGGAGAGTTTGCCTCGGCATGGGGTTTCGGGATTGATGTCGCAGGGAGATACAGTATTGGTTCATGGATCTTCGGGGCTGTGCTGCGCGACGCAACAAGCACATTCAATGTCTGGCAATTCAATGAAGAGAACCTCTTAATAGAGGTTGGTGATTCGATTTTTAACAGGCCTCCTGATAATTCTCTGGAACTGACTATTCCACGGGTTTATCTCGGGGTTTCGAGAAGTTTTGAGCTAACCGGCAAGTTGTCTCTTCTTGCAGAATTGAATGCTTCTGTAGCTTTTGAAGGCAGAAGTGCAGCCATTCTAAGCAGCGGTTTTGCGGGAGCGGAACCAGTTGCCGGACTGGAGATTAACTACGGGAATCTGGTTTTTTTTCGTGCCGGAGTTGGAAATGTGCAGCGAATTACCGAATTTGGCGGGCAAAAACGTATTGTTGCAGACCCATCTGCGGGACTGGGGTTGCATCTAGGAAATTTTCACCTTGATTATGCAATGAGTAATATCTCTCCCCAGACAATTTCTTTGTATTCCAATATATTTTCAATCAAATATGTTTTTGGAGGAGAATAATCGTATTAATATGAAGATTGCTATAGATTTTGATGGAACTATTGTTGAGGATGCCTATCCGGGTATCGGCAAACCAATGCTGTTTGCCTTTGAGACCATGATAGAGCTGCAAAAGAAAAAGCATCAGCTGATATTGTGGACATACCGCTCAGGACGGGAGCTGGATGAAGCAGTTGAATTTTGCAGAAAGAACGGAGTAGAGTTCTATGCCATTAATCAAAGCTATCCTGAGGAGGTGTACGATCCTGAAACCAGCAGGAAGATCCATGCACATGTTTTTATCGACGACAGGAATATTGGGGGTTTCCCGGGGTGGAGCAGGATCTGGCAGATGCTAAATCCTAATACCGATTACATCGATGAGCAATACCATGATCAGGATAATGAAAAGTCAGGATTCTGGCAAAGGGTAATAGGTAAAAAAAGGTAAAGTAAAGGTAAATCAAATTTTGAACATCATAATTTTAATTTTGGCTGCAAATGCATATATCAAGGCTGCATAACTTCCTGATTGTAATGCTTGCTTTTCTTGTTTACACAGGTTGCGCCGATACGGCCAGGAATAGAAGTAATGGTGAAGAATCATTACGCGAACCAACATCCCCCGCCCGTCATGCAACACTTTCAGGCAGGATTGAACAACCCGCCGGGGGCCAGGTTTTTACCATTGGAGAGGATGTGAACTTTGAATTGAGTTTTAATAAGGATGCCGGCGATATTGTGTCTGTACAAATGACGGTTGATGGAAATGAAGCTGTCTTCTCAGGAGATATTCCCGGAGAAATTGTTTGGAACTCAGGGGGGCAGAAGACGGGCAGCAATCAGATAAGAATTGTAGCAGGATTTGAGGATGAGAGAACTGAAACATATTCCCTTAATATTGTACTAAAATCAGATATTGCTCCTGTGCGCTACAGTTACAGGATTTTAAACTCCTATCCTCATGATATAAGGGCTTTCACCCAGGGACTTGTTTATCATGAAGGGTTCCTTTATGAATCTACAGGGCAATACGGCCAGTCGACCCTCAGGAAGGTTGATCTTGAATCGGGCGAGGTGCTCAGGAGTTTGAGCCTCGACAGGGAATTGTTTGGGGAGGGCCTGTGTGTGCATGATGGCAGGCTTTATCAGCTGACATGGAAATCCAGGGTTGGTTTCATATACGATATTGAAAGCTTCAGGATGCTGAGCAGGGTTCATTATCAGACAGAAGGATGGGGACTGACAAGCGACGGGACGGACCTGATAAAGAGTGACGGGTCACATATTTTATACTACCTTGATCCTCAGTATTTCTCTGAAACGGGCAGGATCGAAGTCTTTGATAATAACGGAAGGGTTGATGGATTAAATGAACTTGAATATATAGACGGTACAGTGTATGCAAATGTTTTTGGAACCGATGAGATTGTAATGATCGAACTGAAAACAGGAAGGGTTACCGGAATTATTGACCTGACCGGGCTGCTTGATCGCAGATACCACCATCCCAATCTTGATGTGCTCAACGGAATTGCATATGATCATGATAATGACCGGTTGTTCGTTACCGGAAAAAACTGGCCAAGACTTTTTGAAATTGAGATCGCTCGCAGGTAGATAAAGGCCATGCACTGCCGGTTGAGACCGGTCAGGCAGATTTTCCTACAAGAACACGAATACTTCCTGGTATGATATTAAATATGAAAGGACTGTGGCCAAGTGATTCACCGTCAGTTTCCAGGTGTATCAACGGGTCGGAGTCTATAACCACTGATTTGCCCCTGTAGGTTTCCACCATTGGATGCCTGTTGATAGTTCCGTTATATAGGCGTTTCAGATTGAGTATAACATCGTGTTTTTTGATCTTGTTAATGACCGTGATGTCGAACAGCCCGTCATCGGCCACTGCATCGGGTAGCTGCATCATGCCGCCACCGTTAAATTTGCAAATACCGATGCTGATATTGAAAACATTATTATTTATTTCATTGTTGTCAATTCTTATCCTTGTTTCTGTATAACGGTATTTCAGCAGGCTGATTATAATGCTTTTAAGGTATGCCAGGGGTCCCCCGCGGCCAGACTCCTTCATTTTGTTTGTCTTGCTTACAACAAGTGCATCAAAGCCTATTCCTGCAATATTGACAAAGTATCTGCTGTTTTCAACCTTCCCGTGATAGTATCTGACAACACCCGCATCCTGAATGAAGCTGTTGTTCAGGATAATTGTGGATACAGCCTCCGAATAATCTTTCGGTATATTGAACATGCGGCCCCAGTCATTGCCGGTACCCACGGTGATCATACCCAGTGAAATCTCATTTGTGGGGTACCTGGTTTGTGTAAAAATGCCGTTCACAACTTCGTTCATGGTGCCATCCCCACCTACTACGATCAGTTTTTTAAAACCGCTTTCAATATGTGATTCGGTTATTTCGATTGCATGTCTGGGTGCCCTCGTAAATATCGCTTTAAATGTAATTCCAGCCTTACGGAGTATTGATGATATCTTGTCCCAGTCTTTCTCCCCCTTTCTCTTTCCTGCATTAGGGTTGACTATCACGAGGTATTCGTTTTCCCTGCCAGTTGTCATTATTATTTAATGTAAAAGACTTCTGATATTCAGGTTTCAAACCTATGCTTTTTTTCTCTAATTGACAAACTATAAAATCAGACACTATTTATAAACAAATTTCTTCAGTGGGATAAAAATGTTCGAAAGACAGGGGGTTGCAAATGAGTCAATTCCAAAGCGAGTGTTGATAACATGTTGAAAAGCCCTGTTTCTTTGTTAAAAACTCACGAATAGCCTTGTTGTTCACATATCCCATTAAAGTTGTATTTTTGGTCATTCATGGAATAATTTTATTAATATTGTGCTGAATTTTAAAAAGTTTTTTAATGGCCAAAGTTATTGCGTTAGCCAATCAGAAGGGCGGAGTAGGAAAGACAACGACAGCTATAAATCTTGCTGCCTGCCTTGCGGTACTTGAGCAAAGAGTCCTTTTAATTGATGCGGATCCGCAGGCAAATGCCACTTCAGGAATGGGGTTCGATATCCGTACAATAAAAACAAGTATCTATGAATGCCTTATAGATGATCTGGATCCAAACGGCATCATTTTGAATACCGAAGTGGAAAAGCTTGACCTGATTCCATCACATATTGACCTGGTAGGTGCTGAAATAGAAATGACAAATCTGCCGGATCGTGAAAAGATACTGAAATCTGTAATAGCAAAAATTGAAGATAAGTATGATTTTATACTTATTGACTGTTCACCATCACTCGGACTAATAACACTGAATGCCCTGACAGGTGCAGATTCTGTCCTTATACCGGTGCAATGCGAATATTTTGCACTTGAAGGGCTCGGAAAACTGCTCAATACCATCAAGATCGTCCAGAGCAGACTGAATCCAAATCTTGAAATAGAGGGATTTCTGCTGACCATGTATGATGCCAGGCTCCGGTTGTCCAACCAGGTTGTTGAAGAGGTGAAGAAACATTTTCAGCAGATGGTTTTCGAAACGATAATCCAGAGGAATATCAGGCTCAGTGAGGCTCCGAGCTTTGGCAAGCCTGTAGTGATGTATGATATCAACTCTACAGGATCGGTCAACTACCTCAACCTGGCAAGAGAACTTCTGCAAAATAACGATAAGACAAAGATAAGCAATTCAGAAAAAGTAATTGAGTAATTACCATTAGATAAATACAAAAGAGATTAAACAATGGCCGCAAAGAAAAATGCTTTGGGAAGGGGATTGAGTGCACTGATATCGGAAGAAGAGCCCCGCAGCCGGAATAATAATCCTTCGGGTCATGATGAGATCAGCCTGGGGAACATCGAAGCTAATCCGTTTCAGCCAAGGACCAGGTTTGAAGAGGAATCTTTGCAGGAGCTTGCAACCTCAATAAAGGAGATAGGTATTATCCAGCCTGTCATTGTACGACAAAATGAAAACGGCAAGTACCAGCTTATTGCGGGAGAGAGAAGATTCAGGGCTGCCGGCATGATAGGGATGGAAACTATACCTGCCTACATTAGAAAAGCCAATGATCAGGATCTGCTGGAGATGGCACTCGTTGAAAATATTCAGAGAGAGGACCTTGATGCCATCGAGATTGCGATAAGCTACCAGCGTCTTATAGAAGAATGCCGTTTGACACAGGAAAGTTTGAGTGATAGGGTGGGGAAGAAACGGTCAACAATAGCAAACTATATAAGGCTGCTGAAGCTACCCGCTGAAATCCAGCTTGGGATTAAGCACAGGCAGATAACAATGGGGCATGCCCGCTCAATTATAAACATTGAAGATCCTGTAGAGCAGCTAAAATTATACAACAGCATAATTACCAATGATCTTTCGGTAAGAAAGGTTGAAGAAATTGTTAGAAACAAGTCGGCCGAAAAACCCTCCGAAAGTATAGCTGATAAGGGTAACGGCTCAAATCCTGAAGAGTATGGATCACTTCGTGATCATCTGGCGGGATTTTTTGGAGCAGATGTTGAATTCAGAAGAAATTCCAGGGGTAAGGGAAAGATTGTCATTCCGTTCGGTTCAAACGAAGATCTGGAACGAATTGTTGGCTTGCTGGACAAACTTAATACTTAAACACCTGCACGGTACGTTATTTAAAATTACCAGAATATGATCCGGTTTTGAATAATCTACTGCGTACCGCCATAATATTTATTTTGCTGCAGATTCTGCTGCTGACCGGCTCTCCGGACCTTTACTCCATGCAGGACTCCATTAATATTGATAATTCCGGCCAGATGGTTGATGACGGAAGGGAATTCCATCCCGATCCGCGAAAAGCCTCTATGTATTCGGCGGTTTTTCCGGGGCTTGGCCAGATATACAACAGGAAATACTGGAAAGTGCCGATTGTCTATGCAGGCTTTGCCGGTCTTGGCTGGTATATAAATTTCACTAATGATCAATTTGTAAGGTACCGGAATGCGCTTAATTTCCGGACTGACGGCAATCCCGATACCGTCGACGAGTTTGCTGATGATCTAAGGTATAACCAGGATGTTCTGGTGAGATTCAAGGATTATTACCGCAGGCAGAGGGATCTTACTTTTATTTTTACAACACTTTTTTATGCATTGAATATTATTGATGCAGCCGTAGATGCTCATTTATTTCAATTTGATGTAAGCGAGGATCTCGGAATGAAAATATCACCTTCATTTCAGGGCGGCGGACTGCCTCTTGCCGGCAGACCAGGGTATCATGCAGGAATGGGGATTAAATTCAGTGTAAATTTTTAATATATTTACAAAAAAATTGCCCTATGAAGATACTGGATGTAATAATTGCTGTGACACTGTTCCTGACGACTATAAATGATGGATATGCCGGAATGGAAAGGGATACCTTGCAGGGCTTAATGCCGGAAGGTTATGAGGAGATCAACGATACGATAATATCTCTCCCTGAACCTGTTGCCGGTTTGTCGGACAGCATACCTGATATCGACGATCCGGTTGAGCTCATTTTTGAAAGCAACCTCGACAGTTTGCTTAATCTTTGGTATGTTAATAATGCCGCAAGGTTTAGCGGTGAGAGGCCTGTAATTGACAGCTCCGAATTCATTATTCCCGATTTCCCCGATTCAGTTTATATTGACAGGCTGAGCAAAATTCCTTCGGTGATAGATATGTCCTTTAACCGGGTGGTGAGGAATTACATCGATGTTTATACCAAGAACCGGAGAGAACAGATGGAAATGATGCTTGGTATGACTGAATATTATTTTCCCATGTTTGAGCAGGTTCTTGACTATTATAATCTTCCGATCGAATTGAAATATCTTCCTGTTGTTGAATCGGCACTCAATCCGCGGGCTGTTTCACGAGCCGGAGCAACCGGAATCTGGCAGTTTATGTTCGGGACTGCGAGGATGTACAATCTGACCATGAATTCACTGGTGGATGAACGCCGTGACCCTTATGCATCCACTCATGCAGCCGCCAGGTATCTCAGGGACCTTCATAAAATTTACAATGACTGGACCCTGGCTCTTGCCGCTTATAATTGCGGACCCGGGAATGTTAACAGGGCAATACGCAGGGCAGGGGGGTCAAGGAACTACTGGCAGATTTACTATTTTCTGCCAAGAGAGACCAGGGGGTATGTGCCTGCATTCGTGGCTGCTACCTATGCAATGAACTATCATGAGGAGCATGCTCTTTATCCGACTGGCATTGAATTACCGGTCTTTACAGATACAATAATGATAAACAGGGAGCTGCATCTGATGCAGGTGGCTGAGGTACTGGATATACCAATTCAACTGTTGAGGGACATCAATCCCCAATACAGGAGAGATATCATACCTGCCGGCAGCAGGTCGTATTCGCTGAGACTTCCGGTGACCTATGCCTCTAATTTTGCAGGTCACCAGGACAGTATCCATGCGTACAGGGCAGATCACTTTCTTAAAAAGGAAAATCTGACTGTTGTGCCAGGCCGGGCCGGCACTGCTCCTGATCCACCGCCTGGTACGACGCAGGTAACTTATACAGTAAAATCAGGAGACAATCTCGGGTTTATATCCGAATGGTATAATGTCGGTTTGTCAACTCTGAGGGCATGGAACAGCATCAGCGGAAACCTCATAAGGGTTGGCCAGCGTATTGTGGTTTACGTTCCGAATAACCAGGCCGATTATTACAGGGAAGTGAACAACCTGAGTTTTGCAGAGAAACAGGCACGGATTGGAAGAACCCCCACAGTAAACCAGCCTGCCGCAACACTTTCGGCCGGCGAGTCGGGAGAATACCTGTATTATACTGTCCGACAGGGCGACACTTTGTGGGAAATTGCCAGGCGATTCCCGGGTGTTAGCGACAGGGATATTTTGAGTTTGAACAGACTTAGCAATGCCAACAGGATCTATCCAGGACAGCAGCTCAGAATAAGACCGGCAGATTGAAGCAACTCCCGTTAAAGGGGTAATCAAAAGAAGATCATATGCAGAAAGGCATTGAACCCTTTAAAGTGTTTTTATTCTTTCTTGCCCTGTTCTCAATACTAGCTTTTATTTCTGTGTTGTTTCCTGACGATGGAATAAGAATCGGCAGGAATATCCATCTTCACTTCCCGGGCATAGACGAGCTGTTTAGTGACGATAGACCTGAATATGCCGATATTTCATATCTTCTTGATGTCTACCATGATCAGGAATTGACTGATGCCGGACAGCTTGAAGCCGGCGATTCTGCAGTTGACGCAACCGTAATAGTGCCGGTTGAAGATACCACTGACGGAAAGTTGAATATTTTCGATACCATGCCGGCTGATGAAGATATGATAAGGGGACTGGTTTTTCCGGTACAGTATCCTCCTGGTGATGATACCGGCCTGAACCGGTTCTACGATGAACTTGCCTCGGTGGATAATGGAAGAGGATCATTGAGGATAATCCATTACGGCGATTCACAGATTGAGAATAACAGAATTAGCTCATCTTTCCGGAACCGCTTGCAGATCAGGTTCGGCGGTTCAGGTACAGGAATGTTCCCGGTTATTTCCCCGGTACCCCATAATGCTTCGGTACAGGTTATACCAAGGGGTAACTGGAGCAGGTTTACACCGCGGGAAAGGGGTCCGGACAATGTTGGTGACAACCGTTTCGGCCTCCTGCTGTCCTGGTCGTCTTTAAACCCTGACGGTGATTCAGGGGTTGACGGCTCGTTTACCCTGCGACCCACAAATCTTGGATATAGCCGGTTGCGCCGGATGGATGAGCTTACGGTATTTTTTGGATATAACAGTGAGCCTTTTACAATGGAGCTTAATTCGGACACCAGAACAATTGATGCCGAGTTATACTTTCCTGCTGATTCACTCAGGATAGCCAGATGGACTCTTCCGGAAAGCAATTCTGAGTTCACGGTGCATATAAGGGGTGCGGGGAGTCCGAGAATATTTTCAGTTTCACTCGATGGTCATTCAGGAGTTGCCGTCGATAATGTTCCCATGCGCGGAAGCAGCGGTCTTGAATTTTCTGCCACCGATCCTGAGATAATGGGGAAAATGCTGGACACTCTTAATGTGAGGCTGTTGCTGTTGCAGTTCGGAGTCAATGTTGTACCGCATGTTGTTGAAGATTATTCATATTATGAGAACTCTCTTTACCGGCAGCTCGAATATTTCAAAAGAGTTGACCCTGATCTTAACATTATTGTTGTCGGCGTATCGGACATGTCCAGAAGGGTGCCTGGCGGGTATTATGAATCATATCCAAACATCGAACTGATACGGGATGCGCAAAGGAATGCAGCATTCAGGGCAGGATTTGCGTTTTGGGATCTTTATGAAGCAATGGGGGGTAATAATTCGATGCCATCATGGGTTCAGGCAGAGCCTCCGCTGGCCCAGACCGATTATATCCATTTTACTTTTCGTGGATCGGCCCTTGTAGGAGACCTGCTTTACAATTCTGTTTTAGCCGGTTATGAAATGTATCTGAAGGAAAGAGCCCGCCCATGAGCCGGATATAGAGCAGTCAGATAATTTGTGTAACGAACAAAAGTATCCAGATGGATCTTATTTCAGGCATATTAACCTATTCCGAAGATTCGCCGATGCTTTTCACCAGGCTCTATTTCTGGGGATTTTATTTTGTTTTGCTTCTATTCTACAGCTTGGTTTACCGGAAAAACAGCTGGAGAAACGCTTACCTGTTTTTAATGAGCCTCTTTTTTTATTATCAGTCAGGGGGTTACTTTTTCTGGTTACTCGTGTTCTCAACCATTACAGATTTTACCCTCGGCCATCTTATATACGGCGCAACGACCAGGTTGTATAAGAAGCTGTTTTTGACTGTAAGTGTTATTATTAATCTTGGGATGCTTGCCTGGTTCAAGTATGCATATTTTCTGACGGATATGTTCAACCGGGTAACCGGGAGTGACCTGGAGGTAGTGAATATCTTAAGTCTTTGGTACAACAGACTTACAGGCGGCAGTCTTGATGTATCTGTCATAGTTCTCCCGGTTGGGATATCTTTTTTTACATTCCAGACCATCAGCTATACAGTTGATGTGTACAGGGGGAAGCTGAAACCGGTAAGAAGCATTATCGATTTTGGTTTTTATGTTTCCTTTTTCCCGCAGCTGGTTGCCGGCCCGATTGTCAGGGCTGCCGAGTTTGTGCCTCAGTTGTACAGTAAATTCAGGCTTACAATGCAGGAAATGGGTCATGCAATATTTCTTGTCATTAGTGGATTGATCAAAAAGATGCTGATATCCGATTACATTTCTGTCAATTTTGTCGACAGGGTATTCGGCAGTCCCCTCTCCTATACGGGATTTGAAAACCTGATGGCTCTATATGGATATTCAGTTCAGATTTATTGTGATTTTTCGGGTTATACTGATATTGCAATTGGTTTGGCTCTACTTTTGGGGTTTAAGCTCCCGATCAATTTTAATTCACCCTATAAAGCACTTAATATAACTGACTTCTGGCGACGATGGCATATCTCTCTCTCTTCATGGTTAAGAGATTATCTGTATATTCCTCTTGGGGGAAACCGGAAAGGTCATGTACGTACATATATTAATCTTTTTATAACAATGCTCCTGGGGGGATTATGGCACGGAGCCTATTTAAGGTTTGTTATATGGGGCGGGTTACATGGCCTTGCGCTTGGAGTGCATAAATTATGGCTGGATATTTTTCCCGGACGTATATCGCACCCACTGTTACGCGGCACTTGCAGGACTTTAGCACTGTTTTTTACCTTTCAGTTTGTATCATTCGCATGGCTTTTCTTCCGGGCAGAAAACATGCAAACCGCACTCGATATGCTTACACAGATAATCGGCTCATTCAGCCTGCATCTTGTACCGCAGGTTATTGAGGCACATATTGCAGTATTTTCGCTGATCATTGCAACACTGATTATACATTGGCTGCCATCTTCATTTAAAGAAAACTTCCGGGGGGTTTTCATCAGAACCCATACAGCGGTCAAATTGCTGGTGGTTGTGCTGGTGGTGTTTGTCATATACCAGGTTATGTCGGCCGGTATACAGCCGTTTATCTATTTCAGATTTTAGTTTCCGGACTACTATTGTTACCTGTTGCGTCTTAATGCTATTTAAGAATAAAGGCTCTTACCCTTTCGGGTAACAATACAGGGGCACCTGAAAGCAAGTTGCAGAGCAGGATTCTGTCAAGCCAGCCCGGATTTGGCAATTTGTTTAAGAGGATTTTATGTTTTTTTAACAGTGATGACTCAATTTATCCGGAGGAAAGCAGTTTTGTATAGAGTAATAAAGATGGTCATGTAATTTTTAGAAGGTAAATTGTTGACGCTATATTACCGGAACTTGATACAGGGTTTAGGATTTGAAATATTTCATCATTTCTTTGTTATACACAGTATCATGGAGTTTCATAATTAAAAATTTGGGTTAAGGTTTAGGTTTAGGTTTGGGTTAATTTGGTTAAGGGGGGAGCATGAAAATGTTTCCCCCTTTGTTATACACTGACTTTCCTTCTTGTCAGAGGTAACTTTCATGATCAGGTACACAACCTCTTTTGTTTATGTCAGGGGTGATTTTCATGATCATAGGCGCTCCATCTGTTTTATTTCAGAGGTAACTTTCATGATCAGCTTCATGTCCGGTAAAGGGGGCTACGGCACGCTTATAGATTCCCTGGACCCATGCAATTGCCATTCCATAATTGGTAACGGGTATTCCGGCATCGGCAGCAGGTTTTATCCTGTTAATCAGCTGGCGACGTGTGATAACACAACCTCCGCACTGAACCACCATTGCATAATCGGTTACCGGCCGTGGCAACTCCGCCAGTCCCCCGACAACATCATACTCCAGGTTTTTACCTGTAAAATTGCTTATCCAGCGCGGGATCTTGACTCTTCCTATATCATCGCAAGATACATGATGTGTGCAGGACTCAAGTATTAATAGTCTGTCGCCGTTTCTCAGGTCAGAGATCCTGGGAGTCCCTTTAAGATAAAGGTCAAAATCTCCCTTGAATCTTGCCAGCAAAATGCTGAAGCTGGTTAGCGGAATATCCTGTGGTACTGACGCATCGGCTTTGGTGAAGATCTGGCTGTCTGTTACTGCAAGAGCTGGTTTAATTCCCGTTTTCCTGAGAAAGCCGTCAACTTCCTTCTCTTTAAGCACTATGGCAACGCAGTCGTTGTCAAGTATATCCCTTATGGCCTGTACCTGCGGTAATATTAGCCTTCCGGCCGGAGCCTGCACATCAATTGGAGTAATGAGCAGAACAATATCTCCATAACTAAGAAGATCTCCCAACAGGCTGGGTGTTCTCCAGGCAGATTCGGGTATCGCTGTCCTGATTGCGTTTATTATCTCTTCGGGATAATCGCCTTTTGTGCTGCTGAAATCTATAACCTCTTTACCTGCAAAGGATCTTATTGCCGACCTTGTATCTTCTGTGAGCTTTTCAATATCAGCCTTGTTGTGCACGATTATGTAAGGCAGGTCAAGCTTGTTGAATTCACTGACAAGCATTTTTTCCGGCTCGCCGAAGATGTTTCCGGTGATCACCAGAATTGCAAGGTCAACGGTACTGAGTGTCTGCAAAGTCTTTGCCGTACGCTTGTCTCCCAGCACCCCGGCATCATCTGACCCTGCTGTATCAATAAGTATCACAGGACCGAATCCGGTTATTTCGAATGATTTTCTGACCGGGTCAGTAGTAGTTCCTGCCACATCAGATACAATTGCAACTTCCTGTCCGGCCAGCCTGTTTATCAGTGTGCTTTTCCCGTTGTTCCGGCGTCCGTAAATGCCGATATGGGGCTTACTCTCTTTACCTTTTTGCATTTATAATGTTGTATATCGTGGACTGCAAAAATACATTTTTTTAAACACACTCCTCATAACGGCTTATTGTATACCTGTTTTCCGTAAAGGCAGGAGATGCATTATATTCCGGTTATCCCGACTTACAGTGTTTGTCTGTTGCAGAACATCATGAAATAAGCTGTGATTTTTGTACCTTTATGCTTTTGGCAATACGCTTTAACATACCTAAACTCCAATTGTCCCGTTAGCTTGGTGTGCCACCCGTTAATAAAATATCTTTAAATGCAATATTATCCTGAAAAAATAGCAATATCGGTTAAATCAGCAAAAATGCTTCGGCAATTGTTTCGTGAAAATCCCAGGCTTGAGAAAATATTCAAAACAGCCGCCACTGAGGATGACGCCCGCAAACTATTAAGGGAATGGGCAAATGAAGTAATATCTGATAATGATGATGCGGTAAATTATTGCAAAGGTGAGAAAACCGGTATACATACCTGGGAAAATCTAAGGTGGAAAGATCTTGCTGCTATTCGTATATTTGACTATCTTGAGAATGCAGGAGGTGAATATATCAATCCACACAAAGGGGGAGAGAAAATGATGAATGATCCTTTCAACTTTGTCTGGCTTGCAGCGAAAAATGGAACAGGCGGATCCAAGCCCCTGTTTTTTGAAGATATGATCCAGCTTTTTCGCCAGTTAACGGGACAATTGCCCCAGTCCAAACCTGACAGGAATACTGTTGTGAAATGGATGAACAGGTGGAAGCACGGACTGGAACAGGA
>SL_3KL_010_SEDDRAFT_10000695_pt1 | contig 28759 bp, 26 predicted proteins | sample SodLakKL_010_SED_2_FD_10381 | JGI IMG/M metagenome (IMG submission 10381)
CAATACAAACCAAATCAAATATACGCCTATGAAGCAGTCGCATACAAATGTAAAAGAGATTATGAATTATTTGCTGCATGTGTCGGATCATGATTCCGAAGAAAGACAAATGTATCATTTTGGCAGAATGGAAGGATACAAGCAAGAAAGCCTTCATCAGGACAGACCTGATAAAAGCGTGATCAATAATATCATGCGTTATTCCATGGCTCTTGATGCTTTCAAAACCAAAGACGGTCGCATGTTTTTCTTACTTGGCAATTGATTCATTGATTACTTACTTTTAGGAAATTAAAAGCCACTCCGGAATTATCCTGAGTGGCTTTTTTAAAAATGATTATTTTTGTCAGCATTCAATAAGCCGTAAGTTTTGAGTAAATTTCACGACAAATATTTAAGGAAGCCTCCATGGCTTCGCACGCAGCTTACTAAAGCCGCGGATTATGGCAACATCAGCCGCAAGTTAAGGTCAGCCAATCTCCATACCATATGTGAAAGCGGGGCATGTCCCAATAAAGGTGAATGCTGGGCACAAGGCACTGCCACTTTTATGATCCTTGGTGACATCTGTACGCGCAGTTGTCGTTTTTGTAATGTAAAAACAGGAAAGCCGTTTGCTCCCGACCCCAATGAGCCGGAAGAGGTAGCAAGAACAGCTGCCTCCATGGGAGTTAAGCATTGCGTGATTACCAGCGTGGATCGCGATGATCTTCCTGATGGGGGAGCATCACACTGGGCCGCCACCATTCGCGCCATCAAAAAAACAACCCCTGCAACCACTATTGAAGCCCTCATACCTGATTTTAAGGGTAAAAAGGAAGACATTCAGCAGGTTGTTGAAGCAGCACCTGAGGTGATCAGCCACAACCTGGAAACAGTCAGGGAACTTACCCGCCCTGTAAGAGTTTATGCCAACTATGACCGCAGCCTCAGCGTACTGGAATATATTGCAGCTAACAGCGATATAAGAACAAAGTCGGGGATCATGCTGGGTCTCGGCGAAACAGACGAAGAAATCCTGCAAACCATGGATGACCTGCGCGCCGTAAACTGCCAGATCATCACCATAGGTCAGTACCTGCAACCCTCAAGGAATAGCCTCCCCGTGCAGGAATACATACACCCTGATGAGTTTGAAAGATATGGAAAAATAGCCCTGGAAAAAGGCTTCCTGCACGCAGAAAGCGCACCGCTGGTAAGATCGTCCTATCATGCTGAAAAACACGTATGACACAACCGGGCATCTTTGCTAATACACTGCACAAACCGCTGACTAACAATATTTTTCGCATTCTTTTTGTACAACAATGGATCTCATGAAGCATATCAGTTCAGTCAAATATCCGTTTTTACGCCCTTGCCTGATATTTCTTTTCATCATATGGTTCGCCTCATCAAATGCAGCGACCTCCCAAACAAAGAAATCGAATGACCATGGCATCATTCCCGGTGCATGGCAAATGGAAAAATATTTGCCGCGTTTGGAGGGACAAAGGGTAGCGGTTGCAGGAAATCACACCTCCATGGTTAAAGATGTGCACCTGGTTGATACCCTTTTGCATTACGGCATACATGTTGTCAAGGTGTTCAGTCCTGAGCATGGTTTCAGAGGTGAAGCAGCTGCAGGGGAGTTGGTGGAAAGCGGTTATGACGTTGATAGCGGCCTTCCGGTGATAAGCCTTTATGGCGATAACAGACGTCCCACAGCGGAGCAGCTTAACGACGTGGACATCATCCTTTTTGACATGCAGGATGCAGGCACACGCTTCTATACCTACATTTCTACCATGACCTATATCATGGAAGAGATCTCCACCCGTGACATCCCCATGATCATTCTCGACAGGCCCAATCCGAATGGCCATTTTGTTGATGGCCCTTTACTGGAGCCGGAGTATAGCTCCTTTGTAGGATTGCACCCCGTACCTGTTGTTCATGGAATGACCGTGGGTGAATACGCCCTGATGGTCAGTGGCGAAGGGTGGCTGCACGATGCAGCCCATGAGATAACACTGACCATTATTCCCGTCCAAAACTACTACAGGGGCAAGCCTTACAAGCTACCCGTGCCTCCATCTCCCAACCTGCCAAACATGCACGCAGTATACCTGTATCCATCCCTTTGCTTTTTTGAAGGAACACCAATCAGCGTGGGCAGGGGCACAGACATGCCCTTCCAGGTTTTCGGACATCCGGATCTTCCAGAAGATGCTTATCCTTTCACTTTCACCCCGCAAAGTTTACCGGCTGCACCTAACCCACCGCAAAAAGGGAAAAACTGTCATGGCAGGGATCTGCAAAGCAAAGACCTGGAAAAGCTGCAAAATACGGCAAAGATCAATCTCGAATACCTTATTGATGCATACCATGCATATCCCGATAAGGAGAATTTTTTCAACCCCTTCTTCGAAAGACTGGCAGGAACATCCGCTTTACGCGAACAAATACAAGCAGGTTACTCTGCCACAGAAATACGCCATTCATGGCAGGAAGACGTGGAAACCTTCAAAGAATTCAGAAAGCCCTATCTCATATACCCTGAAAACCAGTAATCTAATTTTCTGACAAACAGTCCAGGTGTTATGCCTGCCATGTTAAATCCAAATGATTTATCCTAAGACAAATAAGATATCGGACCTGTACATTTGGTTTAAACAAAGCCTGACAGGCATTCCGGCAGGACGTGAACGCATTGCTGTGGCGGATGAAGTATTTCTGCATGTTTTAGGCATGGGCAGGGATCAGCGGGTAGTTAACGCGAATGAACGTGTCAGCGAAACCGGCATCGTTAAACTCATAAAGGCACAAAAACGATTAAATCAGGGCGAACCAGTACAATATGTTACAGGAGTAAGTAGGTTTCTTGATCATTTAATACACGTAAGGCGGGGAGTGCTGATACCCAGACCCGAAACTGAAGGGCTGGTCCTTTGGATGCTGCAAAAAATATCCACCCATCCACAAAGGGATGAAGCAAAGCTAAATTTTCTGGATATAGGAACAGGAAGCGGATGTATTGCCATTTCGCTGGCAGCCAGTCTGCCAAAACACCACATAAGTGCGTGCGACAAGAACGATAAAATACTTGAAGTAGCTAAACATAACTCATTAATTAACAATGTTTCAGTTGATTTTTTTAACTGTGATGTGTTAAAGGAAGACAGCTTAACTCCTGCTCGCACCTGGGATTATATAGTGAGTAACCCACCTTACGTAAGGCTTTCGGAAAAACAGCTGATGTCGAAACATGTGGTTGACCATGAGCCTGAATGCGCACTTTTTGTGAAAGATGATGACCCGCTGCTTTTTTACCGCTCCATCACAGACAAGGCGAAACACTCACTGAAGAAGGACGGATGGTTGTTTTTTGAAATTAATGAAGCGATGGGGAAGGCATGCCGGGACATGATGATATCCTATGGGTTCAGGGATGTGGAGGTAGCTCAGGATATTCATGGGAGAGACCGTTATGTAGCCGGCCGTTTGTCTCAATAAGATGCTGCAAAAAAGCGAGGATGATCTTTCAGGATAAAAATATGCATAGTTTACTTAATGTGGCACTTTTGAGATATCTGCCATACCATTCATAATGGAAAATACTTCTTTGGCCATTGTCCTGGTTACTTTTGACAGTCCAAGATAATTTTGCCGGACTTCATTCAGCAATTTAATGTTCGGCTGTTCCTTCCGCATGTTCGCAAGAATAAGGGTGGCCAAAGCAGAACGCAGTTGATTTGCCTTCAGTCTTTCATTATGCAGTCCGTGGCGCGCCGGATGAATATGCACATAATACTCTTCAGAATCACCATGACGCATGGTCCACTCCGAACCGTCTGATATGGTTAACTGCCAGAATAGCTGGGCAGAGCTATCGATCCATCGTGCATAGGCCTCTTTTTCATATACATTAAAGCCTTTAAGGGTTTCCGTGAGCTCTCTCGTTATCTGGCTAACATCAAGCTCACCGGCATAAATATCAAACAGCGAATCTCCAAGTACCTTTAACTTCGCCACAAACAACGGATACATCTGCTCAGGTTTGTTTGTCCATTTCCTGATCTGGCATACCAGAAAACCCATATGGTGCTTCCAGCCATTGAGCATAAAAGGTGCTTCCGCACAACTCACGACTTTAATGGCGGTTGTATCATTCATTGTCTAAAACTTTCTCAGATGATTAACTTATTTATTATACAAAGATAAGGGATTGCTTTTAAAAGCCGAATTTTCTGTGCTTCACAAGCTTATTTTTCGCAATTTTGTAAAAATTCAACACAACATGCAATGAGTGACGACAAAAAGATCATTTTTTCCATGGTGGGGGTGAGCAAAACCTTTCCACCCAACAACAAACAGGTCTTAAAAGACATTTATTTGTCTTTTTTTTATGGTGCGAAGATCGGAATTATCGGACTCAATGGTTCTGGTAAGTCCACTTTGATGCGCATCATTGCAGGTGAAGAAAAGGCTTACCAGGGAGAAGTGGTTTACTCACCGGGGTATTCGGTGGGTTATCTTTCCCAGGAGCCTGTGCTCGATCCATCTTTAACTGTTAAAGAGATTGTGCAGGAGGGCGTTCAGGAAGTGGTTGACATCCTGAAGGAGTATGAGGAGGTAAACATGAAGTTTGCCGAGCCTATGGGTGATGAGGAGATGGCAAAGCTGATAGAGCGCCAGGGAGAGCTTTCTGATCTTATCGAGCAGCATGATGCCTGGGAGTTGGACAGCAAACTGGAAAGGGCCATGGATGCCTTGCGCTGTCCTGAACCTGGCACCAGCATATCGACACTTAGTGGTGGCGAGCACAGGCGTGTTGCGTTGTGCCGCTTATTGTTACAGGAGCCTGACATCCTCCTCCTTGATGAGCCCACCAACCATCTGGATGCAGAGAGTGTTGACTGGCTGGAACAACATCTGCAGCAATATAAAGGCACCGTTATTGCCATTACTCACGACAGATATTTCCTTGACAATGTGGCTGGCTGGATCCTTGAGCTCGACAGGGGAGAGGGCATCCCCTGGAAAGGAAATTATTCTTCATGGCTGGAGCAAAAGGCCAAACGCCTGGAGATGGAGGAGCGCAGCCATAGCAAGCGCCGCAAAACGCTTGAACGGGAGCTGGAGTGGGTTCGCATGTCGCCCAAAGGAAGGCAGGCAAAAGGTAAAGCCAGGNTAAATGCTTACGAAAAGATGCTTAATGAGGATGTCAAGCAAAAAGAAGAACGCCTGGAGATCTTCATCCCCAATGGCCCCAGGCTCGGTTCCAAAGTCATCGAAGCGGAAAATGTACGCAAGGCTTTTGGCGACAAGCTTCTCTTCAGTGACCTCAACTTTTCCTTGCCTCCTGCGGGCATAGTGGGCATCATCGGCCCTAACGGCGCAGGTAAAACCACCCTTTTTCGCATGATCATGGGTCAGGAAAAGCCTGATGAAGGTAAGTTTGATTTCGGGGATACAGTCAGCATGGGATATGTGGATCAGGCCCATGCGGATATTGATCCGGAGAAGAGTGTCTGGGAAGTCATATCCGGTGGCCATGAAACCATCAGGCTGGCCGGAAGGGAGATGAACAGCAGGGCCTATGTGGCAAGGTTTAACTTCACCGGCCCGGATCAGGGAAAAAAATGCGGGGTGTTATCCGGTGGTGAACGTAACCGACTGCATCTTGCCATGACCTTAAAAAGCGAGGCTAACGTACTGCTCCTCGATGAGCCAACCAACGATATAGATGTCAACACGTTACGGGCACTCGAGGAAGGCCTGGAAAACTTTGCCGGATGTGCGGTGATCATCACGCACGACAGGTGGTTTTTAGACAGGGTAGCTACCCATATCCTTGCATTTGAAGGCGATTCGCAGGTTTACTTCTTTGAAGGCGGCTATTCAGACTATGAGGCAAACCGCAGGAAGCGCCTGGGAGATCATGGGCCAAAACGAATCAAATACAGGAAGTTAAAAGCAGACTGACTTCCTCAGACCGAATCATTTTATTTAAAACAACACAATAAATCAATAGATCATGAGAGAGATTACAGAACTACAAGACATTGCCACACAGGTACGTCGTGACATTTTACGGATGGTACATGGTGCACAGTCGGGGCATCCGGGCGGGCCGCTGGGTTGCGCCGATCTTCTTACCGCCTTGTATTTCCGCGTGATGAGACATAATCCGGAAAAGTTCAATGTGGATGGCACAGAAGAGGACCTCTTTTTCCTTTCCAACGGGCATTTGTCAGCAGGCTGGTATAGTGTGCTGGCGAGAAGCGGTTATTTCGATACCAGTGAGCTTGGCACCTTTCGTAAGATCGACACGCGATTGCAGGGACATCCGGCCACGGAAGAAGGATTGCCCGGCGTACGTGTTGCCAGCGGTTCACTGGGACAGGGTCTTAGCGTGGCATGCGGTGCAGCCCTTGCCAAAAAGCTTAACAATGATCCGCACCTTGTTTATTGCCTTATGGGCGACGGCGAACAACAGGAAGGCCAGATATGGGAGGCTGCCATGTTTGGGGCCGGCAGAAAGATAGACAACATCATCGGTATCATTGACTATAACGGTCAGCAAATTGATGGAGCCGTAAATGATGTGATGCCCCTGGGTGACCTTCATGCCAAATGGGAAGCCTTTGGATGGAAGGTGCTTGAAATGAACGGCAACGACATGCAAGACACGCTTGACACGCTGGAAAAGGCAAAACAGCAATGCGGAAAGCAACAACCTGTCGTTATCCTGATGCATACCGACATGGGTTACGGGGTCGACTTTATGATGGGTACCCATGAATGGCATGGCAAACCACCAAACGATGAGCAGTTTGAAAAGGCCATGACCAATTTCAGGGAAACCCTGGGAGATTATTAATAACCTTTAAAGGTTCAATTATCAGTGTAAGGCAAACCACATTTCAGGATCATAAAACCTTCACACTAAAAGATTGATAAACAAGAGTATGATTATCCGATGGCCCTTTGGCTTCGCGGGGCTCGCAAAGCGCCCTGAACTTTTTTCAAAAACATAAACACTTAGAGTCAAAACAGTTGCAAAACTACAAACACATGAAAGAATATAGATTTGAAGAAAAAAAAGATACACGGTCTGGTTTTGGATTGGGGCTGCTGGATGTAGCACGCACCAATCCGGACGTGGTGGGCCTTTGCGCCGACCTGACTGGTTCTCTTAAGATGAATGACTTTGAGAAGGAGTTTCCCGATCGTTTCTTCCAGACGGGCATCGCGGAGGCCAACATGATGGGTGTCGCGGCTGGCCTTACCATTGGCGGTAAAATTCCATATACCGGCACTTTTGCCAATTTCAGCACCGGCAGGGTGTATGACCAGATACGGCAGTCTATTGCCTATTCCGAAAAAAATGTAAAAATATGCGCTTCGCATGCCGGACTTACGCTCGGCGAAGACGGTGCCACACATCAGATGCTTGAGGATATCGGGATGATGCGCATGTTGCCCAACATGAGTGTGGTTGTACCTTGTGATCATAACCAGACAAGACTGGCCGCCGCAGCAATAGCTAAACACCACGGACCGGTCTACCTGCGCTTTGGCCGTCCCAAAGTGCCTAACTTCACCAACCTTGATGATCACTTCGAGCTGGGTAAGGCGATCAGGCTGAATGAGGGGTCTGATGTCAGTATTTTTGCTACCGGACACCTGGTGTGGGAAGCCCTGGAAGCAGGCAAAGAGCTATACAAGAAAGGCATTAGTGTTGAAATTTTTAATATTCACACCATTAAACCTTTAGATGCGGAAAGCATCATACAATCAGTAGCAAAAACAAAATGTGCGGTAACTGCAGAAGAGCATCAGCTGAACGGAGGCCTTGGCGATGCCATCGCCCACCTACTTGCCACACGGCAACCCACACCGATGCGTATGATCGCTGTTCAGGACAGCTTTGGCGAAAGCGGCAAGCCACATGAGCTGATGGTGAAATACGGATTGGATGCCCGGAATATCGTGAAAGCTGTGCAGCAGGTTATGCAGGATAAAGGATAAAACCAGGCTTTAATGGTCTGAGAGATGGGACAGCATACGGACGAAGAGTTATTTGAGATGTTTTCAAAGGCCGGTTTAGAAAACCAGGCCTTCAACCATATCGTGAGAAAATACCAGGAAGCCGTATACTGGCATGTCAGGAGGCTTGTCATCAGTCATGATGATACCAACGATATCGTACAGGATGTTTTCATCAAAGCATGGCAGGCCCTGCCAAAATTCCGCCAGCATTCATCTCTATACACCTGGATATACCGGATCGCCACAAATGAGGCACTTACTTTTCTCAAAAAAAAGAAAAGAAGAAACCTGATGCCCATGGTGGATGTGAGCAAACAGCTGGAAGAAACCCTTGAAGCAGACGCCTATTACCGGGGTAACGATATGGAGAAAAAACTGCAGAAAGCCATACTCGCATTGCCTGAGAAACAAAGGGTCGTATTTAACATGCGGTATTTCGATGAGATGAAATACGAAGATATGGCTAAAGTCCTGGATACTTCGGAGGGTGCTTTGAAAGCATCCTATCACCATGCCGTGAAGAAAATCGAAAAATCAGTTGTCTCATGATTAAACCCCTGCCTTTGTTTATCGTCTAATTAACAAAGCATTCGTGTTATGCAAAAGGAAAACAAAGAAATAATCAGAAAAGAGCTCAGGGAGCTCGGCAGTAGTCTGCCCGCAGAAGGCAAGCCATCGGGTTTTGACCTTCCGGAAGGTTATTTCGAATCTCTCCCGGGTATAATTACAGCCAGGCGCAGCGACAGCAGCGAGAAGAAGAAACTGCTCACGCTGCCGGCAGCTACGCCCCGGCAAGCTCTTGCATGGGCCGCAAGCCTCTTGCTGCTCGTCAGTCTAACGATATCCCTTTTCTTCGTGGGAAGCGACAGCATGAACGGTCATTATCCTTACGAAGCTGCACATGAGGCCGACTTTGAGTACTTCTCATTACGCAGCGATCTCGATCACAAACAGATATATGATATGGTGCTTGAAACTGATCTTAGTGCTGAGGAGATCATGTATGGGCTCGAAATGGATGATGTTGCCGATGCCGGGGATTATGATGAGATGATGGAATACCTTTTTGAGGAAGCAAGTTATTATGGCATCGAAAGTGATTATTTATTATCTTCACTGGATTAAATAGCAATTGAATATGATAACACAAGGAAAAACACGGAATATGCGCACAATCATTCTTTTTCTCCTGGCTCTTCTGCTGGCAGGCGGCCAACTGACCTATGCCCAGCGCGGGGAGAGGCCGGGACGCCAGCAACGTGATGAACGCAAAGAAGCCATAGAGGCACGTCGCATATCCTATATAACACGCAAACTGTCTCTAAACCCTGAGGATGCCAAAGTCTTTTGGCCCATTTACAATGAATACACCCATAAGATAGATCAGATTTCAGAACGTTACAGGGAAAAGCGGGATGCCATGCCAGACCCTGAAGACATGACAGAAGATGAGGCAGCAAGATTTATTGAAGCCGAGATCACGCGTTTTGAAGAATCTGCAGCCTTGCGCCGGGAGTATACCGAAAAAATGCTCGAAGTAGTTAGCGTGAAGCAGGTTGCATTGCTCTTTTATGCAGAACGCGGTTTTAACCGCATGCTTTTCCGTGAAGCACAGCGCAGGCACCGGCAGGATTCCGGTGGCCGGGAATGACACTAAATGGTTTCCACGGCATCATCGTTAACCCAGCCTATATTTCCATCCGCAAAGCGGACCTCCAACCAATTGTCGATCTTGTTGATTACCTCGGCCTTTGTGCCTTCATAAGCTACAAACAGATCTGTGCCGCTACCTGCCGGGGCACTTCGGACATGCAGCATTTCATCCATTACAATAACCTCCACCTTTTCATAACGAAGGTGGTATTGCCTGTTGGCCGAATAAAGAGCTGTGATGCCCATCAATAGCATTATTATAGCCAAAGCAAAAAAGAGTTTTTTCTGCCAGACATACCGGCTGATCACATAAAAAGCTATACATAAGGCCATCAGGAAAAGTCCTGCTATTGCCATGATTGCCCATCTGTCAGCAGAGAACAATGCTATGAAACTATCGTGCCATCGTTGAAAAAACAGGGCTGGTATTTCTTCTACCGGGCTTATAATGCTGCTCCTGGCGATACGCAGGTTATGCCGGGCCGGCTCATAGGAGGGATTCAACCTCAGTGCCCGCTCGTAGTAAAGTATGGCCTGGCCGATACTTCCTTTCTGGTACCATGCGTTTCCTATATTATAGTACAGCGGGGCAGATTCCTTTCCCATCCTGACAATCCTGCTGTATCGCTCAAGCGCCTCCTCAAAATTTTCCTCCATGTAGGCAAGATTGCCATTTTCCATGAGGTCTTCGGGCGATTGTGCATGAGACCATAATGGAAGCAACAGGATCAGAGACCAGACATAAAGCATTATTCGAAAACTCATCGTTTCGTGTTGTTTTTTCTTAGTTCCTTTTCAAGGGTCACAATGGTATCCAGGGCTTTTTCATAGGTTATATCCATGGGTCTTTCTTCTCCCATAGGGGCAAAACGGGCATACTCGCATTCATAAAGACCTTCCAGAAAACGGTCTGCCAGGTCGGAAGGAATATGCCTTGAGGCAAATGCTGATGCCACATTTTCCTTATTTAAGCGCGACACAGGAATCTCCAGCCTGTCTGATACATAGCCCCAGAGTGCTTTGAAGATTTCTTCAAAGAAAGCCTCTCTTTGATTGTCTCTAAGCATCCTTTCCGCATGTTTCAATCGCTTTATGGCTGCATTGCGTGCTCTTTTAATGCGGATTCCTTGTATGTCCGCATTGCTTTGCATGTGCTTTTTCCAGATTATGAGAAAGACAATCAGCAGGATAAGCGGCAGCGCAGCCAGCAAGAAGAAACGTGTGCTCTTGTAAAATAAGTCACCTGCCGATTGCCAGTTAACCGAACCGGTGTGTATGTAACGAATGTCTTCTGTTTGCCAACGGCCGGATCTTCTGCCAGGAGCATCTGAATCAGCTACTAGCTCCCCATGAACCCTAAGTGAAAAAGGCCCTGCTTCTTGTGTGCGATACGTCCGTGACCCCGGGTCAAAATAGGATAAGTTCAGGGCAGGTATCTCAAAATCACCGGTGCTTCTGGCGATAATCACATACTCGAACTGGCGACTGCCCTTAATACCTGAGCTTGAGACGCGGATATCATCGGTAACCTGTGGGTCAAAAATATCGAGATGTCTGGGAAAAGACACCTCCGGAAGCTCAGCCATGCGCAGATTGCCTTCGCCCGATAATGTCACGCTAAGACTTGCCGCATCATTTACATCGATATTATCCGGGCTGAGGTCCGCACGAAGCTCAAAGTTGCCTACCAGACCGGTAAAATCCTCAGGCCTGCCCTCAGCGGGCAATCGTTCAACCTGCAGGATAACCGGTTCAGAACGTTCCCTGTGTGTTATCGTTTGATAACGACTGAAGGGTGACCCGCCAAAAAAATCATCGAAAGGGCTTCCGGGTCTTCGGCTGTCGGCAGCACGTATTCTGACTGCCATTTCCACTTCCATGGGTTCAATGCTGATTTCACCGCTTCGTTGCGGAAAAACAGCCATGCGCCTAATCTCTGCCACATTGTAAATATCTTCTCCAATAAGTTCACGCGTCACCGAAGGCTGTCCCGATGGGGTAATATTCTCTGTCCACATGCCCTGGAAGGCCGGCAAACGTTCTATGTTATAGTTTTGTACCGAAAGTCTCGTGTAAAGCTTATAGCTGATGATGATCTGTTCGCCCTGAAAAGGGGAGGAGTTGCTTACCTCAGCCCTGATAAATATGTCATCCGGCCCGGGGCGTGTATCACCTCTTTCTTCCTGCCGCGGCTGCGATGGCTGCGCGGATGTAGCAGGCCCGTCAGTGACTTCCACGCTTGCCGACTCGCTGGCATGCTCCCTGCCATCTATCACCGCCCTGGCTGGTGGAATGGTAAAAGTACCTTCTTCGGCCGCTTCAAGCACAAAAGTGTAGGAATAGGATACTGTGGTAGTCACCTGGTTATTAATGATTTGCGTAGAGGTGCTTGATGAGGTACTTGGTCCGGAAATACGTCTGAAACCATTAAAAGAAGGAGCCTGAAAATCATCAGGTCTTGCATCCAGAGTCCATGTGACCCTGAACCTTTCTCCCTCAGCCACGCGTTGCGGTGCCGATACAGTAAATGACGGATCATCTGCCAGAGCCAATGCACCGGAGAGAAGCAGCCAAAGGGGCATGAACAACAAATATCTTAACATGGCGGTATCAAAAATCATTACCATTCTTTATTAATTTGAAGGGTATCGGGAATGGTATCATCACGGTTCACTTCCCGTTGCACCCTTTCCTCATCGCGCAATAGCGCTTCAAGGATCCGCCCGGCATCCTCTTTTGTCATCTCATCCATGCGGGGCGGGCTGTCATCGGTATCATCCAACGGTGTGGGTTCCTGGTCGACGGGCTGATCTTCATCCATACCTTCATCCTGCTGATCATGCATGTCGTCCGGATCAGGAGCGGCATCATCCTTGCCATGGTCAGGCTCACCTTCCGGTCCATCCTCCCCGGATGGCTCCTGGTCTGGCCCAGGCTGATCCTGCGGTGGCATTTCCTCCAACAATCTGCGCGCATAAGCCAGGTTATACCGGGTATCTTCCTGGTCAGGGGCAATGCGTAAAGCATCCTTATAAGCTTCTATGCTTTCAGGGATCCGCTGCTGACCCAGGAAACTGTTTCCCAGGTTGTGCAATGCATCCGTTAACTTTTGCGGTTCTTCAAAATCATGACTCAGGGATTCAAATATCGCCTGTGCCTCATCAAGATGACCTTGCATGTAAAGCGCATTGCCAAGGTTAAAAAGGGCATTCTTATTATCTTCATCCAGGGTAAGCGCCTGGCGGTATTTTTCCTCTGCCCCGGCATATTGCTCCTGTTCAAACAGTCGGTTGCCCTCTCTGATCATCTGACGCACGTCCCCAGCCTGCAACGATAACGCAGCAGCACATAATGTCACACATATCAGCATCCGCACGATCATAATCTATATATGTTAACGTGATTTGAAAAGCTTGAATTTTTCCAGAATCCTGTTTTTTCTATCCAATATAACCGTTTCCAATATTAGCAAAATAAGTGCCAGAGCGGCCAAATAATGAAAGCGGCTTTCATAATCGGCAAATATACTGGTCTCATAGGCTTCTTTTTCCATTTCCCTGATCTCTTCAAGGATAAGATCCAGCCCCATGTCGGGACCGCTGCCGTGCCGGAATATCCCGCCAGTTACTGCAGCTATTTCACGAATGGTATCTTCGTCATATTTGCTGACAACAACTCTGCCGTCGGCATCACGCAGGTGCCCGGTCATTTGTTCGTTCTCATACACAGGTATAGGTGCACCTTCCCGGCTGCCAACTCCTACGGTATGAATGGTTATCCCCCGCTCTGCTGCCATCCTGGCATACCCTACAGGGTCATCCTCATGACTTTCACCATCGCTTATAAGGATAATGGTTTTATGGGAACGCTCTTCATCCACAAAAGCCAGTGAAGCCCTGGCCAGTGCGCTTCCTATCGCAGTGCCCTGCACAGGGACGCTTTCTGTGCTGAGGTTCCGCAGAACCATCCGGGCTGCATGATGGTCGGTGGTCATGGGCACCTGCGTATGCGCGGTACCGGCGAAAACAACAATTGCCACACGATCCTGGCCGAGCTGCTCGAGAAGCCTGCTTACGGCCATCCGCGCTCTTTCAAGACGGTTAGGGCGGACATCTTCTGCAAGCATGCTGCGGCTGACATCCAAAGCGATCACGATATCCACACCCTCCATCCGGGCTTCTTCCATACGGCTTCCTACCTGAGGGTTCATGACTGCAAACGCCAGCAACGTGAAGGCCAGCAAAATGAACAAAAACTTTACGTAAGGTCTGCTAAACGACTGAAGGTCAATCATTTTTTTGACAGTTTCCTCCTTTCCGAAACGCTTCATCGCACGGCGATACAAGTAGCGGGACATGGAAAAAACAAAGACGAGAACCGGTATCATCCAAAACAGATGTATCCATTCCGGGTTCTCAAAACGTATTATGTTCAAATCCGCCGTATTCATTTTACATTAAAATTTTTATCAGGGCACACTTCTCAGCCAGGTATACTTCAAAATTATTTCAATAACAAACAATAGCATAGCAGGCAACAGAAATATCAGGTATTTATCTGCAGTGCGGGCATATTCTGTTATCTCAACCACGGTGGTTTCCATCTCATCTATGCTTTCATATACCTGCTCCAGTGCATCCTTTGTTTCTGCCCAATGGTACCGGCCACCGGTGATATCTGCCATTTCCTGTAGCAGTTCCTCATCAACAGGTATTTCCACATCACGGTACTGTATGCCAAAAGGTGTTTCAAAAGGGTAGGGGACCGGACCACTGCTGCCTACCCCTATGGTATAAACGCGGATATCAAAAAGGGCTGCCATATCAGCGGCCGTCAGAGGATCTATTACACCGGTGTTGTTTATTCCGTCTGTAAGCAGCACAACGACCTTGCTGGCAGCATCACTTTCGCGCAACCGGTTAATGGCTGTGGCAAGCCCGTCGCCTATAGCCGTACCATCTTCCACCATGCCCGGTCCTGCGCCTGCTGCGAGCTCTTTGAGCATGGCATGGTCGGTGGTGAGCGGGCACAATGTAAAACTCTGACCGCTAAACACCGTCATCCCAATACGATCGTTGGGTCGCATATCAATAAAATCCATGGCAGTCAGCTTGGCAGCTTCCATGCGGTTAGGCTGGAAATCTTCAGCAAGCATGGAGCCGGATATGTCCAGGGCGATCATGATGTCTATCCCCTCAATGGATTCTTCGTGGATGCTGCTGCTGCTTTGTGGCCGGGCAATTGTCAGTATAATGAAGATAATAACCAGGATGCGCAATGCAAATGGCAGATGCCTCAACGAAACACGAAGACTCTGTTTAACATCCCTTACATATTCAGCATGGACATAACGAATGTCTGCTGAGTGCGTGCGAAAGCTTAACACATACCAGATGATCATCCCTGCCGGTATGGCAAGCAGATACAGTACCCATGGATATGCAAACTCAATATCAGGCATCATGCTTTGGAATTATTCTTCTTTTGTGCTTTTTCAGGCACGGTGGACGATACAAACCCAAGCGCTTTTTCAATAGCTGCCTCATGAACATCGTCATCCGGCCGGTATTTTGCAAACTTAACCATGTCAGCCTCCCTCAAAATCCCAGCAATCAAGTTGCTGGCTGTATAATCGTTTATTTTCGAAGGCAAAGCAACCAGGATCTCTTCTGTGGTCATCTCCTGTGCAGCAATGCCAAAACGGCGGCTTATATATAAACGTAAAATATCAGTAAGTTCTATATGGTGCTGTTTAATTTTCCCTTCCCTCCATAACTCTTTTCGGCGGAGCGTTTCGAGACTTGAGATGGCAGCGATATGAGCTGGCACATTTTCACGCAAAGGACGGACAGTCAGGAATATCCTTGTCATCAGGTTTTTGAACCCTTTTATAAACAACAAAAACCACTACTGCAAGAACCAGACCAGCAAGAATCCAGATAAACACCTCCCAAAAGCCACGTCGAACCTGGATGATGGGTCTGATTTCCTTATATCCTTCTTCCAGGTCAACTTCCACAGCTGTAACCTGCAACAAAGCTGGTCGGGTCTCAAAACGAATGGTGTCCTGATCCGATATGTGTTTGTATGAGAAAGGCTTTACAGGGAAATACCCGTCTTCCCATGAGGTAATGATGAATTCTTTTCTTATGGATAAGCTGTCGGAGGTGCGCTTGAGAGTGTCGGCAGCCAAAGCACGTATTAACTCAAGCTCTTCGCCCAATAGGTCGGCCAGCTCGGGTGCCAGAAGGTAACCTTCAGAAGGTATGGTAAGGTTCAGAGTGATGGTAGCATGTTCACCAGGCTTGATCTCCTCCGGGGTGATCTCCATAGCCGCTTCCTGTGCCATACCTTTGCCGGTAAAAAAGCTTAAGATGATCCACGGCAGAAAGAATATTATGAACTGATGTCTCATGTGTTTATAATTTCGGTTTGACAGGGCAAGCCCTGTCATTACGTTGCAGAAGATACCATGTACTTATCTGCTGCGCTTCCTGAATAACTGCATCAAAGGTGGCACAAAATCTTTATCCGTAGGTATGTTAATTTGATCAACAGCGGCTTTTGCAAAAACATCGCGAAGGAATGCTTCATGCTCCCTGTTATAACCTATTACCCGCTCTCTGACAGATTTACTTGAGGTATCTATCCAATACGTTTTGCCTGTCTCGGCATCCCTGAATTTCATCAGACCTACAGCAGGCAATTCTCTTTCCCTGTGATCATATACGCGAATGCAAATCAGATCATGTTTTTTGGCAACAATCTGCAATGCATCACCAAAACCCTTATCCTGGAAGTCAGAAATAAGAAATGCCACAGACCTCTTTTTGTTAACATTGCGCAAATATTTCAGTGCCATTCCGATATTTGTTCCTTTTCTCTCAGGGCTGAAATTAATCAGTTCCCTGATGATCCGCAAAATGTGCTTTGTTCCCTTCTTGGGAGGGATAAACTTCTCGATCTGCTCGCTGAAGAAGATCACACCAACCTTGTCGTTGTTGTTTATGGCAGAAAAAGCCAGCACGGAAGCAATTTCTGTAACCATTTGCTCCTTGACGGCTCCTGTGGCACCAAACTCATGGGATCCGCTCACATCAATCATGAGCATCACTGTCATTTCCCGTTCTTCTTCAAATACCTTCACATAAGGGCGATTTAAACGGGCTGTTACATTCCAGTCGATATTGCGAATATCATCACCATACTGATACTCGCGCACCTCTGTGAAAGCCATGCCACGCCCTTTGAAAGCACTGTGATAATTCCCGGCAAAGACCTGGTTAGAAAGCCCGCGGGTTTTAATCTCAATCTTGCGTACCTTTTTTATGAGTTCACTGGTTTCCACCTCAATAGCTGTTATGTATTATGTTTACCTGGCAAAATAATTTAGCTGAAGTAAGCTTACAAGGGATCGGATAATTTTCGTAAGATGCTTGCAATATTCGTGATCAGGGCACTTCCACATGGTTGAGAATATCATTGATGATATCCACAGAGGTGATGTTTTCTGCTTCAGCCTCATAGGTAAGACCTATTCTATGTCGCATAACATCATGGCATATGGCTCTGATATCTTCAGGAATAACAAAACCCCTGTGCCTGAGAAAAGCATGTGCTTTAGCTGCCAGCGCCATATTAATGGTAGCCCTTGGCGATCCGCCATAGCTGATCAGCGGCACCAGCTTGTCCAGGTTATGGTGCCCCGGATGTCTGCTGGCAAAGACGATATCGGTTATATAGTCTTCGATTTTTTCATCCATGTATACATCTTTAACTACACTCCGGGCTCTGATGATCTCCGAAGGCTCAATGACCGGCGAAGTTACGGGAAACTCCTGCTTCATGTTCTGCCTGAGAATGACTTTTTCTTCCTCCCTTTCAGGATAACTGATCATCACCTTTAACATAAAACGGTCTACCTGCGCCTCGGGCAGGGGATAGGTACCTTCCTGCTCCAGGGGGTTCTCCGTGGCAAGCACCAGAAAAGGCTCGTCCAGCATAAAGGTCTGATCCCCAATGGTCACCTGTCGCTCCTGCATGGCTTCAAGCAAGGCACTTTGCACCTTTGCCGGCGAACGGTTAATCTCATCCGCCAGAATGATATTGGCAAAAATCGGCCCCTTCCTCACCAGAAACTCTTCGGTTTTCTGACTGTATATCATCGTGCCTGTTAAGTCGGCAGGTAAAAGGTCTGGAGTGAACTGTATACGGCTGAACTGCGCTTTGATTGTATGGGCAAGAGATTTAACAGCCAGCGTTTTTGCCAACCCGGGAACACCTTCCAAAAGGATATGACCGTTGGATAACAACCCAATCAACATCTTTTCAATCATAGCTTTCTGACCAACAATCACCTTATTCATTTCAGCGGTGACTACATCCACGAATTTGCTCTCCTGCTGGATTCTTTCATTCAATTCCTTTATGTCCATGATGGGTGTTTATTTATTTGAAGATTATAGTGTGACAAAATTATTCTTTGAGTGGACATAATTCCTCTTTCTTAAGGTTAAAAAATGTTAAAGCCTGATTATCACGCAAATATATATTTCTCTAGATAATGAATCCATGACCTGATATTATTCCCTGACGCGCACATCTCAAAAAAAAAATTTGTTTTTTAACATGCTGATATACTGATTATTATGATCATTTTTAATTTTTTTTCAAAAAAAATCAAAAAATATTTGGAAAAATAAAAAATAATGTCATACATTTGTAGTGTATTAGTTAAGTAAGACACTAAAACATTACGACAATGGTCACATTACAAAACATTGATTTTGGTTATAAAAAGCGTCAGCTTTTATTTGACCAATTAAACCTGGAATTGGAGCCGGGCAGGATTTATGGTCTGCTTGGCCGGAATGGTGCCGGTAAGACGACTCTTTTGAAGATTATTGCCGGACTGGTATTTCACCGCTCAGGAGAATCGCTGGTTTTTGGTTATGATACGCGGAAACGCTTACCAGCCTGCCTGGAAGACATTTGCCTGATACCAGAAGAGTATCAGGTTCCGGCGATTACTCTCAAGCGCTACATTTCTTTAAATGCACCATTTTATCAAAAATTTGACCACGAAAAGCTTGCCTGGCTGCTTAGCGAGTTTCAGCTTGAGAGAGGGAGTAAGCTAAATCAGCTGTCTTATGGTCAGAAGAAAAAGTTTTTGCTGGCATTTGGTCTGTCTACCTGCGCCCGCTTGCTTCTTATGGATGAGCCAACCAACGGGTTGGATATCCCTTCAAAGAGTCAGTTCAGGCGGGTAATTGCAGCTTCGCTATCAGCGGAGCAGAGCGTACTGATATCAACACACCAGGTCCGGGATCTGGAAGCACTTATTGATCCCATCATGATCATTGATGAAGGAAAAATAATTTTCAACAAGGGTTTGCAAGAGATCTCAGAGGCGTTAAGTTTTGAGACCCTTACGGAGATCAGGGAGAACATGCAACCACTTTATCATGAAGAGGGGCTGGGTGGCTATGCAGCCATCACGCCCAATATCCAGGGAAAGCAAACGAGGCTTGACATGGAATTGCTGTTTAATGGCGTAATTGCCAATACGAAAGGAATTAACAACACATTTAAAGCATAACCCGATATGAAAGCACATAAGTCCGTAAATATCAAACGTTTATACGATCTAATCCGGAGGCATATACTTTCGAACGGGAAGTCGTGGCTCATCGCGTATGGTGCCATTGCCGGCTCCTTGCTTCTGATAACTTTATTTCGCGGTTATTTTCAGCCAACGGATATCGGAGGCCTGGCAGGTTTATACTTTGCAGTCATGTTTGTGGGAGGATACATATTCACTGCAGGGATCTACGGCGAATTGCATCAGGCCCAGCGAAGTTACCAATACCTGACTCTCCCGGTTTCAACAACAGAGCGCTTGCTGAGCGCGTGGTTTATCACCGCATGGATGTTTCCCATCATAGCGATTATTACCATGGCATTGATTGTTTTCATTGGCAACCTCGTGATGAACTTAACATTGGATGTCACCCCGTTTGCAGGAGTATTTTCTGCAGACTCATGGGGCTCTGTTAAAGTCTATTTCATAACACAATCCATCTTTCTGCTCGGTGCAGCATATTTTCGCGGATACAATTTTCTGAAAACCATGCTGGCCTTATTTGTTATTGCCGTTTCCCTGCAGATCATCGCAGGAGTTACAGGATGGCTCCTTTTTGGATCACCGGCCATGAATGTGGAAATAGGCGCTCATCACTTGTCGCAACAAATGGAAAACCTTTTCATGCATACAATTCCCACGGTAGCTGGCTTTATTTTTAACTACTTATTTGTACCGTTCTTTTTAGTCACTACCTGGTTTACCTTAAAAGAAAGGCAGGTGTAATTATGGAATTTGCTAACAAACAAGCCATTTATCTTCAAATTGCCGATTATATTTGTGATCGTATTCTGAAGCAAGACTGGCAGGAAGGGAAGAAGATCCCCTCTATACGTGATACTGCTGTCAGGGTTGAAGTAAACCCCAATACGGTTTTACGCACATATATGTTTTTGCAGGAGCAGGGTATCATCTATAACAAAAGGGGCATTGGATATTTCGTCAGTGAAGATGGCTACCGGAAAACCCTTGCATTCAAGAAGCAAAACTTTGTCAATGAAGAGCTTCCAAAGGTATTCCATACCATGAACGTTCTGGATATGCAACCTAAAGACCTGGAATACTATTTCCGGAACTTTGAAAAACAGGAAAACAACTGAAAATCAAAATCATATAACTCATGAAAACAGCAAATAAAATTTTATTGACTGCATTTATCATCCTGTGTATCGGGGTCATTTCCCTTGTTTATATGATACAACAAGGAATTTCCGGTAAAACAATACATGGCACCGGAGAGATCATTCTTTTGGAAAAACCATTGCAGGAGTCTTTTCAAAACCTTGAGCTGCGCAACAATTTACAAGTCTACATTACCCAGGAAAACACCAATCAAGTAACCATTGAAGCCCATGAAAACATAGCCCGGTTAGTCGAAACAGAAGTGAAGGACGGCATACTGCTGGTTTCATTATCTGAAGGAGTCAGAAAAGATGACACACCAAAAATTCATGTTTCCGTTACTGACCTTCATGGCATCGATGCTTCACGGGGCGTAATAGTGGAGAGCGCAAACAAACTTAGCGGATCATATCTGTCACACATCCTGCAGGCAGGTGCAAAAAGCACCCTGGAATTAGATTACGACGAACTCAAAATCCATATGCGTGCGGGTGCATATGGCACGCTTTCAGGAAATGTATCCATGCTGAAAATTAACAGTTCATCAGGTGCTTTACTGGAAGCTTCGCAGCTACAGGCACGTTATTGTGAAATAAAGACAAGCATGGGAACCGTGAATAGCCTGCATGTAACAAAAAAGTTATCGGGAAGTGTAAGCCAGGGCGCTGTCGTGTCCTACATAGCCAATCCAGACATATCAGAACTGGCCATCAGAGGCGGCGGTCAGCTAAGCCGCATGAACCAGAAGAATAACAGATAAATGTTATATAATTAATATTATGTTAAATAGGTTGTTTTATTAAAAAGCAGGAGTCAATTAACCTGGCTCCTGCTTTTATTATTTTTATTTCTGACAAAGAATGATTACTCCATCATTTCACCTTCCTCACCAAAATACTTTTCATACAAGGGTCTTATCTCATCAAATTTTTCTTCCTGCCCTGTTCTCAGATAAAGTTCAGCCAGAGAGATAAGCACGGTGGTAAAATACTCATGATCTTCATCAATCAGTTCATAAGCATCTTCCAGGTAAGGCTGTGCATCTCGCCAGATATCCAATACTTCTTCTTCATCTTGCTCATATTGCTGGAAGTCCTGTGTTTCTCTCAGTCTTTCCTCTGCACTTTCAAATTTATCGAGTCCCTTATTAAAGTATAGTGCTCCAAGGTTATACACGGCATCAAAAAATTCAGGTTCGAGTTCAATAGCCCGCTCGTAGGCTTTCACTGCTTCTTCAAAAGCAAATTCTCTTTCTTCTTCGGAGAAATATATGGTATCCTGCGACATCTGGTCGTAGTTGGCCCCGAAAGCAAAGTGCAGGCCAGGGTTTTCGGGATCTTTCTGGATAGCCAGATCGAGTACTCTTTCTGCTTCCTGAGTATCACCCGTATGGATGTATATGTTTGCTTCTGCAAAAATCAAATCCAGGTTATCGGGATAACGCTCCCTGCCGTCTGTAATATATTGTTTGGCATTTGCTGTGTCTTGTTTATGCATGGCGATATTTGAGAGCGAGGAATACAAAAACGGATCATCATACTCCATTTCCCTGAGATCCTTGTACCAGTTATAGGCTTTATCGAAATCCTGCCCCAGCTCTGCGGCAAGCGCAGCATTATAGAGCGTAGTAGTGTCTTTGGCTGCGAAATCTTTACTGATGTCGTAAGCCCGGTAAAAATAGTCAGCGGCTCCATCCCAGTTTTCAACGTTGTAGGCTTCCACGCCTTCATTAAACACCAGCTCCGATAAAAACAGCATCAACTGCTGTATTTCGATCATGAAGTCATCCTCAGCATCAAGCTCAATGGCTTTTTTCATGGCTTCATCAGCCTTGTCTACCGGGTTGTCTGCAAGAGCCCTGTATTCAGGTTCTTCTGCTACAGCAATTTGCATATACAACTCCCCTTTCAACACCCAGATTTCGGGATCTTCCAGCACCTCTTCATGCTCCATGGCATCCTGAATGTGCTCATAAGCCCGATCAAGATTACCACGATTGATGTGCCGGTTGGCCCGTCTCATATCCCTGCCCTGCGCTTGAACAACAGATGCAGAGATCATTAAGAATATTAGAAGAAATACGGTACGTTTCATTTGTCTTTTTTTTGGTTTGAAAAACTATTATTGAGAACGAAAATTTGATTGTCAATTCATCAACCACTAAGGTTATGTTTGTTTTTACGTCGACAAATTTAGAAATAATTTGTCAAAATGTGCACGAAGATAATTTACGGTTCTTTATTATGACTTGTCCTCATGCGTTTCTTGCTGATCATCATCACTTTCATCCTGATCACCTTCCTGGTCGTTATTGCCGTTGAGAGCTTTTTCCTGCACTTTCGTAATGGCTGCAATCTTGTCATCATTTTTCAGTGAAATCAGCCTTACTCCTTGCGTAGCGCGTCCCATTTCGCGCAGCTCAGATACCGACATCCGGATGGTAATCCCGGATTTGTTGATAATCATGAGCTGATCATTATCGACTACATTGACCATGGCTATCAAAGAACCAGTTTTCGGGGTGATATTTATGGTTTTTACACCTTTCCCTCCCCTATTGGTGATACGATACTCTTTCAGAACAGATCGTTTACCATATCCCTTTTCGCTTACCACCAATATGCTGCTCATGGGATCCTCTACACATACCATGCCAATCACTTCATCTCCGGTTCCGGAAAGGGTAACTCCCTTGACACCAGAGGCGTTCCGGCCCATTGCCCTTACTGAACCTTCTTTAAAACGAATCGCTTTACCACTGCGCAGACCAAGAAGTATTTCGTTATCTCCGTTAGTAAGCGAGGCATCCAGAAGCTCATCGCCGTCACGTATGGAGATGGCGATAATGCCATTTGCACGCGGCCTGCTATAGGCAGCGAGGCTGGTTTTCTTAATAATGCCTTTTTTTGTGCACATCACGATGTATTTCTGTAGCGTATACTCCTCATCGGTAAGATCTTTCACATTCACAAATGCCTTGATCTTGTCGTCGGAAGGAATATTAATGAGGTTCTGTATGGCTCTCCCCTTGCCGGTTTTTGTGCCTTCCGGGATCTCAAACACACGCATCCAGAAGCATTTGCCCTGTTCTGTGAAGAAAAGCAGGTAGTTATGATTCGTAGCAACAAAGAGATGCTCAACGAAATCGTCATCACGGGTAACTGAGCCGCGGCTACCCCGTCCTCCCCTGCTCTGCGTCCTGTATTCACTGAGCTGCGTACGTTTAATATAGCCTAAGTGAGAGATGGTGATCACCACTTCTTCATCCGGGATGGTATCTTCAATACGAAAATCATTGGCAGTATATTCTATTTCAGACCGCGCTTTATCTCCATACTTTTCCTTTACCTCGAGGAGTTCATCTTTGATGATCCCCATTCTGAGGCTGACATCGGCGAGTACCGACTTATAGTAATCTATTTTCCGGAGCAGTTCATCATATTCTTTCTGAATCTTGTCACGTTCAAGTCCGGTAAGCCTTTGCAGGCGCATATCAAGAATGGCTTTGGCCTGTACTTCCGTGAGGGAAAACTTCTCCATAAGACCTTCCCTGGCCTCATCGGGAGTTTGTGAGGCACGTATCAGGGCAATCACTTCATCGATGTGATCCAGGGCTATAAGAAGGCCTTCCAGGATGTGCGCGCGCTTTTCTGCTTCACGGAGTTCATATTCCGTCCTGCGGGTAACCACGTCATGGCGATGATCTACATAGTGTCTTATGAGATCTTTGAGGTTCAGCATCATGGGCCGGCCGTTCACCAGGGCAATGTTATTTACATTGAATGCTGTTTGCAGTGCCGTATGCTGATAAAGCCGGTTTAAAACCACATTAGGGACAGCATCTTTTTTTAGCTCATATACGATGCGCAGTCCTTTTCTGTCTGACTCATCACGGATATCAGAAATTCCTTCAATTTTCTTGTCATTTACCAGGTCTGCAGTTTTTTTGATCATCTCCGCTTTGTTTACCTGGTAAGGGATAGAGGTAACAACAAGCATTTCCTTACCATTGGGCAGGGTGTCCACGTTGGCCTCTCCCCTCATAACCACGCGGCCGCGGCCGGTATGGTAAGCCTCCTTCACGCCTTCATAACCATAGATGAGTCCCCCTGTGGGGAAATCCGGCGCTTTAATGTGCTTCATCAGACCTTCTATACTGATATCAGTATCGTCAATGTAGGCTATAGTGCCGTCTACCACCTCATTAAGGTTATGTGGAGGCATGTTGGTGGCCATACCAACGGCAATACCTGATGATCCGTTGACCAGGAGGTTCGGTATGCGTGATGGCAATACCGTGGGCTCTTTGAGGGTATCATCAAAATTTAGCTGAAAATCAACCGTTTCCTTGTCAATGTCAGCAAGCATTTCTTCCGACACTTTGCGCATGCGTGCTTCGGTATAACGCATAGCTGCCGGACTGTCGCCATCGATACTGCCAAAATTACCCTGGCCATCAACCATGGGATAACGCAATGACCACTCCTGCGCCATGCGCACCATGGCATCATACACCGAACTGTCGCCATGCGGATGATACTTACCCAACACCTCACCCACGATTCTGGCAGACTTTTTGTAGGTCCTGTTACTGAAAACACCGAGCTCATGCATGCCAAACAACACACGACGATGAACAGGCTTGAGGCCATCACGTACGTCTGGCAGGGCCCGTGAGACAATAACAGACATGGCATAGTCAATGTATGCCGATTTCATCTGCTCTTCAATGTCGACTTTTATGATCTTTGGTTGTAACATTTTATTTATCAATGATTTATGATTGTAAACATGGGCAAAAACAAAACACACGAAAATACGGTTTTTTTGCTTATGTTCGTTGATTATTTAAGGGTTTGTGAAAGAAAAAACGTTCTAACAAAATACCACAATAATTGTTAACATTGCAGAGCTAAACAGAAGTTTTTGACTAATATTGTAATCTGAATTCTCAAACAAAATTCTATGGAAGCAAAATTTTCACCGGTCGTTAAAGATGTAATCACTTATAGTCGTGAGGAGGCTTTGCGCAACGGTAATGACTATATAGGTATAGAGCATTTCTTGCTGGGGCTGATTCGTGAAGGAGAAAATATGGCCGTACAGGTACTAACCCAACTGGGGCTGGATCTGTTTCAAATGAAGAAAACCATTGAAAGCACCATAAAAGGTCAGTCGCCACGTAATGTAAGTATCGATAACATTCCGCTTGTAAAACAGGCCGAACGTGTGCTTAAGATCACCTATCTGGAGGCCAAGTTGTTTAACAGCGAACTCATTGGTGCTGAACACCTTTTATTATCCATTCTCAAAGACCAGGAAAACCTGGCCACCCGCCTTATCAACCAGCAGGGTGTAGATTATCAGATGGCCAAAGAAGAGATCCTGAGTATCCAGCGTGATTTCTCTGATGACCCTGATGAGCATGACATTCATGATGAATTTTCACATAGCGAAGAAGATGAACCCACCGAAGGAGGTGGTTTTGGAGGCGGGCCTGTAAAGAAGGGTGGTGAAAAGTCAACCACGCCGGTCCTTGACAACTTTGGCAGGGATCTTACAAAAGCCGCTGAGGATGACAGGCTCGACCCGGTAGTTGGCAGAGATAGCGAGCTCGAAAGAATCGCCCAGATCCTCTCCCGCCGCAAGAAAAACAACCCTATACTCATTGGAGAGCCTGGTGTGGGAAAGTCCGCTATCGCAGAAGGCCTGGCATTGCGCATTGTAGAAAGGAAAGTAAGCAGGGCTCTATTCAACAAACGAATTGTCACCCTCGACTTAGCCTCACTTGTTGCCGGCACCAAATACCGGGGGCAGTTTGAAGAACGTATGAAAGCGCTGCTCAACGAACTGGAAAAGAACCCCGACGTCATCCTCTTCATCGATGAGTTGCATACCATCGTGGGAGCCGGAGGTGCATCCGGATCACTGGACGCATCCAATATGTTCAAGCCAGCCCTGGCAAGGGGCGACATTCAGTGCATTGGTGCCACCACCATGGACGAATACCGCCAGCACATCGAAAAAGATGGTGCCCTGGAACGCCGTTTTCAGAAAATCATCATCGACCCTACCACCGCAGAAGAAACCATCGAGATCCTTAACAACATCAAATCCAAATATGAGGATCACCACCTGGTAAACTATTCGGAGGATGCCATCAAAGCATGTGTCCATCTTACCGATCGCTACCTAAGCGACAGATATTTGCCCGACAAGGCTATTGACGCTATGGATGAAGCTGGATCGCGCGTTCACATAACCAACATCCGGGTACCTGAAAACATCATCAAGGTAGAAGAGGATATTGACCGTGTGCGCGACGAGAAGACTAAAGCCATTAAAAGCCAGAAATACGAACAGGCAGCGCAGTTTCGCGACCAGGAGCGGGAACTTATGAACCGCCTGGAGGCGGAAAAACGCAAATGGGAAGAGGAGTCGCAAATGCACCGCGAAGTGGTGACAGAACAGAATGTGTCGGAGGTCGTATCGATGATCACCGGTGTACCCGTGCAGCGCATCGCTCTGAATGAGAGCGAACGGCTTATCAACATGGAAAAAGACCTGGAGAAAAGCGTAGTGGGTCAGAATGATGCCCTCCGCAAAATTGTGAAGAGCATCCGAAGAAATCGTGCAGGACTTAAAGACCCCGCCAAGCCTATTGGATCCTTTATTTTCCTGGGACCCACCGGTGTAGGTAAAACGCACCTGGCAAAGGTACTCTCCCACCACCTCTTCGATACCGAAGATGCCATCATCCGGATCGACATGAGCGAATACATGGAAAAATTTGCCGTAAGCCGCCTGGTGGGAGCTCCTCCCGGCTATGTCGGATACGAAGAAGGCGGACAGCTGACTGAAAAGGTACGCCGTAAGCCTTATTCCGTACTGCTTTTAGATGAGATCGAGAAAGCACACCCCGACGTGTTCCACCTGCTGCTGCAGATGCTCGACGACGGACAGCTGACAGACAGCCTGGGACGCCGTGTAGACTTTAAGAATACCATCATTATCATGACCTCAAACATTGGTTCCAGGCAGCTTAAAGACTTCGGTATGGGTGTCGGCTTTAATACACCCGCGCGTCAGGCTGCTTCTAAGGAGTATACGCAAAGCATTATCGAGAATGCCCTGAAAAAGACCTTTGCTCCTGAATTCCTGAACCGTGTAGACGATGTGGTGATTTTCGAAAATCTGCACAAGGAACACATCTTCAAGATCATCGATATTGAACTGAAGCATCTCTTTAAACGAATCGACAACATGGGCTACCACATTAAGCTCACCGAAGCAGCAAAAGAGTTTATTGCAGAGAAAGGCTGGGACCCCTCCTTTGGCGCAAGACCGCTCAAGCGGGCTATCCAAAAATATCTTGAAGATCCGCTTGCAGAAGAAATCATTCGCGCCCAGGTTAATCCGGGAGACACCATTAAGGTAGACTACAAAAAAGATGAAGAAGAGGTGTCTATCAAGATGGTTCCTGCGAAGGAAAGCAAGTCAAAGGCGAAAACAAAAGAATCAAAAGGAAAGACAGAAACAAAAAACCCGGGATTGTAAATGGCAATGTAGCCATAAACAAACCCGGGTTTGTTTTGAACCGGATGACCATCAGAATTTATAGATATTATCCTCGATAATTTTAGCAGCAATTCGACGACGGGCATCTTTTACATTCACTCCTCTTACCTGCGTGAGCGTATTCAATGCTTTTACCATTTTGTCAGCATCATCGCCATCAGGAATAGAGTACACAGCATCCATGGCCATCTTTCTGACTTTGCTGGCAGCGTCATAAAGGTATACATCAAGAATATCCCTGTATACCCCTTCTTCTTCGCCCCTTTGAGGCTCCGTCTTCTCTGTCCTGAGGGCAAGGGATTCTGATATGTATATCTCCGTAATGATATCCGCCATGTTATTCAAAATCTCCTGCTCTCGAACAAGTTTACGTCCGAAAGCATTGCTTGCACGATGGATAACCAGCATGGCGCATTTTTTCATATTTTTGACAATGCGCATCTTTTCCTGGTGATAGGTTTCACCCGCCTTCTTCTCGTCAGTGATACCATCAAGCTGCTGATAGAGTTTATCAGCCATGCCCATGAGATCATAGTCTCCTTTTTGAGCCCTTTTGATAGCTGTTTCCGTGATAAGAAGCCGGTTGATCTCGTTGGTGCCCTCAAAAATCCTGTTTATTCGTGAGTCACGGTATCCGCGCTCCACATTCATTTCAGCAGAGTAGCCCATGCCGCCATGGATCTGTACTGCTTCATCCGCAACATAATCAAGAACTTCTGAACCATAAAC
>SL_3KL_010_SEDDRAFT_10000696_pt1 | contig 28749 bp, 22 predicted proteins | sample SodLakKL_010_SED_2_FD_10381 | JGI IMG/M metagenome (IMG submission 10381)
CGCACAAATCAGAGAATCCCCTTGTTTAATTCAACTATTGAGTGCCGGTTATTGGAATATGAACTCTACAAAGGAAGCCGGTAGCGAGAATATTTTAAATTTTAACATTCAAGAGATCAGATTACCAAGGTTACATTCGGAACATCGATAAAGTTATAATGAAATAATTTCCGGGTAATTGCAACTTTCACTATTCCCTCTCGTCTAAGGCAATTAAGACGTTACCTTTGAAAGGGTAACATCACAGGAAGTCATTTACATAATCACACGAATTAAAAAATTGAGTTGAAAGGCTCGAGGAGTTGATATGAAAATGACGAAATCCCCAATATTGACAATAACAGCACTTCTTTTACTGATATGCGCACTCCCTGGTCATATACATGCCCAGGAGCAGCCCGGCCTCGCTTTAATTTATCCTGAAGTAGCTGAGTTTGCACCAATTATAATTACAGAAAGTGATTATAGTTGCCTGCAAAATCTTGACTGTATAAAAGATACCCACTTTTTATCACTGCGCCGGTGGAACATTTCATTTACGAATGAGAATGTCAGCAATGTTTCGAAGTATATGTTGAAAGGACAGGCAGAAAATGAAGAGATCCGGGCAATCTACGATTCAGACGGATCACTCATTGAAGCTGAACATATTCGAAAAAATACCCGGCTTCCATTGGCAGTCCGTAATCAGATTTCTCAGCCGGAATTTTCAGGCTGGAAAATGACCTCCAATCAGGTGATTGTAAAGGATTTCGATCCCAAAAACACGACTTACATCGTTCAACTGGAAAAAAGTCAGCACGATCAGGAAATCCATTTTAATCATGATGGAGAGATGATTTACAGAAAAGCTCCGATTGATATCAGGCAGAATGTATACACCTGTTTTCAATCTATCGAATGCCTGAAAAATAATCCTGACTTTAAAGAACAGGGATGGCATATAGAGTTCATACCGAATGACCAGTCACCGGTCAGAAAGTATCAACTGGAAAGTTTCTCAAATAATGTCAGTGTTCAGGCATCGTATGATAACCGTGGCCGATTGAAAGAAGCAACGCTCATTCGTACTGATTCAAAACTTCCAAAACACATTCTCCGTAACCTGGTAACAGATCATAACGGATGGACGATGATTTCAAACAAAACAACTGTTAAAGATTTTGACCAGCACAAAGTGACGTACGAGGTGACTTTACAGAAAAATGGAGAAACTAAACTGGTAAAGTTTGATGTAAGCGGTGATCAGATCTGATCGGGTAATCCAAGGCCTGAAGCCTGTTTTTACAACAGGATAGATCAATCAATAATATTATCAAAAATAGTCTCCTTTGAATCCGTTCAGGGGAGGCTATTTTTATTCATCATACCGATGACAGGGGCGGGATGGAATAATGAATGTTGAACGCCGAACACCGATCTGATGTCGAATTTAGGTGAGGGTTTGATTTGGAGTGGAGCGGTATGATAAAGTGGGCTTATTGTAAAGGCGGGTATTGCGTTTCCGGGTGGATGCATAGTTTTGTCTTACCCGCCAGGAATATAGACTTGTCAGTTGTTCATCGTGTATGGTTCGTTGATGGTTGTATATGTTCATAGAACTGAACGTCGATTGATTAAGTATGCTAATAAAATATTGCAACATCTTTCGGGGTAGCTGATATCCTCGTCCTGAAGGGACAAAAGAGCCCAGCCCCGGGTAAACCGCCCCGGGTAGGCGGTGCAGCCCGGGGATTGACGATGACGCACAACATCCGATATTTTATCTACGACACGACACTCAGATTGATTGAGATTACAGGTTACAGATTCGGTTAAATTGTAAAAAGTTTCATTAGCTGCACTCTGTAGTTGAAATCGAGTTCTGAATATCTATATTGAAAAATAAATTGAAATTAAGACAGGAGTATATCATGCGGAGAACACAATTCAATTCTTTTCAAAAAAAACCATTTGTATTAATCATCGCTGCAGTTTTTCTGTCAGCCGCCACCATCCTGCATCATGGGTGGGCAAATTATGACCAGGATACAGAACTCGAAGAGACCGGAATTATTCTGGATAACGACATCGGCAACCCGCACACCTATATCGATCTTGAAGTTATTGATGATGATAAAGTATGGGAAGTGGTTCTTGCGCCATTGACCCGTATGCGCAATCGCGGCCTGACCGATGATTCGATGCTGGCGGTAGGCGACACTGTTACTGTAGTCGGTTACCCGCATCGCACAATTGAAAACGAGATGAGGGCTGAACGTATTATCATAGGCGATACCGTTATAGAACTACGCTGATGAATATTGGCTTCGAATGGATGACCGTTTTTCAATGGCTTGAAAACAGTTCCATTGCCACCTATTTCCGACAATCCCTCTGGCTCTATCCAGCCGTTGAAATCATTCACATTACCGGGTTTGTTATACTTGCCGGTTCTGCCGTACTCTTTGATATCAGGCTGCTTGGATTTTCTCCTCAGCTTTCTGTCACAAATACTGCCCGGCACCTTTTATTCTGGGCACGAACCAGCCTGATTGCAGTTTTTCCGAGCGGCTTTATCCTGTTCATGGTTGATGCGACCATTCTTGTATCCAATACTGCATTTCAAATCAAAATGGCTCTGCTTGTATTGGCCGCAGTCAATGCCTGGATTTTTCACACATTCACCTCCAGGAACATTAAAAGCTGGAATACACATCATCCGACACCTCTGGCTGCTAAATGTGCAGGAGTTATTTCTATCCTGCTCTGGGTAAGTATCATCTCAAGCGGCCGGCTGATTGCTTATGTGTAGTACCGAAAACTTCACTATTCAACCTCTGATTAATAACACTTTCTGTTAAAATGTCTCAAAATATTATTCCGCTTTAGATAATAAATCATTCGCATTTTTGTACCCAATTCAGTATTTAAACACAAACAATTATATTTTTCGAATGAGCTATGGAAGGTGATAGTTTGACTTGGGTTTTTATCGCCGGAGGTATCATTTTGATGATTCTGGAAACACTGCTTCCGGGGGGCGTCGCTTTTTTCCTTGGGATCAGCGGGCTTGGTGTGGGGGTTCTGCGTTATCTTGGATTTTTATCTGATCCCTTTGCTGCTATTTTTGTATGGCTGTTTTCCTCTGTTGCTCTTACAATCGCCATTCGTCCGTTTATCAGAAAATATTTCAAAGGCGAAACGTCCTACAAATTTGCCGATGAAGATTATGAAGCGATCGACCAGATCGTGGATGTCGTTGAGAATATATGTGATGACAATAACGAAGGCAGAATCCGTTTCCAGGGTATCTCCTGGCAGGCGCGGTCAATCGAGGGCGAGATTCCGGCAGGAACCAAAGCCAGAATCACCTATCGTGATAATACAACCTGGATTGTTGAACCAGCCGACGAATCTGCTGTAATAAATCAAAAAATAAAAAATAAAAATCGGGAGTGATCGATGTGGACTGCTCTGCTCATTTTAATACTATTTCTCTATATCATTTTTACACGGTTGTTTATTATTGTTGAAATGAGAGAAGAGGTTATCCAGGAACGGCTGGGGAAATATAAAAAAACTCTCAAACCGGGATTTCATTTCATGATCCCTTTTGTTGACAGGGCAGCCTATCACCAGGAGATGAGGGAACAGGTTATTGATGTACCAAGCCAGACCTGTATCACAAAAGACAATATTGAAGTTGCTGTTGACGGCCTGGTTTACCTGAAAGTGATGGATTCCTATAAAGCCAGTTACGGGATATCCAACTATAAAGCTGCTGCAGTAAATCTTGCCCAGACAACAATGAGAAGTGAAATTGGGAAACTGACACTTGATGACACATTTTCTGAACGTGAGAAAATGAATGAGAATATCGTGCGTGAGATTGACAAAGCCGCAGACCCGTGGGGAATTAAAGTGCTGCGGTATGAAATCAGGAATATCCGCCCGTCNAANGAAATTGTGGATACCATGGAGAAGCAGATGGAAGCAGAACGTGAAAAACGTGCAGAAATCACCAATTCTGAAGGGTATCGGCAGGCAAGAATTAACGAATCACAAGGAGAACAGCGGAGCCAGATCCTGGTGTCAGAAGCTCAGCGTCAGCGAAGGATAAATGAAGCCCGAGGGCGGGCAGCAGAAATACAACTGGTTGCGACAGCCACAGCTAAAGGAATTCGCAGGGTTGCCGAAGCTATATCCAGGCCGGGCGGTGACCTGGCAGTCAGAACGAAACTTGTTGAACAGTATATCGATGAATTTGGAACTATTATTAAGAAATCAAATGTATCCGTTCTGCCAACTGAAACTGCAAATCTGAAAACATTTTTTGAAGGTGTCGGAAAAATCAATGAACACACTACTCATTCAAAAACAGACGGCTTCAACAAACCGACAGGAGAATAGTTATGCAGGGATTAGAAATTTTCAGCCAGGTCTTATTAGGGCTATTTGCCATCTACCTGACATTCAAATTTTTACAGGCAATCAGGCTTGTACCAAATCAATATGCACATATCGTGGAAAGACTTGGCAATTATCACAAGACCCTCGGGCCCGGTTTTCATGCACTCATTCCTTTTGTTGATGCAGTTGTCTATAAACAGGATCTGAGGGAAGAAACCATCGAAGTGGAACCCCAGGAGTGTTTTACAAGGGATAATGTTAAGGTGGAAGTCGATGGGGTTATCTACATGAGTGTTATGGATCCGGTAAATGCAAGTTATGGGGTCACCGATTACCGTTATGCAGCCGTTCAGCTTGCACAGACAACAACCCGTTCTGTAATCGGCCAGATGGATCTGGATGAAACATTTGAAGAACGGGCGAAAATGAGCATGGAAGTAGTCAAAGTATTAAGTGAAATGGAAAAACCCTGGGGTATCAAAGTTCACCGTTATGAGATCAAGAATATTATCACCCCCCGTACTGTACAGAAAGCGATGGAGAGACAGATGACAGCCGAACGCGAACGGCGTGCGGTAATTGCCAAATCTGAAGGTGTTCAGGAATCGAAAGTCAATGATGCGGAAGGCCGGCGTGCTGAAATTATCAATATCTCGGAAGCCGAAATGCAGCGGCGTATTAACGAGGCTGAAGGACGGGCGCAGGAGATTGAAGCTATCGCTGAAGCCACTGCTTCATCCATCGAGCAGGTAGCTGATGCACTCTCTCAGCCAAATGGTGCTGAAGCAATGCAGCTTCAGTTGAAAGAGAAATATCTCTCTACTCTCTCCGGACTCGGAAGAGACAAAAACCAGGTAATTCTGCCAAAAGACCTCTCTAATTTCGATGCCATGATTGAAGGGTTGCCGCTGGATGATTTCACCACAAACAAGAACAAGAAATAGTATACACCAGCATCAGCTTATTCTTACAGCCAGCATGATCCCATCTCTAACCGGCAATATGATATTCTCAAAATCTGAATCTTCATGAATCATCCTGTTCATACGGAAGATCGCCCGGCTTTTCGGATCGTTTGCCCTTAACACTTCACCACCCCATAACACATTATCGGCAATCAGGGTACCTCCAACACGGAGTTTAGGCTTGAGTTTTAAAAAATAATCCGGATACTGATGTTTATCGGCATCAATGAACATCATATCGAATTGAGCCTCCAGATTAGAAATCGAATCAAGCGCCGGACCTATAAGCTGTTTAATTTTTTGATTATACGGCTCACTTGTAAAATATTTGCCGGAAATTTCTGCATATTTTTGATTCATTTCGAGCGTTATGACCTCACCTCCGGCCGGCAGAGCATCAGCCATCCAAATAGCCGAATATCCGGTAAATGTTCCGACTTCCAGTACTCGCTTATATTGTCCAATTCGCACCAACAGTTTAAGTAATTGCCCAACCTGCCTGCCACTGATCATATCCGTATATTCAAGTTCATCTGCTGTGGCCCGAACCAGTTGATTCAGAATTTCAGTTTCAGCCGTGGTATGCTGATGGATATATTCTTCAAGTTCCTTATCGATGAATTCCATTTATAATCATTTAAAAAGTGAATGAACGGGTAGTAAAGTATTAAAACCAAACTTGCATTGTGAACAAAAAAACAGACCCCTGATACCTTAATAATGAATCATTCCGACTTCATCCCGTCAAGGGAATCAAGACTCATCATTACTCTCCTTGGATGGTATTCCAGGCTGCTTGCCAGGAGAAGATTTAAACATATCTGGTTAAAACAAAGCTATCAGCCCGATAAAAACAGCAAAACTGTTTATTTTCTCAACCATTCTTCCTGGTGGGATGGTTTGATCCCCCTTTTACTGAATAATTACCTGTTTCAACAACAGGCTCGTGCCATGATGGAAGATAAACAGATGCACCAATATCCATTCTTCAGCCGAATCGGTGCATTCTCGGTAAACCTGGAAAATACCAGGAATATGACAACTTCACTCAGGTATGCTCTTGAGTCGATGCAGCGTGCTAACTCGTCCCTTTTTATCTTTCCCGAAGGGAAAATCGTGCCCTTTTCCACTGATCAACCGGAATTTCGCGGAGGACTCGCCTGGCTTTTTAACAAAATGCCTGATATAGATTTTGTTCCTGTTGGCGTTTATATCCATACTATACGGCATGATAAACCGGAACTTCATATCAACATAGGTAAACCCGTTTCGTATACAGGTGAGAAGGGGTCGAAATCAGAAGTACAGGATATTTTGGAAAAATCGCTGCAGAAACTTTTAAACGAATTACAGTTAAACAGCGGTTTTAACAATTCTGAATTTTTTCATTGGATGTAGCTATATCGCCAATATGAATACGATAACGAGCATCACGGCTTTCAGAATCAAAAGAGTTTTATGGGATCGAATCATGTCAGCCTCATTTTTATTCAGGGTTTCATAAAAGATAACCCTGAACCGGCCTGATCGAAATCGCATAAAAATGTGAATTTGCCAGGAAACGAGGAAGTACGCTGTTTTTACCTAATTTCCCGGTTTCTCTTCCTTGAGTTTCAGCCTGTTTTCCGCTCTTTTCAGTGCGAGGATAATCTCCTTTTTATCCTGCTTTCGTTTCATAAGCTCTTCAAGCGCCCGATTTTTTGCGCGTTCGGCACGTGCTACATCGATATCATCAACCCTTTCTGCAGCTTCTGCAAGCAAGGTCATTTTATTATTGTTCATTTCGACAAAACCACCGCTGACAGCAAAATAATCGATATCAGAGTTTTTGGTGGTTACACGAACCCGGCCGATTTCCAATGTAGAAATAATCGGGGCATGATTTAACTTCACTTCGAAACTTCCATTAACCCCCGGTACCTGGACAGCATGAACCTGCCCGTCAAACAATTTTCCATCGGGTGTCAGAATCTGAGCATGAAATGTTTCTGGCATGATAAATCCTTTCAGTTATGCAGCTTCAGTTTCAGCTTCAGCTTTCAGTTTCTCTCCTTTTTCGATCGCCTGTTCAATGGTACCGACGAGATGAAAAGCATTCTCCGGAAGGTCATCGAGTTCTCCGTCAAGAATCATATTAAAACCCTTTATAGTATCATCGATTTGCACATACTCACCCGACTGACCGGTAAATTGTTCTGCAACAAAGAATGGCTGACTCAGGAATCGTTGTACTCTCCGTGCCCGGGAAACAACCGTCTTATCTTCATCAGAAAGTTCGTCCATACCAAGGATCGCAATGATATCCTGTAAATCCTTGTACTTCTGAAGGATCTCCTTCACATTCTTTGCACAGTCATAATGCGCTTTACCAACCACTTTCGGATCGTTGATTCTTGATGTTGAATCGAGCGGGTCAACAGCCGGGTAGATTCCGATCTGCGTCAATGCACGACTCAATACTGTTGTCGCGTCCAGGTGAGAGAATGTTGTTGCCGGTGCGGGGTCAGTCAGGTCATCAGCAGGGACATAAATGGCCTGTACTGAAGTAATTGAACCGTTTTTGGTAGAAGTAATTCGTTCCTGGAGATCACCCATCTCCGTGGCAAGTGTCGGCTGATAACCCACAGCAGACGGCATCCGTCCGAGAAGGGCTGACACTTCAGATCCTGCTTGTGTAAACCGGAATATATTGTCAATAAATAGCAGGATATCCCTTGAAACTTCATCACGGAAATACTCAGCAACTGTCAGCCCGGAAAGAGCTACACGCATACGGGCTCCAGGCGGTTCATTCATCTGGCCAAACACAAGCGTAGCCTGTGATTCTTTGAGTTTCTCATAATCCACTTTGGAGAGGTCCCACTCGCCCTTTTCCATCGATTCAAAGAACTCATCACCATATTTAATTACACCAGATTCCAAAAATTCTCTCAGAAGATCATTCCCTTCACGCGTACGTTCTCCAACACCAGCAAATACAGATAATCCACCATGCTGCTTGGCAATGTTATTGATCAGCTCCTGGATCAGAACTGTTTTACCCACACCAGCCCCTCCGAAAAGTCCAATTTTTCCACCTTTTGCATAAGGACAAAGCAGATCGATTACCTTAATCCCTGTTTCAAGTATTTCTGAACTGGTAGTCAGCTCTTCGTAGCTTGGAGCCGGTCTGTGAATGGAATACTGCCTCTCTCCCTTTGGCTGCTCCATACCATCGATCGCTTCACCCACCACGTTAAACAGTCGCCCCCTGATATCTTCCCCAATCGGCATTGAAATGGGCCCCTCAGTATCGATCACTTCATCATTTCTTACCAGGCCATCGGTAGAGTCCATAGCTATGGTCCGGACACGATTTTCCCCAAGATGCTGAGCTACTTCAAGGTACAGCCGGCTTTTATCTTCTTTTTCAATATAGAGAGCGTTGAGTACAGATGGGAGGTGACCGTCGTCAAAATCAACATCAACAACAGGCCCGATCACTTGTGCTACAGTTCCTTTATTCATTCTGAATTTAATTTTCTTAAGTCTTTTTATTTCGCTTAAAAACAGGTTTTTTACATAAACTTTTGAAGCGTGCAAAATTACCCATTAACCAGTCAAAAAGCAAAGTTGAATGTACCAGCCCCTGCCTGAAAAGTACCGGGGTAAAATCATTTATCAGGTACTGCTCTCCGGAATAGCCTCTGCCTGATTGCTAACTTGCATAAGCCCCTTCAGGCTTAATAGAAGCATTCTCAATGATTGGGTAATTGTACGATTAATCATCAATAACCGGGTGATCTGCTGTTCTTCAATTCTTTCCTCAGCGATCGAAAGCGCACAATTCTTAATAAAATCCTTATCTGCCTCCTCAACTGAAAAATAACTGCTGTTCAGTAATCCTTCATTTTCATAACTGATATCATTCTCAACAACCAGGTAAACCACTTCTTCAAGATCTTTAATTCTTCCCAGAATATCGCGGTACGCTTCCTGAAGGAACATGGAATCTTCCCGGGCAAGATCTTCAATTTGCGGGTATAATTCGTACAGGTTCTTCGTAGCATTCATTACACTTCTGCTCGACCTGATATATTTTTCAAGATTTGCAGCATCATCCTCGGAAACTTCATACCCCAGCATCTTAGCATAATATTCAAATATTTCTGCATGAAGCCGCTCCAGGTCAGAGTAATCTAAAGTAGTTTTTTTCCTGGAAGCCCTGCCCTTGTTATCATAAATGTGATAAAGATTTTTGATGTATTCAATGGAATATGAAAGCTGGTTCATGATCTCTTTCCGAATGGCGATTACCGCAGCTTCTGAAATTTCAGGGCTTGTGTTTTCGACATAACGTGTAAGTTTTTCATATCGCTCGGGTATGAATTGCTGTACAGATTGGCTGACACGCGGGATAAACGGATAAAAAAGAACCACAGCCAGAACATTAAAAATTGTATGAAACAGAGCCAGTCCCAGCACCAGGTTATTTTCAAAATGAAACAAATCGAGTATCAGCCAGACGAGGAATGGCAGGAAGACAAATGCAATTAAACCGGTACTGGTTACAAAAATAAGCTGACTGACAGCGGCCTGTTTTTTTGCAGGTATGCCACCGATTGAACCGAGCATCACGGTAACGGTTGTCCCGACATTCGCACCGATTACCATAGCGGCACCCTCCTGAAAATTTATGACATTCGTAAAGATCATAGTCAGTACGATTGCAATGGTCGCTGAACTTGACTGCATGATTGCTGTCAGAATTAAGCCAGCAAGCAGGTATACCCATAAACCCATTGCAGGCAGAGCGGCAAGATCAATCGATGCCGCCAGGTCTTCGACACTCACTTTCATAAAATCCAATCCGTGAAACAGAAAACCGAATGCCACCAGCAACTTGGAAATATTCACATACCGGGGTGATTTTGCCAGGATAATCAGGCCGAGTCCGCCAATCCCGATCATCGGAAGGGCAAATGACTCGATCGAAAATTTAAATCCGAATACAGCTACAATCCAGGCAGTCATCGTAGTGCCGATTTTGGCACCCATCATAACTGCAATTGCATTAACAAGATTCATAATCCCGGCCCCTACAAAGGCAAGCACCATCAGGGAAACAGCTGAACTGCTCTGAAGCACTGCAGTACTGACTGATCCGGAAATAATTCCTTTGATTGGCGTTGCCGTGTACCGGCGTATTAACCCTTTAAAAGCACGGCCTGAAAGCAGTTTTATCGACTCCTCCATCAGGAAAATACCAAACAGGAAGATTCCAAGCCCCGCCAGAAACATCCACAAGTCAAATGATTCAACCATAGAAACAGACTACCGATTAACTGATTTGATAGATACTATTTTCAACTGATATCAGCCGGTCAATCCATATGTTTGATCTCCCGGGTCCGGCAAAGCTTCAATAATAACCAAAATTAATTTGAATCAATTGATTCTGCACAGTAATTACGATCAATATTAAAATAATTCTATATACAGCCATTCCACGTTAAAATTAGATGACAACGTATTAGCAAAAAGTAAGTGAAAATGATATCTTAAAAGTCTTTCAGCCGAATTGAAAAAAGCGTTATTTGGCAGTCTGAATGAACATTTTTCCGGCATTAGTGGTAATGAACAGGAACAGGAATATTTAAAAAGGTAAACTATTGGAAACTGAGATTACGGCAAGATCTGTAAGTGTAGAAATTTTAGTTCAATTTGATCTGGAGAAACATGTCAAATTCTATCTCGCAGATGATCTTGAACCAAGGGAGCGTGCACAAGTACGTGAATATGTTCAAAATGTGCTCCGAAAACGAAGTTACCTCGATTTTCTGATCGGTGAATTCTCCAGTATTGGTATGGATGAGATGAAACCTCAATTGAAAAACATTCTGAGGCTCGGGCTCTATGATATGCTTTTTATGGACAGCACACCGGATTATGCCGCAATCAATGAAGCCGTGGATATTGCAAAATTAACACTCGGCTCCAAATCAGGAGATCTTGTTAATGCCATTCTCCGAAACATTCAGCGTGATATTGACAGTTTACCGAAGCCGGCTTTTAAAGACAGAACCAAATTGGTCGCTACCACATTTTCTCATCCCGAATGGATGGTAAAACGCTGGTCAAAGCGAATGGGTGAGCGGGAAGCATTCCAGTTTATGCAGGCAAATAATGCTCGGCCAACATACTACATCCGTGTTAACAACCTTCGCACAAAAACCGAAAATTTCAAGCTGCGCATGGATAAAGCCGGTATCAATTATACGGAAAGCGACTGGCTGCCAGGATATTTCAAAGTTGATTCTGTTCAGCCGTTTATTCAAAAAGGCTGGCTTGAAAAAGGTTTTTGCCAGGTTCAGGATATAGCCGCCGGTTTTGCGCCAACGATTCTGGACCCAAAACCGGGAGAATCGATTTACGACCTGTGTGCGGCGCCCGGCACAAAGTCGATTATGATTGCTGACCTCATGCATGGTGAAGGCTCTGTTATCGCACTGGATATCAGTTCTGACCGACTGGAAAAACTTGCTGAAAGTGCGCTAAGCTTTAATGCCGAGAACATTAAAATCAGACGGTCTGATGCACGAGACCTCGACTTAAGGGTTACCGATGGTGTCCTTCTCGACGCTCCCTGTACCGGTACCGGTGTACTGAGCAAACGCGCCGACCTGAGATGGAGACGGACAGAACAGGATCTCGAAGACCTGATCAAACTACAGGAAGAATTACTTGATGAAGCCGGGAACATGGTTAAAAAAGGCGGAAGACTTGTATACAGTACCTGCTCGGTTGAACCGGAAGAAAATTGGGAACAGGTTCAAAAATTTATCGACAAATATGACAATTATGAATTGGATGATCTCAGTGACTACCTGCCGGAAGAAGTTTTGATTGAAGATGGGAAAGCTTACCAGACATTTCCCCACAAACATACCTGTGACGGACACTTTGGTGTGCGTATGACCAGGGTAAAATAACTTCTTTAATTTAATGGTGTATATACAGGTTTAGTATCCAGTATAAATGAGAATGACCGTATCATTCCAGTGAAAGACTTTCTTATGAGCGATTTGAATCTATCTGCCAGTAAAATTCCCAAACAATACGACCCTGATACTACCGAAGATAAATGGTACTCCTATTGGGAAAAAAATAACTACTTCCATTCCGCTCCCGACGAGCGTGAACCTTTTACGGTTGTCATACCTCCTCCGAATGTAACCGGAGTTTTGCATATGGGCCACATGCTGAACAATACCATACAGGATGTGCTGGTCAGACGGGCCCGGATGCAGGGAAAAAATGCATGCTGGGTACCCGGTACCGATCACGCTTCAATTGCAACTGAAGCCAAAGTTGTACAGAAACTGAGAAAACAAGGGATTAAAAAATCTGATCTCACCCGGGACGAATTCCTTCAGCACGCCTGGGAGTGGACAGACGAACACGGAGGTATCATCCTGCAGCAGCTCAAAAAGCTGGGAGCTTCCTGCGACTGGGACCGGACCCGTTTCACTCTCGAAGACGATCTCTATGATGCAGTAATCGACTGCTTTATTGACCTCTACGAGAAAGGTTATATCTATCGCGGACTGAGAATGATCAATTGGGATCCCGAAGCAAAGACAGCCCTTTCTGATGAGGAAGTCATTCATAAAGAAGTTCAATCAAAGCTTTACCATGTCAGATACAGCATCAGGGATTCTGATGAATTCATAACAATTGCAACAACACGGCCGGAGACTATCCTGGCTGATACGGGGGTCTGCGTCAATCCGGATGACGAGCGTTATCAGCACCTGATTGGCAAAACTGCAATCATACCGATTGTTGAACGTGAGGTAAAGATAATTGCCGATGATTATGTGGATCCCGGGTATGGATCAGGATGTCTGAAAATTACACCGGCACATGATGTCAATGACTATGAGATCGGACAACGGCATGGGCTGGATGTCATTAACATGTTTAATGAAGACGGCACCGTTAACAAAGAGGGCCGTTTTTATATCGGAGAAGGCCGGTTCAGTGCAAGAAAACTGATTATAAAAGACCTGGAAGATCAGAATCTTTTAGTGAAGGTTGAAGATATTTCGAACAAGATCGGATATTCGGAAAGAACCGATGCCGTGATTGAACCGCGCCTCTCGCTGCAATGGTTTTGCAGAATGGATGAACTTGCGAAACCGGCACTTGACAGTGTATTGAATGATGAGATCAGATTTCACCCTTCCAAATTCAAAAATACATACAGGCACTGGATGGAAAATATCCGTGACTGGTGCATCTCACGCCAATTATGGTGGGGACAGCGAATTCCAGCATGGTATTTCGGATCCGGGGATGACGATTATGTGATTGCAAAAAATCCTGCCGAAGCGCTGGAGAAAGCACGAATAAAATCAGATAATCCCGGACTTAGTACTGATGACCTCAGGCAGGATGAAGATGTTCTTGATACATGGTTTTCATCCTGGCTCTGGCCGATTACTGTTTTTGATGGGTTTAAAGATCCTGATAACAAAGAGATTAAATACTATTACCCTACTCAGGATCTTGTAACGGCACCCGAGATCATGTTCTTTTGGGTAGCTCGTATGATAATGGCCGGATATGTATTCCGGGGAGAAAAGCCTTTCAGTAATGTCTATTATCACGGCATTGTACGGGATAAAAAACGACGAAAAATGTCGAAATCTCTTGGTAATTCTCCGGACCCACTCAAACTGATCAAACAATATGGAGCTGACGGAACCCGGGTCGGAATGCTCTTTTCCTCGCCTGCCGGAAACGACCTTTTATTTGATGAAGCTCTTTGTGAACAGGGGCGAAACTTTTCCAATAAAATATGGAATGCCTTCCGGTTTCTTGCGATGAATATGCAGGAATCCGGGAACTACACACCAACTCTCCATATTGATAAATCGAATCTTGCTGATAAATGGATGATGACCCGGCTTCAGCAAACCATTCGTCTCATGAACCAGGATTTCGAACGGTACCGGCTCAACGATGCGCTACAAAAAATTTATTCCCTGATTTGGGATGATTTTTGCGATTGGTACATCGAAGTTATTAAAGCTGATGAACCGGGTGCTGCGATACCTAAAGAAAAGCTGGAACTTGCACTGGGTTTCTTTGAGCAACTGTTAAAATTACTTCACCCGTTTATGCCGTTTATTAGTGAAGAGATCTGGCAGTATATCCGTAACAGAACGCCAAACGAAGCGATTATTATTTCCGACTGGCCCGTAGCTGATGAGGGGCAAACCGACCGGGAAGCCCTGGAACTTTTTACTACAGTTCAAAAAATGATCTCTTCGATCAGAAATATTCAGGCGGAAATGGGGCTCTCACCAAAAGCTTCATTGAACCTTTTTATCAAACCAAAATCTTCTGGCCTGACTGCTCCTCTATCGGATGCGGGTTGGATATTCCGGAAATTATTATCGGTCAATTCGATCGTAACTGACATAGAAATTCAAAAACCACCTGCGTCAGCATCAGCCGTTATAGACGGTTCGGAAATATATATTCCGCTTGAAGGACTGATTGATATCGAGAAAGAAAAAAAGAGAATACAGAAAGAGATTGATAATACAATTGGATTTTTAAAATCAGTTGAAAAAAAACTTTCCAATCGTCAATTCGTCGAAAATGCACCTGATGCAGTAGTTAATAAAGAGCATAAGAAAAAACAGGATGCCGATATTAAACTCGATAAGCTAAAAGCTCAGCTTGAAGAGTTTGAAGAATCGTAGATTGCTCTTCAGGATCCGTTAAGCTTCTGAATTTTGGGTTAAAGTTAAATCACAATCAGGGCAGTCCCGATTCCTAATATTGCTGAAAATATCATCAACCCAAGAAGCTGAAGGCTCTTTTTAAATCCCGCAATAAATGCAAAAATAAAACCCTTTGTCATAGTATTGGTCACAGAGGCAAGGATGATCCCCAACACAGCCACATCATCGTCAATATCATCAATGGCAAGCCGTGAGAGAGATAGTGTGATTGCATCCACATCCATCAACCCGGAGATTATGGAGATAAGATATATTCCTTCATCACCGAACCACTCTTTCATTGCAATACTCAAAAAGAGAATCACTGCAAGAAAGAATCCGAATTTAAAAGCTGTCATCAGCTTCAACGGGTTTTCAATTTCTATATGTGGATCGTGATCATCATTAGATTTTTTACTTAGCAGCCAAAGCCCCCCGCTAAGTACTGCAAGAAACATAACGGCAACCGGAATCCACAATGCTGGAATCAGTAATGGGTTAACAATAGAGACTTCCACCATAATACGAATAAACATGATTGATGATGCGATCATTACGCCGGCCATAAACAGGGACTTGGTATCCTGGTTACGTGCAAAGTTTGCCATACTCAACGTAACTGCCGTGGAAGATGCGAGTCCGCCTGTAATTGAAGTAACGAGGGTTCCCAATCGGTTTCCGACATATTTGATCGCAAAATATCCTACAAATGAAATTCCGCTAATCAGTACAACCATCCACCAGATCCACCTGGGATTAATCGCCTCCCATGGCCCATAACCTTGATTTGGAAGTAGTGGCAGTAACACCACACTGATGATCAGCAGTTTAATTCCGGCATAGATTTCTTTGGTTTCAATCCCTTTAACCCACTTGTGGAGTACCGGTTTTAATCCTAACAGTGCTACAACCAACGTTGTTGCCCCCAATGCCAACAGGTGATAGCCGAATGCAGCCCATGCCCCAAGCGAAAAGGTCAAAATTTTTGTGTAGGCCGTGGTTGTCCCGATATCCTGGTGACGCCTGACATCAATGATATAAGAAGCAACTGCCATCGCAGCGACAGCGGCAAATGCAATCCCAAGAATCCACATTCCCACAATTCCGGAAATTATTGCTGAGATCCCCCCAAGCAGTCCAATAAGGCTGAAGGTACGAATCCCTGCAACCCGGTCCCCTTCCTCTTCCTTTTTCCCACTCCATCCCCTTTCAATACCTATCAATAAGCCGATTGCCAGGGACGTTAACAGGTGGACGATAATTTCAATTTCAATATCCATTCAATTTTATCAACGGCTGACTGTTACAATATCATTCCGTTTTAACCAGCCATAATCTCTGAAAAGGATCGGTAAAGGGTCGGAGTCAAGTAGAGTTGATCTGCCGATATGGGCCTGTGCATGAATATGAAGATGGGGCTCGGTTGTATTTCCGCTGTTACCAACAGATCCGATTCGGGAGCCTGCCGTGATGACATCACCCTCTGCAACAGTAATACTCCCCTGCTGGAAATGAGCCATGAGTACAATAAAACCTTCCTCACACTCAAGTTTTACATAATTGCCAGCCAGATTTTCCCGATCTCTTTCCGGCGGGTTCAAATCCGGCAATGAATTTTCTGTTGATACTACTCCCCCGTTACAAGGAGCATATACTGGGGTACCGAAGATATAATAATCTACCGGTGATCCGGGATAAATTCCTCTTGCCCGAAAGCCAAAAAAATTAAGTTTAAGAATATCCATTGCCCAGGTTTGTCCACGATAATCTGGTTCATCCATTACAGACATATGACCATTCATTGCCGGGCTGTTACCTGCCTGGGCCATATAAAACGTGCCACGTTTAAATGGAAATTCAATTTCAACCGGATCGGGTGGAATTTCATCGACACCTGCAATATCTGCCAGTATAAAGCTGCAAATAACCAGTAAGATTATGGAACCCATAACAGGAGCCCATTGCCGTATCTCAAGCGGGCTTCTCCATGGTTGTTCCCATGCCAGCCACCAGGAATACCCTGCAAAAAAGATGTATAGCAGGATATATAAATATCTTAGAAATACACTTGTAAATGCCCAGTTATTAAAAATGATAAGTGTATAAATAACCAGTGCAGATGCGGCAGTTTTTAATATCAGCTGGCTTTTATTCACTGTTTTTCCATTGCATTGCCAATAGATGATATACAGTGGCAATACAAATGAAATCATGATGATAGTGAATGTAAGCATAGCTTTTATTTATCACTTAAGGAATTCAATTTATTAATCTCTTCAGGCCAGCCATCAGGATCAGGTGTTTCAAGAATCAGTGGAATTTTGTCGAAACGTGAATCTTTCATGATTTGCTCAAATGGCGTCCACCCGATCAGGCCATTACCTAACGTTTCGTGTCTGTCAACCCTGCTTCCAAGTTCTTTCCTGGAATCATTCAAATGCATTGCCTTCAGATACCCAAATCCTATAATGGAATCAAACTCATCGAATGTTTGCCGGAATCCCTCTTTCGTGGATATATCATAACCGCCCGCAAAAGCATGAGCCGTATCGATACATACCCCTACCCTCTCTTTATCATCCACCAAGTCAATAATCTCAGCGATATGTTCAAATCTGTAACCGAGATTTGTACCCTGGCCGGCTGTATTTTCAATGACAGCCGTTACTCCTTCCGTTTGGTTAAGTATCCAATTGATCGATTCCGCATTCCGTTTCAGGCACTCGGCTTCTTTTATCTTATTCAAATGACTACCAGGATGAAAATTGATCATCTTTACACCAAGCTGTTCACATCGCCGGAATTCATCCAGAAAGGCATTTCTCGATTTTTGTAATTTATCTTTTTCCGGATGGCCAATGTTAATTAAATAACTGTCATGTGGAATAACAGCATCCATGGATATCCCGTATTGATCACAATTCTTCTTAAAATTCTCTATGTTTTCATCCGTCAAAGGCTTTGCACTCCACTGCCGTTGATTCTTAGTGAAAAATGCAAAACCATTAGCACCTATACCATGTGCATTAACAGGTGCATTTTCTACTCCGCCTGCCGCACTTACGTGAGCTCCAATATACTTCATAAAAATTATTAAGCTTTAAATTCAAAAATAAAAACGATTATTGATCTCAATATTGCAAATTGCTATTAATATGTTCCCCTTCATGCCAAACGGGATTTCAACGATTGTTGTTACTTCAATCTAAGAAGGCAATGAATACATAAAAAACTAATCTCATGCAATTCAAGAGCATAAATCCATTTAATAATAAAGTTATCAATATTTATGATCCACATAGCGATATGGATCTGTTAAATATTCTTAAAACATCTGAAAAAATTTTTAAAATTTGGAAAAACGAAACCATCAGTTACCGAAGTGAGCTGATGTTAAAAGCAGCGGAGTTGCTGACAAATAACTCTGATCGTTATGCTGAAATAATCAGCCTGGAAATGGGGAAACCGATTTCAGAAGCGAAAGCTGAAATCGGAAAATGTGTATGGGTTTGTGAGTTTTATGCAGAAAACAGTGAAGAGTTTCTTGCAGACGAGCTGATTGAAACTGATGCTGACGAAAGTTTTATAAGCTATGAACCGCTCGGAACGATACTCGCTATTATGCCCTGGAATTTTCCATTCTGGCAGGTATTCCGTTTTGCAGTTCCAACTTTAATGGCAGGTAATGCCGCCCTGCTGAAACATGCAACCAATGTATTAGGATGTGCAGAAGCTATTGAAAATCTTTTCCTGGAAGCTGGTTTCCCGGAAGGCCTTTTCCGGAGTCTCAGGATAACACACGAACAGGTTGAATCAGTTATCGCCGACGACATAATTAAAGCTGTGACAGTAACCGGAAGTGAACGAGCCGGCAGTTCAGTTGCAATGAGTGCAGGCAAACAGATCAAAAAAAGTGTCCTTGAACTCGGTGGAAGCAATGCCTTCATCGTCGCATCAGATGCTGATCTGGATCGTGCAGTTAAAACCGGTGTAAAAGCAAGAATGATGAACAGCGGACAAAGCTGCATCGCGGCAAAACGCTTTATCTTGGAAGAACAGGTTTATGAGGAGTACCTGGAGCGCTTTGTCAGTGAGGTGAAAAAAATCCGGTACGGTAACCCGCTGGATGAAAAAACTCAAATCGGTCCGTTAGCCCGGATAGACCTTGCTGAGACACTTGAACAGCAGATCCGGAAATCTTTGGATAAAGGCGCAAAACTGGTAATTGGCAATAAGCGAGATGGCGCTTTTATCGAACCGACAGTATTGGCCGGAGTTGAACCCGGAATGCCAGCTTTCGACGAAGAGACCTTCGGGCCGCTTGCTGCATTCACCAAAGCAGAAAGCCTGGATCATGCATTTGAATTGGCTTCAAAATCGCAATACGGTTTGGGTGTTTCGATCTTTACCCGTAATACAGACAGAGCTCTTCAATTTACAGACAGTGTAGCTGACGGGGCTTACTTTATCAATGATCTTGTAAAATCAGACCCGAGGCTGCCATTCGGAGGTACCCGAAAATCCGGTTATGGCAGGGAATTGTCACGCGAAGGAATACTTGAATTCGTCAATATCAAAACCGTATATATATGTAACTGACGGCCTTATTTTTAAATTATACATTTGCATTGACATCCGTATTCTATTACTATCAGATGGCATTTAAACCAGTATAACTTTTTCCAAAATTAATCTGACATGCAAAGGAAATCTTTTTTAAAAACTCTTGGTGCCGGAACTGCAGGAGGAGCTTTCTTACCATTATCTTTCACCAAATCTTCACGTTCAGATCATGCTCCTTATCTCAGTCCGTTTCATGTCAAACTGGGTATATCTACATATTCTTACTGGCATTTTTACCCGGAACGGACACCAATTCGTCATGTCATTGATGAGGCAGCAAGACTTGGAGTAAACGGAATAGATATTCTTCACAGGCAAATGGAAAGTGAAGAGCCGTCTTATTTAAGGTCGTTAAAGCGTTATGCACTACAGCTTGGTATCGACCTGAATTGCCTGTCTACACACCAGGATTTTGTTAACCCTGATCCCGAAGAACGTCAAAAGAGTATCAACGATACGAAAAGATTTATACGCCTGGCTCACGATTTGGGTATATCATGTATCCGGATCAGTGCAGGAAGGTGGAATACATCTGAATCTTTTGCAGTTTTAATGGAAAACGATGGGATTGAACCACCCATTGAAGGATATACGGAAGGTGATGCATACCAATGGTGTATTGATGCAATCGGAGAATGCCTGCCGGTTGCCGAAGAATATGGAGTAGTACTCGGCCTTGAAAACCACTGGGGAATGACGCGAACTGCAGAAGGTGTACTGCGTATTCTTAATGAATTTGACTCTCCCTGGATCGGGGTACTGCTCGATACCGGTAATTTCCTGGAACGAAAATATGAACAGATGGAAATGCTTGCACCATATACCGTTTTCGTTCAGGCAAAAACTTATTATGGCGGCGGACGGTTTTATACTCTTGACCTGGATTACACCCGAATTGCAAATATTCTGCATGATGCCGGTTACCAGGGATATATATCCATAGAATTTGAAGGACATGAAGAATCTGCAACTGCAGTTGAAAAAAGTATACAAATGCTAAGACACACCTTTTCAGGGTATGAGGTGTAAATATAGATTAACCTGAAAGAATTTAAAGAATTATGAAGTATCCAAAAATTGGCAATACAGAATTGAAAGTTTCAGAAATTACATTTGGCGCATGGGCTGCCGGTGGCTGGATGTGGGGTGGAACTGAGGAAAAAGAAGCAGTTGAAGCGATCCGGACTTCTTATGACCTCGGTGTAACGTCCATAGATACGGCTCCTGTTTACGGACAGGGTTTAAGTGAAGAAATCGTTGCGAAAGCGGTCAAAGACCTGCCAAGAGACAAAGTCCAGATCCTGACCAAATATGGTATGAGGTGGGACCTTGAAAAAGGTGACTTCGCGATGGACAGTAAAAATAATGACGGTAAACCTATAAAAATATACAAGTATGCCGGCAAAGAGAGTGTAATAAAAGAATGTGAAGACAGCCTGCGACGACTTCAAACCGATTATATCGATCTATACCAGATACACTGGCCTGATTCCACAACTCCGATAGAAGAAACGATGGAAGCTGTGCTAAAACTGAAGGATCAGGGTAAAATCAAAGAGGCAGGAGTCTGTAATTACAATGTACAACAGATGAAAACCGCTGAAAAGGTAATTTCACTTGCGTCAAACCAGGTACCTTACAGTATGGTGAGAAGGGGTATAGAAAGAGAGCTCGTGCCCTACTGCCGGGAGCATAAAAAAGGGATACTTGCTTATAGTCCGCTTCAACGAGGATTGTTGACAGGTAAAATGAAACCCGGACAAACGTTTAATGAAGGTGATACCCGTGCAGACAGCCGGTATTATACTGATGAGAACATACGACGGATAAATAAATTTCTGGGTGATATTAAACCTGTTGCAGAACAGAAAAAAATCACACTTGCCCAGCTTATCATACACTGGACAATACGGCAGCCGGGAATAACTGTGGCACTCGTCGGAGCAAGAAATGCTGAACAAGCTGCTGAAAATGCAAAAGCTGCAGACTTTAGTTTAACCTCCGAAGAGGCAAAGTTCATAGATGATAAACTGGATTTATTACAACTGGCCGGTAAATAACAGTGATCCCAAAAGCTGTCATCAGCTCTTGGGATCTGTATGGTCTTTTATTTTACTTCCCAGGTTGCCGGGCCTCTGAGTAATTCGTTCAGTTCGCCTTCACCTTTTCTTGTGATAACTTCATCGACCTGGTTTCTCACACCCACATCATAGCATGGACGGTTTACGGCATATAAAACCCCAAACGGCCGCGGCAGATGATACTCATCACCTGGTTCCGGGCTGTCAAAGAACCGTGATAGCAGGTAGGCTTTTGTTGAATCGGTTTCATCGTGAATCCAGAGATCTTCTTGACTGTATTTACCCTCATCAAGTAAAACAACTTCAGGTTTTAACCCATCAAGTCGAACACCTTTTTCTTTATCCTTCCCGAAAACCAGCGGTTCTCCATCTTCAAGATAGATCGCTTCACGCGGACGTGATTTTTTGTCAGTAAACAATTCAAACGCACCATCATTAAAAACGATACAGTTCTGGTAGATCTCAAGCATAGATGTTCCACTATGCTCATGCGTTCTCTTCAGCATTTTTTGAAGATGTTTCGGATCACGGTCCATTGTTCTTGCAACGAAACCGGCGTCAGCCCCCAAACTGAGGGATAACGGATTGAATGGATGATCAATTGAGCCGTAAGGAGTTGATTTTGACACGGACCCTTCCGGAGCGGTCGGTGAATACTGGCCTTTGGTCAAACCGTAAACCTGGTTATTGAAAAGCAGAAGGTTTACATCAACATTTCTTCTGAGCAACTGAACAAAATGATTTGCACCAATTGACAGGGAGTCTCCATCGCCTGTAATAATCCAGACACTCAGGTCTGGCCTGGTTACTTTTAACCCGGTGGCAATAGCAGGTGCACGGCCATGAATGGAGTGCATGCCAAATGTATTCATGTAATAAGGAAACCGGGCTGCACAGCCGATACCAGAAATAAAGACGATATTTTCTTTATTCACCCCAATATCAGGCATGGTATTCTGTACCTGTTTTAAAATGGTATAGTCACCGCAGCCGGGGCACCATCTTACATCCTGGTCTGACGAGAAATCTTTACTCGTATATGTTACAGGATCTCCGTTAACATTCAGGTGTTGATCTATTTTCGTTTGTAAAGTCATTTGAACCTCATTATTAACTGATTGAATCGACGATTTCAGATGGTATTTTAGCAAGTATTTCATCTTTCAGTTCATCCACACCGAAAGGCCTGCCTTTAATTTTATTTATACCAGCTGCCGGAATCATAAATTGATCCCGGATCATTCTCACAAGTTGTCCATCATTGATTTCCGGAACAAGAACCTGCCTGAATCCGGATATCAATTCGCCAAGATTTCGTGGAAACGGGTTAAGATACCTCAGGTGAGCATGTGAAACATTCAACCCTTCTTGCCTGAGTTCACCCACAGCAGTTCTTATAGAGCCATACGTTGACCCCCATCCGAGAACCAATACATCTCCATTTTCCTCACCGCTATCAAGATCTTGCAGGGGTATGAAATCAGCGATTTTTTCTACTTTATTTCTCCTGAGATAAACCATCTTCTCATGGTTATCGGGATCATAGGATACATTTCCGGTCAAATCTTCTTTTTCAAGGCCTCCAACCCGGTGCTCTATTCCCTTTGTTCCCGGTATTGCCCAGGACCTCACATAACGCTCATCGCGTGCATATGGTAAATACACTTTCTCCTCACCATTGACAGGAAGTTCAAATTTAACATTGATTTCTTTGAGGTCTTCATCCTGTGGATATTTCCACGGTTCAGATCCATTAGCAAGGTATCCATCTGACATAAAAAAGACCGGCACCATATGCTCAAGTGAAATTCTGCACGCTTCAAAAGCCGTTTCAAAACAGTCGGCCGGTGAGCGGGGTGCAATAATTACAACCGGACTTTCTCCGTTTCTTCCATACATCGCCTGCAATAAATCGGCTTGTTCTGTTTTTGTCGGCATACCGGTTGAAGGGCCGGCCCGCTGTATATTTAACACAATCAAAGGCAGCTCAAGCATCACAGCGAGGCCGATAGCTTCCCCTTTCAATGCGATACCCGGCCCCGAAGAACTGGTTACTCCTATAGAGCCACCAAAGGCAGCTCCGATTGCAGAAGACACAGCGGCAATTTCATCTTCAGCCTGAAATGTATATACACCATAGTTCTTCAGTCTTGAAAGCCCATGGAGTACCTCCGATGCCGGTGTGATCGGGTATGAACCGAAAAATAGCGGAAGGTTACTTTTTCTTGCAGCGGCAGCCAGGCCAATTACCGTTGCATCATTACCGGTTATATTTCTATATGAACCGGCATCAAGCTTCGCTTTTTTTACGGTGTATCGCGAAGTAAACACTTCTGTTGTTTCTCCGTAGTGATATCCTTCTTTTAACACCTTAATATTGGCCCGGGCAATCTCAGGTTTTTTGGCAAATTTTTGTTCCAAAAATGAGATAGTCGATTCAAGCGGCCTGTTGTACATCCAGTAAAGGAGGCCAAGTACAAACATATTTTTAGACCGCTCAACATCTTTGTGTGATAAATCGCTTTCAGACAAGCTCTCTTTTGTCAGTTTTGTAACATCAACCTCAATGACATCGTAATTCTTCAAAGAACCATCTTCAAGCGGATTGTTTTCTTCTCCGTATTTGGCAAGGTTCAGATTCCGTTTATCAAAACCGGAACTATTTACAATGATGGTTCCACCTTTCTTTAACAGGCCGAGATTAGCCTTTAGAGCAGCCGAATTCATCGCAACCAGCAGATCACATACGTCTCCCGGTGTCATAATTTCCTTGCTGCCAAAGTGGAGTTGAAAAGAAGAAACACCCGGAACGGTACCGGCCGGGGCACGGATTTCAGCCGGAAATTCCGGAAGAGTTCGCAGGTCGTTACCCTCAAGTGCTGTAGTATTTGTGAAAAGCGATCCGGTTAACTGCATCCCATCACCAGAGTCTCCGGCAAATCGAATGGTAACCTCATCACGTAGATGATCCTTAATGGCCATAAAATTTAATTGTCTGTGTTAGAATAACTCAATTGGACTGGTTTACTTTCAAAACGAAGAAATAAACTGTTTCGCTTATATCATTTCAAATTTAATTCACAATTGAATGACATTAACGCTAAAATAATACATTATTGAAACTATGGCTAACATTGCTTTCAATCCTATGTAAAATTTTACCAATAGTCCCGGGCAATCAGATAATGTTTTTCCACAGAATTGAGTCTATATTAAAATTGCTAATGTCAGGTCAACTTTAATCAACCGATATTATTCGCATTTAATAACACGTATACAGACCTTCCTTGAGAGATAGATTTCATTTATTTTGAACTTTTAATAAGATTTAAGGGAAAATTGATATTTGTCTTACTATACCGGATTTCAATACAACTGACTGAAATTTAATGAGCGACGCATTAATCTGGATGGGTATTATACTATGTATCACACAATCGTCATCTATGTCTGGCCTCAACCTTGCAGTTTTTAAACTCAGCCGTTTAAGACTGGAAGTTGCTGCAGAATCTGGTGATGCTGCGTCGAATAAAATTCTCGACCTCCGCCGTGATGCAAATTTTACACTTACCACCATTCTCTGGGCTAATGTGGCATTAAATGTTCTTCTCACATTGCTGGCTGAATCAGTGATGGCCGGGGTCCTTGCCTTTATGTTCTCCACTGTTGTGATCACTATCGTAGCTGAAATCATCCCACAGGCTTATTTTTCCCGCCACGCCATGAAAGCCGTCTCAATTTTGCTTCCTGTTCTTAAATTTTATCAATTTCTTCTCTGGCCTGTTTCCAAGCCTTCTGCACTGGCACTCGACCGGCTTGTCGGGCCTGAAGGTATCCCCTGGTTTAAGGAAGAGGAACTTACAGAAATGCTTCGATACCATGCCCGGAAAGGTACAACGGAAGTTGGGCGCGTAGAGGCAACGGGAGCTATCAATTTTCTTGAACTGGACGACTTACCGGTCAGTAGAAAAGGAGAGCCTGTTGATCCCTCATCTGTTCTCAAAATGTCGTACCGGGGATCAAAACCGGATATACCGGAATTTGAAAAGAAAATCGATGATCCGTTCATCCAGAAGATAGCCAATTCAGGTAAAAAATGGATCATACTAACTGATGAACAGGGCCACCCCCATCATGTAATCAATTCACATGAATTTTTGAGAGAAGCGTTATTTGGCAGTGAGGATTTTGATCCATTCAAATATTGCCACAGGCCGTTGATAACAGGCAATCCAGAGTTACCCCTGGGAAAGATCATTGGCAGGCTACAGGTTGAACCTGAAAAACCAGGTGATGATGTCATCGATATTGATATCATTTTACTCTGGTCGGACTCTGAAAAAAGGATTATTACAGGATCGGATATACTTGGCAGGCTTCTTAGACGAGTTGTAAAACGATCAACTTCTGCATAATCTTTTCCGGATGAACGTTTTCATGTTGTTTATTTTTTTAAACTGAGAAGCACAAAACATATAATAACCAGTTAGGCTGACAAAGTATGGCAGACAATCACACTCAAGATCAGAGTGAAGAGCATAGCAAAAAGTGGCATAACCTTGATGTTGATACCGTTCTGAACAAATTAAATTCATCGGAAGAGGGCCTGACTGATGATGAAGCAAAAAAGAGAGTGGATGAATACGGGTTGAACAAGCTTCCCGAACCTGAGACAAGGTCTGCCCTGATGCGATTTCTGATGCATTTTCATAATGTACTTATCTATGTCTTGCTGGTTGCAGCCGTAATTACGGCATTGCTGGACCATTGGCTCGACACCTGGGTCATTCTCGGTGTTGTTGTTATCAATGCCCTGATCGGTTTTATTCAGGAAGGTAAAGCAGAGAAAGCACTGGAGGGGATCAAAAAAATGCTCTCTCTGGATGCGAATGTTCTTCGAAATGGCAAGAGAAAAAATATTTCTGCAGAAAAACTTGTTCCCGGAGATATAGTTCTTCTTGAGTCGGGCGACAAAATACCTGCCGATTTGAGACTCATTAATGTCAGAAACCTGCGTATCGAAGAATCAGCACTTACCGGTGAATCGGTTGCTGTTGATAAAAAAACCGAACTTGTCTCGGAAGATGCAGTACCTGGTGACCAGAAGTGCATGGCGTTTTCCGGAACTTCGGTGGTTTACGGCCGGGCAACAGGAGTAGTAGTGGAGACAGGCAGCAAGACCGAATTGGGCAAAATTAACCGAATGATGACGGAAGTGGAGAAAATTACTACTCCCCTGCTCCGTCAGATCGACAGCTTCGGAAAAGTCTTGTCTGTAGTTATTCTCGTAATTACAGCACTCTTTTTTGCCATCGGTTACTTCTTCCGTGATTATGCAATTGATGAACTCTTTTTAGCTGTTATCAGTCTTGCTGTAGCAGCTATTCCTGAAGGCTTGCCTGCGATCATGACAATTACCCTGGCAATCGGGGTTCAGGCAATGGCGAGGAGAAATGCCATTATCAGGCGTCTTCCGTCGGTGGAAACTCTTGGATCTGTGACGGTTATCTGTTCCGATAAAACCGGGACACTTACCCGGAATGAGATGACAGCTAAAGCAGTGATAACAGCTGATAAAGAATTTGAAATTGAAGGTGCAGGATATACTCCGGACGGAAAAATCCTCTATAAGGGTGAGGAGATAAATCCTGAAGATAAACCGGTACTATATGAGTTGATCAAAACGGTCAGAGCGTGCAGTGATGCTGATTTAAATGAGCAGGATGGGGAGTGGACGATGGAAGGCGACCCTACAGAAGGAGCTCTTGTTTCACTCGGTTACAAAGCCGGGCTTGGTGATTTCAAACCGCGCAGAGTTGATTACATTCCGTTTGAATCTGAGCATCAGTATATGGCAACACTTAATGAAATTGACGAGAAACGATTCATTTATCTTAAAGGTGCTCCGGAAAAAATTCTGGATCTGTGCAGCAGTCAGCAGGCCGAGGGCGGAAATGAAGAACTAAACAGGGAATTTTGGAAAAACGAAATGGATCGCCAGGCTGAACAGGGACGCAGGGTTATCGCTGCTGCTTACGGTGAAGCCAGTGATGATAGAATGCGCATTGAGCATGATGAGATTGACGATAAATTTATATTTCTTGGATTGATCGGAATTATAGACCCGCCTCGCCCGGAAGCTATCGAAGCCATCAAAACCTGTAAAGATGCCGGTATCAAAGTAAAAATGATCACCGGAGATCATGCCATCACCGCTAAAGCCATTGGTGACGAACTTGGCATCGGAGATGGAAAAAGTGCAATCAGCGGTGCAGAGATTGAAAAAATGAATGAAGAAGAGCTGCAAAAAGCAGCCCTGGAGCACGATGTTTTTGCGCGTACCAGTCCTGAGCATAAGCTCCGGCTTGTCAAAGCCCTTCAGAATGAAAATATGATATGTGCCATGACAGGTGATGGAGTAAATGATGCACCTGCCCTGAAACGAGCCGACGTCGGAATCGCGATGGGAATCAAAGGTACCGAAGTCACTAAAGATTCATCTGAAATGGTTCTTGCTGATGATAATTTTGCATCGATCGCTAATGCTGTGGAAGAGGGGCGAACGATCTATGACAATCTTCGGAAAGCAATTCTGTTTATTATCCCGACAAACGGGGCCGAATCATTTGTTATTATGGCTGCAGTTTTGATGGGTTTGGTTCTTCCTATTACTCCGGTTCAAATACTGTGGGTCAATATGGTAACAGCGGTTACACTCGCATTGGCACTATCATTTGAACCTACTGAACCCGGAGTTATGAAAAGGCCTCCGAGAGATCCGGATGCTCCGATTCTTGATGGTTATTTTATATGGCGAATCGCTTTTGTCTCTATTTTAATTGGTGGAATTACCCTTTCCATGTACTATTGGCTCAGACAAAATGGGTATGAAGTTGACATCGCCAGAACCAT
>SL_3KL_010_SEDDRAFT_10000697_pt1 | contig 28729 bp, 25 predicted proteins | sample SodLakKL_010_SED_2_FD_10381 | JGI IMG/M metagenome (IMG submission 10381)
CTTCAATGTTTACTTTGCTCAAAATTAAATCACCTCTAAACTTCTATTTACAGGTACAGGGCGTTTGCACGCCCTGTACCTTCTGAATAGAGTTAGCATTATACGTTAGTAGCTCATGCCTTCCTCGTCAAAGAATCTTTCAGCACCCGGATGAAGCGGCACTGACATGCCATCTAGGGCTGTATCCAGGGTAACCAGTCGCCCTACATCGTGTGCGCCGTGTATTACATCTATATTGTCAAAAATACCCCTCATGAAGTCATAGACCAGGTCTGCATCCATGTCTTCACGGGTTACAATCATTGAAAGTACAGCAATTGTATCTGCTTCCGGTACATCGCTATAGGTATCGCCGGGAATGGTGACGCTGGCGTAAAATGGATAGGTCTCAATTAATGATTGAGCAATGTCCCCAACTATGTTAACAAGGTAGATATCTGTCATTACAGAAAGCTCATCAATTACCGAAGCGCCGATACCAACAGTGAAGAAAGCAGCATCGACACGGCCGTCCCTTAAGAAGTCGGCTGCTTCGCCAGCTTCCAAGCGTTCTGCTGATTCCAGATCATCTTCAGTAAGCCCGGCAGCTTCAAGGACCTGGAGGGCATTAACTTCAGCCCCGCTGCCAAGCGGGCCTAAAGCAACGCTTTTTCCAGCCAGATCAGCAGGTGATTCTATTCCTGATCCAGCCGCTGCTACCAGTTGAACGGGCTCTGGGTAAAGTACGAACATTCCGCGCATATTTTCAACCGGGTTGCCTGCAAAGGCTTCGCCTTCACCATGGAAAGCGTAATATGCAACGTCGTTCTGGACGATAGCCATATCAAGGTCGTGGCTGCCGATCATTCTCGAGTTAACAGCTGATGCACCCGAGGACTCGACAGTAAGCGAAATATTGTCAATGCTGGTGTGGGCAATGCGCGACATTGCTCCGGCCAGTGGATAATAAACCCCGGTTACCCATCCTGCACCCATATTAACCCGGGTTACATCGCTTACCGGCTCATCAGGCTCGGGCTCTTCATCCACAGGCTCATCAACTTCGGGTTCATCCACTTCCGGCTCTTCCGGCACAGCTTCTTCTGCGCAGCCACTAATTGAAAAAAGGCTGACCACAAATAAAGCAACAAGCATAAAGATAAACGCATTTTTTCTTCTCATATCTTGACCCTCCTTATAGAGTAATTACAAAAATACCAGGCAACTCAAGCAACATTTTTACTGGACAGCAAAAACTTCTCCCTCCTCCTGCTGATGTATTGTCATATTGCCCGGGAAATTATGTCTTTAAATATTTCTACTCTTATGTCTCATTTCCTGCTATCTATAAAATCCTGAATGTTAAGATTTTTTAACATTGCTTGCCCTATTAATTGTCAATGCCTATTTACCTTGCAGACATTTCATGATTTAATAAATAAAATTCATGCAAAATACTATTAAACTATTTTAATTGGAGGGAATTTTTTGCTGCTCAGGTTGATATTTCCTTACATTTTGCTCGCTGTAATAATCTGCGGTTATATTTATATTCGTTATAGAAAGCTGGGGCCCATTACATTGCGGGTTAATCGGGTCCTATTCAGCCGTTACAACCTCGACTCCCTGCTGCTGGTTATTATTATCAGCGTCGCTTCTTATTTTCTGAGCGGGCTTGACCTGCAAAGCGTTCCAGCTGCCCAGGATGCTCAGGTTCTTGGCCCTTATACTTATGCCTATTTTTACCTTGTGCTGATTTTTACTGTCATTGCCCGGGAAGTTGAGAAGCCGGCTATCCGGGAAAGAGGAATTTCTACCCCACGTGGCTTTTATATATGGAATGAGATTGTATCCTTCCAATGGACAAAAAACACTTTAAAAATTTTTATAGAAAGAAATAATAAAAAAAGAAGTGAAGTTTGGGAAGTTGAACCCTCAGATAAGAAAAAGCTTGATCAAATCCTTAAAGATAATGTCCGGAAAAGCTCAAAGCGTTCAAAAAAGAAGTCTCGCTAAGCTGCGGAAATGGCTTTCCCGAAACATTCATTTATGATAAAATTTAACAAGTACAGAACTTTCCATTTTCATTATTAAATGCGAGGAGAGTCTATGAGCGATAGAGCAAACGTTGTACCGGTTAATATTTACGATGAAGTAAAAGTTTCTTTTCTTGACTATGCAATGAGCGTGATTGTCAGCAGGGCCCTGCCGGATGTGCGTGACGGTCTTAAGCCAGTCCACCGCCGGATCCTCTATGCGATGGCAGAAATGGGCTCAACTTCCGACAAGCCATATCGCAAGTCAGCGCGTATAGTTGGTGAAGTGCTCGGTAAGTATCACCCTCATGGTGACGTTGCCCTGTATGATACCCTGGTCAGGTTGGCCCAGGATTTTTCCACCCGTTATCCATTGGTTGATGGGCACGGCAACTTTGGTTCCCAGGATGGCGACTCTGCAGCCGCCATGCGCTATACGGAGGCACGCCTTTCATCCATAGCTGGGGAGCTTCTCACAGACTTAAAAAAAGAAACAGTTGATTTCCGACCTAACTTTGATGAAAGCCTGGAAGAACCTGTTGTCCTGCCTTCGCGCTTTCCAAACCTCCTTGCGAACGGTTCATCAGGTATTGCCGTGGGGATGGCAACTAATATTCCTCCCCACAACCTTAATGAGCTGATTGATGCAATTAAACACCTGATTGCCCATCCGGAAGCCTCCATAACAGACTTAATGAAACATATTAAAGGACCCGACTTTCCCACCGGAGGAATTATCGTAGGGCATGAAGGGATTTATTCGGCTTACAAAACTGGGCGAGGTATTATCAAGGTGCGGGGAGTTGCGCAGATTGAGAAGAAAGATAAAGGACGCAACCTGGTGGTTATTTCAGAACTTCCCTATCAGCAAAATAAAGCAAAGTTGGTAGAAAAAATAGCCGAGATTGTAAAAGACCGCAAAATGGAAGGCATCACGGACCTGCGCGATGAGTCTGATCGGTCGGGCGTGCGTGTTGTCATGGAGATAAAAAAAGATTATGAACCGCAGGTTATAATAAACCAGCTTTACAAGTTTACCACCCTGCAGCAGACTTTTGGCATCATAATGCTGGCCCTCGTAGACGGTCAGCCCCAGGTTTTAACCTTAAAACAAATGCTGGCTTATTACCTTGAACATCAGAAAGAGGTAATCAGACGTCGCTCGGAATTTGATCTAAGAAAGGCTGAAGAAAGGCTGCATATTGTTGAAGGTTTGCTGATTGCCATGGACCGGCTTGATGAAGTCATCGCCCTGATCCGGGGTTCAAAAGATGTGCATACAGCCCGAGATGGCTTGATGAAAATGCTAGGTTTAACTGAAAAACAGGCCCAGGCTATTTTGGATATGCGCCTGCAAAGATTGACCCAGCTTGAAATCTCCAAGCTGGTGGAAGAACAAAAACATCTGCATGAACGTATTGCTTTCCTGCGCAGAATCTTGGAAGACGACCAGCTGGTTTTGAACATTATCGGTGATGAGCTGGAAGCTATTCGCCAGAAACATGGCGATGAAAGGCGCACCCAGATCGTTGCTGATGAGGGTGATGTTGTTCTGACCGACTTGATCTTTCAGGAGGATGTGGTGGTCACCCTGACCGATCGCGGCTACATTAAAAGGCTGCCGCTGACCACTTACCGCAGCCAGCATCGAGGTGGGCGCGGGATAATTGGGATTCAGACCCGTGAAAATGATCGTGTCGAGCAATGCCATGTCGCATCAACCCATGACAAGTTGCTCTGTTTTAGTAACAGGGGTAAGGTATACCTGTTGCACATCCACGAGATCCCGGAGTCGGGGCGCCAGTCCAGGGGGACTGCCCTGGTCAACCTGCTTCCCCTGGAGGAAAAAGAATTTATTACAGCGACCCTGCCGATAAATGAATTCAGTGTCGATCGCTACCTTCTCATGGTAACGGCGCGCGGATTGGTTAAAAAAACTTCTCTTAAAGAATACAGGAATACCCGCAAATCAGGTTTAATCGCTCTTACACTGCTAGATGACGATGAGCTTATCGCGGTTAGGATGACAGATGGACAAAAAGAGGTTATTGTCGGAACGAGTGCCGGGCTGTTTGTCCGGTTCCCTGAAGACCAGGTTCGTTCCATGGGCCGGGCAGCCCGGGGGGTCAAAGCGGTTACCCTTGGTCCGGAAGACAAAGTGGTTGGAGCCGATCTGATTACCGGAGACCATCAACTGTTAATGGCTTCAGTCAAAGGTTACGGTAAAAGAGTAAAGGTTGGCGAATTCAGCTCACACCGGCGCGGCGGCAAGGGCATGATCGGTTTGAAAACAACCAGGAAAAGCGGCCCCCTGGCCGTGTTTATAGTAATCAGCGGGCTTGAAGAAGAGTTTATCGTTATCACGGCCAAAGGTGTGGTTAACCGGCAAAAAATTAAACAGGTGTCGTTAATGGGCCGCTATGCCAGGGGTGTGACCCTGATCAGGCTTGACGAAAGCGACCGTGTGGTTAACCTAATCGGCCTTGATCAATAGAAAGTTGTGCAAACCTTCAAAAATATTATTTAAATGGCGGTAGTTCCTATGACTCAAATTAATAGAAAAATAGGTATAACAGATACTTCGCTTCGTGATGCTCATCAATCGCTCCTGGCGACGAGGATGCGGATTGATGAGATGATGCCAATCCTGGAAGTAATGAATCAAATCGGTTATCACTCGCTCGAGGTCTGGGGCGGGGCAACATTTGATGCCTGTATGCGCTTTCTTGATGAAGATCCCTGGGAGCGTTTGCGTCAGCTGCGCAGAAAGCTCAATAATACAAAACTACAAATGCTGCTGCGTGGGCAAAACCTGGTCGGCTACCGTCACTACTCCGATGATGTTTTAGAAGAATTTATCAAAAAAGCCGTTTCCAACGGTATTGACATTATCCGTATTTTCGATGCCTTAAATGACCTGCGCAACATGGAAAAGGCCATCTCCCGGACCAAGGCAGAAGGAGCTCACGCTCAGGGGACGATCAGCTATACGATCAGTCCTTTTCACAGTATTGACTATTTTGTCAAAGTAGGACAGGAACTTCGCAGTCTCGGGGCAGATTCTATTTGCATTAAAGATATGGCCGGGCTGATTGCACCCTTTGACGCATATGAGCTGGTTGATAAACTTAAAAAAGAAGTGGGTTTACCAGTGCAACTGCACTGCCATTATACCAGCGGGATGGCTTCGATGGCTTACCTGAAAGCGGCAGAAGCCGGAGTGGATGTAATTGATACTGCTAACGCTGCCCTGGCAATGGGAGCCAGTCAACCGGCTACAGATGCAATGGTTGCGGCCTTTCAGGGAACAGCCTATGATACAGGCCTTGACCTGGAACTGCTGAGCCGGGTCAGTAAACATTTTAACGAAATAAGCTGTGGCTATGAAATTCCAAGGGAAGTTATGGGAGTCGATACTAATGTGCTTAATTACCAGATACCGGGTGGAATGATTTCAAACCTGGCTTCCCAGCTCGCAGAACAAAAGGCAACCCACCTGTTTAAAGATGTTCTGGCAGAAGTACCGCGGGTTCGGGCAGATCTTGGCTACCCGCCCCTGGTTACTCCCAGCAGCCAAATAGTCGGCACCCAGGCCGTGGTTAATGTATTAACCGGCGGGCGCTATAAAATGGTATCCACGGAAATTAAAAATTATCTGCGCGGTTTGTATGGCAGGCCGCCCGGTGAAATTAACCAGGATCTTCTAAAAAAAGTGCTTAAAGATGAACAGCCCATATCCGGCAGACCGGCTGATTTGTTAAAGCCCCAGATGAAAGAAGCACGGGCAGAAATCAGCGAGTATATAGAACAAGACGAAGATGTCCTATCTTATGCTATTTTTCCCAATGTTGCCCTGGATTTTTTCAAAAGGCGCCAGGGTTTGCTCCCGCCGTTGGAGCTGCCAAGCACCTGCAACAGTCTTAAAAGATCCGTAAATTCATCAGCTAAAGAAGCTGAACAAAACAGCCCTAAACTTGAGCTTTTACATTTCATAGACGAGACCCTGCTATGGGGTGATGAAGACAACCCGGTATATCCGGCCGGTTAAGTCAAAAAGGGCCTTTTGTTATTGACACTTGGAGGGCAGAGGGCTATAATATAAGGCAATCTTTCAAAAAGCTATGAAGGACAGGAGTAGGTAATGTGCCTTTTTCAGAGAGCCGGGTCCGCTGTAAGCCGGTAAAGGCAGTTGCTGAATGTCGGTCCGAAGCTGTCCGGTTGATAAGATCTCTTAGACCGGGCCGGGGTGATACCGTTACCAGCATCACAGAGCTGATAGATCTTTTAGAACATACATGGTCTACGGTAAAAGGGTGGTACCGCGGAGGAAATCCCTTCGCCCCTTTGGGCGGGGGGCATTTTTATATCTTTCTAATACTTAACATTATTAAGAGAAGGGGCGAATCAGATGAACCGGATTATATTTATGAATGGCAAGTTGGTCCCGGAGCAGGAAGCGGTTATTTCTGTCTTTGACCATGGTTATCTTTATGGTGACGGTGTTTTCGAGGGTATCAGGGCTTATAACGGGCGTGTTTTTAAGCTTGAAGAACATGTACGCAGGCTATATGAATCAGCTCACTCGATCATGCTGCCGATTCCCTACAGCCAGGAAGAAATGATAAAAGCTGTAGTTGATACGGTAAATGCAAACAAGCTTACTGAAGCGTATATCAGGCTAGTAGTGTCTCGCGGCGTAGGTGATTTGGGGCTCGACCCAAGAAAGTGCAAAGAGTCCCAGGTTGTAATTATTGCTGATAAAATTGTTCTCTACCCTGAAGAGCTATATGAAGAGGGGCTGACAGTAATTACCGTAGCAACCCGCCGAAACATTGCAGATGCCCTTGATCCCAAGCTTAAGTCTCTTAATTATCTTAATAATATTCATGCAAAAATTGAGGCAAACAGAGCCGGTGTGCTTGAAGCCCTGATGACAAACAGCCAGGGTTATATCAGTGAGGGAACAGGTGATAATATCTTTATTTACCGGAAAGGCAAATTAATTACACCTCCGCCTTACCTCGGGATTCTGGAGGGTATCACCCGTGAAGCGGTAATTGAACTGGCCGAGGAGGAGGGGATCCCTCTGCAGGAAGCGCCTTTTACTCGTCACGATGTTTATGTTGCCGATGAATGCTTCCTGACCGGGACTGCTGCTGAGGTAATCCCGGTTATTGAAGCAGATATGCGTACTATAGGAACCGGCAAGCCTGGCCCCGTTACCCGCACCCTGATGGAAAAATTCCGTGAACTGACCCAGACGACGGGAACGCCTTTATAATCCGGGCTTGGCTCCGGCAGTATTAACAAGAACTTTAGTTGTTAGGTTTTAGTGAACAAGCAATAACAAATTAGATTTTAAAGCAAGGAGGGTTCCACTATCAATGCGCAGCCATAAAGTAACGAAAGGCCTGGAACGTGCCCCGCACCGTTCGCTTTTTCGGGCATCGGGTTTCCACCCGGAAGAACTTAAACGTCCCCTTGTTGGTATAGTTAACTCGGCCAACGAGATTGTGCCCGGCCACGTTAACCTGGATAAAATAGCAGAAGCCGTCAAAACCGGGGTTAGGATTAACGGAGGAACTCCGATTGAGTTTTCAACGATCGCTATCTGTGACGGTATCGCCATGAATCACGCCGGGATGCATTACTCCCTGCCCAGTCGAGAAGTGGTAGCCGACAGTGTGGAGTTGATGGTAGAATCCCACTGCTTTGATGCCCTTGTATTTGTTACCAATTGTGACAAAATCACTCCGGGCATGATGATGGCCGCAGCCAGGTTGGACCTGCCGGCGATTATTGTCAGTGGTGGCCCGATGATGGCCGGTGACCATAATGGTAAAAAGATTGATCTAAGCAGCATGTTTGAAGGAGTTGGTGCAGTCAGATCAGGGCGCATATCTGAAGCAGAGCTTGAAGAGATGGAAGCAGAGGCCTGTCCGGGGTGTGGATCCTGTGCCGGGATGTTTACCGCTAATTCCATGAACTGCATGGCAGAGGCGCTGGGCCTGGCACTGCCCGGTAACGGCACAATCTCTGCAGTTAGTTCAGAGCGTATTCTGCTGGCCAAAGAAGCTGGAATCCAGGTAATGAACCTGCTGAAAGGCGGAGTCAAAATAGCCGACATTTTAACTCCTGAAGCATTTGACAATGCCCTGGCTGTTGATATGGCCCTGGGCTGTTCGACTAACACCCTTTTGCACCTTACCGCATTGGCTCATGAATGCGGTTTCAAGCTGGACTTTAACCGGGTAAACGAGATTAGCAGCAGGACCCCGCAATTATGCCTGCTCAGCCCGGCCGGTACCGATCGGATCGAAGATCTGGCCCGGGCCGGCGGAGTTACTGCTGTAATCGGCGAGTTGCTTGCTGCAGACCTGCTTCATCCAAACCTTTTAACTGTTACCGGCAAAACTTTAAGTGAAAATGCTGCCGGAGTCGCTGTAAAAGACCGTTCGGTTATATATAGCACTAAAGAACCACGCCGTCCCCAGGGGGGATTAGCCGTCTTATTTGGCAATCTTGCTCCCGATGGAGCAGTGGTTAAACAGGGTGCGGTTTCAGAAGCCATGCAGCAGTACCGGGGAACGGCTAGAGTATTCGACAGCGAAGAAGAAGCAGTGGAAGCAATTAACGGAGAAAATATTAAAGCCGGCGATGTGGTAGTAATTCGTTATGAAGGTCCCAGGGGAGGACCGGGAATGCGCGAAATGCTTGGCCCTACATCTGTTCTTGCCGGGATGGGCCTGGACGATAAAGTAGCGCTGATTACCGATGGCCGCTTTTCCGGCGCCACCAAGGGCGCTTCAATTGGCCACGTGTCTCCTGAAGCGGCGTCCGGCGGGCTAATTGGTTTGGTTAAAGACGGAGACCCCATCAATATAGATCTGCCAAAACGAAAACTTGAACTTGATGTGGCAGATCAGGAAATAAGCAAGCGGCGGAAAGAGTGGCACCCACCTGAGCCGAAGATTAATCGTGGCTACTTAAAGCGTTATGCCCGCCAGGTTTCATCGGCAGGCGACGGGGCAGTGTTGGATAATGATTAATATTAAGAAACAGGTGATCCTTTATGCGTAAAAAGAAAATCAAAGGGTCGAATATGATTTTATCGGCCCTGCAAAAAGAAAAGGTAGACACAATTTTCGGATTTCCCGGTGGGGCGGTCCTGCCCCTGTATGACAAGCTTTACGATGATCCGGTCAAGCATCTCCTGGTCAGACACGAACAAGCCGCTGTTCATGCAGCAGACGGCTATGCCAGGGTTACCGGAAAACCGGGAGTAGTATTCGCCACTTCGGGCCCTGGAGCCACCAACCTGGTAACCGGTATAGCCAATGCCTACATGGACTCTGTTCCCATGGTCTTATTTACGGGGCAGGTAGCCAAGAGCTTTATCGGAACTGACGCTTTTCAGGAGGCTGACATTACTGGGATTACAATTCCTGTAACGAAACATAATTACCTGGTCAAGGATGCGGCAGAACTGCCGGGTATTTTAGCCGAGGCATTTTACATTGCTTCCACCGGCAGGCGCGGCCCTGTCTTGATCGACATCCCAAAAGATGTTTTTGACCAGGAAGCTTACTTTGACTACAATCGTGAGGTCGATATTCCCGGTTATAAACCAACTTATGAAGGTCATGTCGGACAGGTTTCACGGGCGGTTAAAGCTATCCGCAAAGCGAAAAAACCGGTCATTTTTGGTGGTGGAGGCCTGATCAGGGCCGGTGCTTCAAAGGCCCTGCGCGAACTTGCCGAAACAGCAAAAATTCCGGTTATCCTATCGCTGATGGGACTAGGAGCATATCCCGGCGACAGCCCGCTTTTCCTGGGTATGCCGGGGATGCACGGTAGTGTTACCGCCAATTACGCTTTAACCGAGGCAGACCTGATTATTGCTACCGGAGTGCGCTTTGATGACCGGGTGACAGGCAAACTGGAGTCCTTTGCAAATAATGCCAGAATTATCCACATCGATATTGATCCTGCAGAAATAGGTAAAAATGTTGCTATTGATGTTCCCATTGTTGGGGATGTCAGGTTGGTTTTAGAGGAACTGGTTAAAAAGTTAAAACCCGGCAGTACAGAAGCCTGGCTTAAGCAAATCAACAACTGGCAGAGCCAGTTTCCCATGCCGCTGGGTTCGGGTAAAAATGGTCAAACTCTCAAGCCCCAGTTTGTAATAAGAGAATTAAGCAGACTGGGTGGTGAAAATGCAATTGTCGCAACTGATGTTGGCCAGCACCAGATGTGGACAGCCCAGCATTTTATTATCCGGGAACCACAAACATTTTTAACCTCCGGTGGTCTTGGCACAATGGGTTACGGTTTTCCAGCAGCAATTGGCGCCAGGCTGGCTGCACCTGACAAACGGGTAATCTGTATAACCGGTGACGGCAGCTTCCAGATGAATATACAGGAGCTGGCTACTGTTGTTCATAACGAGCTTGATATAATTATTGCCGTTATAAATAATCGCTACCTGGGCATGGTTCGCCAGTGGCAGGATATTTTTTACGAAAAGCGCTACTCGCACACCTCGATGCAGGGCAGCCCCGATTTTGTACGGGTTGCTGAAGCATATGGTGCGAAAGCCTTCAGGGCAACGACAAGTGAGGAAGCTACTGAGGCAATAGAAAAAGCTTTGAGCCTGAAGGGACCGGTTCTTATAGATTTTATGGTTGATCCTGAAGAAAATGTCTACCCGATGGTAGCGCCGAACCATTCGATCAGTGACATTATTATCGGGGGTGAGCAGATATGAAACATGTTTTAGCAGTACTGGTTGAGAATAAACCGGGTGCCTTAACCAGGGTTTCCGGATTATTCAGTCGGCGAGGGTTTAATATTGAAAATATTGCAGTTGGTGAAACACTAACCCCCGGAATTTCGAGAATGACAATCACGGTAGAAGGCAGCGAAACCCTGATCGAACAGGTGATGAAGCAGCTGCATAAGTTAATTAATGTTATCAGGGTGAGCAACCTCTCTGCAGAGCCTTCCGTAATGCGCGAACTGATGCTGATCAAGGTCCGGGCCGAGGTGGGAAACCGCAGCGATATTCAACAAATCGTAGAGACTTTCCGTGGCAAAGTGGTCGACGTTTCTCCGAATTCTATGGTTATAGAAGTAACCGGAAATGAAGAAAAAATGGAAGCGATCAAGTTGCTGCTTGAACATTTTGGCATACTGGAAGTTGTGCGTACCGGGAAGGTCGCCTTGCTGCGTGGCTCCAAGATAACCAGGGAAGCATAACCTTAAACGTTATACTTAAATATATCGGCGGATTGATCAGCAAAAGAAAACAACAGGAAGATGGTGGGTTATGAACAATAATTTTGGCATGACGATGGTAGAAAAAATACTCGCTGCCAAAGCGGCAAAAAATAAAGTAGTGCCTGGAGAACTGGTTAATGTTGAAGTCGATCTGGCGCTTGGTAATGATATTACCGCTCCTGTGGCAATCAAAGAGTTTAAGCGATTTGGCCTTGATCGGGTTTTTGATCCTGAAAAAATTGTGCTGGTTCCCGATCATTTTACTCCCAACAAAGATATAGCGGCAGCAGAACAGGCTCTTGTGCTGCGCCGTTTTGCCAAAGAGTACGGCCTGAAACATTATTTTGAAGTGGGCAGAATGGGAATAGAACATGCACTGCTGCCGGAACAGGGCCTGGTTTGGCCCGGGATGATAATTATCGGGGCCGACTCCCATACCTGCACATATGGAGCCCTGGGGGCATTTGCTACAGGGGTGGGCAGCACGGACCTGGCTGCAGCAATGGCGATCGGCGAAGCCTGGTTCAAGGTGCCGCCAACGATCCGCTTTGAATATTATGGACAGATGCCTGATTGGGTTAGTGGGAAAGACTTGATTCTGCTTACAATCGGGAAAATTGGTGTAGAAGGAGCCCGCTACCGGGCCATGGAGTTTGCCGGCAGCGCAATAGACTCCCTTCCCATGGACGGCCGTTTAACCATGGCTAATATGGCGATAGAAGCTGGAGGCAAGTGTGGTTATATGCAGCCCGATCAAATTACGTTCGATTATCTTGAAGGCCGGGTTGACCGGGCTTATACTTCGGTATACAGCGATAAGAATGCGTCATATGAAAGCATCCATACTTTCGATGTAAACAACCTTGAACCGCAGATAGCATTTCCACCTTCGCCTGATAACGTATTTCCGGTCTCAAATGCTAAAGGAATTGAGCTTGACCAGGTAGTGATCGGTTCCTGTACAAACGGTCGTATTGATGATCTGAGGGCAGCTGCTTCAGTCATCAGGGGTAAAAAAGTAAAGGAAGGCTTAAGGCTTTTGATTATACCTGCTACCCAGCAAATATACCGCCAGGCAATGGACGAAGGTCTGCTGGCTGACTTTATAGATGCGGAGGCCGTTGTAAGCACGCCAACCTGCGGACCTTGTCTTGGAGGCCATATGGGAATTTTGGCTAAAGGGGAGAAAGCTCTGGCTACTACAAATCGAAATTTTGTCGGCCGAATGGGCCACCCTGAAAGCGAAGTTTACCTTTCAAACCCTGCTGTAGCCGCTGCATCAGCAGTAGCAGGAACCATTGTCCATCCAGAGGAGGTGCTGTCATGATTCTGCAGGGGAAAATATGGTTGTTTGGAGAAAACATAGATACAGACGCAATTATTGCTGCTCGTTATCTAAGCACAACTGAGCCTGAGGAGCTGGCAGCACACTTGATGGAAGATATCAAACCCGACTTTCCGGGGCTGGTTCAGAGGGGAGATATCATTGTTGCCGGAAATAACTTTGGTTGTGGTAGCTCCCGTGAACATGCACCCCTGGCCATAAAAGGCGCGGGAGTTTCATGTGTTATTGCTCGCAGCTTTGCCCGGATTTTTTATCGCAATTCAATCAATATCGGTCTGCCCATACTGGAGTGTGAAGAAGATTTTTCCGGGCTTAAGTCCGGTGAGGATCAATTAAAAATTAATTTAGAACTTGGCAAAATCATTCACCTGCAGAGTGGGCGCGAATATAAAGCTGCTCCTTTTCCCCGCTTTATGCAGGAACTAATCAGCCGCGGTGGTCTTGTTGAGTATGTTAAGGCCCGGCTAGCAAACCAGTGAAGCCGTTAAATATCATTTGCAATTTTTTTTTAATAATGGTAGGGTTTAACCGTAATAATGGCGAATTTTGAGCTTAACCGGTATTATTGTATTGATACGGCTATTACATTTTCCCGGCCGGGTGGGCTGGCCGGGAGATTTTGAGGAGGCATATGGATGAAGAAGTACACCAGCGAAAATATTCGCAACGTAGCATTAATTTCCCATGGCGGTGCCGGAAAGACTTCTCTTACCGAAGCGCTGCTTTTTACGTCAGGTGCGATAAACCGCCTGGGAAAAATTGAGGCGGGAAATACCACTACAGACTTTGATCCCGATGAAATTAAAAAGCAGGTAACAATAAATGTTGGTCTTGCTCCCCTTGAGTGGGATGGGATCAAAATTAACCTGCTCGATACGCCCGGCTATTTTGACTTCATTGGTGATGTTTTAGGCGCATTAAGAGTGGCAGACAGTGCTGTTGTTGTTGTTTGTGCCGTCTCGGGAGTTGAGGTGGGCACAGAAAAAGTCTGGGGTTACGCTGATGATTTTAACCTGCCCCGCCTGGTTGTAGTTAACAAGCTTGATCGTGAAAATGCCGACTATGAAGGCACGCTTGAACAGCTGCGTGAGAACTTTGGTTACAGTGTTGCCCCACTGCAGATGCCAATTGGCAAAGAATCAGATTATAAAGGCGTTGTTGACCTCGTCGGCCAGAAAGCACTCATGTTTTCTGAGGATGGCAAGTCTGTAACCCGGGAAGATATTCCCGGTGACCTGAAAGATCACGCTGAAGAACTGAGAGAAAAACTCGTAGAAGCAGTAGCTGAGGCCGATGACAGTTTGCTTGAAAAGTACCTTGAAGGCGATCCTCTGACTGACGATGAAGTCAAGCAGGGACTTCGCCAGGGTGTCCTGCATAATAAAATCGTTCCAGTACTCTGCAGTGCGGGAACCAGCAACTATGGAACCCAACCCCTGTTAGACCTGATAAAAACATACCTGCCAACTCCGCTGGATCAGGGCGAACTTAAGGGTTATCTGCCCGACAGTGAGGAAGAAGTTACCCGTAAACTCAGCCCTGACGAGTCAATGTCAGCCTTTGTTTATAAAACCCTGGCCGACCCGTATGTTGGGAGGATTAACTTTTTCAGGGTTTATTCCGGGACTGTGCTGCCCGACAGCCAGGTATATAACTCAAGCAGGGACATTAATGAAAGATTCGGCCAGGTTTTTGCCATGCGCGGCAAAAATCAGGTTAGCATGGATGAAGTTGTAACCGGGGATATTGCCTGTGTTGCCAAGCTGCAGGAAACAGTAACCGGCGATACCCTCTGCGATCGCAGTGCGCCTATTGTTTTTCCCAAGCTCAACTTTCCCGAGCCGGTTATATCTTTTGCCGTTGAGCCAAAGACCAAGGGTGATGAGGAAAAAGTTGGCAGCGGTCTTTCACGTTTTTTGGAAGAAGACCCCACGTTCCACATGGAGAGAAAGGCAGAAACCAAGCAGTCAGTAATATCCGGGTTAGGTGAACTTCACCTGGATATTATTGTAAGCCGCCTGCAGGAAAAGTTTGGCGTGGAGGTGGAATTATCCACACCTAAAGTTCCCTACAGGGAAACAATTAAGGGTCAAACCAGGGTGGAAGGCAAGCATAAGAAACAGTCCGGTGGACGAGGTCAGTTTGGGCATGTCTACATTGAAATGGAACCTGCTGAAACCGGTGAAGGGTTGGTTTTTGAAAATAAGATTTTTGGCGGATCGGTACCAAGGCAGTATATACCAGCAGTAGAAAAAGGTGTCAATGAAGCAATGGAAGAGGGTGTGGTTGCCGGTTACCCTGTCCAGGATATTATTGTCAGGCTGGTGGATGGTTCCTACCATACTGTCGACTCTTCTGAAATGGCCTTTAAGGTTGCCGCATCGCAGGCTTTTAAAAAAGGCATGGAGCAGGCCGATGCTATTCTCCTTGAACCGATCATGAACCTGGAAGTGGTTGTGCCTGAAGCCTACATGGGGGATATTATGGGCGATTTAAACAGCAAGCGCGGTAAAATCCAGGGTATGGATCCTGGAGAGGGTGTACAAAAAATCCGAGCCCAGGTTCCAATGGCAGAAATGTTCAAATACTCCATTGATTTGCGTTCAATGACCCAGGGAAGAGGCTTCTTTACCATGGAGTTCTCACATTACGAGGAAGTGCCTTACCAGGTGGCCGAGAAGATTATTGCTGAGTCGAAAAAGGAAGACGAAGAATAATTAAGCATAATACTGGAATGAGTTTAAGACGGGGCAGTCTCAAGACTGCCTCTTTTATTTTCACTATTTAGCTGCGCAACCAGCTGAAGTAAATAGAGGCGAGGATAAGGTTCTTCAGCAGGCAGCAGAATCAGAATATGGCTGAGTAACTGCTAACTTCTTCTCTATGCAGCAGGGTTAAAGGTTTTTGCTAGCCTCTTCTGGTAGTTAAGCGGTATAATTTAGAAATAATTTTACTAAAAATCAGGCGGGCAAATGCAAACAGAGGCTTGATATCATCAGCGGCCCAAATTGCGTGAGCCTTGCGATATTTTAGCCAGGGCCGTAAAATTTCATTTAATGACAGCTGTCTTTGCCTGAGATAAGCAGTGCTGCTTATAAAATCTTCATAGGCGTGCCAGAATACCCAGGGCTTGTTTTCTGCCAGGTGATAATCCGGCAGGGGATCACCAATCAAATCCTTGTACATAATATGTGTGAATTCAACCCCGCATCTGTCGAATAAAACATTCAGTGTACTTAGGCGGGCATTGATTTCGATCATGTAAAACCTTCCGTCATCAGGGTTTTTCTTAAACTCAATTTCTCCGTAGCCTCGGTAGCCAAGTTTTTGCATGTACTCCAGCCCTAATTCGACCAGTTCAGGATTATATACCTGCCTGGTCAGGGTTGATGAACCGAAATTAATCGGAAACTGTCGCAGTTTCTGACCGGTAAAAGTGTGGGTTGGGCGGCCTTCTGTGTTGATGTAAACATCAAAGACGTACATCTGGTCATCAAAGCCGGGAATGATTTGCTGAACCATTACTTCCAGGTTACTGCTTTGAACCTTTTGCAGTGTTTTTTCCAGGCTATCCTGATCATTAACCCTGAGGCATTTCTGGCGAAAGAGGCTGACAAACTTGTGTGACAGAGCAGGCTTGATTATAGCCGGGTATGAAACTTTATTTAAAACCTCGGGCAGCCTGGTGCTGCTGTCAACAATAAAGGTTTGCGGAATGCGCAGGTTATGTTTTTTTGCCAGGATAGCGAGGCCATTTTTGTCTATGATTTTTTCAAGCAGGCGGTCGCTGTTATCTGGAAATATATAATATGAAGCTAATTGTTTGGCATAGCGGGAGATTAGTAAAGCATAGTTGTCTGCGGTTGCCATCAGAATGGGGCGTTGATCAAAGTTTTTTCCGAGCTTAACCAAAAACTCTGCCAGCCCAACTTCATCGGTATTGACATTTGGGCACTTGATTCTCTCTGTCACATAGCGAGATGACAGGGCGTAAGCTGTAGGAAAATGGTAATCAAGGGCATAAACCGGAATATCATGCCGACCCAGGGTGCGAATTGCCCCCAGGGCGGTGTAAAAATTTGCCCCCAACATTACTACCGGTGTTTGCAAGTTCTTGCTCCCCGCATCTAAAAGAATAAGAATATAAGTTCTCTAAAGATATATATGATAACTTTATATTGATTTTCAAGATATTACAAGATCTTTAAGGATCTTTTATCATCTGGTAATTATGATATAATCAAGGAAGCATAGGACAAACGGGATAAAACCATCTTTTTCTAGACAGGGATGACCCGGACCCGCAGGAGCTGAGTATTGATGGAGCGTAAAAAAGCAGCAGTGATTTTTGGGGGAAGATCCGGCGAACATGTAGTTTCACTTCGTTCGGCTGCTTCAATTATGGATGCTATTGATACCGAGCGCTACGAGGTGATTCCGGTAGGTATTACCCGGGAGGGAGTTTGGCTCTCAGGTCCGGATGTTTGGTTGTCTCTCTGGGAGGATAGAGAGCCAGATGAATCACACAGGACAGCGCTGATTACAGATCCCACTAACCCCGGATTACTTATAAAAATTAACGCATCAAAAAGTGAGTGGTTGTTTCAGCCGCTGGATCTGGCATTTCCTGTTTTACACGGCACCTACGGTGAAGACGGAACCATACAGGGGCTTTTCGAAATGGCAGGGATCCCCTATGTTGGTTCTGGCGTTCTGGCCTCAAGTTCTTCCATGGACAAAGTGGTGATGAAAGTATTGTTTACACAGGCTGGTCTGCCTGTTGCGCCGTACCTTTACTTTTACAGGCGCCAGTGGAGCGGATCTGAAATATTCTGGCAGGAAAAAGTTGCCACAGCTCTTGGATTCCCCTGCTTTGTTAAACCTGCAAACCTTGGCTCCAGCGTTGGCATATCTAAAGTCAAAGAACCTGAAGAGCTAGCTCATGCTGTTGAAGAAGCCCTGTTGTACGATGAAAAAGTTATTATTGAAACCTATATAGAAGGCAGGGAAATCGAATGCGCAGTTCTGGGCAATATTAATGCTGAAGTGTCCAGGCCCGGTGAAGTAATTCCCTGCAATGAGTTTTACGATTACAGGGCAAAATATATTGATGACCGCTCAACCCTTGTAATTCCAGTAGAGTTGGGCGAAAAACTGGAAAAGCTGGTTAAGGAATATTCACTTAAATCTTTTCAGGCTGTGGAAGCAAGCGGGTTGGCCAGGGTTGATTTCTTTGTAGATACCGTTAGTAACCGCGTTATCATTAATGAAATAAATACAATGCCCGGCTTTACCAGCATCAGCATGTATTCCAAGCTATGGGATGCAAGCGGAGTCAATTATTCCATGCTCGTTAGCAGGCTGATGGAACTGGCTCAAGAACGCTTCCAGCGCCGCAATTCTCTGCTGCATAAACCGCCTGAGTAAACATTGACTGCGGGGTGAGAGCAATAGCAGATAAACAGGAGTCACTTTTAGATGTGCTCAATAGTGGTGAAAGTAAGGTTCCTTATCTAGAAGAAAAACATGTTGAGAAGCTTCGTGAGGTTGAAGAAAAGGCCATTGCCTGCAAGCGCTGCGGTTTGCGTGCCGGCTGCAAGCAGGTAGTATTTGGTGAAGGCAAACCTGATGCACGCCTGATGCTGGTTGGTGAAGGCCCCGGCGGAGATGAAGATCGCCTGGGAAGGCCATTTGTGGGTAGGGCCGGAAAGCTGTTAAACCGGATCCTGGAAGCAGCGGAAATAAAGCGGGAAGATGTTTATATTACAAACGTTGTTAAGTGCCGTCCTCCTGGCAATCGCAACCCGGTCCAGCCTGAAGTTGATGCTTGCAGCTCTTACCTTGCCGAACAGTTTAAGCTGATCCGTCCGGAAATTGTTGTTTGCCTGGGCGCGCTTGCTACTAAAACCATAATAGATAAAAATGCTGCTATAACCAGGGTTCGCGGGCAGTGGCATGAAAAAGAAGGGATGCGGGTTATTGCTACTTTCCATCCGGCAGCGCTTTTGCGCGATCCAAGCAGAAAGAAGCCGGTTTGGGAAGATTTTAAAGAGGTAATGAAATATTACCATCTAGACCGGGGGGTCGAAAAATGAGCAACGAATTAGTACTTGTGGTAGATGATGAAAAGACACTGGTCAAGGCGCTTTCTTTCAACCTGGAAAAAGAAGGCTTTCGGGTTGAGCAGGCTTTCGATGGCGAAGAAGCGCTTAAGAAAGTGTTTGATTTGAAGCCGGATATTGTTGTCCTGGACTTAATGCTGCCAGAGGTAGACGGGTTTGAAGTGTGCCGCCAGATTCGCAAAAAACTGGAAATTCCTATTATCATGTTAACAGCCCGCAGCGAGGATATTGATAAAGTATTAGGTTTGGAACTGGGTGCGGACGATTACCTGACTAAACCATTTAACTCACGGGAGCTGGTTGCCAGGATCAAGGCTATCTTGAGGCGCAGCACTGTGCGTGATGAAGAGGCTAAGAAAGTAATCCAGATTGGCAAGCTGCAAGTTGACTTGCTCCAGCATAGGGCCAGGATTGAAGACAAAGATATTAGCCTTACTTCCAAGGAGTTTGCTCTTTTAAGCTTTCTTGCCTCCAATGCCGGCAATGTTTACTCCCGTGAGCAGCTGCTTGAGCAGGTTTGGGGCTATGATTACTATGGAGATGTGCGGACCGTAGATGTGCATATCAGGCACCTGAGAGAGAAATTAGAGAAAGATCCTGCCAACCCGGAGCTGATCATTACTGTCTGGGGTACCGGGTATAAGCTCAGGGAGGATCTTTAATGACCAGGTTTTACAGTATCCGTTTTCGCCTGACAGCTACCTTCCTGGCGATTATCCTGGCTGTGATGATAATCATCAGTATCTTTCTGCTTAACACCCTGGAACGCTACTACATGAACAACCTGGAAGAGACCCTGGCCAGGTCTGGCTTCCTGGCAGCCGACTTTGTCGTTGGACAGCTGCGCGGGCAGGTTGATGCAGTCCGCCTGAGCTCACTGGCTGAAGATGTAAGCCGCCAAGCCCAGGCCCGGATACTTTTTACCGACCAGCAGGGCGTTGTAGTGGGAGACTCTATTCGGGTTGGGGGCTTGTTGAACCAAGCCCTGGATAATGAACAGGTTGATAATGCTTTAGACGGTAATGTTAGCAGCACAACCGGGTACAGTGAGCGGATACAACACCAGGTTATCCAGGTTGCCGTTCCTGTAATGGAAGAAAATGAGTCGGTAACTGGCGTGGTATTCCTATCAGCTTCACTGGAAGAGGTATACCGGACACTCGATGATATTCGCCGCTTTCTCTTTTTAGCGACCCTTCTAGCCATGGCCGTTGTCGGTGGAGGGTCTGTTGCATTGGCCCGACGCTTTACCGGCCCCCTTGAAAGCCTGACAGCAGCAACGAGAAGAATGGCTGAAGGAAAGTTGGATCAGCACATTGAATTTTCTTCGGCTGATGAAATCGGCCGTTTGGCTGAACAGTTCAATATCATGGCCAAGCGCCTTAACTATTACACCAGTAACCTGAAAAAATTTGCTGCAGACGTTGCTCACGAGGTTAGAACTCCCCTGACAACCATGAGTTTGCTCACGAAAGCCCTTAAGGAGCATGAAATGGAACCGGAACAGCAAAAAGAGTTTATTGATGATCTGGATGGAGAACTTGATCGGCTAACAGCCCTGGTCAATGACCTGCTTGAGCTGTCCAAGCTTGAAAAAAATGAAATAGAACTTGAAATTGTGGCCATCAACCGCCTTTTAGCTGATATGTTGGGTGAATATCAGTACCGTTTTGCCCACTCGGGCCTGGACCTATATTATCAATTACCGGAAGATGATTACCTGATCCTGGGTGCCCCCCTTCAACTTCGCCAGGTAGTTAGCAACCTGCTGGACAATGCCCTGAATTATACAGAGGCAGGGGGCTCAGTAACGGTGGCTCTTTATAGCGAAGAAAATGAAGTAATAACAGAGGTAAGAGATACCGGCTGCGGTATTCCAGAAGAAGATCAAAGTTATATATTCGAACGCTTTTTCAGGGTTGACCGGGCACGCTCCAGGGAAGGTGGAGGTACCGGACTGGGGCTGGCTATTGTCAGTGAAATTATCACTAAGCATGGTGGCAGGGTCTGGGTTGAAAGTGAAGTAGGGTCAGGCAGCATTTTTTACTTTGCCTTGCCCCTGGCTGCAAGCCAGGATGTTATAAAAAATTAATACTCCTTAACCTTAATTTAAAGCTTTTAGCTCTGAGTATGATAAAATAGCGTCACTCTGGCTTTTAAAGCTGGGAGGTGATTAAACAGTGAAACGGGTTGAACCGTATCATTATATAATAATAACGGCCGGAATCTTTATTTTAGGCGGCCTGGCTTTATTCTCCCTGCAGCTTTTTCCTGCTGCGGAGAGCAATACTGTTACTATCGATCCTCAAACCACTGATCAAGCAGAAGGCCTCTATGACTTCTGGTTTTCCAGCGTTGAAGTATATGATATAAGTGTTGACCACAGCATGGAAAGAATTCTTTTCAGCGCGGACAATAATACTGTAAGCCTGCTTGATCGTGAACGCAGGTTAAGCTGGGACAAAACCTTTGAAACAGAGCCAAATCAGGCGCGCATTTCTTCCTGTGGCAACTACGCTGCAATTGGAACTGCAGGTGGAAGGTTGCATTTTACATCGGTTGACCAGGTTTTTGCATGGGACGATGAAGGTTACCCGGTTAAACATATATCTGTATCTCCCAATGCCAACTGGATTGCAGCAGCTCGTTCTCTGCCCGATCAGGATCAATACCAGTTAGATCTTTATGATCATGATGGTGATTTAAAGTGGAGCATCGAGACAGGGCCGATAAAAAATCTTTACCTGACCAGTGAATACCTTGACCAGGCAAATATTTATTATACAACCGAAGATGATGAGCAGACAGCAGTAAGTGCTGTCAACCTGGAAGGTGATCGACTGTGGCACTTCGAGGATAAGGTTCTGGCTGCAGTGTCGAAACATGGCAGCCGGCTGGCTGCATACCAGGGCGAGATTGTAACTGTTTACGACTCATTAGGTTATCCACTGTGGACGGCAAGCCTGCCTTTTGAGCCCAGCAAAATTGTCTTTAACCCTCAGAACTACAATCGGGTGCTGATCTACGGTAGCCGGGAAGGTTCCGGCGAGAACCTATTTTACTATGACCTGGCCGACGACCTGCTGTGGATGAGCAGAATAGCAGATGGTTCGCTTTTTTCTTTTACAGCGGACGGGCAGTATATCCTAACAAGCTCCTGGCGTCATTTTAAGGAAGATTATACCCAGATGACACTGCTAAGCCATGAAGGTATAGAGCTGAATAGCTGGGAAGTGGCGATGCGAGTAGAACACCTCCTGTTGTCCGGACATCCCCATCTGGCAGTAGTTTGTGGCGAAGACGGTTATATTGACCTGGTTGATTTGCAGCCGCTTTTGATAGCTGAAGGCAGTAATGACCAGCGAGAAGTTCAGTATTATAACCCGGTAACGGTTGGCCAAAGAGCAGGTGAATCAAAAATTACCCTTTATTTTATAGATGGAAATGATAACCTGGTACCGGTAACCCGAACAATAAATCAAACAGAAGATCTCATCAACGCAGCTCTTGAAGAATTAATTCGTGGGCCTGCTCGTGACAGTGCCCTCTTCCGGGCTATCCCCGTTAAAGATATTACTGCAGAAGCGGAACTGGTTCAGGAGAATAACACTCTTACCATCGATTTCTCTCCGGAACTGTCCGAGATTAACGGTGCAAGACAAGGCAAAACCATTTATGAATCTTTGATTCATACGGTCAGCCAGTTTCTTAATGGCGAAGATATTTACCTGACCATGGAAGGAGAAATCTTGGAATCTATTGGTCCTGAGCTGGAATTAAACCAACCGCTTCAACCTGTTAAGCTGGAAAACCCCGTTTATATCCCTATTATGAGTGATAACAGGTATTACCTGAAAATTGAGGAAGGGGCCGATGCAGATGATACTGAAACCAATCTAAACGAACTGCTTGAAAAAACCCTGCATGCCTGCCGCTCTCTCCCCTTTTTCCCGACTAATATAGATTTAAGGGGGCTTAACCAGTCTTCTGAGCAGGTTCAGATTAACTTGACCAGTCCATTTAAGTCAATATTTCCGGAAGAACCTACAGAGAAGGAGTATTCGCAGGCGATGCTTGTCCTTGACGCATTGTTTGCAACCGCTTTTGAAAATAGCCGGGCACAGAGGGTAGAAATATTGATTGATGGTGAGCCCTGGACAACACCGGCCGGTTATCCTTCGATTAGCCGTTTTTACCGGCAGCCGTCCTTTGTTAACCCTGAATAAGCATATGCTGGCAGTTATTTGTCAAATGTTCTTCTTTCGAATAAAATAAGTGAAAACACCCCAAGGAGATAGTAGATGCAGAAATTAAAAGAAGAAGTTGGTCGATTGCTGGCGTCCCGTGTTGGCATGAAACCGGCAGAAGTAATAACCCTGCTTGAGGACCCGCCTGATTCATCATACGGCGATTTAGCTTTTCCCTGTTTTGTTCTGGCTAAAACCAGGAGAAAGGCTCCTCCGCTGATAGCACAAGAATTAAGTGAAGAGCTGGCCGACGAGAAAGGCCTTTTCTGGGATAAAGCTGTGCCAAAGGGGCCTTACCTTAATTTCTTTCTTGCTCCGGATGCTTTCGGCCGTGCAGTTCTCAAAGATGTATGGAAAAGCGCAGATAGATATGGCCATATGAATATTGGCGAAGGGAAAAATGTAACAATTGACTACTCGTCGCCAAATATTGCCAAGCCTTTTGGTGTTGGCCACATTCGCTCTACCGTGATTGGTCACTCCCTATACCTGATCTACCAGGCGCTTGGCTATAATAGTATCGGCATTAACCACCTTGGAGACTGGGGGACCCAGTTCGGCAAGCTGATCGTAGCTTTTAAACTCTGGGGCAGTGAAGAAGAGCTGAAGCAAGATCCTGTGAATTATCTATACCAGCTTTATGTCAGGTTTCACAGGGAAGTTGAGGAAAGCCCCGACCTTGATGACGAGGCGCGCTCCTGGTTTTGGAAGCTGGAACAAGGAGACAATGAAGCAGTTGAATACTGGGAACGTTTTCGCCGCCTGAGCCTGGATAATTATGAGCAGGTTTATGATCTGCTGGGGATAAAGTTTGAATACTACCATGGTGAAAGCCACTATAACCAGATGCTGGAAAATGTGCTTGATCTGGCCAGGGAAAAAGGGATCGCCCGGGAAAGTGAAGGGGCCCTGATGGTTGACCTGGAGCAGTATGATCTACCTTCGGTAATGCTGCAGAAAAAAGACGGTGCAACCCTTTATATTACCAGGGACCTGGCGGCCGCTATTTACCGCTATGAAACCTTTAATTTTGCCCGATCTCTTTACGTGGTAGGTGCAGAGCAAACCCTCCATTTTCAGCAGCTTTTTAAAGTTTTGGAACTGCTTGGTTTCGAGTGGGCCCAAAACTGTGCCCATGTCCCTTTCGGCCTGATCCGCTTTAAAGAAGGCCGCATGTCCACCAGGGCTGGCAAAATCATTTTGTTAGAAGAAGTATTAAACCGTTCCATAGATATGGCCCGGGAGATTATTGAGGAAAAAAATCCTGAACTGCCTGATAAGGACAGTGCTGCTAAAGCGGTCGGGTTAGGTGCGGTCCGTTTTGGCGACCTGAGCAATGACCGTATCAAAAATATTGAATTTGACTGGGATAAAGCACTTGATTTTTCTGGTGAAACAGCCGCTTATATCCAGTATGCCCATGCCCGCATCTGCAGCATCCTGCGCAAAGGCGGCCTGGATGATACCGCCTGGGACGACAATACAGCATCGCTTTTAACCCGGGATGAAGAAATTACCTTGATCAAAACCTTATCCATCCTGCCGGATAAAATTATTGCCTCAGCAGAAAGCTATAAGCCTTCAATCCTGGCCCGCTACCTGATCGATGTTGCCCGTGAATTCAACCGTTTTTACCACAACTGTCCGGTTCTAAGCAGCGAAGGCGAATTGAAGCACGGGCGTCTGCTGTTGATTAATGCTACCAGGCAGATTATTGCCAACGGCCTGGCCCTCCTGGGGATAGAGGCCCCGGAAGAGATGTAATATAGATGAGGGGGTATTACCTATGCTAGATTTAAAATTTGTCCGAGAAAATCCTGATGCCGTTCGCCGGGCCATGGAGCTCAAAAATGAAGCAGGCGATTTAGACGGCCTTTTAAGAATGGACCAGCAAAGGCGTAACCTATTAAAAGAGGTTGAAGATTTAAAGCAAACCCGCAACCGTGTTTCCAAGGAAATTGGGAAGCAGGGCGCTGATAGTGAAGCAGCCCAGCAGAAGAAGGAAGAAATGCGGGCAGTATCAACAAAAATTAAAGAATTGGATGATCAGCTGCGGCGGATCGATGCAAATATGGAGCATCTGCTGCTCAGCCTGCCCAACATTCCCGATGAAGTTGTACCTATTGGCAGTGACGAAGAAGATAATCTTGAAATCCGTACCTGGGGAGACAAACCGCAATTTGACTTTGAGCCTTTGGCTCACTGGGATATCGGTGAAAAACTTCGCATCCTTGATTTCCCCCGGGCCGGTAAAATCTCCGGCAGTCGGTTTGCCGTATATTTTGCAGCAGGGGCCAGGCTGGAAAGGGCCCTGATCAACTTTATGCTGGACCTGCATACCGGAAAGCACGGTTACTGCGAGATTTTCCCTCCCTTCCTTGTAAATGCGGCCAGCATGACAGGCACCGGTCAGCTGCCCAAGTTTGCCGAAGATGCTTTTAAAGTTGAGGGTTCTGACCTGTACCTGGTTCCCACCGCAGAAGTGCCGGTAACCAACCTGCATCGCGAAGAGATCCTTAATGATGAACAGCTCCCCCTTTATTATGCCGCCTATACCGCATGTTTCCGGGCCGAGGCAGGAGCGCACGGCCGTGATACCCGTGGCTTGATTCGCCAGCACCAGTTTAATAAGGTCGAACTGGTTAAATTTGTGCGCCCGGAAGATTCTGACGACGAGCTGGAAAAACTGACTCGCAATGCTGAAGAAGTCCTGCAGCTGCTCGGGTTGCCCTACCGGGTAATGCTGATGTGTTCCGGTGACCTTGGCTTTGCCCCGGCCAAAAAATACGATCTTGAGGTCTGGCTGCCTGCGGCAAATACCTACCGAGAAATATCTTCCTGCAGCAATTTTACTGATTTCCAGGCCCGACGTGCAGGGATCCGCTACCGGCCGGAGCAAGGTAAAAAAGCCCAGTTTGTCCATACCCTGAACGGTTCTGGGGTTGCCGTCGGGCGAACGGTAGCCGCTATTCTCGAAAACTTTCAGCAGGAAGACGGCAGCGTAATCATACCCGAAGCCCTGCGCCTGTACTGCGGGGGCATGGAAAGGATAACCGCTACCTGATATTTGCATTAAAAGTGATAAATACTTACAAAGGTCGGCTCTTAACAGCAGCCGGCCTTTTTTGTTGATTATTCTAAAAATTGCCGGCATCTTTCAGGCATTTTGAATTACAAATACCCTCTTATATCTATAAAAAAGTATTATGATAAAGTCTATTGAAATACTATTGATTATAAGGAGGCAGTATGCTACACTTAATATCGCGTGAAAAACATAACAAGATAGAAAGGAAAGTGCAAGTATGAATAAAAAACTAATTGCTTTAATGCTGGCTGTGGGGTTGTTGGCTCTTGGAGTTTTCGGCTGTGGTGATACACCGGCAGAAGAAGCTCCAGAAGAAACTCCGGAGGAAACTCCTGAAGAAACACCAGAAAATGGGGAAGCAGTTGATGGCACCTCCCGGCTTGGCCTAGGGATTGTTCCTTCCATAGCCAGGTCGAGAGATGCAGATGATGATTTAGCTGCCCAGGCCCAGGCTGATGTAGTCATGGCAGCAGTTCTCTTTGATGAAGAAGGGCGTGTAGTCAGTGTAACTATCGATAATGCACAGAACAGGGTAGCATTTGATGAAGAAATGCAGCTGGATACTGATGTTAGCGCACCTGGAACAACCAAGGCAGAACTCGGTGACGATTACGGTATGAGAAGAGTATCAGAAATTGAAAAAGAATGGGATGAGCAAATTGCCGCTTTTGAAGAATGGATGATCGGCCAGACTGTAGAAGAAATCAAAGCCCTGCCGGTCAAAGTGGTTGATGAAGCTCACCAGCATGTTCCAGACATCCCGGAATTGACAACATCTGTGACTATTACAGTAGAAAGCTATATTGCTGCTGTAGAACATGCATATGAAAACTCCATTGAAGCAGAAGGTGCAGAAACTGCCGGCCTGGGCAGTGAAATTTCTCTTCGCAGGTCAAGAGGCCTTGATGCAGATAATGATATTATGCCGATGGCCCAGTTTGACAACACCATGGCAGCGGTAGCATTTGACGCAGACGGTGTAATTGTTGGCGCGATTATCGACAATGCCCAGATCAGGGTTAACTACGATGAGGAAGGCCAGTTAACTACCGACCGGACTGAAGTGCCTTTAACAAAAGCCCAGCTTGAAGATGATTACGGCATGAGAAGAGTGTCGGAAATTGAAAGAGAATGGTATGAGCAAATTGCTGACTTCAGCGAGTGGATGGTAGGTCAGACTGTGGATGAGGTCTTAGGCTTGCCGGTTAAAGTGGTTGATGAAGCTCACCAGCATGTACCCGATGTGCCAGAGCTGACCACTTCGGTAACAATTACCGTAGAAAGTTACTTGGCTGCAGTTGCTGAAGCGTTTGAAAATGCCAGGTAAATTAAACTAAAAAGTTAAGGAGACAGCTACCATGAAAACTAAAAGAAAAGGTCTTAAGAATACTGCACAAAAAAACGTGACTGTTAAAATGGCAGCCAAGTATCCCTGCGCAACCAATGGAACCAGGCGCCCCTGTCCTTTGCACTGCACAAAATGCTTTTATGAAGTAATTTATTGTGCCAACTAAGTTAGGGTTGCTTATGAATAATTAATTCCGAGCAAACATATAATGCTTAGTGTTGGCTAAAAAAGCCCGAAAGATTAATAAATGAAGGATAAAAAGGATATTTCGGTAATGCTTATAGAGATAGCCCCTGAGGAAGAATACCCCCTGCCAGGGGCTATCTCTATCTTACAAATTATTTTGCCCGGCGCATATGCTTTGGCCATAGCACTGAATTTGATTGGATTTTATTTTACTACTGCTACTATGCAATCTTTTGCTTCTTGAACAACAGCACTACTCACGCTGCCAAGGAATACTTTTTTGAAGCCACTAAGGCCCCTACTACCAATAATAACCATATCAAAACCTTCCTTGTGAGCAGTCTCGACAATGGTGTGCGAGGGGTGGCCTTCTTTAAAAATTGTGCGGGCATTAATATTATTTTCTTGAAAGACCTTTAAGGCATCCTGTAAAATCTTTTTCCGCTCACTTTTATGTTCTTCCTGCATTTTTCTAAACCTTTCCATTTCTTTTTCTGTTGGAACGTGGCCTTCACCCACTGGCATTGCAGAAAAATCCACTTTTTCGTCATCCACATGAATTATCGCCACTTCATCAACATTGCAACCTTCGGTAATTACTAAAGTTTTTTCCAGCGTTTTTTCACTTTGCTCTGATCCATCCGTACAAACTAGAATTTTCATATCAAAATACTCCTCCCACTTATTTTATAAGAACGATGCTGTTTTAATTATACTATATGTTTTGAAATATCAAAGATTTTTAAGGTTTGTATAGCTAAAAACAGTGTGTTTGCATATAATGAAACAGTAAGTAAGACCTCAAATTAGAACCTGATGTAAACTTCGATCTTATTGAAGGATGGCGAAAGAAACCTGAGGATAGTAATGGAGTTAGTGATGATGAAAATAAAGGAGGTTGTTAAATTATGAAATGCCCGTTAAGGATTGATTCACAAGGTAATGCCTCAGATTGTTACAAAGTTGAATGTGCCTGGTGGGTAATTGATGCAGAAATTGAAGGCTTGAAAGCAACAGGAGCATGTGCAATATTAGAGATTGCATCTAATGGAATATTCGTCACCCTTGGAGATGACGAGGAAGAGGATTATGAATAGTT
>SL_3KL_010_SEDDRAFT_10000698_pt1 | contig 28728 bp, 26 predicted proteins | sample SodLakKL_010_SED_2_FD_10381 | JGI IMG/M metagenome (IMG submission 10381)
TCCGGAAAATACCATCGATAGTGAAAAGATCCTGGCCAAATACAAGGATGGAATTCTGCGCATCAAGCTCCCGAAGCTGGAGCATGCCAAAAAACGGGCAATCAGGAAAATCGACATTTCCTGAGGGGTTATTGATCAATCCCAGGCAGGCGCAGCTATCCGGTTGGGGAATTCCCCAGGATAGCCTGAAAAAAGCAGCCTTCCCTAAAAAAGGGGAGGCTGCTTTTTTTAAAGAAAGGCCTAGGTATGGGCTTTTCGAAGCCTGATCAGAAAAACGGAACAAAAACAAAGTGGTTGACAGGTTTCTTTAACAAAAAAACCTGCTGATTTTTAGGATGTTCTGAAAAATGGAAGCCATGGAATTTTCTGCCCTTTTTCACTTTATTTCAATTTGTTAATTGTAGAAATTAATACTCATTTTGTTGCTTTTTATACCACCATTTGTTGCTTTTTATATCACCATTTTTTGAGGAGAAACCTTAATTCGTGTTTCCAAAATTTTTTTTCGGAAAAATTACTCCAAGCTAACTTATTGATAATTAAAGTTCTGATGCGGTTATTATCTTTTTTAATTTTAAATAAAAGGATTTATTCTAAGTGCTGATTTTTAAGTGATTGAAAAATAATGGTTCTGATATACAGGCTTTTATAATTACTGAGATTCAATGCCAAGCGGTTTATTTCTTGGCATAATATTCCTTATTGATTCCAGCAAGAATTCAGTTGGTTTTAAATTTTTCTGTATTCATTTTTAACTGGTGATTTTTTGTATATAATACTTTATTTTTTAATTGGTTTCTACAAAACAGCACCCTTACTTTTCATTTAATTAAAAAAAATATCTTATGCAGCAGGCAAGCAAGTTAACAGCGGAACAAAAACATGAAATCCAGGAAAATCTGGAAAAAATCTATGCTCGTGAGTTTACAGCACATTTTAAAGCCAATTTACCTGTTTTGGAAAACAGCCTGAATCAAACCACTTCCCGACTTTATCAGATTTTTCAGGAAATGTTTAAAGAATTAAGGGTAGAGCATGTGGATGATGACTGGATGTGGAATGATAACAAAGCTAAGGCATTTTATGAAGTCGTAAGTAATCTTTTCAAGGAAGGTGATTACCAAAAGGCTTTTGAATTGACCATTAAGTTCCATTTATATCATTTCAATCTGCGCCTTTTTGAAAGGCAGTACAATCTCTTGAAAGAGCTTATAGAAGGAGCTCATTCCATAAAAGATGAAATTGATGAAATGCAAACGGTAAGTCATTTGAATAAAATACTCGACAGTTACGGGATGGATATCAACGGAAGGAAAAACCACTGGTTTTATTGTAATAAAGAATAAGGATATTTAATTAAAAAAAGAAGCTGCTTTTAAATCAAAAAGCAGCTTCTTTTTTTTAACCGGTAAAATGCTTAATGAAATCGCGGACTATACGCCAATAGAGATATCATCAACAATATCAATAACCCCCGAGGTATAAAATGCAATATCCAGTGCTTCCTTTTTCATAACAAAAAAAGGAACTTCCCCTGTTAAACGCACAACACCATCTTTTACGCTGACCTCAATAGCATTTTCATCAACCAGGGCACTTCGCTGGTAAGCTTTTTTAATGTCGTTCTCGATATCAATATCTATTGAAGTTTTTCGGGGCATCACCAATAATTTGTTGATTACACCAACCACACCCTGGGTGGAGGTTGCGATATCTTCTGCCAGGATCTTTTCCCAATAGCTTTCAACCTCGCCGGAAAGAGTAACAAATCCCTCATCAGTTTCCACAATAATTTTGCTGGCGTTAATCTGATTGTTCCATAGCAGCCTGACCTCCACATTGCTTTTGATTTCTTCGTCAGTGGGTAAGGTGAATTCGGGAGGAAATACTACTTCAAGCATGTTCTCCACACTGGTGATTCCGCCTACCAGGTATGCCTCTTCCTCAGCAGCTTTTTTGGCGGCATAGGCCGGCACACTTCCTTCAAGCATCACCGTGTTTCCTTTTACGGTGACAGTTACGTCATTTGCATTTACACTGTCATTCCAGGCAAGCTGGTCAACAATTTCCTGTTTTTTAATTTCTTCTGAAGTTGGGTTCATGACAATTTGGTTTTTCAGGTGTAACAATTTTTTATTTATACTGAAAGTTTTGCCAAAGTTTATTCCATAATTGAGAGAAAGGGTGCATTTGCTTTAATACCGCGATAAAAACCCTAAAACCTTAATTGTGTTTCAACTACGGGAATGGTTTTTGCCTTTATATCTGCAAAACTTTTTAAAACTATGGATGCCAAAGAAAAAATGATCAAGCACCACCTGAAAGGACGTGATATTTATGATGGACGGGTTTTACGTGCCATGCGCGCCGTCGAGCGGGAGTTGTTTGTACCGGATGACATGGTGCATGTTGCTTATGACGATACCGCCTTGCCCATCGGACGGGGACAAACCATCAGTCAACCTTATATTGTTGCTTTCATGGCCCAGGCCCTTCAGCTTAAACCCGATGATAAGGTGCTTGAAGTTGGCAGTGGTTGCGGATACAATGCCGCTGTTTTGTCACAGCTTGTTAACCATGTGTACAGTGTGGAGATCATTGAATGGCTGGCCGAAAAGGCAAGGAAAAACCTTATGAAGGCAGGGGTGTATAATGTTACGGTAAAGCATGGCGATGGATATAAAGGGTGGCCCGAAAAAGCCCCTTTTGATAAAATTATGCTGACAGCAGCCGCCGGTGAGGTCCCCTCCGGTTTAAAAGATCAACTGAAAACAGGAGGAAAGATTCTTGCCCCTGTCGGTAAAACCCTGCAAGTACTGAAGTTAATGGAAAAACTAGGAGAGGATGATTTCGAAGAAACCGAATTGATCCATGTTCGTTTTGTCCCGATGACCGGAGAAACAGAAAAATAAAACCTCTTTTTTACTGTGGAGATTTATCCCCGTTCGTTGAAAAACTTCCCATCTGTTATGACCATCGATCATTGTAAACAGGAAAACTTTTGATCGGAAAAGTAGTTCTAAAAAAATTCAAATCCCTAACCCATGAGCAGTAAAGCAAAGCATCATAACCAAATTGCCAGGCAGTTGCTTGATGATTTTTTGAATCGTACCGGTATAACAGGACAGGGGGGTAATCCCGGGCGAAGATATCTTTGGACGGATGCATTTGCCGTGCACTGCTGTTTTGCCCTTGCCCGTTCAGAAAAAGATGAAAACTATCTGCAACACGGTTTGCATTTAATCGATGCGGTACATAACACATTGGGGAAGCACCGGACTGATGATTCCAGAACCGGATGGATTAGCGGGTTGCCCGAAGAAGAAGGGGAAAAACACCCGACAACCGGCGGGCTCAGAATAGGTAAGAAATTGCCGGAGAAAGCCGCAGGAACTTATCTGAACCCATACAAGGAAATGGAATGCGACGGGCAGTACTTTCATTATCTGACCCGTTGGTTTAGCGCCCTTACCGGTGCTTACCATCAAACCGGCGAAGAAAAATATGCCTTCTGGGCTGCGGAATTGATTAAGGTTACCGAAAAATTCGTTAATAAAGAAGGGGAGACGGTTCGCTTATTCTGGAAAATGAAAACAGACCTGTCGGAACCTTCGGTAAAAAGTATGGGAATGCATGACCCCCTGGAAGGATTGATATGCACCCTTAGCATAAAAGAGTTTGCAAAAAAGAAAGAAATTTCCCTGGAAGAACTGGAGGAAGATTTACAAAAAATCTGCAAGGACATGTCCTGGTTTACAACGGACGCCCTGGGCATTGGCGGGCTGCTCTTAAACACGGTTAAAGCTGGAATGATGGCGCAGAACGGGCAAACGCTCCCGAAGAACATTCAGCCCGGCAAATTGCTGGCCGACAGCATGGCCGGCTTACAGGCCTATCTTGGGAATTCTCCCGGACCCTTGCATCCTGCCGAAACCAGGTTGCCCTTTCGCGAATGCGGCCTTTCCCTGGGAATTCGCACCATTACAGGTATGCAAAACGACCTGGATTTGCCCGACCTGGATATCCGGCCTCTGGAGAACTTTTCCGGACTGGCCGAAGACCTCGAAAATTTTTGGCTGGTTTCTCAGCACCGCCAAGCGCAAACCTGGAAAAATCACCGCGATATCAATGCCGTTTCTCTTGCTGCAAGTTTGCTGGCCCAAAAACAACCCCGGGCTTTTTGCCCAAAAACCATTAAGTGATCGTCTAAATTCCCCATGGATAGGTTTCCGGGATAAGCCGGGGATCTTCTTCTGTTTTTATCGGGTGTAAAGCCTCTGTCTCATCAAGGTAAATGAAAGCATCATACCGTACAGGAATCAGGCTTGGTACATAGTTTCCAAAATGATCCCTTTCCGGATGGTAAATGACCCCAATGGCCCGGTGATCCATCTGTTGCGCCATCAGGGAATGATCTTCCACGTCACGGGTTATGATCAGTTTATCAATTGGTCCGGATTGATGAAGAAGGAACTCCCAACTGTTTTTCCGGGCTTCCGGCACCTCCATTTTTTCCATGGGTGCATCCCAGGCCTGCCCGGCTATTACACTGCCCTTATAGGAACCAAAGCCAACGGCTACGGTATGGTCTGTTCCCCATTTTTCCCGCACAAGCTGTCCCACGTTAACCATCCCGCCTGCTTTCATATTGGTGGCACGGGCATCCCCAATGTGGGTGTTGTGTTCCCAGATCACCGCTTTGGAGTCCGGGCCATGAAAATCAAGCAGCCTTTCCAGGGTAGCGGTCATGTGCTCATCGCGTATGTTCCATGATTGGGGTCCTCCTTTTACCATGGCACGGTAATACCTTTCGGCATTTACGGCCGTCATGGCATTTTGTTCGGCATTAAAGGGTGCTTCATGATCATTGTTGTATAGGGGAACCCTGTTGCGGATCTTTTCCAGTAAATCCAGCACTTCCCTTTCGCAACTTTCAGGAGTAAACCGGGTTGAGGTGGCGTATTGGGTCGCTTCCCTGTTGTAGGGCTCAAAACAGGCCAGGGCTTCTTCCACAGACCTCAGCGCATCGGGATCGTTTTCCTTTAAATATTCCCTGATGGCCTCAAGCGACTCCCACAAGCTATAAACATCCAGGCCATAAAAGCCTGCCTGATGGATAAAATCATTGTTTTGATTGTAGTCCTTTAACCACTCCATCAATGCGGCAACTTCCCAGTTTGCCCACATCCAGGAAGGCCATCTGTGGAACTTTCGCAACACTTGCTGGGCATTTATTCCACTATCATTGTAATTCCTGATATAACGGTTTATTTGATAACAATCCGGCCAGTCGCCCTCTACCCCAATGATGTTAAAACCCTTCTCCTGGATTAGTTTCTTTGTTATGTGTGCCCGCCACACATAATATTCGTGGGTGCCATGGGAGGCCTCTCCAAGCATGACAATCTTTGCATCGCCAATTCGGTCAAAAAGGGGGTCCAGCCCTTTTTGCAGCAAATGCGACTTTTCATTGATCAATTCCGTAAGACTTTCTTTAGAAGGATCACTTGGTTTTCCGGTTAAAAGGCTCATGATTTCTTTTTTCTTTTTTTAATAACAAATCCATGCCATGATGTCCGGATTATCTGTAGAAATCGAACGGTTTGGGCTTTATTTCTTCTCAAAGGAACAACTGAAGCGGACAAAAAAATTAACCCTTTCTTTTGTGGTATATTAATTGCCTGTTTTAATCCTGAAAAGGAGTTTTATATTATGAAAATAGCCTGTCAGGATATAATATAATCACCCTAAAAGAATGAAGTTATGGCGATAAAAAAAGTAAGGATTACCGAAGACTGCACTGCATGTGAATTGTGTGTTGAACTTTGCCCGGAAGTTTTCAGCCTTCCGGATGAGATAGCGGTTGTAAATGAAGATGTAAACCTCGATATGTACGAGGAAAAAATTAAAGAAGCCGCCGAAGAATGTCCTGTTGAAGCCATTAAAATTGAAGAGGAATAAAAGGAATAAAAACAGATCCTGGCAGATCATTTTATAACCGGAAAATGATCTGTTCATTCTGTTTAATGATTTTTTTAATAACCATTAACCAAAAAGAATAAGATACCATGGCTATCAATTTTGAAAAATTCGCACAAGAAGGAAATGAGTTTTTGAATAACCTGACCAGCGGCCTGGGTCATCCTGAAGAAGAGGGCCGCACGGGAATCATTTTGAGGGCAGTGATGCATACCCTTCGCGAGAGGATTACCATTAGTGAATCCCTGAACCTGCTTGCCCAGTTGCCCATGTTTCTCAAAGGAATTTACGTGGATGGATGGAGATACCGGGAAAAACCCCTGGATTTGAAATCTGCTGAAGACTTTACCAATGAAGTGAAAAAGCACCAGGCACATTATGGGGAGCGGCAGTTTGAATGGGAAAAATCAACCGAAGAGATCGTTAAGATCGTTCTGAATCACTTAGGTAAATACATTTCTGATGGAGAGTTTGAGGATATCATAGCCCAGATGCCCAAACCCCTCAAAGGGTTGATCCGCGAAAGCAGGGATTTATAGAGTTTTCCTGTTCGTAAAAAGCGGGTGTTTTTTGTTTTTTAACCCAGACTCCAGGGGTTGGAATGTCAAGCTCCTTCAGATAACTTTCTCTGAAGGGTTATTCTTTGACTCAAACCAACGGTAAAATGAATCTGTTTGCAGGATAAAAAAAGAAAATATTATGGCACTAATCAAAAGAGACAAACCGGCATTTATTTCCACACTGGAAAGGTTAATGGGAGAAGACCTGATGGACCGGCTTCAAAGCGGATTTTCATCGACTCAGACTACCATTCCTGCAGTCAATGTAAGAGAAGAAGAGGATGAATTTGAGATCCAGGTTGCTGCGCCAGGCATGGAAAAGGAGGATTTTAACATTGATCTGGACGGCAACCTGCTGACGATTAGCTCGGAACGCGAGGATGAAGTAAAAGAAGGAGAAGGAGAATTCAGTCGCAGGGAGTTCAGCTATCAGTCTTTTAGCAGAACCTTTACCCTGCCCGAAAACACCATCGACAGTGAAAAAATAAAAGCCAAATACAAAGAGGGTATATTACGCATTAAATTGCCCAAACTGGAGCATGTCAAAGGACGGGGCAGCCGGAAAATTGAGATTTTCTGAAAGCCGTTCTGCTGATAAACAGAATTTTTTTGAAGTAATAAAAGTTTATTCTCTTCAAAGGGCAAAAAAAAGAGAAGGAAAGGAGAACTGCAGACAAAAAGAAGCCGTCAGGTTCCCCCTTTTTGGCTTCATAAGGCGAACCTCTTTTTTTGAACAAGGGCTTGTGCAGCAGACATTTTATCCTGCCTTTCTGATAAATCGTAAAAAAGGTCAAAGCTCATTTAATATAATTTTAAAACCATTTGCTATGTTACAATCCATAAACCCCAATACCAAAGAAGTGATTGGCAGTTTTCAGCATGCCAGTCTGGAGGAAGTTGATAACAGTCTTTTTCTGGCACAACAAGGTTTTTCCAACTGGCGTCTGAAAACTTTTGATGAGCGGAGCCATTTTTTAAAAAAGCTGGCTGCTTTGCTGCGGGAAAACAAAAGAACCTGTGCAGAGATCATCAGCCGGGAAATGGGAAAAGTAATCAGGGAATCCATCAAGGAAGTAGAAAAGTCTGCCATGGTGGTAGATTTTTTTGCCGAACATGGTGCACGTTATTTAAAGGAGGAAAAAATCAAATTAGATGAGGGGGAAGGACTTATTAAATATGAACCCCTGGGGGTTGTTTTGGGGGTTATGCCCTGGAATTTTCCTTTCTGGCAGGTTTTTCGCTTTGCCGCTCCTACTCTGATGGCAGGAAATGCCATTGTTTTGAAACATTCCTCTCAAGTACCGGCATGCTGTGAAAAAATTGAAGAGATGTTTGAAAGGGCCGGTTTCCCTGGAGGGGTATTCCAGAAACTAATCATTCCTTCTGCCATGGTTGAAAACATCATCAAAGATTTTCGTGTGCAGGCGGTGAGCTTTACCGGAAGCCTGGAAGCGGGCAGCAAAGTAGGCCGTTTTGCAGGCGAAGAGATCAAAAAATCTGTTTTGGAGCTCGGCGGCAGCGACCCTTTTATCGTACTGGAAGATGCAGACATAAAAACGGCAGCCAAAGCTGGTGTAAGTTCCCGGATGAAAAATTTCGGGCAAAGCTGTGATGCCGCCAAACGATTTATTTTGCACGAAAGCATTGCAGAGGATTTTCTGGATGCCATGATCGAAGAATTGGAATTGCAGCGGTTTGGTGATCCCCTGGATGAAAAAAGTGACTTTGCCGGCCTGTCCAGCCAGAAACAGAAAGACCTGTTGCAAAAACAAGTAAAAATTTCCCTTGAAATGGGAGCAGAAGTGGGATGGGAGGCAGAAAAAGCCCCGGATAATGACACCTTTTTCAAGCCTTTGATTTTGAAAGGCATTACCCCCGACATGCCCGCATACAAAGAAGAGTTGTTTGGTCCGGTATTTTCCGTTTTCATTGTTTCCGATGGGTTAGAGGCAATACGAATAGCCAATAATACCGAATTCGGACTGGGCGCATCCATTTGGACGGAAGACCTGGTAAGGGGTTGGAAGCTTTTACGTGAGGTCCAGGCAGGGATCGTTTCCATTAACAATCAGGTTAAGTCCAGACCTGAACTTCCTTTTGGAGGCATTAAAAAGTCAGGAACGGGTCGTGAATTGTCCGGAGAAGGATGCCGGGAATTTACCAACCGCAAATCTGTTTGGTATTCAATAGAATAGCTTCCCTTAATTTTTAATTCAGGGATCAGCGTTGGCAGGTTTTAAAGCAATGCCATTTTAAACCTGCAGATCTTGTGTAACCAGTTTTTCCCTTCAAAAGCAGTTTAAGCGCCGAATTTCTGAAGCTTGCCCGAATGGGCCATGGCCAGGGTCATGATCTCCATGGAGCGGATCATGCCAAGCTCTCCTCCCAGGGTAAGGACTTCGTCAAACTTTTCAACATAAGGCCCGCGGCTGCCGGGAGCACTGATCAACAAAGGAACNGGNTGCCAGCTGTGGCTTTTCAANGGNGCNGGAGANGANTGGTCNCCNGTAATGATCAAAACATCGGGATTGTGGTCGGTTAAAANCGGCAGTGCCTCATCCATGGCTTCAATGGCTTTTACCTTTTCTTCAATATTTCCGTCTTCCCCTTTTTTGTCCGGATCCTTAAAATGGGTAAAAACAAAATTGTAGTGTTCCAGGGCCTTTATGGTTTCCTTTAAGATATCTGCGGGTTCTACGGGTTCAGAATAGACCTCCATGCCCAGCAGTCTGGCAATTCCGCGATACATTGGGTGCCCTGCAACAGCTCCGGGCTTCAGGCGGTACTTTTCTTCAAAAGAGGGCCAGTTTGGGAGTTGTGCAAACCCCCGGCTCAACAGCATATTGGCCGGATGCTCCTCTTTTAAAATTTCCCGCACCTGTTCAAATATTTCTTTGACCACTTTTGCTGTCTTACTTTCCTCATATGGCGCACGGGTAGGATCCAGGGGTTCTTTACCGGTTTCCTGAGGGTCGGTATCTCCAACCTCCGCATTTAAGCCTTCGCCCCTTAGAACAAGCAATGCCCTGTGCTCCGACTCGGTTTCAAAAAACACTTCCGCTTTATCGCTTTCAATATGTTTGCGGATCTTTTCTATCAGCTCCCGGTTCTTTTCTGAAGAGATCCTGCCTGCACGTCGGTCAGTTATTTTCCCCTTATCATCCAGGGTGCAGAAATTCAACCGGGCCGCAACGTCTCCTTTCTCCAGGGGAAATTCTATTCCCAGAGCAGATAAAACCCCCCGCCCAATCTGATAAAGGATGGGATCGTATCCGAAAAGGCCCAGATGACCCGGCCCGCTGCCGGGGGTAATCCCGGGACTTACCGGATGTGCAAGACCTGTGGCAGATCTGCCGGCCAGCTTGTCCATGTTGGGGGTGTGGGCTATTTGCAAAGCTGTCCCTTTTCCGTTGTTGTTGGTGTCTCCAATTCCATCAAGTACCAACAGAACTATTTTTTTGTCATTAACCCCGGACAGGGAGGTAATGAGTTCTCCGTAATGATCTTTCATGACTTTAATTATTTTGATATTAATTCTTTAAACTGCTTTTCATCCAGACGTTTCACCTTTCTCTTTTTGGCATCTTCCAGTTTGCTGCCCGGGTTTTTTCCCACAACCAGGTAATCGGTATTGTCGCTGACACTGGAGGTTGCCCTGCCTCCAAGTGATTCGATCTTTTCTTTGATCTCCTCCCGGGAGTAACCCTCTAACTCCCCGGTTATTACAAAAGTTTTACCTTCAAGAAGGTCCGACTCCTGTGTTTTTTTATATTTGATTTTAAGGCCTGCCTTTTCAAATTGTTTGATCATTTTAAGGTTGTCTTCGTTATCGAAGAAGTGGCTTATGCTTTCGGCTATTTCCGGACCGATTTCCCGGATCCCGGCCAGTTCTTCCTTGTCGGCCCCGGCAATTTTTTCAAGGTTCCGGTATTTTTTGGCCAATAAACGGGCGATGTGTTTTCCCACATGCCTGATGCCCAATGCGTATAAAAATCGCTCAAATTCAGGCTCTTTGGAATCTTGTATGGCCTTGTATAACTTTTCAGAGGATTTTTTGCCAAAGCCTTCCAGTTTTTCCAGGTCTGAGGGTTCGAGCCGGTAAAGATCAGGAATACTCCGGATCATTTCTTCTTCAATCATTTGCTCAATGATCTTTTCTCCCAGATTCATGATGTTCATGGCATCGCGGGAGACAAAATGTTGCAGGCGTCCTTTCAGCTGCGCCCTGCAGGATAGCCCTGCGGGACAAACCACATAAGCCCCTTCGCGAACCACCGGGGTTTCACATACCGGGCATTTGCCGGGCATTTTAAAAGGGTTACCCCGCTTTTTACCCGTTTCTTTAATGCGTTCAGCAATTTCGGGGATCACATCCCCGGCCCTGACAATTCTTACTTTATCACCCGGCCTTACATCTTTTTTTTTCACTTCTTCCTCATTATGCAAAGTGGCCCGGCTCACGGTAACGCCTCCTACATCAACAGGTTCAAGCAATGCGACGGGCGTTAGCATGCCGGTTCTTCCCACCTGCAGCAGGATGTCTGTCAGCCTGGTAACTTCTTTCTGGGGTTCGAACTTCCAGGCGAATGCCCACCTGGGGCTACGGTCCCGGCTTCCCAGCTTTTCCCTGAGCCCGCGCTGGTTAAGCTTTATGACCATCCCGTCAATTTCATAAGAAAGGGAATCCCTTTTTTCTTTAAGGTTGCGGTAGAATTTTTTTATTTCCGGCATCTTTTCACAAATCTTTTTCAGATTATTGGTTTTTAACCCCCATTTTCTGAATTGTTCCAACATTTCCTCCTGTCTGTCAAAATGCCGCCCTTCTGTTTTTATAAGCTCATAAAAGAAAATATCCAGGGGCTTATCCGCCACTTTTTTTGAATCCAGTTGCCTTACCGTTCCGGCCGCTGCATTGCGGGCGTTGGCAAAAGGTTCTTCTCCCTTTTCAATGCGTTTTTTGTTGATTTCCTGAAAACCGGATTTGCTCATGAGTATTTCTCCCCGGATGGCAAGCAATTCAGGGGGAGAAGAAGACAGCAGCTTAAGCGGCAAAGAGCCGATGGTTTTCACGTTTTCTGAAATATCTTCTCCGGTTTGCCCGTCTCCGCGTGTGGTGGCATAACTGAATTCCCCGTTCTTATAAACCACTTCCACCGAAAGCCCGTCCAGCTTGGGCTCCAAAAGAAAACCAAAAGAGGTTTCTTTGGTGGATTTCTGCACGTTTTTAAAAAATTGCTCCGCATCTTCTTCCTTTTCCGAAGAGTTAAGGCTGAGCATGGGGGCAAGGTGTTCTTTTTTTTCAAGATGATCTACCGGGGGTGCACCGACTTTTCTGGTGGGGGATACCGGGGAATCAAATTCCGGAAATTCCTTCTCCAGTTCCTGCAACTGCCGGAACTTTTTATCGTATTGGCTGTCAGATATCTCAGGTTTATTTTTTACGTAATACAGGTAATTGTGACGGTTTATTTCCTCCCGCAATTTTTTTATTGATTCCCGGGCCTCTTCTTTGGAAATGTTGCGGATATCCTTCATTTGTTCTTAATTTTACAACTATTTGATTACATGAATTTTGCAAATACATCCCGGGTTCCGAACTGAGGGTAGAAGGCGGATGGCAGGAGTCAGATGGTAGCGTTTCTATCTATCCTCTATTCTCTACCCACATTCTCTATCCTCTATTCTCCATCCTCCTTCTTCAAGCTTTAATAATCATTCCCCTGTTTAACAATCTTGTTAGCATGGCTCATTTTATCTGAATGTTTCTAATTTTTGGTTAATATCCATGGCGTCAACATTAATACCTTTGAAGACCCCTTTAAAAATTAAAAAGAAACTTTGACCTTAAACGATAGTATGGCAGTTTAGCCTGGTTTTTGACAGTGTTTGCAATAATAACCCGTTCTTCCGGAAACGCTTATTTTCTCAATACTTCTTTCGCAGCGGGGGCATTTTTCTCCTTTTTTTCTTACCGGCAAAAGAAAATGACGCGGGAATTTTTTCACGTCTGCCTGTTTTTCAACGGCGGTTTTCAAAACCTTACGAACCTGTTCATACAGTTCTTCTTTCTGATTGTCAGTTAATTCATAAGTTTTTTCTTTGGGGTGAAGTTTTACCTGAAACAGGATCTCATCGGCGTATATATTTCCTATTCCACTTAAGGCTGATTGATCCGTAAGAAACCGCTTGACCATCGATTTGCTTTCATTCAACTTTTTAAGAAAATCCTTTTTGCTGATCTCAAGGGCGTCTGTCCCGATTTCATTTTGTCGGATGTATTCCTGGTAATCGCGGGTGAGTTCAACTTTACCCAGTTTTCGTCTGCTGATATAATGCAATCCATGTTGGTTCTTCAGGTAAAAACTGCAAAGGGTATAGGGCGGAGGGTCTTTTTCTTTTGCTGAGTAAGTGAGTACTCCGGTCATTCCAAAATGCATGGCCACCGCTTTGGGACTATTGGTGATCAAAAAAAGGTATTTGCCCCGTCGATAAGCTTTGTGAAAAGATTTTCCACGAAGGAATCCGTTTATTTCCTTTTCCGTATGGCTCAGCAATTTGCTCTCCTTGCCATGGAAAGTTTCTATCTCCTTATCCAGGGCTTTTTCTGCTTCTTTTTTAAAAACTTCAACGTCGGGCAGTTCAGGCATTTTTCTTAGCGTTTAAATTTAATGCAAACAGAAAACCATAATTTGCAAAATTTCCCTGGCAAGGGGCTTGTTGCCCCCTGCTGTTTTTTATTACCTCCCGGCTATCTTCACCAGCCGGGAAATATCCGGTGAGCCGGTTAAAACAGCCAAAGTAGAGTTTACAGGATATCTATCCGATGGTCACCTCATCAACCACATCTACCACCCCGGAGGTATTGTTTGCGATATCCAGTATTTCTTTTTTCATGGCGTAAAAAGGAACGATGCCGCTTAAATGCACATGTCCGTCATTTACGCTTACCTGTATTGCCTTTTCATCCACCAGGGCGCTCCGGATATAAGCGCTTTTAATGTCATTTTCTATGTCAATGTCCATGGTGGCTTTTCTTGGTTTTACCTTTAGCTCGTTGTTAACACTGATAACCCCTGTGGCAGATCCGGCAATATTTTCTGCAAGCCTTTTTTCCCAGTAGCTGTCCACTTCGCCCGTAAGGGTAATCAACCCGTTTTCTGACCGGACCTTAATGTTGGCGGCGTTGAGCTGGCTGTTCCACAATAACTTGGCTTCCAGGTTGCTTTCTATTTCCGGATCATTGGGTAAAATGGTTTCCGGTGGGTGCTCCACTTCCAACCGATTTTCTACCAAAGATACTCCCGCTATCAGGTAAGTATCTTCTTCGGCGGCTTTTTTTGCAGCAAAGCTTGGAACTGTTCCCTCCAGGATAACGGTATTTCCCTGGACGGTTACATTTATTTCGTTGGCATTTACACTGTCGTTCCATGCAAGTTGATCAATGATTTCCTGCTTCTTTATTTCTGCTGATGTGGGAGTCATAGTCCTCTTTTTTAAAGGTTTATTAATTTTATGTTTTTATTGTTTTTTCGAGTTTTATTCCAAAAACCCTTTTGTAAAACCCTTTTAACGAAAGGCCAGGTTAGGTTAAGAATAAGCTGAAAGCAATTTTTCTCATTGGAAAGGAAATATTTCCTTAAGTTGAGGATGTGGATGCTTATCCCCAGGTGTGAAAAATTGCTACAAGTTGAATAGCTTTTTCAGGGTTTGGGCATTTTTTGCCGAATAAGCGTTTTTATCGTTATTGAAATAAACAAAAAGCCTTTCTGTTTCATGCAGGCTGTCCAAACGCTGTCTCCAGTTTTTCAGTTCCTGCTCAGAATAATTATACGCATACCAGGTCGTTTTCCCGTGAAACCTCAGGTATGCCGTATTGGCGGTTGCAATCGTATCTTCCGGCAAATTACCGGGGGCTGATAGCATGCTGCAGGCTACGCCCTTGTCTTTTAAAAGATCGTAAACCGAAGTATTAAACCAGGATTCATGGCGAAACTCTACAACATGTTTCATTCGCTTGTCGAGGCAGTTGCAGAAAGCTTCAAGCTTTGAAATATTCTGATGCTGGTTTCCCGGCAACTGCCAGAGGATGCAGCCAAGCTTTCCTTCCATGACCCTGACCGTATCCTGAAATCCCTCCAGCCTTTCCCTGAAGTCCTCATCGGTATTCAGTTTTTTTAAATGGGTAAAATAGCGGTGGGCTTTAATGGTAAATTTAAAATCCCCGCCAACCTGCTCCTTCCATTTTTTCAGGTGATTTTGCTTGGGGAAAGAATAAAAAGTATTGTTTATTTCCACCGTGTTGAACTGCCCGGCATAATATTCCAGCCATCCGGATTCCGGCAGATCGGCAGGATAAAACTTGTTCTGCCAGTCTTTATAGTTGAATCCGCTGCACCCAATATAAACTTTCATTTTCCGATTTTTTCCATTTCAAAGAATAATCACCGGATATTTCCGGTGATTATACGGCCCCAACTTATCTTATATCAGCCTTTCCATTTTACGGTAATTGCTCCAGCTGGGCGCATTAGTAGAACAATACAGGTTTATCAAAGGTTTCCACCATTTGCCTGGCCAACTCCCCTGAGAATAAATAATCTCCTGTTACGGATTTTTTGTCGGAGGGCAGAATAACCAGGTCGGGATTATTTTTGCGGACATGATCCAGTAAAATGCCGACCTGGTCATCTCCTTTCATCACCCCGGTATTATAATCCAGGCCGGAACCCGAGTAAGACTTGATATCTTCCATCCATTCATAAGTATTTTGTTCGATATCGGCCTGGTTTTCGTCCTGTATTAAACTACAGGTAAAGATCAGGGTGTTGAAAGGATCCAGCCATTCAAACAAATATTTGGCATTCGGGCTTTTGCCTTTTTCCAGGTCACTTACGAGAACGGCATTTTCGGGTTTGACAAATTCATGACCCGGTGGCACTACCAGGGTAAGCAATCCTGCGTTCCTTGCCATCTCAAGTAGCTCATCCAATCCCCTAACCATGTGGCTTCCCGGGATGGTGCCGGAAACCAGCAGGGAATTGGGATCTTCTTTCTGGGCCTCTTTTAGTGCCGGCTCCATTTCTTTTATCTCTATTTCCGTGTTTACCCGCAGGGGGTAGTTCAGCCGGGATACTTCCCTGCTAAGTATCTTTTTAAAATCATTGTCTGCCATCTCTTTCTCTCTTTTCATCACTTCTTCATGGGATAATTTTTCCCCGGGAGTTGTGGTCTGTGAGTCGGAATATGAACTGTATGGGCCATGCATGGCTTTGGGGTCAATCAAATGGAATATATCCGTTTTGGTTTCCGTGTGCTTTCCGAAGTTTAACCCATACCGGATGATGCTTTCTGTTTCTTCCCTGATATTGCTGATGATAATGGTTTTCATGTGTTTGTATTTTTGCAATTACTTAATTTTCTTTACTTCAAAAATGCATCCATGGTTCTGAACTGAGGGCAGAAAGTAGAGATTAGAGGGTGGATGATGGAGTTTCTTTTCTCTACTCTCTATCTTCTACCCTCTATCCTCTTCCTTCAATAATCATCCTCCTGTGTGTTTAGAGTTAATCATGGATTTTTCATTTTCAGGATTTCAGATTTATGCTTGATGATAATTGCCTTTAAAACGTTGGTTTTTAGTTCAAATCCTATTCCATGTTTTTTTGATGTTAGAATCCGCCAAAAGAAAGGTGGAATCCAAAGGTACCGGAAGTTTGGTCTGCCCTTCGCTGGAAGGGGAATGCGTAGAAAGGCTCTAAAATAATGGCTCCGAAAAGGTTTACACGCAGAGCCAACCCGGCACTTACCACCGGAATTCGCCGGTCGTCATCCCGGTGTGGTTCCCAGCGAAAGTCAATCTGATCGAATTCATGCCATGCCAGGCCGGCATCGGCAAACAAAACCAAATCGCTGAAAAACATTCGTGAACTGATAAGGGCAAAGGCTTCAGGGCCGGTGAAGGGATACCGGAGCTCGGCATTGACAAGGGCTATTTTACTCCCGAGCAGGTTGTTGAGGCTCATCATGTCTTCTGCGGTTTCATCAGATCTTCTCAGGCCCCTGAAACTATATCCCCTGACAAAAAATGGATTACCTAGGAAAATGGGCCGCATCTCCTGTGCATCATCCCCATAGCGCCCAAAATGCATTGTCCTGAAGGCCAGTGAAAATGGGGATATCATGAAATACCTGCGGTAATCTGCAGTAACTCCCCAGAAAGCATATTCTCCCATGGTTTTGCCTACCTGAAAACGGTAACGGTAACCTCTCATGGGGGAGGTCATGCCAAATGTGGAGCCGTCGCCTACAAAAGCAAGGTATAGCTGGTAAATCATGAAAGGGTCGGGGGCATCCAGTTCGTACTCTTCGCGATCTACAAGGAATCCACCCGAATAATAATTGTTGATGCTATCTCTTCTGAACCAGTATCGGGTGGCGGTGCCGCCCCCTTCAAAACGAAGCTGGCGCGATAAAGGATACTGACCGAAAAGCCCCAGTTCGTTCTCAAACACCCTTTCTTCCAGCAGCACCAGATTCTCTACCGGGGTGTCATTGATGGTATCAATACGCATCGTTGCCCCGGCGTACCTGTATGGGATATGTGACAGGGTAGAACCCCATTGCAGACGGCTGGACTGGTTAAAATATACAGCCCGTCCGCCAATATCCTGCAAGCGGCCCTGGGCATATATAGATGTCATTAAAATATTTTCCCTAAGAATATCGGCAAACATAAAACTCACTCCACCGCCCATACCGGCTCCGAACTGGCTGACACCCACACCAATTCCCCCACCCCCAATGAATTCCAGGCCAAACTTAGGATCATATTCCCTTGTTTGGAACCGATCGGGATCGATAAGGGGAAAAGTTTCCAGTTTTTCTTCTACCAATTGCAAGGGTTCAGGCGGAGCTACCGGGGGCAGTTTTCCTGCCAGAAGATCTGTGTCTTCTGCAGTAAAGACCGGGCCGTCAAGATCATTTATATGGACTTTGTGCAGTTCCTGGCCACCTTTGTTGAAAAGGATATAAACCAATTCCCCGCTTTCCCTGGCAATGTCAAAAGCCGGCGAGATTCCTGTGATGCCGCTGATACCCGTTTGCAGGTCGGTTAACTTTCGGGTTTCACCGGTAGCACGCTCCAAACGATACAGGTTGCGATGTCCATCGGCATCGGATACAAAAAAGATGCTTTCTCCATCAGGCGAATATTTGGGATTAATGTGATCGGCCCCGGGAAAAAAATCGAAAACCGTCACCTGCCCGGTTTCCATATTGTATTCTGCCAGCTTAAATTTTCCAAACCGGGTTTCTTCCAGGTCTGCCTCCCCCTTCTGATCGGTGATAAAGGTAAAGCTGCCGCCATCAGGTGACCATGCAGGCATCAAAGAGGAATGTCCGTCATCGGTAAGTTGTTCAGCTTCCCCGGTTTCCAGATCAACCTGGTAAATGTTGCTGGCCCCTTGTCTTAAACCTGAAACCAGCAAGGTTTTTCCATCGGGCGACCAGTCGGGATTGCTCAATGCCGGTAAACCCGGGGGAGCTAATCTCCGCTCTATCCTTCCCCTCTCCAGGTCGGCAATGAGGATTTTATTGCGCCCTCCTGAAAAAACGGTAATCGCATATCTGCTCCCATCAGGACTCCAGGTGCCTGCAGATTCCAGGAAGTTGTATTCATCAATGTGTGCATCCCGTATAATATTGGTTATGCGCCGGCTGATCTCTTTCTGCTCAACATCTGCCAGGAAAAAATCAGTGGTAATTACGTTCTTATCGGAAATAAAGATCAGGTTTTTGCCGTCAGGACTGAGGGAAGGAGCAATATTCAACCGGCCTGCATTTTCCCGGTCAAACAATTTCTCTCCCACAGACTCTTGTTTGTTCTCAAGATGAGGCAGGTAAGTCTGTTTCAACTCCCGGGCCCAAAAAGCCGACAAGGTATCGGGACTGTAGGTTGTAAGGCTGTCCAGGGCCCTTTGAAAACCCATGGCACCTGAAAACAAATGGAGGGGCTTCAGGATCTCATCTCCAAAATGCCCTGTAAGAAATGCAGTAAAGGCATGACCATAACGATAAGGGTTGTAATCAAAAGGGTTTCTGGTCATTTGGGTCAGATTGGGAATATTATCGTGTTTTACGGCATCACGCATCCACATGGCTGTAAAGGGATCTTCCCGCCCTGAGGCCATATATTCGGCATACCCTTCCATCATCCATAAAGGCACATTTTCGGTGGCCCGGATGTTCAAGCGTTCATCGGCTTGAAAAAGATGATATTGAAAAATGTGCACCAACTCGTGGCCAAGTACATGATCGGTGTCGCGGCGGGAGGCCGAAAGTGGCATGACCATACGGTTTCTTAAACCCTCGGCAAAACCACCTACCCCGGCACCGATCAAATCCTGTATTACCGTGGTTTGTTGAAAATCTGCGTGATTGTTGTATAATATAATAGGCCTTTTATCCTCTATGGTGTCCTCAAATACAGCCAGGTGTCTTTGATACCAACGCTCGCACATCTGTGCAAACAGCTCAATCTCCATTTCATCTTCCAGATAATGGTAGATCAAAAAATTGGGGGTTTCGTAAATCCTGAAATCCAATTGATCGTAAACCACTTTGTTTCGCCCAAAATGCTGTGAATATCCCAATTGGGTAATTGAAAAGAAGCAAAGGAAAATGATGAGTACTTTACAAAACTTATTCATGGTTTCGGTTCTATTAATTTTTATAAAATATAGGTATCCAGGATTTCTTTTTTAAAAAAAAAGTTGCCCCGGCACCGAAAATGCAGGTTGTTATTTTCGGTGCCTGGGCTTTTATGCCGGAAAAAAACAAAGCATGCGCATGGATTAATGCTCGTAGCCCTCCGTATCTTCATAAGTTTCATGGATGATACCGGAAGGATGTTCCGAGGGTGCATAAATGGTATACAACTTCAGGTCGGTATCTCCGGTGTTTCTGACCTGGTGCCAATACCCTGCAGGAATAAAAACCGCCCAGTCATCATATACCATTTCATCGTATAACAGGCTTTCCCGGGTTTCTCCCATCCTTACATGGGCCTCTCCCTGTTCAATACGAATGAACTGGTCATGATCCTCGTGTACTTCCAGATCAATAACCTCCCCTGGTTTCAAAGACATGAATACCATTTGCAGGTACTCTCCCGTCCATTTGGCCTCACGATAGTTAAGGTTTTCTATGGTTTCCCTTTCAATATCCAGTACCCAGGGTTGCCTTCCCATGTCTTCCGGAACCTCTTCGGGGATTACCGGATCTTCAATATCCGCTTCTTCTCTTGGTGGCTGTGGCTGACATCCGGAAAGAACCATCAAAGCGATTATAATTGTTGCAATAGGTATTAAACTGAATCGAAACAAAATGTCTGATTTTTTCATATTATTTTTGATTATTATGGTTTGTATGCCTTCTAAATTCAAAAAACATACCACTGACCTGCCAAAAGATCTACGGACAGCTACATGGGCCCGATTAAAAGCTCATTTTCAGCTAACTGTGCAGAATTGGGGAGTTTATAATAAAACCAGGGGTGAATTATTTTGACATGGGGTGTGGAAAAATCACCCTGTTTTTAGGCTTTTATACCTCTGTTTGCATTCCGTCGTAAGCAGCTGAAATTTTCATATCGAAGGAGTTCAGCTTTTTTCTCGACTCCTGTATGTCTTTATAAAACCAGCTGCCGAAATGTGTAAAAATTATGTGAGGGGTGAATTTGCGGAATAAATTCACCAATTGGGGAATGCCCTGATGCCCATATATGTTGCCTTGTTTGTCTCTGCGGATCATTCCTCCCTTGCGAAAGTAACTTCCGTCAGTGATCACCAGGTCAAGGTGTTTCAGTTTATGATGATGTGTTTTCTTAATCCATATCATATCTCCTGTGTACAGGATCTTTTTCTTTCCTTTTTCAATGATATAGGCCTGGGATTGCACATGTTTGCTGTGAAAGGTCGGCACTGGAGTTACGGTTAAACCTGATATTTCACGTGTTGCACTTAGCCTGATGATTCCGTTATTGTTTTCCGGGGCATATACCGGCACATCCGGAAGGTCTTCCTTGTGATTTTTTACAAAAAAGGCATGGTCGGGATGCAAATGGGTAATGCAGACAGCCTCGGGGTTGTGATCCAGGAATTCTTTCTCGCCAACATCAAACAGTACTTTTTCTTCGATCAGGATTCCCGAATGTTTGGAATGGTATGGGGCACTGGGTTCCACATTACCTCGGGTACCCAAAAAATGAATTTTCATAATAACAATCCTGCCTTCCTGTATTTTCGCAGACGGTTTTGGGTACAATTTTTTACTACAGGCCCATCCCTCCGTCCACATAAAGGGTGGTACCGGTAACATAATCCGATTCATCGGATGCCAGCCACACGGCTGCCATGGCAATATCTTCAGGTTCACCAACACGTCGGTAGGGGATGGACTGCCCCAGTTTTTCCCGGGCCCGGGCGTCTTTCATAATTTTTGGGTTGATGGGGGTTTTAATGGCACCAGGGCCAATGCTGTTAATACGGATCTTATGCGGGGCGGCTTCAAGGGCCATGGATTTCATCAGCAGCATGATCCCTCCTTTGGAGGCGGTGTAATTGGCATGCCGTGCCCAGGGAACCTGATCATGGATGGAACTGATGCAGATGATCTTGCCTGCCGCCCTGGAAACCTGTTCCTGTATTCCCCTTTTTTTGAACTCCCGAATGGCCTCGCGCGCACACAAAAAAGTGCCGGTTAGGTTTACATTGATCACTTTCTGCCATTCCTCCAGGCTCATCTTATCAACAGCTTTTTCATTTTGAATCCCTGCATTGCTTACCAGGATGTGTACTGTGCCATATGTTTCAATGACCTTCCGGAAAAGTGTTTTTACTTGCTCTTCCCGGCTGATATCGGCCTGAATAGCCACCGCCTTGCCTCCTGCATCTTTAATTATTTTTGTTACTTCCCTGGCCCGGGCGGAATCCGACAGGTAGTCTATTGCTACATTGGCACCTTCACGGGCCATTTGAATGGCCGTTGCCCTGCCAATGCCCGTGGCGGCACCGGTAATGAGGGCGGTTTGTCCTTTCAGGCGCTTAAAAGGTAGTTTTTCCATAAGTTCAGCTGAGGTTTTGGAAAGCTAAATAGCTTGACGCTGCAGTAAATCACAAAAAAAATTACAGGTAATTTTTCCGGAGCGCTTTTTTAAAGGCGTTGGCTTTTTTTGCAATCCGGAACGAGTTGTAATCCGGAAAGAGATTTTTTTTAATTAACTAAAATAAGAAAAACCACGGTAATATCAAAAAATGCGCCTGCCTGTTCTGAACCTGTTTTTTGGGGTTGATCAACCCTCATCTTTCCAGTGGTCCACAACAAATTTCCCGTCTTTAATTTTAACATAATTAAGCTCATCAAAACCTTCCTCAAAAGAGGGGAGAACAAGCCGGTTGTGGAAAGCCCTTATGCCCTTTTCCGGGATCCTTAATTCTTTTTTTCTTTGCCTGTTGCGTTCCAGGGCGTCTTCGAGTTTTGAGCTGAAGTAATATCCGGTTATCTTGTAATTGTGCTCTTTTGCTTTACCAATGTATTCTGCCCGTTCCTTCAGAAGGGTGTTGGTATTGTCTACAACAAATTGTGATTTTGTATAAAAACAGGTTTCAATAAACTTGCTTTCCCTGATCCTTGAATTGAACAGGTCCAGGCTTATGCGCACATGCGAAAAGAAAAAATTTTCCTTGTAAAATGTGGATTTGCCTGTTGCCTGTATGCCCATGAATATGATTACCTGCACCTGAGATTGCTTTTAAGCGTGAAACCCAACCGAAAAATTATTCTGTTTGTTTTTCAAACCAGAGGTCTCTGACCCTGATGCTGGAAACGCGCAGCCCGGTGATGTTGCCCTGTTGGTCGCGTGCAAATTGCAGGGTTCTGAAAAACCAGCGGTTTCCCTCAAAGGTATCGGTTTTAAGAGGGTTAAATGTTATGTCGCCATGGCGATAATGGGTGGCGGTCAGCTTACCTTCCTTAATTTCCAAAGTATAACCCGTGCCGAGTTCTTCACTGTAAAAAGTACCGGTAAATCCGGTTAGCTCTTCCGGAGGGTATTCTTTGGGAGTGTATGGCAAATAGGTGTTTGGTATGTCGTTGTTTGCCGTAAGGATCATCTGGTAACCGTTATCCTTCTCCAGGAATTTAAAGACCAGTTCCCGGCTGTCGCCGGGCACATAAAATTCCTTTTCGCCGAAAGGGACCAGGGCAAATCGGTTTCCGCCGGAACGATATCTGAGGGTATCCTCCTCAACTTTAAGTGTGGCTGCGTATTTCTTCCGGGCATTCCAGTATTCTCCGGCAAAGGTTTCCAATTGTTGCCTGTTTAGCCCTTCAAAGTCATGGTTTTCGGCGGCAGGAACAAGGGGTTCGGTAAAATACTCTTCCAGGAGGATATCGGCCACATTCATGGCCATTTCCCGTGAGTTGAACCCGGCATAATTGCTGAATACCACAACGGCTGCCTGCTGTTCGGGAAACCTTCCCAGGTAGGTGCGATAGCCTGCATCGGCCCCTCCGTGGCTGATCTGATGCAGGCCTTTGTAACGGCTTACAAACTGCCCCAAAGCACCTCCGAAAGTGCTGCCATCGTTGAGGGTGGCAGGGCGGTTCATTTTTTCAATCAATTCCGGGCTGCCCACCTTAGGGTCAGAAAAGTTAAGCACCCACTTTCCCAGGTCTTCCACTGTGGTAAACAAGCTGGTGGCTCCCACATTGGCATAGCTTAAAATGCTTTTGGCAAAACCATCATTGACCGAATGATAGGAGTAAGCCCTGCCCCGTACAATTTTCCTGTGGTCGTCGTAAAAAAGGGTGTTGTTCATCTGCAGGGGCTTGAAAATGTGTTCTTCGGTAAATTCAGCAAAGGACTGTCCGCTGATTCTGGCCACTACCTCTGCAAGCAAAGTAAAACCGGTGTTGCTGTAAAGATATTCCTCTCCGGGCTTAAAGTTAAGTTCCTTTTGCCGTTCCACCAGTTTCATAACATGCTCCAGGGTAATGACATCATCCAGGCGCCAGCCCGCAAGGGCCAGAAGGTTCCACTGGTCCCTGAGGCCGCCGGTATGGTTGGCCAGGTGCTCCAGGGTGATGGTCTCTCCCAGGTCAGGAAATTCGGGGATATGTTTCCTGATGTCATCCTCCATGGACAGCTTCCCGGCCTCCTCAAGCAACAGGGTAGCAAATACCGTAAACTGCTTGGAAACCGAAGCAATATGAAAAACCGTTGAAGGCTCTATTGGAATGTCATATTCCAGGTTGGCGCTGCCGTAGCATTTGCTGAATATCGGCTCATCCCCATATATAAGGGCCACGGCCATCCCGGGGCTGCCCGGGTCGTCGTATTGCGAAAAAAGACTGTCCAGGCGGGCTTCCATGGAAGGAATATCCCTGCCGGATCCTGCAATGGCTTTATTTAAGCCCGGGATAGAAAGCAGAACCAAAAATAGTAAAAAGACAAAAGGAGATTTAAATCGAAACATTTGGCAGCAAATAAAGGTTTAAAAAAATCAAGGAGTTATGGTGGTTTTATTGGTCATATCCATAAAAATAACCATGGTTTCTCCTGTTTCCGGATTCTCCGAAGTCACCTCCCCGGATATTACCTGTATGATTTCTGAATCGATGACCCATCCGGTTTGGCGGTCAACATGTATCTCTGAGAACAGGGTGCCTTCCACGTCAAAGGCAAGGGGTATGCCTCCCATAGGAAATTCAGCTTCCCCGGGATCGGTTTCAAATTTTCCTTTTCCCCGGATCAGGTAGCTGGTGTCGGTCACTTCCTCCAAAACGTAAACTATTTCTAACAGGGCATCCGAAAGCGATTCCAGCCTGGTGTTTATGGTCCATTGATCGCCCACAGCTACTTCGGTTTCAGGAAAAATGGCTGTAACCAACTCAATATTTTCTTTTATTGAGTTATCCCCAAAAGTTTCTCCTATTTGCTGCCGGGATTGCTGCATTTGTAAATCTGAAATTTGCTCAAACCCATCCATAGCCTCATGAAGTAAAAAATCAAAACCTTCTACACGCCTGATTTTTCCGTTTTTAAGCATTTCTATCGAAAAAGGCTTGTGCTTCATTTCTTTAAGCAAGAAACTCAGAGGGTTTTCATCATCGCTGTCAGTGCTAAAGGCCATGTTGCCAAAAGGGGTTTCAGATTTCATGGACATGTTTTCATAATGCACCTGCAATTCATAGACAGAGTCTTCAAAAGCTTTTACCCGATAAGCTATTTCATTATCGAAGGACACGGAAAGTTCCATTTCCCTTGGACCAAAACCTTGCTTTACAGTTACTTCCGATTCCATTTGGTGGAAATAGACATCACCCGGTGTAAGGTTAAGCCCCGGCTGATATTTCTGTCCCTGCATGTTGGTGAGCATCAGGAAAAAAGCAAAAGTCAGCAAAAGTGTTTTCATAATTACCTATAGATTTTGTGGTAAAATAAATGGTTTATGCGGAAAGTTCCTTCAATCCTTTTTCGATAAGGGATTTAAGTTCTTCATATTCCCTGGTTACCGGGTATTCAGGGTAATCCTTCACCACTTTTTCAGGCGGCCGGAAAAAGATCCCTTTTTCGGCTTGTTGTATCATGCCCATATCGTTATAAGAATCGCCGATACCGATCACCTTGTAGCGCAGGCCCTGAAAGGCTTCCACTACCCGGCGTTTGGGGTCGGGCTGCCGCAGGCGGTAACCGGTGATCATTCCGCGGCTGTCTACTTCCAGGTTGTGACAAAAAACCAGGGGTTTGCCAAGCTTTTCAATAAAGGGCATGGCAAACTCCACAAAGCTGTCGGTTACCACAATGGCCTGGGTGCGATCGCGCACGGAATCAAAAAACGCCTTTGCCCCGGGCAACAGGTCCAGGGAACGGATCACATCCTGGATCTGCTTCAGGGTTATCCCGTGCTTTTCAAGAATACCCAGGCGGTACTGCATCAGTTTGTCGTAATCGGGTTCGTCCCGGGTGGTGATCCTGAGTTCCTCTATTTCCGTCTTGTTGGCAACGTTTACCCAAATTTCCGGCGTGAAAACGCCTTCCATGTCAAAACAAACAATATTCATCGTTTACCGGATTTTTTTTAGTGATTAAAACCCTGGTAATTTGAAACCAGGTATTCTTTAAAAGCAGCATACTTTAAAGGGATCTTTTCATAGTGTTCTTCTTTTTCTTCAATTCCCTCAAGGGCAGGAGGCAGGGAGGGATCGAAGCCCAGCAGACGGTTGATCTCTTCGGGGAACTTGGCCGGGTGGGCCGTTTCCAGGGAAACACAGAGTTTGTCCGCTGCGTTGTCGCTAAGCCCTGTCAAGTATTTCTGCAGCCCGGCCCATCCCACTGCTCCATGAGGCTCAAGCAGCAGCCGGTGGTTTTCCCAGGCCTCCCTGATGGTTTTGCGTGTTTGCTCATCGCTCACAGAAGCCGTCCAGATTTCCCGGCGCATGGTTTCCATATCTGCCGGCTTGTGAAGGATCCCCTTTTCATCCATCATTCCGCCATAGAGGTCTACCAGGCGGGCCAGGTTGCTTGGGTGACCCACGTTCATGGCGCTGGAGATGCAGTTCCTGGAAGGCTCGATCTTGTCATATCTTCCGGTTCGCAGGTATTTCGGGAATTCATCGTTTTCATTTACTCCGACCACAAATTTTTGAACGGGCAATCCGGTTTTCATGGCCAGGATGCCGCCCATCATGTCCCCAAAGTTTCCTGATGGAACAGAAAAGATGATGTTTTCGGCATTTTTGGAAAGACGCGAATAAGCCCAGAAGTAATAGACCGTTTGTGGGATAAGCCTGCCGATGTTGATGGAATTGGCAGAAGAAAGGTTAAGCCCCTGAAGGTCGGGATCGGAAAAGGCCTGTTTTACCAGTGCCTGGCAGGCGTCAAACTTGCCATCCAAACCAAGAACCTTAATATTTTGTCCCAGCGTGGTCATTTGTTTGCGCTGGCGGGCGGTTACCTCATCTTCGGGAAAAAGCACCACCGCTTTGATGCGTTCCAATCCTAAAAAAGCATGGGAAATGGCGCTGCCGGTATCGCCCGATGTGGCGGTGAGGATCAGCAGGTTGCGGTCTTGTTCCTCTAAGTAATGGTTCATCAGGCGGCCCATCATGCGGGCGGCAAAATCCTTAAAAGAGGCGGTAGGGCCCTGGTCGAGCCGCATTACATATTGTCGTTCCTGCACATGCTCCAGGGGAACTTCAAAATCATAGGCATCTTTGGTCAGTGCATCAAGGATCTGTGGCGGCAATTCCCCTTCAAGGAATTTTCCCATCACCCGGGCGGCCACCTCGTGGTATTCCAGTTCGCTGAAGGTGCTGATCTCCCTGGCAGAGAGGACAGGGATTTCTTCGGGCATGTAAAGCCCCCCGTCCGGGGCTTGCCCCTGCAAAAGGGCCTGCGAAAACGGGATGGGGGGCGATTGCTGATTGGTTGAATAAAAAAGCATCTTGACTATTTTTGCAGTTTGGCAGAAGAAGCTCCTCCTGCAGAATATTCGGGTGATGAAAAGCTTACCTTTTTCCCTTCCAGGCTGTCGAGTGCCTTTTCCAGATCTCGGATGATGTCATCGGGATGCTCAGCACCCACGCACAAACGGATGAGGTTGTCGGGAATATTGGCCATTTTGCGGCCCTCTTCGCCCTGCTGGGAATGGGTGCTGATGGCCGGAATGGTGGCCACGGATTTGATCCTGCCCAGGTCGGTGGCCCGGTAAATGCGCTGGAAGGCATCGAATACCTGTCGGGTGGGTGCGGGACCACCCTTTACGCAAAACGACATCAGGTGGCCGTAGCGGTTCACTTTTTTACCGTAATGGGGATCCAGCTCCGAGTCGGCCAGGAACATGTAACGGGAGGCAAGCTGGTGGTATTCATGGGAGGACAACCCGAGGTAATCCACTTTTTCCACCGCCTTGTGGTTTTCCAGAAACTCGGCCACCTTTTGGGTAGAAGTGCTCACCTGGTCCATACGCATACGGATGGTGCGGATGTCGTTCAGGGCCAGGATGGCGCTCATAGGAGAGATGTTGGGACCGTTGTCGCGGTTGGGAAGCAGTTTCAGGTAAGCACAGAAGTCTGCTTTCATCTCATCGTTGTCGATGTTGGAAGTGATGTTTTTTCGTGCGATCACGGCACCGGAAATGGCAAAGCCACTTGTTGCCAGCGATTTGGTAACACTTTGCACCACAATGTCGGCCCCGTGCTCCAGGGGACGCATCAGGGCCGGGGTGGCCACGGTTGAATCGATGATCAGCGGAAGGTTGTATTTATGGGCCAGGGCAGCCACCTTTTCCAGGTCGAAAAAACTCAGGGAGGGGTTGCTGGGCATTTCCCCGTAAAGAAAACGGGTGTTCTCGTCAATTTGCTTTTCCCACTCATCCAGGTCGGTGGAACGGTAAACCTTTCTCCATTCAATGTTGCGCTCCTGGTCTTTGCGGATGGCAAACTGCTGGAAGGTGCCCCCGTAAAGTTGTGTGGTTGCCACAAAGTTCATTTTGGCTCCCGGCCTTTTGGGATCTTCCACCAGAAAGGGGTCTACCGCACTTTGTATGGCAGCCATTCCCGAAGAGGTGGCCACACAGGAAGTTTCCAGTCCGCTGCCATAACCTTCAAGCAGGGCGAGCACCCCTTCGTAATAGTAAATCGATGGATTGGCAATGCGCGAATAGCACCAGGTAGGGATCATGTACCCCAGCCCGGCCTCCATTTCATCGGAATTGCGGTATCCTTGCGAAGTGGACATGTAAACGGGCTCTATCAGCGATCCCTGATTGAAGTCAAGCGCTTCCTGCATGGAATAAATGCCGTGAACGGCAATGGTGTCAAAACGGCAACGGCGCATTTCCTCAAGGTGGTGCTTGTGCCATTCCGCAGCGCGCTTCCCGGCTTCTACAAAATAATTCACTCCCTGGTTTTCCATAGTAATTTTTTGTTTTGGTTAGTTGGTTGGTTTATGGTTTGATGTTGTTCTATTTTCAGGGTTGAGCTTCCTGCCAAATGAAATAGCTTAACGGCAGAAAAATGCAGCCCATTGGCATACATTTCACAAATATGGGTTTTTTTTTGAACTTCCCGGAAAAAATTACCGAAAAATTTGATTTTAGATAAAGCGATAAAAAAAATAAAAATATAT
>SL_3KL_010_SEDDRAFT_10000699_pt1 | contig 28728 bp, 24 predicted proteins | sample SodLakKL_010_SED_2_FD_10381 | JGI IMG/M metagenome (IMG submission 10381)
TATGAACCCTAAAGTAATGACAGGGCTTGACCTGTCAAACCAAAACATAAACCCTAAAGTAATGACAGGGCTTGACCTGTCAAACCAAAATATAAACAGATGAAAAAAATTCTCCTGCTGTTGTTAGTAGCGGTGCTTTTTAGCGGATGCGGACTGCGAGGGGACCGCGGTCACGTCATTGGTGTCCAGGACAGGCCTACCGTAATATATGCAGACCCGCCCGGAATGGTGTTTGTTCCCATGGGAAGCTTTACTATGGGTCCATCCGATCAGGATATCGCCTATTCGCAAAACGCCACTTCCAGAACTGTATCCTTGCCTGCCTTTTACATGGACGAGACAGAGATCACCAACAACCAGTACAGACAGTTTGTGCACTGGGTTCGCGATTCCATTGCAAAAGGAATGCTTTATGAGTGGGATCCGGGAGCATTTGACGATTTGATTCTGGATATTGATGATGAGTTTGGCAACCCCATTGACAACCCTCCTTTTTATAATCATGATGCCAGGATTGACTGGGATGACGATGAGGTATTGCTGGCGCTGATAGAACAGGGACTCTTTCATCTTGATGAAGGCGAACGCTTCTTCCGGCGCCGCGAACTTGATGTAGACCAGCTGGTATACAGGTACTATACCATAGATTTGCGTGAGGCCGCAAGGTATACACCACAAGAGAGAAGGGCGCAGGGCATTGAAAGACGCGATTTCATAGATGAACATTCCACACACATATATCCCGACACGCTTGTCTGGATTCGTGACTTCACCTATGCCTATAATGAGCCCATGACAAAAATGTATTTCTGGCATCCCACCTATGATCATTATCCTGTGGTTGGCGTAAACTGGGAACAAGCCAGGGCATTTAACGTCTGGCGTACACAATACCTTAACAGCTATCTTGCCGGACAAGATCAGCCTTTCACCATGGACTTTGAATTGCCCTCCGAGGCACAGTGGGAGTATGCTGCCAGGGGTGGGCTTGAACATAGCCCGTACCCGTGGGGAGGACCCTATATGCGGGATGAAGAAGGATGCTTTCTTGCAAACTTTAAACCCTTACGCGGCAATTATACGGACGACGGAGGGCTGTATACAGTCATAGCAGGGCATTATCCGCCCAATGATTATGGCCTGTATGACATGGCAGGTAATGTGTCAGAATGGACACGCAATGCCTATGACGAGTCTTTTTACTATTTCGGCTCGGATTTAAGCCCGGATTATCAATATGAATATAATCCGGATGTTGATCCGGTCACGCTGAGCCGCAAGGTGGTTCGTGGAGGCTCCTGGAAAGACATAGGGCATTTCCTGCAAGTAAGTACCAGAACATACGAGTATCAGGATACGTCCAAGTCATATATTGGATTCAGGAGCGTTCAGACATATCCCGGACGCGACAGAGATGATGGCCCGGGAGCATCTAACGTCTATTAACAGGACATGCCGCTATGCAATACGGCATATCTTGTTATCTAATTTTTTGTGAAAACGCGCTATACATAATAAAAATCAACCAAAAATGAAATTTGCAAGAAAGAAAGCATGGAAGGTCTTCATGTCCAGATTATACGGTTGGGGGGCGTCCGCCGTGATTATTGGAGCTTTGTTTAAAATCATGCACTGGCCGGGTGCAGACTATGCACTGGTTATCGGCATGGGAGTAGAAGCATTGGTGTTCTTTTTCTCAGCCTTTGAAGAGGTCCCGGAGGAGCCCAACTGGAGTCTGGTATACCCTGAACTGGCAGGCCTCGAAGGCGAGGCGCCACCGTCCAGAAGGGTCGTTGAAGGTGCAACCACGCAGCAGAATATAACCCTGTCTTCCAACCTCGACAAGCTTATGGAGGAGGCAGACATCGGCCCGGAGCTTATCAATAACCTGGGCAGGGGGTTGAGAAACCTCAGCGACAATGCTGCCCGCCTGGCAGACCTGAGTAACGCCACCGTGGCCACAAACCAGTACATACAGAACATGGAGTCGGCTTCCAAATCAGTGCTTGAACTCAGTCAGTCGTACAAAAACAAGGCCGAATACCTGAAGCATGACCTGAGCCTTTCCGAAGAATACAATAACACCATTCAAAATGCTATTGGCTCAATTAGCCACATGAATGAGGCTTACCGTGACTCGGCTCAGAAAGCACAGGACGGAGCACATGCTTCTGAAAAACTGACTAAAAACCTGTCTGCACTCAACACAGCATATGAACTGCAAATGCAGGCAGCCAGCAACCAGGCCGAAAATGCCAAAAAATACGAACAGGCCATCGGCAACGTGGTAGACAACCTGGGCAGCTCCGCGGAAAGCTCCAAAAAATACAAGGAGGAAATGGAGAAGCTGACAAAAAACATCGAAGCACTTAACTCCGTTTACGGAAACATGCTTTCCGCAATGAACTTTAATGTAAACAGATAATCAGGTTTGTTTTATTTTCAAAACAAACATTAAGATATAAACTATGGCAGGTGGAAAACAAACCCCCAGGCAGAAGCTGATTGGCTTAATGTACCTGATATTTCTCGCATTGATGGCCCTCAACGTATCTGTTGAGGTGCTGGACTCCTTCCCTCTTATTGACAGGAGCATTCAAGAGACAAACAGGAACTTTGAGGCAAAAGTAGAGTCTGTATATTACGATTTTGAAGAGCAGAGAGCTAACTTCTCAGATGAACACGTATCTCCGTTTTACGGAGAAGCGCTGTATCTGGGAGAGCTTGCTGATTCACTCGTCGATTACATATTAACAAACCGCACAAAGATGCTTGCCGATGTAAATAACATCTCTTTTGAGGAAGCAGATACTCTTGATCTCGATGACAGCAGGCGAAAAGACAATTATAGCATCTCATCACGCTTCTGGCTTGTGGAGGGCGGAACAGAGCCCGGAGCAAGGGACGGAGGCCCCGGCACCCGGGCATATATTCTGAAAGAAAAAATAGAGCACTTAAAAAATGAAATTGACAGCATCCTCGCTGGCCATGATCAGGAGCTGCAAATGGCACTTGACGTGGAAGGGCCCTTCAGGGTGCAAGACCGTAATGTCTCCTGGCAGGAATTCACCTTCGACAGGGTAATATCCGTGGCCGTGGCAACCAACCTGAGCCGGCTGGTAACAGAGGTTCGTAACGTCCATTTCGATGCCATTAATATGCTCTACGACCTCATCACAGCAGGCCAGTTCCGCTTTGATGATGTGACGGCAGCAATCGTACCACAGAGCGAAATTGTCATGACAGGAGGCTTTTATGAAGCAGACATCTTTGTGGCAGCCATCGATACCCGCCAGGATCCCGAAATATCCGTAGACGGTATAGGGTCCATTCCTGTGCAGAATGGCATAGGACGCCTTCGTATTCCGGCTACCCAACCGGGAACAAGAAGAGTAAGTGGTACCATTGAAGTAATATCGCCGGCTGGTGTTCGCGTACCGCACCGCTTCGAAACAGAATATACCGTTGAAAGACCTATGGCGACCATTTCAGCTACAGCCATGAATGTGTTCTACATCGGCCTGGACAACCCCGTGTCAATTTCAGCACCAGGGGTCCCATCAGAAAGCCTCAGGCCAGAGGTATCACAAGGAGCCAGCCTCTCGCGACAACCCGACGGAAACTACGTGGTTAATGTGGAGCCAGACGTAAGGGAAGTAACGGTTACCGTTAATGCCATGGTAGAAGGGAGGGTAGAAACCATGCATGCCATGGAGTTCAGGGCACTTCCGCTGCCTTCACCAGAACCTGTCATAGCCGGTTCAAGCGGAGGCAGAATAGACAGACAGATCCTGAACAGAGCAGGAAGAATCGAGGCACACATGGGTGATGCTTTTGCCTTTGACCTGAGTTATGATATCGGATCTTATGATCTGGTTACCATTGTAGCAGGAGAACAGCGCACGGCAAGACAGCCAGATGGCGCAACACTCACCCAGGAAATGCGGAACTTTATTGACAATGCCAGGTCAGGCCAGGTCATAACATTCGCAAATATAATTACCCGGCCCGGACCAGATGGTCAAGAACGCAATCTGGGATCCATGTCTTTTACAATAAGATAATATTAAACCATTTATCAGGAGGTAAGCTCATGATTAAATCTTGTATATTGTTTTCAATTGCCAGCATGATGATTGTAACAAATCTCTTTGCCCAGGCTGAAGAACAAGACAGACCCCGTAATACTTTTTACGAGCCAAAAGCAATAGCAGAAAGGGAGCCGGTCGAACTTCCCTATATCAGAGAAGTGGACGTGCTTTGGTCGAAAAGGGTTTGGCAACGGATAGATGTCAGACAAAAACTGAACCAACCCCTGTATTTTCCTGAAACACCATCAGGAGACTACCGCAGCCTGATGCAGGTGCTGGAAGATGCCATCCGCGCAGGAGAGATCAGGGCTTATGGCGTTGATGATGAAAACTTCCGGGGAGACCCGTTGGATCCTGAACGACTTTTTGACGATCTCTCCAGGATAGAAACGTTTGTTGTTGAAGGCGAAGAGGTTACGGAGGTTATAGATTTTGATCCGAGTGAAGTGTATGTCTTCCGAATTATGGAAGAGTGGTTTATTGACGCCAGAAGAGGTCAGCTGGACGTCCGCATCATAGGCCTGTCACCCGCAAGACTTGTTACAGATGAGGACACTGGCGAGCTCACTAATATACAAGACCCCTTGTTTTGGATACCTTTTGAAGAAGCAAGGCCGGCATTCGCTAATGCACCGGTATACAACAGGAGAAATGATGCACCAAACATGTCTTTTGACGATTATTTCCTCCGTCGCTTTTTTGATGCAACGATCTATCGCGAAGAAAGACCCGACAACAGGGTTATCCTTGAGTATATAGACGACCCCGTTGAGCAGCTCCTGGAAGCTGAGCGTATAAAGGAAGAGATCAGGAATAAAGAGCTGGACATCTGGCACTATTAACATGCAGTAATAAAGCAGATAAAAGGGGGTGCCATACCGGTCGCTCCCTTTTTTTATCATGTGGAGATTATACTGAACGTGGCATGTGCCAGCAACGGCAAATATTAGCTATTGGGCATTAAACCATCCGCCCCGGATCAACCCAGGCGTCAAAGTCTGTCTCTGAAATGATGCCACTCCGGACTGCTGCCTCACGCAAGGTAAGACCCTCCTCATGAGCCTTACGGGCAATTTTGGCAGCATTGTCATAGCCAATATGCGGATTGAGGGCTGTAACCAACATAAGGGAGTTGTTCAGATGAGCCTCTATGCGCTGCGCATTCATCTCAATGCCTGAAACACATTTGCCGGCAAAGCTCCTGGCGGCATCCGCCATTAACCGGGCCGACTGCAACAGGTTATAAATCATCACCGGCTTAAACACGTTTAACTGAAAATGTCCGTTCATTCCCCCGGTGGTAACAGCCACATCGTTGCCGATCACCTGGGCAGCAACCATGGTTATGGCTTCCGGCTGTGTGGGGTTTACCTTCCCCGGCATAATGGAGCTGCCCGGCTCGTTGGCAGGAAGGGTGATCTCCCCGATACCGCAACGAGGCCCGGAAGCAAGCAAACGAATGTCGTTGGCGATCTTCATCAGACTAACCGCCAGGGCCTTTAATGCCCCACTGCTTTTAACAACCGCGTCATGGGCAGCCAAAGCCTCGAACTTGTTTGGCGCAGTAATGAAAGGCATGCCTGTCAGCTCAGCTATCTTTGCAGCCACATCATGGGCGAACCCTTCCGGTGTATTGATGCCCGTACCCACGGCCGTTCCGCCCAGGGCCAGCTCCAGCAGGTGATTAAAACTGTATTGCAAGCTGTCCATCCCATGATCAAGCTGCGACACAAAGCCCGAAAATTCCTGACCAAGAGTAAGCGGCGTGGCATCCATCAGGTGGGTGCGACCTATTTTTACCCTCTTCCCGAATTCTTCTGCCTTTTCTGCCAGCGCATTACGCAAACATCCGAGGGCAGGCAGGGTGTCGTCAGAAAGAACTGAATAAGCGGCCATGTGCATCGCCGTGGGAAAGGTGTCGTTTGACGACTGCGACTTGTTCACATGATCATTGGGATGAACTTTTTTCTTCTGATCGTCGAGCCTACCACCCATAATCACATGCGCCCTGTTGGCCACTACCTCATTCACATTCATATTTGTCTGGGTGCCACTGCCCGTCTGCCAGACCACCAGGGGAAAATGGTCATCCAGCTGGCCGGCGGCAATCTCATCACAAACCCGGATAATGGCATCACCGATGTCGTCCGGCAAAAGCCCCCGCCGCTGATTAACGATGGCAGCCGCCTTCTTCAAAACAGCAAAAGCCCGGATGATCTCGACCGGCATCTGCTCACTGCCGATCTTAAAATTGCCAATGGCACGCTGTGTCTGCGCACCCCAGTATCTGTCAGCCGGCACCTCCACCCGGCCAAGTGTATCATATTCTTTTCTATACATAGTTTTATGATTTTATGTGTAACAAAACAACCAGCCGGCATTCTTGCTGCAAGCCGATAGCCAACAGCAGACTTTTCGGCATTCGTAGCGCAAAACGTCTATGTTTCGGGCTACTTCATACTATAGAAATCATTCCCTTTATCATCCACCAGGATAAAGGCAGGGAATTTTTCCACGCGGATGCGGTAGATGGCCTCCATGCCCAGCTCAGGATATTCAAGCAGTTCCACCTCCCGGATGTTTTCCTGGGCCAGGATGGCTGCGGGTCCGCCGATGCTGCCCAGATAGAATCCGCCATGCTTTTCACAAGCATCGGTAACTGCCTGGCTGCGGTTCCCTTTGGCGATCATCACCATGCTTCCTCCATGCTGCTGGAAAAGATCCACATAGGAGTCCATTCGTCCTGCAGTTGTAGGCCCAAATGAGCCGGATGGCATCCCTTCCGGAGTTTTCGCGGGGCCGGCATAATATATGGGATGGTTTTTAACATAGTCAGGAAGTCCCTCTCCGGCATCCAGTCTTTCTTTAAGCTTTGCATGGGCAATATCGCGACCCACGATGATGGTGCCGTTAAGCGACAAGCGTGTACCCACTGGATGTTTGGTAAGCCCGGCAAGGATATCTGCCATCGGCTGATCGAGATCTATTTCGACAGCTCCTGCTGAATCGTCTTTTTCACGGTATTCTTCGGGGATATACTTACCAGGATCCTCTTCCAGTTTTTCTATCCAGATACCGTCTTTGTTGATCTTTGTCTTTATATTCCTGTCGGCTGCACATGAGACGCCCATCCCGACAGGGCAGGATGCACCATGCCGGGGCAGGCGTATCACCCTGATGTCCAGGGCAAAATATTTTCCGCCGAACTGTGCTCCGATACCGAGTTTATATGCCGCCTCCAGCACCTTTTGCTCCATTTCCCTGTCGCGGAAGGCTCTGCCTCCTTCATTGCCTGTCTCCGGAAGGTCGTCGAGATATTTGGCGGAAGCGAGCTTCACTGTTTTAAGAGTAGCTTCTGCTGATGTTCCGCCCACAACAAAGGCCACATGATAGGGTGGGCACGCGGCTGTACCCAGTGATTTCAGCTTGTCGGTGAGGAAGGCCTCAAGCTTTTCCGGGTTCAGCAGGGCTTTTGTTTGCTGATACAGGGCAGTTTTATTGGCAGATCCTCCCCCTTTGGCCATGAGCAAAAAACGGTATTCATCTCCATCCACAGCAGAAATGTCGATCTGCGCTGGCAGGTTGGTGCCGGAGTTTTTCTCCTTATACATGTCCAGCGGGATGGTTTGCGAATAGCGAAGGTTCTCTCTGGTATATACTTTATGGACGCCTTTTGAAAGCGCCTCTGCATCTTTCCCGCCAGTCCAGACCTGCTGGCCCTTTTTGCCCATGATCGTGGCTGTGCCTGTATCCTGGCAGAAAGGCAGCTGGCCCCTGGCCGAGATCTCCGCATTGCGAAGCATGGTAAGGGCTACATATTTGTCGTTATCGCTCGCCTCATCGTCATCCAAAATGGCCGCTACCTGCTTGAGGTGGCCGGGGCGAAGCATAAACGACACGTCGCGCAGGGCCACGTGTGTCATCCTGGTAAGAGCCTCCGGGTCTACCTGAAGGACCGGACTGCCATTGAAGGTGTTGAGCGACACATGCTCCCTGGTTAACAAATAATACTCTGTCTTGTCCTCTTTCAGAGGAAAAGGATCCTGGTAAGAAAAGGCCGGTGTACTCATAAGAAGGTGGGTTTTGGTTGGTTTGTGAAAACGAAAGGTACAATTTTTCGACCAATCCTGCAAAAAGCCGGGTCATTTTTACCACAAAAGGGATTCGCTGCAGCTTTAAGCACATTCACAATGTTCAAAAATACGTACCTTTGTATGTTATGGAAACACAACGTCAAGAAAGAATAAGTCGCCTGATTCAAAAAGACATTGGTGAAATCTTGCAACAATCCGGCAGAGATTGGTTCCCGGGTGCCATGATTACGGTGACCAAGGTATATGTTACCGCTGATCTGTCTATTGCCAGGGTATATCTGAGCATTTTTGGCAAGGATGCCCAAAAGGTGTTACAGCAGGTGGAGTTGAAAGGAAAGGAGATCCGCAAACAACTCGGCTACAGGGTCAAAAACCAGCTTCGGCAGGTTCCCGAGCTCCGCTTTTTTGTGGACGACAGCCTTGACTACATTGACAAAATCGATAAGTTGCTGAACGATTAGCTTCCGACACATGCAATACGACCCCGTCAAACAGCGCCTCGGCAAGATATTTAACCGCCGGCCTGCGTTCCGCAAGCTTTTCTATCGCCTGCTCGACATCCTGCTGTTACGTTCCTGGCACGTGCACAGGGCTCTGCGCACTTTCAGCCAATTGCGCGGATCACATCCCGTGAAGGTGCTGGACGCCGGAAGCGGTTTCGGGCAATATACGTGGTATATGGCACGAAAGAACCCGCATTGGGACATTACGGCCATCGACATAAAAGAGGATGAAGTCCGCGACTGCCAGAGGTTTCACAAAGAGACAGGTCGCACAAACACACGGTTCCTGGTCCGGGATCTCACCAGCTATAAAGAACCAGACGCCTATGACCTGATCCTTTCCGTGGATGTGATGGAGCACATCGAAGAAGATGAGCGCGTTTTTCGTAACTTCTTCCTTTCTCTGAAACGGGGAGGCATGCTGCTTATAAGCACCCCCTCCGATCAGGGAGGCAGTGACGTACACCACAACGAAGGCCAGTCCTTTATTGAAGAACATGTCAGGGACGGTTACGGCATGGAAGAGATCAGGCAAAAACTGAAAAAGGCAGGTTTTGACAAAGTAGCATGCCAGTATACCTATGGCAAGCCAGGCAACATCGCATGGCGGATATCCATGAAGTATCCCATCACATGGCTGGGACGCTCAAATGTGTTTTTCTTCCTCCTGCCGTTTTATTACCTGATCACCATGCCCTTTGTGCTCGTGTTAAACTATGCCGACCTCCGGAACAGGAACAAGAAGGGCACGGGGCTGTTGGTGAAGGCGTGGAAAAAAGAAGAAAAGAGTTGATAATTGATTGTATTGGCCGGTCCTGACCGGCCGCATGTTTTTCGAAAGAAGGGCAGACACAGCATTTGGGCTGTATACCAAAACATAAGGGTTTGGGGTTGCAGTCACAGACCCGGGCTGTATTCTAAAACATAAGGGTTTGGGGTTGCAGTCACAGACCCGGGCTGTATGCCGAAACATACGTTTAGGGGCGAAACAAATGAAGCATTTCCCGTTTTACATAGCCTGGCGTTATCTTTTCGCCAAAAAGAGGCACAATGCCATTAACATCCTTACGATGGTGTCGGTGCTGGGTGTTGCTGTGGGCACCATGGCCCTGGTGATTGTACTCTCTGTTTTCAACGGCTTTGAAAAGCTGATCCTTTCGTTGTTTAATGCTTTTCACCCCGACATGGAGATCAGCCTGGTAGAGGGCAAGACCTTTTCCGTTGATGAGTTGCCTGTGGAAGAGATCGGGAAGATCCCCGGCGTAGTGCATTACAGTGAGGTGCTGGAAGAGTCTGCCATGATCATGTATCGTGACAGGCAGCATCTGGTGAGGATGCGGGGTGTGGGGCCCGCTTATAAAAACATTACCGGCATTGACACGCTGCTGGTGGAGGGTGAGTACAAGCTGCGCGACAACGGCCGCGATTACATTATACCCGGACAGGGCGTAGCCATGGTGGTAAATGCCAGCATCCACGACTACCTGCACCCCATTGAGGTATATATTCCCAGGAGGGGACGCACGGCAGGCCTGCACCCAAGCAGGGCCTTCAACAGTTCCGCGCATTATGCCGGCGGCGTCTTTGCCGTGCAATCGGAGTACGACATGGAATATGTGCTTGCTCCCATCCGGCTGATGCAGCGTTTGCTGGAATATGACGATGAGGTCTCTTCCTTTGTGGTAAAGATTGAAGAGGGCTATAACCACAACAGGGTACAGGATCAGCTGATACGTCTTGCCGGCCCGGAGTTCCAGGTCCGAAACCGCCTTCAGCAGCAAGAGTTTCTCTACCGGGTGATGCGGTCGGAGAAGTGGGCCATCTTCTTCATCCTGAGCTTCATTTTAGTCATCGCCTCCTTCAACGTGATAGGCTCGCTCACGATGCTGGTCATCGAAAAAAGGCGCGACATATCCGTGCTGAGGAGCATGGGTGCGTCAAGGAAGCTGATTAAGCGTATTTTTCTCACCGAAGGCATGCTTATCAGCATGGCAGGGGCGTTGGGAGGCATCTTCCTGGGCGGCCTGGTGTCGTGGCTTCAAATGCGTTTCGGCCTTGTGAAATTATATGCAGAAGGCGTTTTCATTATTGACGCCTACCCGGTTGACGTGCAGGTGCCCGATTTACTGCTGGTAGGGGCTACTGTTTTTTGCATAGGGATGGTGGCCTCGCTTATCCCCCTGCAAAACATGTGGAAGAAGATGGATAAGCCGCCAGGAGGCAAGTGATGTGATTTATGCCGTCAGGACGGAACAGCTTATCGAATGGATGCGCCCAACTCCTTTTCATAAGCACGGGCCAGCTTTTCCATGATCTTGTCCACCTCTTTGTCTTTAAGCGTCCTGTCGGGATGCTGAAAACCAAAGCGAACGGCATAGCTTTTCTTGCCCTTACCCAACTTCTCCTCGTCTTCAAACACATCAAAGAGGCTTACCTCCCGGAGGATCTTTTTCTCCATATTGAAAGCGATCTTTTGTATCGCGGCAAAAGGAACATCCTTGTTCAGAAGCAGGGCAAAGTCGCGTCGCATGGCGGGAAACCTCGGCACATCCTCATATTGCAGGTTCCTGACCCCCTGCATGGCTACCAGCTCATCCCAGGATATCATCCCATAGAAAACATCATCTTCGACATCAAAAGATTTCACCATGTTCTGTGCCAGCAGGCCCATGCGCGCAAGATGTTTTTTGTTATGGTACACATCCACGCCATAAGCAAAGCGGGGGCTTTCCTTCAGCTCATTGAGTGTAAGTTGCTCTTCCCTGAGTCCGAAGCGGCGAAAAACGGACATCAGGGCATTTTTTAATTCGAAAAATCCTGTGCCGGCTTCTTCTTCATACCATGTTTCTTCCTGACGGTTCCCGGTCATAAAGACGCCCAGAACCAGGCGCTCCCTATATGCCCTGAGAGGATCGGCGCCCGGCTCAACGGCTTGTCTTGCATACAGCTTGCCAAACTCATACAGCTTCAGGTCATGCATCTTCCTGTTCTTGTTATATGCGATGGTTTCCAGTGCTCCGAAAATCAGGCTCTGGCGCATCACATTCAGATCCTGGCTCAGCGGGTTCACGATAGGAACTGACATGTTGGGGTCAAAACCAAACCCTTCATAATATGCCCCCTTCGTCAGTGAGTTATTCATGATTTCGTGAAAGCCCCTGGCGGAGAGCATGTCTGCGATGGTATTCTGCCAGGCCTCTTTGTCGGGTGAGGGAGAAATCACGATAGATGTCTCCATCTTTTGGGGCACCTCTATATGATTATAGCCATAGATGCGGAGGATCTCCTCGATCACATCCGCATCACGGGTCACATCCACACGGTAGGTGGGCACGGCGACCCGCAAGCTTCGCCCGGCCTCATGAACAATCTTAAAATCAAGACTTTCCAGGATGCTCTTAATCTCCTCTTCCGGGATCTCTTTCCCTATCAGTCCGTTGATACGGTCATAGGTAAGGTCTACCTCTACGGGCATGACTCCTTTGGGGTACACATCCTGCACGTCAGAGGTGATCTCTCCCCCGGCAACTTCTTTGATAAGCATGGCCGCGCGTTTGAGCGCATAGATCGTTATCGCGGGGTCGGAGCCTCTTTCAAAGCGGAAAGAAGCCTCTGTCTTCAGACCATGATGTTTGGCAGACTTACGAATGGTGACAGGGTCAAAGCAGGCGCTTTCCAGGAATACCCTGGTGGTATTCTCTGTAACCCCTGAGCCTGTCCCACCGAGAATACCCCCCATACACATGGGCTCTGCGACATTACATATCATCAGGTCGTGGCCGGTAAGCTCCAGCTTTTCTGCATCCAGCGTTTCAAACACCGTTCCTTCGGGCGACTTTTTTACGATCACCTTGCTGCCGGTGATGGCATCCACATCAAAGGCGTGGAGCGGCTGACCCATCTCATGCAAGACAAAGTTTGTCACGTCAACCACGTTGTTGATGGGCTTAAGCCCAAGGGCCATCAGCTTGTCCTTCAACCACCTGGGAGACTCTTTTACGGTAATCGTTGAGATGGTCAGGCTGCTGTATCGGGGGCATGCTTCCGGGTCTTCTATGGTAACCGGAATAATCAGCTTGTCGTTGTCTGCCTTAAACCCAGACACGTCGGGCCATAATACGGGTTTCTTTGCTTTCTGGCGGTGCGCCAATACGGCAGCCACATCCCTGGCAGCACCGATATGCGAAGCACCATCTATCCTGTTGGGGGTCAACCCTATTTCATACACCCAGTCACTGGTAATGTCAAAGTATTCTGCAGCGGGCATCCCCACGGCTGTTCCTTCCGGCAGCACCATGATGCCCTCATGGGAGTCGCCCAGTCCCAGCTCATCTTCGGCACATATCATACCTTCGGACACCTCTCCCCGGATTTTTGCCTTTTTGATAGGAAGCTCTCCCTTGGGGGTATGCAATGTGCTGCCAACCAAAGCCACAACGACTTTCTGGTCTTTCGCCACGTTAGGGGCGCCGCATACGATGGGCAGGGTATCGTCACCGCCCACATCCACCCTGGCAAGGCTCAGCTTATCCGCATTGGGATGGGGCTCGCAGGAGACAACCTTTCCGGTTACCACACCTTTCAGGCCGCCCCTGACTGCCTCGTAACGCTCCAGGGACTCCACTTCCAGCCCGCTGTCGGTAAGCAGCACCGACAGTTCTTCCGGGCTCATGTCGGTATCTACATAGTTTTTTAACCAGCTATAGGAAATACGCATTGATAATAGGGTTTATATCAGTGTTAATCAGTAAAATGATGACTGCAAAAATAAAGAAAATCACGAAGAGGCGGTGTCTTTCTTATATCCCTTATGTGAACCGCTGAAAAGCTCATATACGTTAAAGGCAGCTTTCAGGGGCCCATTGAACACCTGGAATTTATGTTTCGGCTTGAGGCCCAAATGTTTCATGGCGTCCAGGTCGGCACTTATGACACCGGCAGTATAGCCCTGGAAACGGTTTTTTAGCGTGTCTCCGATATGAATGTACAATGCCCGTGTGTCGCGTTCAGTCATACGGTGTCCATAGGGAGGGTTTAGCATTACAAGGCCATTCTTTTCTTTGGGATGGTAGGCAAAGAAGTCCTGCTTGCGCACCTGAACGCTTCCAAGCAAGCCGGCGTTCATGGCGTTCTGCCGGGTGAGGTCGAGCATCATGCCCTTGATGTCGCTTGCTATCACCGGCACTTTCAGGGGGGTCTGCTTTTCCCTTGCCGCCTCCCGCAGGCTTTGAAAGAGGTCGTGGTCGTAGTCGTTCCACTGGCAAAACCCGAACTGCCTTCTGTCTGCTCCGGGCGCCATGTTGGCGCTCATCATGGCTGCTTCAATGGAGAAGGTGCCGCTCCCGCACATGGGATCCAGGAATGGGCTCTTCATGTCCCATCCGGCAAGCCTGATAAGTCCGGCAGCCAAAGCCTCGTTGATGGGAGCCCTTCCTCCTGCCCTGCGGTAGCCTCTTTTAAAAAGTGCCTCCCCGCTGCTGTCGAGAGATACCTTGCACTGGTCTTCATGCACGTTCACCACAATGCGGACATTGGCCCCTGCCGTGTCTACGTCGGGCCTTCGTCCATGTGCCTCATAAAAGCGGTCTACAATAGCATCTTTGCCAAGCTGCGCCAGGAACATCGTATTGTTGAAAACATCGGAGTCATACGCCGTGGCAATCACGGAGATGGTCTTGTCGGGGGCAAAAAGCTCATGCCAGGCCTGCTCCTTCATCTGCTCGTAAAAGTCCTCTTTGGTTTTAAAAGAGAAAGACCGAAGAGGCTGCAGAACGCTTACAGCGGTACGCAACCATATGTTGGCGTTGTACAGCATGGCCTGATCGCCGGAAAAGGTGACAGCCCGGCGTAAAACGCTCAGGTCTGTAGCACCCAGCGCGCGTAGTTCATCAGCAAGCACAGGCTCCAGGCCGGCAAGCGTTTTGGCAATGTAGTTGTTGTTTTCCATAAATGTGTTTCTTACAATAGCACCATGTTACCTTAAAGCACAACCACAAGCGCACTCACGCAGAACGCAAAACCCACTTACAGTTTCCCATTAATAATAACCTGCTCCACCTTATTGCTTCCGTATGCATAAGGCATAAAGGCGTATGTGGGTATTTTTTTTGTGATGATAAGATTTGCCTTTTTCCCTATGGCGATACTGCCCAGCTCATCATGCACGCCCATGGCGTATGCACCGTTTTGAGTCACGGCGTGGATCACCTCTTCGGGGAGCATTTTCATCTTGACGCTGCCAAGAGACATCACGAACTGCATGTTTCCTGACGGGGAAGAGCCCGGGTTGTAGTCCGAGGCCATAGCAACAGGAAGTCCACTGTCTATCATCTTACGGGCCGGTGGCCAGATCATCTCAAGGAAGAATGCTGCTCCCGGCAGCAGCGTTGGCATGGTATCACTGCCTTTCAATGCTTTGATCTCGTCGTCACCAGTAAACTCCAGGTGGTCTACCGAAAGCGCATCGTATTTCACGCCAACCTGTATGCCTCCTGAATAGTCGAGCTCGTTGGCGTGGAGCTTGGGTTTAAGGCCATGCTTCATACCAGCCATCAGGATGCGGTCTGTTTCTTCCACGGTAAAAAAGCCTTTGTCACAGAACACGTCGATAAAATCGGCCAGCTCTTCTCCGGCTACCATGGGGATCATCTCTTCAATGATCTTGTCCACGTAGTCACCCTGGCGTTTCTTATATTCGGCCGGCACAGCATGGGCGCCCAAAAAAGTAGCCTTGATGGTCAGGGGGCTCAGCTCTTTGAGCTTCCTGATCACACGCAACATCTTCATCTCCGTTTCGGTGGTGAGGCCATAGCCGCTTTTGATCTCCACCGCACCTGTTCCAAGCCGGCGGATCTCTTCGAGGCGCTCCATCGCCTGCTCCACAAGCTGGAGCTCGCTGGCATCCTGCATCCGCTTCGCAGAGTTCAGGATGCCTCCGCCCCGTTTCGCAATCTCTTCATAGCTCAACCCGCGGATCTTATCAATATATTCTATCTCGCGGCTGCCATCATATACGATATGTGTGTGTGAGTCGCAAAAGGCAGGCATCACCATCTTGCCGGCAGCATCTATCTCATGTACGCCGTCACGACCGGAAAACCTGACAAACTCAGTCTCCGCAAAATCATTCATGCTGCCATAGCCCTTGATAACGCCTTCATCAATAAACAAGAACGCATTTTCCAGCAAAGGCAGTTCCGACATGTCCTTGCCCGCCACCAGCGGACGTTTTTGTTCATCGATCTGCAACAGTGCCTTTATGTTTCTGATCAGGATCTTCATAGTTTGCATTCTTTTGGGGATGGTGCCATCGCAGGCTTGCTGTCCGGAAAACAGCGTCATTTTACGTGTCAGTTTTGGTTTTTGCTTGCCAGTACAGGCTCCATCGTGTTTGAAATTTGTGTTATATCAGATGTCTGTATACCATGACCGGCATCCCACCTGGAGATGCCGACCAAATACATCGTGGGTTGCACGTTTTGTTGCAAAAGCTGCTTTTCCCGGCCTCAGTTCGCTGGCAGCGGGGAAACACCGTTTACTCTATACGGATCAGCAGCCAGGTATCATGGTATTCAGGATAATTTGTCCTGATATGTTGTATTCGCCTGCGGGCCGGTGCCTCCTCCTGGTAAGAGTCTACAGAAACACGGTGAAAGCCTGTTTCCGAAAGCAGGATGGTAGGGTTAAAGTTTTGACCGCGCAGGGTAACCATGAAGTTTTCAGCATTGTTTCTTTCGATAAAGCTCCCTACGATCACAAAGTAGGTGTTGTCGATCTGGGTTGCTTCGTCTTCTTCACGATCGAACGTAATATGTTCTTCAACCACGCGTATTTCTTCGGGATCAGGTGTTGGTTCAGGATCAGGTTCCGGTTCCGGGATGGGTTCTTCTTCCGGCACCGGCGGAGGATCAGCGGGCACCATGTCCTGCGACCGGCAGGATACCATAAGCATGCTTACGGAAAGCAGCATAATGAATAATGTTTTCATAGTTTTAAATTTTGTTTAAAGGTCGAAATGTCCAAAGGTCGAAATGTCCGGGTGATGCGAATGACGTACAGCCCAGGTGCTGTTTCTGCTAACCCCAAACTCCGGACCCTTTATGCAAAGTTAATGTTTTCTTTCCTATTTGCGGGATTCCAGCAAGATGGACAACATTTTGATGGCGGCATCGGCGATAACGGTGCCAGGTCCAAATATTCCCATCACGCCGGCGTCATAGAGGAACTGATAGTCCTGGGGTGGTATTACGCCACCAACGATTACCATGATGTCGTCGCGTCCCAGCTTTTTAAGCTCTTCGATTATTTGTGGTGCCAGCACCTTATGGCCGGCGGCGAGGCTTGACACGCCTACGACATGCACGTCATTTTCCACGGCCTGACGTGCGGCCTCTTTGGGTGTCTGGAACAGCGGCCCCATGTCAACGTCAAATCCGATATCGGCATAGGCCGTAGCCACAACCTTGGCACCCCTGTCATGGCCATCCTGTCCCATCTTGGCGATCATGATACGCGGGCGCCGGCCTTCTACTTTGGCGAAGTCATCGGCCATGGCCCTGGCTTTCTGAAAGCTGTCATTGTTTTCGATTTCCATAGAATAGACTCCTGATATTGAACGGATCACAGCCTGATAACGGCCGAAAACTTTTTCACATGCAAGGCTTATCTCTCCGAGGCTAGCCCTTTTGCGGGCAGCTTCAATGGAAAGTTCCAGCAGGTTTCCTTTACCGGTTTCACATGCTTTTGTGATGGCATCAAGTGCCTGCTGCACCTCTTGCTCGTTACGTTCAGCCCGCAGTTTTTCCAGGCGATTAATTTGAGAATTACGTACCGCAGTGTTATCAACATCAAGGATGTCGATGGGATCTTCCTTTTCGCGACGGTATTTGTTAACGCCCACAATGATGTCTTTGCCGCTGTCTATCCGGGCCTGCTTCCTTGCGGAGGCCTCTTCGATACGCATCTTCGGCACGCCGGTCTCAATGGCTTTGGCCATGCCGCCCAGGCTTTCGATCTCCTGGATGTGGTCCCACGCACGATGGGCGATCTCGTGGGTAAGGGCTTCCACATAGTAAGAGCCAGCCCACGGGTCAATGGCTTTGGTCACCTTGGTCTCTTCGTTGATATACAGCTGGGTGTTCCTGGCAATACGTGCCGAGAAGTCGGTAGGCAGTGCGATGGCCTCATCCAGGGCGTTGGTGTGTAACGACTGTGTGTGCCCCAGCACTGCACCCATCGCCTCAATACACGTACGTGTCACGTTGTTATAAGGATCCTGCTCTGTCAAACTCCATCCTGAAGTCTGCGAATGCGTTCGCAAGGCAAGGGACTTGGGGTTCTTTGGGTTGAACTGCTTCACCAGCTTGGCCCACAGCATACGGGCTGCACGCATCTTGGCGATCTCCATAAAATGGTTCATGCCGATAGCCCAGAAGAATGAAAGACGGGGAGCAAAAGCATCGATGTCCATGCCGGCATCCACACCCGTGCGCAGGTATTCCAGCCCGTCGGCCAGCGTGTAGGCAAGCTCGATGTCACAGGTTGCTCCTGCTTCCTGCATGTGGTATCCGCTAATGGAGATGGAGTTAAAACGAGGCATATTCGCGGACGTAAACTCAAAGATGTCGGCAATAATCTTCATAGAAGGCAGTGGCGGATAGATATAGGTGTTGCGTACCATGAACTCCTTGAGGATGTCGTTCTGGATGGTGCCTCCCAACTTCTCCATGGACACGCCCTGCTCTTCTGCCGCGACGATATAAAATGCCATCACCGGCAGCACAGCGCCATTCATGGTCATCGACACCGACATCTTGTCCAGTGGGATGTCATCAAAAAGGATCTTCATGTCAAGGATGGAGTCGATGGCTACTCCTGCCTTACCCACATCACCGACTACACGCTCGTGGTCAGAGTCATACCCCCTGTGGGTGGCCAGGTCGAAAGCTACCGAAAGGCCTTTTTGTCCGGCGGCCAGGTTGCGGCGATAGAAGGCGTTAGATTCTTCTGCCGTCGAAAAGCCAGCATACTGGCGTACGGTCCAGGGCCGCATCACATACATGGTGCTATAGGGGCCCCGCAGGTAAGGCGGCAGGCCGGCAGCATAGTTCAGGTGTTCCATCCGGAGAAGATCGTCAGGTCCGTAAACAGGCTTCACATCGATCTTTTCGGCCGTCTGCCATTCTTTCTCCACATGATGCGCTTTTTCCCAGTCACGATATGCTCCTGACGGGGTCTTTTTTTTATCAAACGAGACTTTTTTGAAATCTGGTCGCATAACTCGCTGTTTTTTTTTGGGTGCCGTCTCTCGCGGCATACATGTTTTATTTTAGTTTTGTCGAAAAAAGGTCTAAGGGCATGGGCATGCGATCAGCCTCAGGACAAAGCTTCAAACTTCAAACCCATACATTCATCTCTCACACAATCCCCAGCACATCATTATACTTCGTCAGGGACTCTAACACATTGGTGCGCACATGAATGAAGTCGTCGACGCCGGCCTCCCTCAGGGTGTCTATCTTTTCTTTTGGGTTTCCGGCTACCACAACATAGGTGCCTGGTGCTTCTTTTTTTATCATTTCCGCGGCCGGAGCCATCTCCTCATACTCTTCGTCGCTGCTGCAGAGCACTACGAGACGCGCCCCTGATTCCTTAGCGGCCTTCACACCACTGTCGATATCCGGAAAGCCCAGGTTGTCGATGATCTCATAGCCGGCTACTCCGAAAAAATTTGAGCTAAAGCTGGCACGTGCTTTTCTCATCACGGGGTTTCCATAAGTAAAAAGAAACACTTTCGGCACCTCGTGGCCTTTTCCGGCATGGTTTTCCACGGCCATGCGGAGGGCTTCGAAGGCCTGTGTTCCGCGATACTGGCGCAGCCCGGCAAGGGCTGAAAGCCCGGCGGTAGGCTCCACCTTGTCAAGCACCCGTTCTTCCGTGTTGGGGTAAAGGTTTGTGCCAACAAAGACCTGCTTACGCATGGCGATGTCCATGTCGCGTTTCTGGGATACCACCTCGACAGATTTGCGTATGAAGTCTGATTCAACGGCTTTTATGAATCCGCCCCGGTCTTCGGTCTGCAGGAAGAGATCCCATGCCGCCCTGGCAATGGAGTCTGTAAGGTTTTCCACATAATAAGATCCGGCCGCGGGGTCGGCAACCTTGCTGAAATAGGCTTCATGCTTGAGGATGATCTGTTGATTGCGTGCCATCCTGAAAGAGAAAGGATCAGGCTTTTTAAAGCTCTGATCGAAAGGATTAACCGTCATGCTGTCGGCCCCGCCTATGGATGCAGCCATCGCTTCGGTGGTAGTACGCAGCATGTTAACATAAGGGTCGTACACGCTCTTGTTCCAGCCGGAGGTAACTGCATGGATCTTCATGCGTCCTGATGCCGGATCAGAAGGCTTGTATTGCTCTACGATTTTAGCCCACAGCATGCGCAGGGCCCTGATCTTGGCCACCTCCACGAAGTAGCCTCCCCCCACAGCGATAGTAAACTGCATTCGGGTGGTGATGTCATCCACGGCAAGACCCTTGTCTGTGAGTTGTGCCAGGTACTCATTGCCCTGAGCCAGGGCAAAAGCAAGCTCCTGCACCGCACTTCCGCCGGCATTGTGTACATACTGTCCGTTTACTGTAATCACCTGGCAGAGTGGCAGCAACTCTTTGGACTTGCTTACGAGTTCTGCAGCCAGGTCGAGGTCTTCCTGTTCACCCTCAAAGAACTTTTTGTAGAGAAGGTAACGGCCCAGCGGGTCGAAGTTCAGGGAGCCCTTCATCTCCAGGGTACCTGCAACGCCTGCCAGGCGCTCCGGAAATAGCTTGTCATACTTCGTCTGGATGAAATGCACAGGTGTGTTCTCCAGGTCTATGCCCTTCAAAAGGGCTGTCAGCTCTTCAGCCGATCCGGGATGAGACGCCTGCAGCCCCACCGACTCTGCCCCTTTTTCCAGGGCATGCAAAGCCAGCTCATTAGCCCTGGCCGGGTCAGTCTCTTCAAAGTCCTGCCGTATGAGCCAGTCGTTGCCCCTGGTCCTGTTGCCACGCACGTAAGGCACCTCCCCGGGCAGGATACCCACGTGAGGAAGCTCTTCCAGGTGTTCAGCACGGTAATAGGGCTTTACCTTAAGACCGTCAGGTGTCCTCCAAACCAGTTTTTTCTCATAGTCCGCCCCCTTCAGGTCGGCAAGAATTTTCTCTTCCCATGCCTCGGTAGAAACCGGGGGAAACTGATCAAATAGCTTTTTTTTATCTTCCTGAGCCATATATCATTAGATTTTTCAGGGTTATTTTGCAGCGTGATGCGTAAAAACGCCCCAAAAATACAATAAAAAAGGGAACATTTAGTAATTTCGCAGCCGGGATGAGGGGACAATGTGGTGATGTGCTGATGTGGTGATTTGCTGGTTTGCTAATTTGTTGATAATCTGCGCTTTGTTGGGCTGGCTGAGTTGTTCTCTGGAGATGTGTGGTTTTGTGGTGTTAACATGGAGGGAACGCGGATAAAGCGGATGGCCTATGGCCAGCGTCATCAGCGTTCCATTATTGACACTCATAAATGCAGAAAACATGCAAAATAATGCCACAGCATTCTTCATCAGCACATTAGCACATTAGCACATTAGCACATTAACACATCAGCACATTAAATCTAAGCAGTATCACTTTTATATAACATACAATGGAATACAACTTCAACGAAGTAGAACGACGCTGGCAGGCCTGGTGGAAGGAGCACAAAACCTACCGTGTATTTGCCGATAAGGAGAAGCCCAAGTATTACGTGCTTGACATGTTTCCTTATCCCTCCGGAGCAGGCTTGCATGTGGGGCACCCTTTAGGATACATTGCATCAGACATTTACTCTCGCTACAAGCGCCAAAAGGGCTTTAACGTGCTGCATCCCATGGGTTATGATGCCTTCGGCCTGCCCGCTGAGCAGTATGCCATTCAAACGGGTCAGCACCCGGAGGTGACCACTGAAAAAAACATCCGTCGTTACCGGGAGCAGCTTGACAAGATAGGCTTCAGTTTCGACTGGGACAGGGAGGTTCGCACCTGCGACCCTTCGTATTACAAGTGGACACAGTGGACCTTCATACAGCTTTTCAAGCATTATTACAACACCGGGACAAAAAAAGCAGAGCTGGTAGAGGACCTGGAAAGGCTGTTTGCCCGCAGCGGCAACCTAAACGTGGGGGCTGCCTGTGGCGATGTGCGCCGGTTCACTGCTGTGGAATGGCTCAAGATGGATGAAAAGGAGAAGCGCGAGGTACTGATGCACTACAGGCTGGCTTACCAGGCCGACACCTACGTTAACTGGTGTCCTAAGCTGGGCACGGTGCTTGCCAACGACGAGGTGAAGGAGGGTGTATCCGTTCGCGGCGGCCATCCGGTGGAACGCAAGCGCATGAAGCAATGGTTTTTGCGTATCACCGCTTATGCCGACCGCCTGCTTGAGGGGCTGGAGAGTCTTCAGTGGAGTGATTCGCTGAAAGAGATGCAGCGCAACTGGATCGGCAGGTCTGAAGGTGCCGCCATCTATTTCCCGCTCAAAGACCACGACGACAAAATTGAAGTGTTCACCACCCGTCCGGACACCATATTTGGCGCCACCTTCATGGTGCTGGCCCCGGAACATGAGCTGGTAAGCAAGATCACCACCACTGAATATAAGCAACAAGTGAAAACCTATGTCGATGCTGCCGCCGGCAAATCAGACGTAGAACGCATGTCAGAGGTGAAGACCGTTTCAGGGCAGTTCACGGGAGGATATGCCAAACATCCGTTTACCGGAAACCCTATCCCTGTATACATTGCTGATTACGTGCTGGCAGGTTATGGAACAGGTGCTATCATGGCCGTTCCCGGGCACGACAGCCGCGACTATGCCTTTGCCAGGCATTTCGACCTGCCCATCATCGAGGTGGTGTCCGGCGGAGATGTCGCAGAGGGCTCCTATGACGCCAGGGAAGGCACAATGATCAACAGTGGCTTCATAAACGACATGGATGTCGATACCGCCATCAAAACAGTTATTCAACACCTCGAAAGCAAAGGGAGCGGCGTGTATAAGGTCAACTACCGCCTCAGGGATGCCATTTTTAGTCGTCAGCGTTACTGGGGAGAGCCTTTCCCTGTTTATTTCAAGGACGGCACACCTTATGTGCTGCCTGAATCATCGCTGCCCCTGGAGCTGCCACCAGTAGACAAATACCTTCCCACCGAAAGCGGTGAGCCGCCGCTGGCAAGAGCAAAAAACTGGGAAACAGAAGAAGGCTACCCGCTGGAGTGCAGCACTATGCCCGGGTTTGCGGGCTCAAGTGCCTATTACATCCGCTACATGGATCCGCATAATGATCAGGCGCTGGTCTCACAAGATGCCGTCAACTACTGGGAAAACGTAGACCTCTACGTCGGAGGCGCTGAACATGCCACCGGACACCTCGTATATGCCCGCTTCTGGAATAAATTCCTTTTCGACACAGGCGTGGTGGTGAAAGATGAGCCTTTTAAAAAGCTGATCAACCAGGGCATGATACAGGGAAGGTCAAACTTCGTATACCGCGAAAAGGGACGCAACCGCTTTATCTCCCTCAACCTTAAAGATCAATATGAAACCATTCCCATCCATGTTGATGTAAACATCACAGAAAACGACATCCTGGATATTGAAGCTTTCAAACAATGGAACCCCGAATACAAAGATGCGGAGTTCGTGCTGGAAGACGGACAGTACCTCTGCGGATGGGAGGTGGAAAAAATGTCTAAATCCTTCCATAATGTAGTTAACCCTGATGATCTCATTGAAAGGTATGGTGCTGACACCTTACGCCTGTACGAGATGTTCCTCGGCCCCCTTGAGCAGGCAAAGCCCTGGGACACCAAAGGGATAGAGGGTGTGTTTCGTTTTATTCGCAAGCTCTGGAGACTGTATCACGACAAAAACATTTTCAGCATATCAGATGATCCGGCGGGCGACAAGGAAAAAAAGGTTCTTCANAAGTGCATCAAAAAGGTAAGCGAGGACATCGAACGCTTCTCTTTCAACACGGCGGTAAGTGCTTTCATGGTGTGCGTTAATGAGCTGACCGACATGAAGTGCAACAAGCGGGAGATCCTGGAGCCACTGGCCGTGATGGTGGCCTCTTTTGCCCCCCATATCGGCGAGGAGCTCTGGCACCTGCTGGGCAACAAGGATAGCGTAGCCCTGGCAGGTTTCCCAAAATGGGAAGAAAAACACGTAAAAGACGACCAGGTAACCTACCCTGTGTCATTCAATGGCAAGACACGTTTTAAGATGGAACTCCCGGCCGGCAGCAGCCGCGAAGAGGTTGAGGAAGCTGTGCTCAACGCCCCGGAAGCCCAGAAGTGGCTCGCCGGCAAACCACCAAAAAAGGTGATCGTGGTTCCGGGAAAGATTGTCAATATAGTTATCTGATAACCCGGGATTTTGTATCTTTGGTATGGAAGGGAGACGTTCAGCGTTTTGCATTCAGCGTTAAGCGTTCTGCGTTCTACGTTTTACGTTTTGATACTCAATCCACCATGAAAAACAAACAGATCAAGTCTTTTCTTTTGCTCATCCTGGCATCGCTGCTCCTCTTCGTGATGGCGGCATGTGACAGCGACGACAGCGACGAGCGGAGCAAGTTCCTCGGGCGATATGAGGTGGAAGAACAGAGCCTTGAGACGTATACGCCCCGCGACGATTATGAAGTAAACATCCTTAAGGATACCGGCAGCCAATCCCTGGTGATCATTTCTAATTTCTATAATTATGATGTGGACGTATACGCCCGCATTGACGGATATGACATATATGTTGAAAACGAGCTGCACGGCATTTTTGAATTCAACGGTAGCGGATCCCTNAGCGGCAGCGTCATCACGATAGACTACAACGTGGAGGCCGTGGCAGACGATGTGGAATATTTTGACAGGCTCCGCGCAGAAATGGTAAGGAAAGATTAATGGGGTTAAAGCGTTTTGCGGGAGAGCGTTCCGGGGTTGTGCTTTGTTGGCACATGAAACCTCCATTGAATGATTACACGATTTGAACATCACCGCTTAACAAAAATATAAACACAAAAAAAAAGACGGGCCCTGTTGCGGATCCGTCTTTTTTATATTTGAAGCGAACGAATTTTTACATCATGCCGCCCATACCGCCCATGCCGCCCATTTGCGGAGCAGGTTCGGGTTTGTCTTCCGGGATATCTGCCAGCACGCATTCGGTAGTCAGTAACATACCGGCGATGGAGGCAGCATTTTCAAGTGCCACGCGGGTAACCTTGGTTGGATCGATCACGCCGCTTTCGTAAAGGTTTTCGTAGACCTCGGTGCGGGCATTAAAACCGAAGTCATCTTTGCCGTCTTTCACCTTCTGTACGATGATTGAACCTTCTACGCCGGCGTTCTGCACGATCATGCGAAGCGGCTCTTCAAGTGCCCTGCGTACGATGGAGACGCCTGTGTCTTCATCATTGTTAATCCCTTTTAAGTCTGTAAGGGCTTCAAGCGCACGAATGTAGGCAATGCCGCCACCGGGAACAATACCTTCTTCTACGGCAGCGCGGGTGGCGCTCAGGGCGTCGTCGAAACGGTCTTTTTTCTCTTTCATCTCCACTTCACTGGCAGCACCCACGTAGAGGACTGCGACACCACCGGCGAGCTTGGCCAGGCGCTCCTGGAGCTTCTCCTTGTCATAGTCGCTGGTTGTATTTTCCATCTGGCCTTTGATCTGGTTGATGCGGGCATTGATGTTCTCTTTGTCCCCTTTTCCGCTAACGATGGTAGTGTTGTCCTTGTCGATGGTGATCTTCTCTGCCGTGCCCAGGTGTGACAGGTCCGCGTTTTCAAGCTTATAGCCCTGTTCTTCGCTGATCACGGTACCTCCTGTAAGGATGGCAATGTCTTCAAGCATGGCCTTACGGCGGTCGCCAAAGCCGGGTGCTTTCACAGCAGCAATCTTCAAGGAGCCGCGAAGCTTGTTAACCACGAGTGTGGCAAGTGCCTCACCGTCTACATCTTCTGCAATGATCAGCAGTGGTCTGCCGCTCTGTGCAGCTTTTTCAAGTACGGGCAGCAAGTCCTTCATCGTGCTGATCTTCTTGTCATAAATCAGGATGTAAGGATCTTCGAATACCGTTTCCATCTTCTCGGTGTCGGTTACGAAGTAAGGGCTGATGTATCCGCGGTCAAACTGCATACCCTCCACCACCTCAACGCTGGTTTCGGTGCCTTTAGCCTCTTCGATGGTGATCACACCTTCTTTTTTCACTTTCGACATCGCTTCAGCAATCAGTTTGCCGATGCTGCTGTCGTTGTTGGCAGAGATGGAAGCCACCTGTTCAATCTTTTCTATGCTGTCACCTACCTCTATTGACTGCTTGCGGAGGTGTTTGATCACTTCAATGACAGCTTTGTCGACGCCACGTTTCAAATCCATCGGATTGGCGCCGGCAGCAACATTTTTCAGGCCACCGTGGATGATGTTCTGTGCCAGAACAGTAGCCGTTGTTGTTCCGTCACCAGCTACATCAGCGGTCTTGCTGGCCACTTCCTTTACCATCTGAGCACCCATATTCTCCACTGCATCCTGCAGTTCGATCTCTTTGGCTACGGTAACACCATCCTTGGAGATGGTAGGCGCACCAAACTTCTTGTCCATGATTACATTTCGGCCCTTGGGGCCTAACGTTACCTTAACGGCATCTGATAATTTATCAACACCTTTCTTCAAGGCATTTCTTGCTTCCAGGTTGAAGGTTATGTCTTTCGCCATGATATTCTGATTTTTATTGGGTTATAAATTGATTTGTTTTTTTGCTTACAATACTGCGTATACGTCCGATTCGCGCATGATGAGATAGTCTTGCCCTTCATGGGTAAGCTCTGTTCCGGCATACTTACCATAGAGAACCTTGTCGCCCTCCTTAAGGGTAACCGGGTTGTCCTTGGTGCCTTCTCCAACGGCTACCACTGTTCCCATCTGGGGCTTTTCCTTTGCCGTGTCCGGGATGATAATGCCACCGGATGTTTTTTCTTCAGCTGGTGCTGGCTCTACCAACACGCGATCTGCCAATGGTTTGATGTTTACTTTTGCCATGTTCTTTTTTTTTAAACTGGTTAGACAATTATGATTTCCTTTGTGTGTCTTGAGCAATGCATGCCTGCAGCGATGCAACAAGGACTATGTCATATATTATGCCAAAGGGGGAAAATTCCGCCTGGGTTGTCAAATTTGCATAAAAGCAGGGGGCTATAAAAAAAAGTGTCAGAAGGCTATGCCATTCTGACACTTTTTTTGCAGGAGATCCTGCTGGTCTGTTAATCTTCGATGTCGAAAGGATCTGCATCCTGCATGTCTTCCGCGTCCATTTCAATGGGCTCATCCATGACCTGTGTCCTGTCGAAGTCACGGCGCGATACGCGATCGATAACTTCACTTTCAGGGCCGGCGGCCATCTGACCACGGGGTATCACAAAAGAGGTTGAAAGGGTCAGCACCAGCAAGATGATGGCAAGCGTCCATGTAGCCTTTTCCAGGAAGTCAGTGGTTTTCCTAACGCCCATTACCTGGTTGCTGGAGGAAAAATTGGAAGCCAGCCCGCCACCCTTGGCGTTCTGAACCAAAACGATCAACACCAGCAAGACGCAGGTGATGAAAATCAATACGGATAATAATACAAAAGCACCCATTATTTACTTAGTTTATGTGTTTTCTTGTGATAATGATTCAATTTTTTTTGCAAAGTAACTGCTTTTTTCCGGAAACTTCAAACTTAATTTCTCAAAAATCTCAATGGCACGTCCTATTTTGCCTTGTTTAACAAATACTTCCGCTAATGTTTCACTGACCAGGTCATCAGGTTCTGAGAGGCTCTCAGGGGCGAGCGCTCCTGCAGGGATGTCGTCTCTGGGTGCGCTGATGCGTGGTTCCTTTTCCAGAAAACGGTCGATGATGGCCTGATGATTCCTTTTTTTTCTTCTGATGCCTGCCTGCTGATCCGGGACGGAAGAGTGATCTGCTTGCGCCGGGGCAGTCTCCTTAGCCTCTTCAACCACAGCTTCCGCCTTTTCGGCAGGTGCAGGCAGCCTTTGCTTATCGGCAATAAAAGCCCTGAACACCCTCTGATCAGGTGCGCATGCTGCAGCCTTGTTAACAGCAGCTTCAAAACCAGGTTTGTCCAGCTTCCTCAGGACTTTGGCATACATCATGTGCAAAGGCTGAGAATAAGGATATTTTCTTAATCCTTTTTCAAGCAACCGCAGGGCCTTTTTGTCGGGATCCCGCTTTTGCAATAATATGTCCGCAAGTGTTTTTTCCACGAAACCTTCTTTNTTGATGAAGCCCTTTATGTTTATTTGTCACCAGTTTACCAATGCCTCATTGAAGATGTCCTCCGCCAGCTCCTGGGTGATCTGGTCGATGGCATCATTCTCCACCTGGGCCAGGCTCTTGTTGCTGTCATAATCGTAGTAGCGCGAAAAGCTTCGCTGAAATTCGGCATCCTGATCGTATTCATTTAAAAAAGAAACCCGAACGGTAATCGTCAGCCTGTTCATCCTGGCCCTGTCATCATCGCCAATGGCGATAGGCTCGGTCCGGTAATCGGTGATCGCGCCCTCAAAGTGAAGGTCACCAACGCCTTCCACCAGCGTGAGGTTGGTCTGCCGCATGAACTTATCCTGCAACTCCTCGGTAAACCGCTGACTTAAGACTGGCTGCACCAGGTTCGCATCATTAGGGAAATACGCTACCGAAATGGTTTCCGCCTGCGGAGGGATGCTGGCCCCGGTGAACGAATACACCCCGCATCCCACTAAAAACATAGCAAAGACGATGATGAGGAGCAGGTATGTTTGTTTTACGTTTTGCATCATGATTTGCGTTTAAGCGTTCAGCGCCTACCCAATCCCATATTCTTTAATTTTCCTGTAAAGCGTCCGTTCCGAAATACCCAGCTCTTTCGCGGCTTTCTTTCTCCGGCCGTTGTGCTTTTCCAGGGCACGTTCTATCAGGTCCTTTTCCTT
>SL_3KL_010_SEDDRAFT_10000700_pt1 | contig 28721 bp, 19 predicted proteins | sample SodLakKL_010_SED_2_FD_10381 | JGI IMG/M metagenome (IMG submission 10381)
TGCACTGATCATGGCCAGGGATTCCAGGCAGCGATAAAGCGTCTGGTAAGCCGAGATCTTGTCGCGGGTGTAGTCCCCTTTCCAGAAACGGCGGCGGCAGAGACGCACGTACCAGTTGCTCAGGTGTTCGTCCACAAAATGCTGGATCAGGCGGCTGGCCCGGGTGGGCTCATAGTCAAAGTAGCATTCGTCGGTTTTTTTGATCAGGCTGTTTAACTCTGAGAGGATCCAGCGGTCGATCTCCGGACGCTGCTCTACGGGCACATCATCTTCGCTGTAGGCAAACCCATCAATGTTGGCATAGAGCGCAAAAAAGGCATAGGTGTTGTACAGGGTGCCGAAAAACTTCCGCTTCACCTCTTCAACACCCGCCAGGTCGAACTTCAGGTTGTCCCATGGTTGGGCGTTGCTGATCATGTACCAGCGGGTGGCGTCCGGCCCGAATTGTTCGATGGTCTTGAACGGATCAACCGCATTGCCAAGACGCTTTGACATTTTGTTCCCGGCCTTGTCGAGTACCAGGCCGTTGGAAACCACTGTGCGGAACGAAACGGAATCTGACACCATGGCGGCAATGGCATGCAGGGTAAAAAACCAACCGCGGGTCTGGTCAACCCCTTCGGCAATGAAATCGGCCGGGAAGTTCTCTTCGAACAACTCCTTGTTTTCAAACGGGTAATGGTATTGGGCATAGGGCATGGCGCCACTGTCGAACCATACATCGATCAGGTCGGCTTCACGCAACATTTTTTTACCGGAAGGAGACACCAGGATCACCTCATCTACAAAAGGACGGTGCATGTCAAACACATTGTAATTTTCTTCCGACATGTTGCCGGGCTGGAAATCCGCCAAAGGGTTTTCCTTCATGAAGCCGGCTTCCACGGATTGGTCGATGGCATCCTTGAGCTGGGCAAGCGATCCGATGCACACTTGTTCGTTGCGGTCTTCGGTACACCAGATGGGCAGCGGCACACCCCAGAAGCGCGAACGGCTCAGGTTCCAGTCCTGCAGGTTTTCCAGCCAGTTGCCAAAACGACCCGTGCCGGTACTTTCCGGTTTCCATTGGATGGTTTTGTTCAGGGCGATCATGCGGTCCTTGATGGCTGTGGTCCGGATAAACCATGAGTCGAGCGGGTAATACAGGATCGGTTTGTCGGTTCGCCAGCAGTGGGGGTAGGAGTGTTCGTACTTTTCTGCCCTGAAAGCACGGTTTTCGTGCTTCAGTTTGATGATGATATCCACATCCACCGGCCGCTCCTCAGGCGGGTCGTTCTCGCCGATGTATTCCGGCTTTACGAAGCGGCCTGAGAATTCACCCATGGCTTCGGTAAAGCGCCCTTTTTTATCCACCATGGTAAGTGAGCCCAGGGCATATTCCTTTTCGACTCTGAAGTCGTCTGCCCCAAAGCTGGGTGCGATATGCACCACGCCGGTTCCCTCTTCGGTGGTGACAAAATCGCCCAGAACCACCCGGAAAGGGTCGCCATCCTCGGGTTGTGCGTATGGCAGCAATTGTTCGTAACGGATGTTTTCAAAATCTTTGCCCTTGTATTCTGCCACTACCCTGAAGGGGATGGCTTTGTCGCCAGGTGTGTATTCTTCCAGGGGCATATCCGCATGTTTCGGATTGAAGAAACTATGCAGGAGCTCTTTTGCCAAAACCACCTGGATGGCCTGATGGGTGTAGGCGTTGAAGGTTTTTACCTTCACATAGTCGATGTGTTTGCCCAGGGCCAGTCCGGTGTTGCTGGGCAGGGTCCAGGGTGTGGTGGTCCATGCCAGCAAAAACACTTCCCTGTCGTCATCGAACAAAAATGCCGATGTTTCATTGCGTACCACCTTGAACTGGGCGGTGAGCGAATGATCTTTCACATTGCGGTAACACCCCGGCTGGTTCAACTCATGGGTGCTCAGCCCGGTGCCTGCTGCAGGTGAATAGGGCTGTATGCTGTAGCCTTTGTAGAGGAGCCCTTTTTCGTATAATGTGGCCAGAAGATGCCACACGGTTTCGATGTATTTGTTGTCGAAGGTGATGTAGGGGTCGCTCAGGTCAATCCAATAACCCATCTGGCGGGTCAGTTCGTCCCAGGTGTCTTTGTATTTCATGACATCCTTCCGGCATGCCTGGTTGAACTGTTCGATGGTAATGGANTTGCCGATGTCCTCCTTGGTGATGCCCAGCAATTTTTCCACACCGATTTCCACAGGGAGTCCGTGGGTGTCCCAGCCTGCTTTCCGGTTTACAAAAAATCCTTTCTGGGTCCGGTAGCGGCAAAAGATATCTTTGATGGCCCGTGCCATCACATGATGTATGCCCGGTAAGCCGTTGGCCGATGGTGGCCCCTCATAAAAAACCCATGGCCTGGCGCCTTTACGGATGTCAAGGCTTTGTTCAAACACCCTGTTCTCTTCCCAGAAAGCACTCACCTCTTTGCCAATACGGGGGAGGTTGAGCGATTTGTATTCTTTGTATTTCGGCATGTTGTCCGGAGTATTGCGAAACCTTGCTCGGAGTATTGCGAAACCTAGCTCCTTGATTTTTCGTTTTAAAGCCGCAAAATTATAAAAAAAAACAGTATGATCGGAGAAAATAAATACCCGGGGGTGTAAGCCTTCACGCCTTGCGTTAACGCAGCAACGGGCTATGACTCCCGGCAGCATTGTTCCGTATTGCCGGCATATGATTGCCTGTGGCGGCATGTTGATGCTGCCAGGCAGACAAATGTATTTAGCAGATTGTGGTGTACTGATCCTTATTCTGATCTTAGGGATTCAACGGGATTTGTCCTGGCTGCCTGCCATGCATGAGACAAGATCGTAAGGCCTGCAATGGCCACAGACAAAACACCGGTGCCCAGCAGATACCATACAGACATGTTGATCCGGTACGGGTAATTGCTTAGCCAGTGGGTCATGACTATCCAGGCAACCGGCCATGCCAAAAAGTTGGCCAATACCACCCACTTTGTCAGATCCTTGAACAGAATGCTCATCAGTTGTAGTGTGGTTGCTCCCATGGTTTTCCGTATACCCATTTCCTTTGTCCTGGCGGTTACCATAAATGCCGAAAGACCCAGCAGGCCCAGCATGGCAATAATAATGGCCAGCAGGGATCCGGCTCCCAGCACTTTGTTGTTGTTTTCTTCCTCAGTATAAAACCGGTCAAAATGGGCGGCCAGGTAAAAGGGGTTATATATATAGTTTGGATCAAAGGCATAAAACACCTCTCTTGCATGTGCCAGGGCACCCGCCCTGTTTTCTGGATCCAGTCGCAGGGTTATATTGCTAAAGATATCGGAATATGCTGTCAATACCAGTGGGTCAATACGCGTGGTAAGGGTTCTGTAATGAAAATCTTCCACCACACCAATGATTCTGCCGGTGCGGTTCATCATCACCACTTCCTGGCCTATGGCCCGGTTTAAACCAAGTGCTTTTATAGCTGTTTCATTAACCACAAAGTTGTCTCTGTCGTCATACAGATCAAAATCCCACCACCTGCCTTCTTTCAGCTTAAATCCAAATGCTTCAGGGGCTCTTTTGCCTATTCTGATTTCCCATATGGGGATGTCGGTGGCCCCTGCTTCATTCAGCCGCATACCCATTCCACTTTCGCCGGTGCCCGGTAATGTCTGTGAACTTGCCACTTCTTCGATGCCGGGATGCTGGAGCAATTCGGCGCGCAATGATGGGTAAGAAGATCTGAGTGATTCTGATAAGCCCGTAAAACTTACCACGTGGTCTTTGTCAAAGCCCAGGTGGGCGTTTTTCATATGGTTAACCTGCAATATAAACACAGTGATACAAACGATCAGAAAGCTGGAAATGCCAAATTGCCCCACTACCAAAACAACCCTTAGCAGGGGATTGCGTTTGTTTCCACGGGTCTTTCCCCGGAGGATCTCCACCGGCTGAAAACGGGAGAATGCATAAGCGGGATATAAGCCGGCCAGGACACCTACGGTCAACCCTATCCCTATCCAGCGAACAAAAAGCATCAGGCTGTCCAGTTGCGTCATGTGCAATTCACGTCCCAAAAGTGAGGCAAACGGGGTGATAAAAATTTCAACAATCACTGCAGCGAACAGCAATGCAATGAATGAAAGCATCAATGATTCTCCCAAAAACTGCAAAAATATATCTCTTCTGCCGGCTCCCGACACTTTCCTGATCGCTGCTTCAATGGCACGTTTGTCTGATCTGGCAGTGACCAGGTTGATAAAGTTGATGATGGCTATTGTCAGGATAAAAAATGCCAATGCTATAAATGCCATGATCAGCTCACGGTTGCCTGTGATCCCATATTCATTGGACAGTTTCTCTCCAAAGTGAATGTCTTCAAGCTCCTGGAGTTCGACTTCAACGTGAAACTGATTTTTTAGCAAATCGCTGATGCGTGTTCCCAGTAATTGTTCCACGGCAGTCTTATCCTCTTCACCGGGCTTTTGCTCAAACATCAGGTAAGTGAACTTATCCAGAAACATTTCGCTTCTCCAACCCTTGTCCATGCCTTCCATGGAGATTAAACCGTCAAACTGCAGGTGGGAGTTTTTTTTATTGTGGTCAATAATGGCCCCGATCCTGGCAGTAAAATAAACCTGTCCGTAATTTCCTGTTTCCTGGTTAAGAAATGTCCTGCTTACTTCTATGGTCCGGTTTAGGGCATCCTGTTCACCGAAAAGCTTCTCCGCCAGTTTCCTGGTAATCACTACTCCTGTTGGGTCTTCAAGGGTTTGCTGAATGTTGCCCTTCCATACCGGGAACTGGAAAAACTCCTCAAATGAGGGTTCAGCATAAAAAAAGTCAATATCGTCGTAGAGGTTCTCACCGATCCTGATGGTGCTTTTTTGATTTTTTAAAGAGAGATGACCGATGACAGCCGGGGACTGTTCAAATGCAATGACACCACACTCGGGGGTGGACCTGGCCAATGACAACTCCATGTCTCCCCTGACATGTGAAACAATTCTGACCACCCTATGGCTGTTGTCATGAAAACGATCAAATGACAATTCGTGGGAAATATAGATATAAAGCATCATGGATGCTGCAAAGCCGACTGCCAGGCCAAACACATTGATCAGGCTTGTGTTCCGGTGATGAAGGATGTTTCTCCAGGCAGTTTTAAGATAGTTGATGAACATAGCCAGGGTATTTACATTTTCTTCCTCAATATTCTCGCCAAACAGATAAAATACCAGCAAATCAAGACATTATAGGGTTGTTGGGTTTTTTGGTAATGCATATTTTATGTCCGCATATGATACAGGATTGTCCGCTATGGTACAGTTTTTCCTGTTTATGGTGCAGTCATATCCGCCTATAGAGCAGTGATGTCCGGAGTGATTTCCAAACCGCCAAAACCTCAAAAACAGCCAGATTTATTATAAAAAATAAAAAATACAATAAAAAACGAAAAAAAATAACAATTAATGTGTATAAATATTATATTTGCTGACGAAAAACAAAAAAATAAAGACATGAGGGTATTTTTGAATGATTCGTTGTGTAAAAAATGTCCCTATGGGGGTTTCGTAAAGTGTTTTTATAAGGATTTTCTTTTCAGGACGCTAACTTCCCCAAAGGGTGTATTTAAAATGGTACACAAATGCAAGCATTACAAAAATATTTTCCGGAAGGGCCAGCTGGTATTGATAGATCTGCATCACAAAAAATTACAGCCCCACGGGAAATGGGAATATGTGGTGGCTTACAGGAATGTGCCGGGTATCATACGCGGTACCCGCGGTTGTAAATACAAAGTGGAATTGTTTGACAGGTATTTTCTAAAACGCAGGAAAAGGGGTAAATATGGGCGCGAACATACCCGCTTGTTTTGGCAGGCATCAAAGAATGCCAAGGATATCAGGCCGTTGAATATCAATCGCCCCCTGCTCGAACACATGAAAGAGCTGAATGCCGTTGATAAACCGGAAACTGTGGTTTTTAACTGATGGGCGCATACAGGTTTTCATTATTTTCGTAAGAAAATATTCATGGGTCCACGGTGCCAACTTTCTGTTAAAGGCAGGTGATCAACGGCAATGGGTTGCTTTTGAAGTGCTTACAGTTGTCCGGTTCATGCGATCCACAAAACACAATGTATGAAGCTAGTCTTTATCCTATCTGGCCCAACAAGGGAGGAGAACATCGGTGCCGCGGCCCGCGCCATTAAGACCATGGGTATCAATGAACTGCGCCTGGTGAATCCTTTGTGTGACCCCCTGGGTGAACGTGCGCGTGCCACTGCCCACGGTTCTGTGGATGTGCTGGAGCAGGCGGAAGTGTATGCATCGCTCCCGGAAGCAAAAGCAGATCTTTCGATGCTGATCGGCACCGCCGCAAAAAAACGAAATATCCGTGAAGACCGCCACCCGGTCGACATGCTGCCCGAGATCCTGCTGGCCAAAAAAGAGCTGTTGCAACGCGTGGGGGTGGCTTTTGGGGGTGAAGAATCGGGTTTGTCGAACCAGGAACTGGACCTGTGCGACCTGCTGACCACCATTCCGATGAAACGTCCCTATCCCTCACTGAACCTGGGTCAGGCCGTGATGGTGTATGCTGCCGCATTGTCGAAAATTACCCTGGACCTTGCACCGAAAAAATCCAGGCCCGCCACCGAAGATGAGATGGCCATCGTACGTGAAAAAGCCCTGCAGCTGCTCGCCGATGTGCAAATCCCTGCCGGCCACATCATCCATCGCCGCATCATGGAACGCCTCATGCTCCTCAGCAAAGATGACATGCACCTGTTCCACAGCTTCTGCAAATACTACCAGAGGAAGAAGTAGTTACCTCTTCCAGTGGAGACTTACAAATACTGTGCGTACGCGTGTGCCAAACAGCAATGCGCTGCTGATGCAGATCAGGGAGAAGAAAAAAACGGTAAACGGTACGCCGATGTATTCGGCGATGGCGCCTGCAAGCAGGCTGCCCAGGGGGGTGATGCCCATAAAGGTGAGGCTGTAGAGTGAAACCACCCGTCCGCGTTTGTCTTCATCGGCAATGCTCTGGATCAGGGTGTTGGTGCTGTTGAAATGAACGATCATGCCAAAACCGGTAAATACCAGGGCGATGATCGATAAGGTGGTATAAGATGACAGGGCGAACACTGAGAGGCCCAGGGCAAACATCAGGGCGGTACGGAAGGTAATGACCGGGATGCTGCGGATATTTTTACGGGCCGCCAGAAAGAAGGCGCCGGCCAGGGCCCCTGCGCCCAAAGCCCCGGTCAGGATGCCCAGCATCTGGGAGTCGCCGCCAAGTATTTCAGCGGCAAACAAAGGCATGAGGGCCTGGAATGGCAGTCCGAAAAAACTGCTCAGTGCTACCAGGGTGATCAGGTAGCGTATAGCCCGGAAGTTCCAGGCATAGCGGATGCCCTCGCGTAATTGCGAAAAAATGGAGCCAAAGCGCTGTGGCCGTACGACTTTTTGGATCCGCATGGCCATCAGGGCTATGATCACAGCAAGGAAAGACACCCCGTTGATGAAAAAACACCAGCCTTCTCCCACCAGGGCGATGAGTAATCCGCCAATGGGCGGACCGATGAAACGGGCCAGGTTGTAAAGGGAGGAGTTCAGGGCGATGGCATTCGACAAATCTTCGCGGCGGGTGATGATGTCCGGCACGAAAGATTGCCGGAAAGGGGTGTCAAATGCCAGGATTACGCCGTTGAACAGCGCCAGGAAAATAATCCATGCCACGGTAATCAGTTCAGCAAGGGTAAGCCAGGCAAGGATAAAGGCCACCAGCATCGACATGATCTGGGTCAGGGTGATCACTTTGCGGCGGTCCCAGCGGTCGGCCAGCACCCCGGCAAAGGGCGTTATCAGCAAAGAAGGGATCTGCAATGCAAAGGCAATGGTGCCCAGCAACAGGGCGGAACCGGTGAGGCGGTACACAAGCCATCCCATGGCAATGTTCTGCACCCATACACCGATCAGCGAAATGCTCTGGCCATAATAGTATAAGCGGTAGTTGCGGTATTTGAGCGCCCTGAATACAGAACGGAATGTATCAAACCTGACCGGTAAACCGCGATAAGGAAACATAAAGGCCAATGCTTAGTTGCTGCAAAGATACGAAAAGCACCGGGCGCATTGCGCTGACGGCCCGGCGCCCTGTGTTCGGTTCTGAGCGGGTTATGACTTTACTCCGATCTGAGCGGGTTATGGCTTTACTCCGATCTGAGCGATTCCACCGGGTTTTCGCGGGCGGCAAGCCAGGCCTGCAGGCTGATGATCAAAGAACTCACCAGCAAAATGGCAAGGCCGGGAAGCAAAAACCACAAGGGATTGATGGTCACCCTGTATGCAAAATTGCCGAGCCAGTTATTCACAAAAACCCATGTCAGTGGCCAGGCGATCAGCATGGAGATCCCGGCAAGGAATACCGATTCGCGGTTAAATACCCAGAGCAGGTTGGTGACGGAGGCCCCCAGCACGATCCGGATACCCATCTCCTTGACCCTGCGCTCGGCAGAGAAGGCAGCCAGGCCATACACGCCGAGCAGGGAAATAATGAAAGCAAGCAGGGCCCCTGCCGACAAAAGCCGGGTTGTTTGTCTTTCCGACTGGTACAGCATCGCCATGGCATCATCCAAAAAGAGGATGTCAGGGATATATGCAGGGTCAAATTCGCGCAGGGCTTCTGTAATGTCAGCCTCCAAAGACCCAAAATCGCCTGGCATAACCCTGATGTACATGTGTGGGAAACCCGTCTGCGCATAGACCATGGCCATTGGCTCAATGGATTGATGCATTGATTTCAGGTTAAAATCCTGCACAACCCCGATCAACGGACCCTGGATGTTGAACAGGTCGAGTTGTTTGCCGATGGGCTCTTCAAATCCGAGGGCGTTTACGGCGGTTTCATTCAAAATAAACGCGCTTTGCACGTCCATTTCAGAATCGTCATGGAAATTCCTGCCTTCTGCCAGCTCCAGCCCCATGACTTCCATAAAACGATGGTCCACGGTAATTACATCCACCGTGATCCCGGCAGCCGACTTGTCGGCGCCCGCTTCGGCGATCAGGTCAATGCGGTTGCTACCGCCATATCTGTAATTGGCTCCCCCGGCGGATATGATTCGCGGAATGGTTTCCAGGCGGGCCCTGGCGGCGGGAAATGATTGCCACACGCGGCCCGGGAGATTCTGCAGGATCATGACCCCTTCTTTGTCGAAGCCCGGATCCCGCGTCTGCATATAACGGGTTTGTGCCCCGATCACCAGCAGTGAACTGATCACAAACAGGGTGATGGCAAACTGAAAGACCACCAGCACCCTTCGGAACAATTGCCCCCTGGTGCCTTTTACAACCTCTCCTTTCAGGGTTGTTACCGGGTCAAATGAAGACAGGTAAAAGGCGGGATACAATCCGGACAGAATGCTTGTAATCAGAAAAACCCCAATCATCACAAACAGGCCCCTCAGGCTGAAAAATGCGGAAAGGGACAGGTTGGTGCCCAGGCTATCGGCAAAATATGCCGAAAACACCTCCGTAAGTACGATGGCTGCCATAAATGACAACAGGGTAATCAGCAGCGATTCGGTCATGATCTGCCGGACCAGCATCCCCCGTGAGGCCCCGGCCATCTTGCGCACCCCGATCTCTTTCGATCGCAGCATGCTGCGGGCCGTTGAAAGGTTTACAAAATTGATGATGGCCACAAAAAGGATGAAAGCCGACAGCAGGGCAAAAATGACCACATTGCGCCAGTTTCCATTGTCTTTCATTTCCCATACCAGGTTTGAGTGCAGGTGGATGTCGGAAACCTTCATCAGGCTGATAGAAACATGAAACTCAAGCCCATCATACAATGGATTTGTGCGTATGAATTCTGCAGCGGCCTGGTCAAGCTTCTCTTCCAGTGCCTTAGGTTCAGTGCCGGGCATAAGTTTCAGGTAAGTATAAAAATTAGCACCGCTGGCTTTGATCTGCTCAGGCAGGTTAATATGGTTCGAAATGGCATTAAACCGAAAGTGTGTGTTTTCGGGAAGGTCTTCGAAAATTCCTGTGATTTCATAATTCTGCCCCTGGACGGTAAGGGTGCGGTGCATTGCATCCAGGGGGTCACCGGCCAGGCGTGTGGCTGTTTGTTTGCTGAGCACAATGGTGTTCGGATGCGCCAGCGCCCTGACCGGATCGCCGGCAAGGAAGGGAAGGCTGAATAATTCAAAAAAGACTGAATCCGCAAACAAGATGCCCTGGAGGGTGGTCGCCTGGTCTTCGAAAAAAATCGCCGGGCTTGTGTAATATGGGGTAAGACGGGTCATTCCTTCCACCTCCGGAAATTCGCGCAAAGCGGTTTCACCAAGGGAGAAAAATGAGGAAGGCAAGGTTTGTGGCTCCCCCTGTCCGGCCTGGAGTGTGCTATGGATCCGGTAGATCCTGTCATGATCGTCAAAAAAACGGTCATAACTTAACTCCTGAAGAAGAAAGATCCAGATTAACAAGGTGATGCCCAACCCCAGCGACAGACCGAGGATGTTGATCACAGCGTTGAGTTTCTGTTTCCGAAGCGTGCGAAAAATGGTCTTGATATAATGAATGAGCATGATGTCAACAAATTTACAAAGGTTTATAAACAATCCGGCATATTGCAGGGAACAGGTTGCCACCGCAGATCCGGCCTGGTGCCTGGGACCAGGTTACCGGCCCGGTGACCCCGGCTGTTATTCTGTTTTCAGCACTTCTGCCGGGTTGGTGCGGGCGGCCTTAAGCGACTGCGAGGCCACTACCATAATGGCAATGATGATCATGCTTGTCATGGCCACGGCCAGGGTCCAGAACGGGAAGCCGATCGAATAGGCAAATCCGGCCAGCCACCTTTCCATGTACCAGTATGCCAGGGGAAGGGCCATTATGGAAGCCAGGGCCACCCACTTCAGAAACTCAGCCGATGATCTGTACAAAATACCAAAGGTGGATGCCCCCAGTACTTTCCGGATGCCTGTTTCTTTCTGTCGCTGCTGTGCCGCAAAGGACGAAAGACCCAGTACGCCGAGCATGGCAATGATGATGGCCAGCAGGGTAAAGGCCAGGAAAAGCTTCCCGAAACTAACCTCGGTGACATATTGCAGTTCCAGCAGTTCCGGAATGAATACATGGCTGAGGGTGTTGCCGGGAAACAGATCATTCCATTCTTTCTGGACGGTCAGCAGGACATCGGCTCTTTCAACCCCTTCATAGGCAATCAGTATCCAGAAAGGGTGACTCATATACGATGGGCGGTTCCCCAAAACATTCACAAGCAAGGGTTCCACGTCGTAATGCAGCGATTGGAAAAAATAATCGTCCAGCACCCCGATTACGGTATAGGTCGTGCCTGCACGGTCGATGGTCTTACCCAGGGGTTCTGTCCATCCGGATCTTTTGACCAGGGTTTCATTGACCAGTGCATTGGTTTCTTCGAGGCCATCGTCTCTTTCAAAGAAACGGCCCTCTTTCAGCTTTAATTCGAGGGTGTTGGCATACTGATGGTCGACCCATATCCGGTGTGACATGAAGCCGGGATCGGCATCTTCGGGAATAATGCCTTCCATGTAAGATGTTCCGCCCGGGAAAGAGGTGGCGATGCTTTGACGCTCCACCCATGGGTAGGTGGCCATACTTTGACGGAACAATTCCGCATCTTCCTGGGTGAACGCCCTGACGGCCATAATGTTCTCCTGCCGGAAACCACGGTCTTTGAACTGGAAATAATTGACCTGTAAATAAACCACCAAGGTGCATACGATCAGGGCCATGGAAATGATAAATTGCGTCAGCAGCAACAAATTCCTGGGTTGAAAACGTCCCGGCTTGCTCCAGAACTCTCCCTTCAGGATCCTGACCGGCTGAAAAGAGGCCATATACCAGGCCGGATATAAACTGGCCAGCAATCCGAAGAAGCCGACAAACAGGATCATGGCGGCAAGAAACACCCACCAGGGCAGGCTGAACAGATGCAGGTTTGTGTTTAACATATTGTTGAACAGTGGCATAAAAAACTCAACCAGCAACAGTGCGGCCAGGAAACTTAACCCGGTGATGAACAAGGTTTCGAGGTAAAACTGCCTTCTTAATGCCGGCTTATGGGCTCCCAGCACTTTGCGCATGCCGATCTCCCTGGCTCTTTTGCCTGATTTGGCAATACACAGGTTCACATAATTGAAGCCGGCAATAAACAGGACAAAAAGGGCCACCAATGAAAACAGCCAGACCTTCCAATAGGTGTTGGCTTCTTCCATCTCACTGCTGAAGGGACTGCGCAACCTGATGCTTGTAATTGGGAAAAATTCAAGCGACATCTTGATGCCCATCCCCTCAAACTGATAATTGACCTTTTCATAGGCAAGGGCTTCGGTCTTTTCATAGAGGGCGTCCATATCGGTTTCCCCCGATATGACCAGGTAGGTATAATATGAAATGCCGCCGTCCCAGGTGTTCATATACTGGTGGCGATGTTCCACCAGGGTGGTAAAGGAACGGAGCAAGTCGAACTGCAGGTGTGAATTGGGCGGGCAATCGGCTGCAATGCCCGTAATGGTATACATGCGTCTGTCGTCGTCGAGGCGGACCAATTGCCCCATGGGATCCTGATCGGGGAAAAGCATTTGGGCCGTGCTTTCGGTAATGACCAGGCTGTAAGGTTCAGCCAGGGCCCTTGACGGGTTTCCGCGGAGCAACTCAAAACTGAAGATGTCAAAAAACGTACTGTCGGCGTAATGGCTTTTGTTGAATGTGGTGAAGCGGTCGTTTTGCCAGACGTTCGCCTCCTGCCTTCCGGATAATCGTACCACATTGGTGACCTCTGGAAATGCTTCCAGGAGGTCCGGACCCATGGGGGCACTGCTAAAGGGCTCATACAGGATGTCTCCCTGGATGTCGACGTTGATGGCGATCCGGTAAATGTTTTCGGCATCGGCATGAAAGCGGTCGAAACTCAGTTCGCGGTACACGTAAAGCAATATCATCAGGCACACCGCCATGGCCGTGGCCAGGCCAAACAGGTTGATGAGGCTGAAGGACAAATTTTTTTTGAAATGCTTGAAGCTGGTAACGATAAAATGACGGATCATGGTTCTTTGAATAATTTGTGTTTCCCAATCATGCATCAGCCAATCCCATTCCTGTCTTTGCCGTCAGTCAGGCTGATTCATCTGTCGCTCTGTCGCAAACCTCAACCTTGCCTCTGCCGGCGACCAGGTTAAACCATTCCCTATTCCGCCCTGATGCTATCCACCGGGTTCATTGCGGCCGATCTCAGGCTGTGGTAGCTCACAGTGGCAATGGCCAGGACATAGGCGACGAGTGTTGACACCAAAATCGGATTGAGCGACATGTCAATTCGGAATAAAAAGCCCTGCAACCACCTGTCAAGCAGCCACCAGGAAAATGGTGCGGCCACCACAACAGCAACCAGGATAAGCCACGAAAACTCTTTGTACAACAAACGCAGTACGCTCAAGGAAGATGAGCCCAGCACCTTACGAATGCCAATCTCTTTTCTGCGCTGCTCCAGCATAAAGGATGACAGGCCAAACAAACCCATCAATGAAATGATGATGGTGACCAGGGCAAACAGGCCAAAAATACTGCCAAGCCGTTTTTCGGCATCGAAGGTTTCGCTGAAACCCATATCAAGCATGTGTACCTGGGGCAGCCTGGAAGGATCAAATTCCCGTGTGACTTTTTCCAGGAAGGGCAGCACCTCGTCTTTTTTTCCGTCCTGGTATTCTACGATTAAATAACGGAAGCTTGTCGGTGTGTCGCGCAGGATAAGCATATGGTGTTCAATGGGATTACTCAGGGATAGAAAATGGTAATCTTCCACCACACCGATTACCCGCATTACATCCCGCGGATTTCCTTCCTGGTCAAAGTTCATATGGATCTGCTTTCCGATGGGCTCATCGTGCCAGCCAAAAAACCTTACCGCCGCTTCGTTTACCAATATGGCAGAGTTAAAGTCGGTTCGCATTTCCGGGTCGAACAGGCGTCCTTCTTTCAGTTTGATCCCCATCCGGTCGATAAACCGGTGGTCGATATAATTTACCGATATGGCACTCTCGCGCATTTCGCCTTCCACTCCTGCCCTTACCGCCATCACATTGTGATCACTCCCCGGAATGGAAAAAGTTTTGGTGGTCCCGGAAACCAGCGGGTTTTGCAGGATGGTTTGTTCCAGGGTTTCGATGCCCTCGCGGGCCACGTTCCCGTATACGGACACCACGGCACGGTTTTCATTGTTAAATCCCAAAGGTTTGTTTTGCAGGAACCGGAGCTGGTTCTGTACCGTCAGGGTGGCTGCAACCAGGATGATGGAAATGGCAAACTGAAAAACCACCAGTCCTTTACGGAGCAGGGCCGAGCCTTTTTGCTGAACCGGAAGGCCTTTCATAATGAGTGAAGGGTTCATCCGGCTGAGCACAAAAGACGGATAGGCCCCTGCGGCAAGGCCGGTAACCAGGGTAATGGCCAGGACCTGAAACATAATGCCATGGTCAAACAGCTGCGAAAGGCTGAATGATTTGCCGGCAATGGAGTTGAAATAGGGCAGGAGGAGTTCCACAAGAAAAACAGAAACAAACAGTGACAAAAATGCCACCAGCAATGACTCTGACAGGAACTGCACAACCAGTTGCCGGCGGTTTGCCCCGCTAACTTTCCTGATGCCAATCTCCCTGGCTCGTTTGGCTGCCCTGGCTGTGGCCAGGTTGGTGTAATTGATCGCGGCGATGATCAACAAAAAGAATGCTATCAGACCAAGAATGAGCAATGTTGACTTGTTGCCGGTTTCGGGTGCCATCATGACCGGATGAAAATGGGTATCGCGCAAAGGGGTGGCCAGGTATTGGGCGCTGGCGCCAAACTGTTCGCCCAGCGGGTTCACATACTTTTCCAGGAAGGCCGGCATGTTTTCCATGACAGCATCCATTTTCTGGTCCGGGTGGAGTTTTATATAGGTATAGTTGGCATTGATGTTCCAGAAGAGCTCGGGATTCATGGAATACACCCTTTCATGGCTGGCAGAGGCCATCGACAGCATTGCCTGATAGCGGAAGTGGCTGTTTTCGGGCAAATCTTCCACCACGGCCGTCACAATATAATGACGATTGCTTACATCAATGCTTTGACCCACAGGGTCTTGTTCGCCAAAATATTTTTCGCTGAGCGACCTGCTGATCACCATGGTGTTTGGTTCAGAAAGTGCGCCTTTGGGATGGCCGTGTACAAAATGATGGGTGAATACATCGAAGGCCGTGGAGTCGGCCAGCACAAAACCTTTCTCCAGAAACTCCCTGTCGTCTGCCCTGACCATTCTTTCTTCTTCCTCGACGAAGAAACGCGCATAATTTTTTACCTGGGGAAACTCATTCTGCATGGCCATGGCCAGTGGAAAGGGAGTTATGGCCAGATGATAGGAAGTGCCTGCCATATCGTAAATCCCCTCCATCCGGTAAATGCGTGCATGGTGTTCATGGTGGGTATCGTACGACAACTCGTGGTTGAGATACATGGTGATGACGATGGCCCCGGAAATCCCTACGGCCAGGCAAAAAACGCTGATGACTGAATACAGGATGGCGCGTTTCATGTTGCGCCAGGCGCTCAACATATATTGTTTGAACATACGGTCAGGCTTTAATGTGTCAGGACATGAACATCAAAAACATATATCGGTGTTACGCTGCCTATTGCGCTGCAGCGGTCAATACAAATTCTGTGGTCTTGTCTTCGGTGACAATCTGGCCGTCAAACAGGCGGATGATCCGCTGGGAATAAGAGGCATCGCGCTGGGAGTGCGTTACCATGATGATGGTGGTGCCATTCTTGTTGAGTGTTTCAAGCAGGTTCATTACCTCGTCGCCGTGGGTGGAGTCGAGGTTACCGGTTGGCTCATCGGCAAGGATGATGTGTGGTTTGGCCACCACGGCACGGCTCACAGCTACACGCTGCTGCTGACCACCCGACAACTGAAGCGGGAAGTGGTTTCTGCGATGCATGATCTGCATTTGTTCCAGTACTTCTTCTACGCGTTGCTTGCGTTCGGCGGCACTGTATCCCAGGTAGATCAGGGGCAGTTCCACGTTTTCAAACACGCTCAGTTCATCGATCAGGTTAAAGTTCTGGAAAACGAAACCGATATTGCGCTTGCGCAGGTTCGCACGTTGTTTTTCTGAATAATTTGATACCTCCTGGTCGAGGAAATAATACGCTCCGCCGGAGGGGTTGTCGAGCAAGCCCATGATGTTGAGTAAAGTCGATTTGCCGCAACCCGAAGGGCCCATAATGGCTACAAACTCCCCTTCCTTTATTTCGAAGGACACCTGGTTCAGTGCGGTGGTTTCCACCTCTTCGGTGCGGAATACCTTGGTTAAGTCAACAGTTTTGATCATGATTGATAATGTTTAAGTGGATAATATTATTATATGATATGACGTGTTAATGATTGCTTTTGTTACATGGATCAATGGCAACCTGTAAATGTTACCTGAAAATAAGCCTGTCCCTTCCCCCATAGCTGTCATAAGATGACACGATTACGCGTTCGCCTGGTTGCAGGCCGTCGAGCACTTCATAATGGTGGATATTCTGACGACCGATACGTATCGGCCTCCTGACGGCTTGCGAGCCGGACGGGTCTACTATATATATCCAGTTGCCACCGGTGGCCTGGTAGAATCCTCCCCGAGGGATGATCAGTGCATCGGCCACGCCGCTGAACTGCAGCCTGAGCTGGATGGTCTGGCCGCGGCGTATTCCTGAAGGCTCCTCGCCATTGAACTGCAGGTCCACTTCGAAGGCACCCCCGGTAATATTGCTGTAGATCTTATCTATCTCAAGGTTATAGGTTTGACCGGCATAGTCGAATGATGCCGGTTGCCCAATATAAGTACGGTTGATATACCTTTCGTCGATGCGCGCGCGCAACTTGAATCCGTCAAGCACATCGATTTGCCCGAGATTCTCACCGGTGGACTTCGTTTCCCCTCGCTCGGCACTGAATGAGGAAAGCTGTCCGCTGATGGGTGCCCGGATGACCAGGTTATCCAGGGTTTCATGCAGCATGTCGATGTTGGTGTGCATGCGGTCAATGGATGCATTGATCAGGTCCATTTGAGTGGACACATACACAGAGTCGTGTTGCAAACTGCGCAAACCAATGTCATAATGGCGCTGGGCAAAAATGTATTCGCGGTATGCATTTTCATATTCTTCGTCGGAGATCACCCCCTGCTCAAAAAAGCTTTTTTTGCGCACATAATCCTTTTTGGCAATGTCCAGGCGGTATTCAAGTTCTGCCAGTTGCCGTTCAAGGTTAAACATGTTTCGTTCCAGGTTCAGGCGGGTGTTCTGGTATCTGTCGAGTACCTCAAGGGCCGTGTTTTCCTGTTGCATATAGCTCATTTCAATCTGGGCATTTGACAGGCGGAGGATCTTGTCCCCTTCATTTACCTGCGCACCATCGCGCTGGAAGATCTCTTCTACCCGGCCGCCAAACACGGCGTCCACATAAATGGTCATGATGGGTTGCACCACACCGTCAACCGGAATGAACTCCTGGAAACGACCTTGCTCAACTGTGGCAATGGTCATTTTATCCATGTCAACAAACAACCTGCTGCTGGTATCGCGGAAAAACAGAAGGTAAATGATAAACATGGCGAATGCCGATGCGCCCAGTATGCTGACGATCTTTTTTACCGTCCATTTCTTTTTTTTAATGATTCGATCCATTTGAATGCCGTTTTTATGGGTTCTCTATCCTATACAACGAATATTATGCCAATGCCCTTAAAGGACACAAAATCAAACTTATAAAAAATTGCGTCACCAAATTTTTTTAAAAAAGTGTTCGCAAACGGTCACCAACTGTATCAAACCGAACGGGTGCTCATACACCACCATTCCACCATTTCTTCTTACTTTTGACAAAAACCCCGAACATGGATAAAAGGCTGCAAGCATTCAAGCAACTGCTCGACATCATGGATGACCTGCGGGCAAAGTGCCCCTGGGACAGAAAACAAAGCCTGGAAAGCCTGCGTCACCTGACCATTGAAGAGACCTATGAATTGGCCGATGCCATCCTGAATGAAGACATAGAGGGCATCAAGGGTGAACTGGGCGATTTAATGCTCCATATTGTGTTTTATGCAAAGATCGGGTCGGAAAAGGGTGCCTTCGACATTGTTGGCATACTGGAAGGCATCAACCAAAAACTGATCAGAAGACATCCCCACATATATGGTGATGTAAAGGCCGAAACCGCCGAACAGGTGAAGGACAACTGGGAAAAGATCAAACTCAGGACAGGCAAGAAACGTGTTTTGTCGGGTGTGCCCAAGTCGTTGCCTGCCATGATCAAAGCCTATCGCATCCAGGATAAGGCAAAGGGCGTGGGTTTTGACTGGGAAAAACCCGGACAGGTGTGGGACAAGGTTCAGGAAGAACTGAATGAACTAAGGCATGAACTGGAAAGCGGTGCCGCACAGAAAAAGATCGATGAAGAGTTTGGCGACCTGCTGTTTGCCCTGATCAACTATGCGCGTTTTATCAATGTGAACCCGGAAAATGCGCTTGAGCGGACCAACAAGAAATTCATAAAACGTTTTGAGCACCTCGAAAAACAGTCAAAGCTGGCCGGTAAAGACATGAAACGGATGAATTTGTCTGAAATGGACATATTCTGGAACCAGGCAAAGGATATGGAAGGTGGCGGCAAGGGATGATGTGGCCTTGATCCACTACTTGAACACTTCGCCTAAGTACATCTCAAAATCATAAAGGAAGGCATCGCCCCTGTTGCCCAGCTTGCCATCGAGGCTGTAAACAGCCTGCATCACGGGTATCTTGCGGATTGAGTTTATCAGGTTTTTCGGCTGCAATTGGTCGCCGGGTTGTTTTAGCAGCAGAAGGTAATCGAGATTTTTCGGTTCGCCAAACAATACCCCTTCGCTGCATTTGTTGCACACCAGGAAATAACGCATTCTCAGTTCCGGTACATGGCAATGGTAAATGGCAAAACGCCCCGGGGCTGACTGATTCAATGGCGTGTATTCAAAATCAGGCAGCCGCTTGAGATCCAGTTGCAGGTGCTGGTTCAGCAGCCAGCAAAGACGGTAACCTTTTTGGGCGGTAAACAAACCCATGACCCGGAATTCGGGCGAAAAAGACACCTCAAGTTTCAGTTTTTTTTTAACCATGACCAGGTCCCCCTTCCGGTTCACGGATGCTTTTTTCCCAGGCATCGCGGGAAGCATGCTGCTCTGCCCTTTTGATCGAATAGTCCTGCCCGGTACCGGCCACCTTGTTTTCAATTTCCAGCGCTATGGTATACAGCTTTCCGTTTCTGCCGTTTTCTTCTTCACAAACAAGCTTGTATTCCACCATCTTTTTTTCTTTCTGCGCCCATTCAATGACCTTGCTCTTGAAGTTGATGTCGCGAACCATCAGTTCGTCAATGTCGAGGTGGGTCTGGATGATTTGCCGGACAACCATCTCTTTGGTAAACCGGTAGCCTTTGTCGAGATACACCGCCCCAATAAAGGCTTCAAAAGCGTCCCCGTGAATGCTCGAACCCTGTGTGCCGCTTTCTTTGCTCGATTGCACGAGCTGATTCAGACCAAGCTTGCGTGAAAGCATGTTGAGGTTGCTGCGGCTTACAATGCGCGATCGCATCTCCGTAAGGAAGCCTTCGTCTTTGAACGGGAATTTTTTAAAGAGGAAATCGGCAACCACCGATCCCAGCACCGCATCTCCCAGGTACTCCAGTCGTTCATTGCAATGTTTGACCCCATTGATGGCGGATGTTGCCACAGACTTGTGCCGGAAAGCCAGTTCGTAAACCGACACATTGCCGGGCCGGTATCCGAACATGTTTTGAATGGCTACAGACAAAGCCCGGTCTGCAGCCTTGCGTTTGCGCCTGAAAGAAAACAAAAACCCCAATGCTGTCGCTATTGTTCAAACTTCTTAAATGCCACACATGCATTATGCCCGCCAAATCCGAAGGTGTTCGACAGGGCTAAGTTCACCGTGCGCTCCCTTTTCTTATGAAAGGTGAAATCCAGCTTGTTGTCGATATCCGGATCGTCGGTAAAATGATTGATGGTGGGTGGTATGACGTCGTTTTGTACAGACAGGATGGTGGCGATGGATTCAGCCGCACCGGCGGCACCCAGCAAATGCCCGGTCATTGATTTGGTGGAATTGATGCTGATTTTATAGGCATGGTCGCCAAACAGGCTCACAATGGCCCTGGGCTCTGCAATGTCCCCGAGCGGGGTGGAGGTGCCATGTGTGTTGATATGGTCCACGTCTTCGGGTTTAAAGCCTGCATCTTCCAGGGCATATTGCATTACCTTGATGGCACCCAACCCCTCGGGATGGGGGCTGGTCATATGGTAGGCATCGGCCGACATGCCTCCGCCAACCACCTCTGCATATATTTTGGCACCGCGTTTGCGGGCATGTTCAAGCTCTTCAAATATGATGGTGCCACTGCCTTCGCCCAGTACAAAGCCGTCGCGGTCTTTGTCGAATGGACGGGAAGCGGTTTTCGGGTCGTCGTTGCGTACCGAAATGGCGTGCATGGCACTGAATCCGCCCAGCCCGGCTTCATTCACTGCGGCCTCAGAGCCCCCTCCAATAAACATGTCGGCTTTGCCCAGCCTGATCAGGTTATAACAGTCGATCAGGGCATTGGCAGATGAGGCGCAGGCAGAGGTTGTGGTGTAATTGGGCCCACGGAACCCGTATTTGATGGAAATGTGGCCTGCCGCAATGTCCGCAATCATTTTTGGAATAAAAAACGGACTGAAACGGGGGGGGCCGCCTCTTCTGCCATGCTCTTTGACTTCATTGTAAAAGGTTTCCAATCCGCCGACCCCGCTGCCCCAGATCACCCCTACACGGTCCGGATCAACCTTTTCGGGGTCAATGCCGGCATCCCTGAGGGCTTCTTCGGTTGAAACCATTGCATATTGGGTAAATGGGTCGAATTTACGGACCTCTTTCCGGTCAAAATGATTGGCCGGATCAAAATTTTTCAATTCGCAGGCAAAACGGGTCTTGAACTCAGACACATCAATCTTTGTGATGAGTTCTGCACCGCTGACCCCGTTCAGCAATGCGTCCCAGTAATCAGGAACATTGCTTCCAATAGGGGTAAGGGCGCCAAGTCCGGTAACGACAACTCTTTTAAGTTCCATGCCAATAAGATTTGTTTAACATGATTAACATGAAGCCCACATGGGTTTATTCATCAATTACAGAGAATAGAACCTTGCATGTGGGCTACATTGCACAAGTAACTTCCTTCTTACTTGACTTCTTTTTCAATATAAGCAATTGCTTCCCCTACCGTGCTGATTTTCTCGGCCTGGTCGTCAGGAATGGCGAGGTTGAACTCTTTTTCGAACTCCATGATGAGCTCAACAGTGTCGAGCGAATCCGCACCCAGGTCATTTGTAAAACTGGCTTCGGGGGTTACTTCTTTTTCATCTACACCAAGCTTATCCACAATGATAGCTTTTACTCTTGTTGTAATGTCAGACATGGTTTCTCCTTTTTTTGTTAAACAGGCTGCAAAGAAAAATATTAAATTCGTTATACGCAACTTTTTTGCTTTGATTTTTGTTTTAAACGGCGTAACTTACTATAAATCAAAGAATAGAAATCAACTAAAACCATAGTTGTTGTAGGGTCATCCGACGGTCAAACAAACCGTTTGTATGCTTTTTTGGTTAATTTTAGCCTTCGTTACGGGGCTCTCTTGAAACAAATGTAGTGAAAAAACCGACAAAAACCCATAAGTTGGCCATTTTGGCCTCAGGAAGCGGAAGCAATGCAGCCAACTTTATGGTATATTTTCGCAACCACCCCCGCATCAGTGTGTCTTTGGTGGTAAGCAACAATGCTTCGGCATATGTGCTTGAGCGGGCATGCAAGGAAGGTATCCCCACTGCGGTGTTGCCAGGCCCTGCCTGGGAAGAACCCCGGCAGGTGTTGTCGCTGTTTGACAGATACGGCATTACCGCTGTTGTGCTTGCCGGGTATATGCGTTTGCTGCCCCCATATTTTATAAACAAATACCCGGACCGCATATTTAATATCCACCCGGCACTGCTCCCCGGTTTTGGAGGGAAAGGGATGTATGGCATGCATGTGCACCGCACAGTGATCGCGGCCGGAGAAAAACAAAGCGGCATCACCATACACCTGGTAAACGAACGTTACGACCAGGGCCCCATTCTGTTTCAGGCCACCGTGGAAGTGGAACCCGGCGACACCCCCGAAACCCTCGCCGCCAAAGTGCAAAAACTAGAACACAAACATTACCCCAAAACCATCGAAACCCACCTGCTCAACAACCCCAACCACACACCTGCGTAACCAACAAATCCAAACGCACACTTGTGTAACTAACGCCCAACGACCCCCACGGCCTCTACAGCTGCCTCCAAAAGCGGTTTGCCGGATAAAGTTTCCCCCACCGCTTCATCCATCCACGCAACGGGTGTCAGCCGGCCAAGTGAAAACATACGGTCAATCTCTGCGGCCATATTTTTTCCGCGCATCTGTTGTTCGATCTGGAATTCGATGAGGTGCCCCAGGGGGTATGCGCTCAGGTACAGGGGATAACTGATCATGTGGGAATATACGGCCAGGATGGGCGAATCTTTAACCCCAAACACCGGTGCAAAATAATTGTTCCATACATCCACGGCGATGTTCATGGTTTCCTCTTTCAGCTGTTTTGGGGTGGCGTCCGGATGGTCATACAACCAGCGCCAAACGGCCATATCCACCAGGGAAACCCCCATGATCTCATAGGTTCCCCACAGGATGTCCAGGGCGTTGAGGTGGTCGCGCAGGGGGTCCTTTGCATCCAGGCCAAGCAATTTGAGGTCGCGCACCTGGAAGATGAAAGCAAGGGCTTCTGTAAAGGCCGTGTTGGGGATGCCGTTGAGCATATAATACTCCACATCGTGCAGGCTGATGGTCTGCTCCACATTGTGTCCGAATTCATGGGCGGCGATGTTGAAGCCGTTATAGGTCATGCCGTCGCCGGCGATGCGTGTGCGCAAATGAGAATATTGTGAGCGCATCTGGGCACCCCATGCATGCCCGGCACCGCGGGCGCCTTCAACCACGATCCTGTCTGCAATTTCATGGGCGCGGGCCCTGTCATACCCCAGTGTCACCAGCAGGTTGGGAAGGTCTTTTTCCAGGGCTTCTGCGTTGGGGTATTTCTGCCTGGTAATTCTGTTGAGTTCCGATTCAGCAATCCCGCTGCGCGCCTTGAAGCCGTCGTACCAGATGTCAAAGGGCTCCAGGTCGCGTCCCAGGCGATCAGAGATCAATGCCCCCACATCCTTTAATACAGGGTCACTCACCAGTTCTGTAAACAGGCCTTCCACTTCATCCATACTGAGCTCGAGGCCCTGCTCAAAGGCCCTTTGGATATATGTGGGATAATTTGGTGAATACGGGTCGGCTTTTTTGCGGGCCTGATAATTGTTCAATAAATGCCGGTACCGGGTCAGCGGCTCGCTGCTTGCCTCAATTGCCTCCCCTTGTTGATATACCACATTGGAATAGGGGTCCCATTGTACTTCCGGGTTGTTGATCACTTTTCCGGGGATGCTCTGGTCGATAATGCGTGTCATCACCTGGTAGATCATGCGTTGTTTTTCGAGGCCATCCGGTGAGCCGTCGTAATGGGCCTTAAGTTCATCACGCAGCCCCCAGTGGGTGATCAGCCGCAGGTGATCCGGAAAAATCTGTTTGCCCGCTTCGTTAAGCAGCTGTCCCATCATGATATTGTATTCCGATACATAATTGTCTGCATCGGTGCTCACGCGGGATATTTCCTGGTTAATGTCCGCCGGCACCCGTGAGATAAATACATCCCCCATGCGTGCATAGGCCCACTGAAGACGATCCCAATGACGACCCAGGTCATTTTTTTCGTCCAGGGAATAAAAGGGGAAATTCAACATGGTCAGGAAGGCAATCTTGTTTTTAAAAAAATCTTCAGCCAGGTGTGCTCCCGGGGCATAACTGCCAAACAGGATGTCTACCGGCTCAATCGGCCCCCAGTCGAGGTGCAGGGGCTTTGTCAACTCAAGGCTCAACTGGTTCAGGTGGCCCCATATGTATTCAACATTGCGCGAAAGGGTGTTGAACAGGTCTTTTCGCTGTGCATCACCGGCTTTGTAATGTGTGCGGCAGAAATCCACAAAATCTTCGGTTGTGCCATCATCAAGGCGCCAGAGGGCAGCCACCTGGCCGACCCCTTTTTGTATGCGTTCTGCCTGGTCCTGTCCGTGTTGGTCGATCAGTTCGTTGATCACCGCTTGTGCCGTGGCCTGGGGTATGCTATCCATTTCTGTTTCGTTTTGTTTGATGTCGCGGGCACACCCTGTCAGGAGCATACCGGCGACAATGGTCATCATTAAGCATCTGTGTTTCATGGGGATCGTGTTGTTGGGGTTTGTTTGTCTTTTGCATGTCAAAAATACGATTTATCCCGATCAATCCCTGTAAAATCAAACAATTGACACCGTTGTATTGTTTTCTTTGTACATATTATGTTATATATTTGCAACAGTTCCATTAAATGAATTAATCATACCATAAACCATTACCTATTATGTCAAATTATCACGAACCAGTAGAAGAATTATCAGAAGAAGCACGTAATTTTTCGCGTGCGCTCAACAGTCTGAAAGAAGAAATTGAAGCGGTCGACTGGTATCATCAACGGGTGGTAACCAGCAAGGACCCTGATCTGGCCGGAATCATGGCACACAACCGCGACGAAGAGATCGAACATGCCTGCATGACCCTGGAATGGTTGCGGCGAAACATGCCCGGATGGGATGAGGAATTGCGTAACTGGTTGTTCAAGGAAGGCGACATCATGGGCGCGCATGGACACGATCATGACGATCATGACGACCATGACCAAAAGCCTGCTGCAGGACAATCGGATTCACTGGGTATTGGAAAAATTAAAAAATAAGAGGAGGAAATCATGGATATTTTAAGAAAATCACTTGCTCCCATCTCCAATGAAGCGTGGGAAGAGATCAATGAAACGGCTGTGGATGTGCTGACTTCGGTAATGTCCGGCCGTAAGGTGCTCGATGTGGAAGGTCCAAAGGGCTGGGATTATGCCGCACTGCCCACCGGCCGGATCAATGTGCCTGCCGGGCAGAAAGGCGCTGTGAAATATGGTATGCACCAGGTATTGCCCCTGGTGGAAGTTCGCATCCCTTTTCAATTGAATATATGGGAATTGGACAACGTGGCCCGGGGCGCCGAAGACATCGACCTTGATCCCCTGGAGGATGCCGCCCGTGAAATTGCGAAGTTCGAGGAAAAAGCCATTTATGAAGGCTTTAAACCAGGCAGCATTGCCGGGTTGAAAAACAGCTCGGATCATGACCCCATTGCCTTTCCGGAAACCCTTGAAGACATTCTGACGGCGGTGTCGCTGGGTATTTCAAAAATGAAATCAGCCTCCATCGAAGGCCCTTATTCGTTGGTGCTTAATACGGAACGCTGGCAAAAAGTGAACTCTTTCATCAGGGGTTATCCGCTGCGCAAACAGTTGGAGAACTTGCTGGGTGGCAGCATTGTGATGGCGCCCTATGTGAAGGAATCATACCTGATTTCTGAGCGTGGCGGCGATTTCCGCCTGGTGATCGGACAGGACTTGTCCATTGGATACGAATCGCATAACAACAAGACAGTCCAGTTGTATTTTACCGAATCGTTTACCTTGCAGGTGATTGATCCGGCGGCCCTGGTTGTACTGAAATAATTGTTCCGGGCTTTTACAGCACCATCCCTTCCATCGATTCCTTGAGCTGGCGTGCATGCAACAGGAATTCGGCGACGCTCATTTCCTTGACGTATAAGAGTCCGTGTGCCGCCCTGATGCGCGGATCCTCGTGGAGGTAAAAATAATTTTTGCCAAGCAACAGCTGTACGTCTTTGAGCTGTTCGACCCAGATCTTTTGTGCCAGTTCGCTGAATTTGCCGTTGAGCTCATAGCTGGGGAAGGACGCATCCACCTGGCTTACGTAGCAGTTGGTGAAGGCATCGTTCATTTCTGCCATGGCATTGAGCGACACCGGGAAAATGATGTTTGCTTCCGCAGGATGGAAGCGGTACCACACATTTCTGTATCCCCAGATCCTCAGCGAGGAGATGTCCTCTTCCTTTTGCCACATGCGCAGGGCTTCGGCAATGGCCTGCAGCACTTTGTAATGGGTGTCCGGGCCGCTTCCCTCCGGATCAAAGGTAAGACTCAGCACATTGGGCTTCAGTTGCTTGAGCATTTGCAACACCGGTTCCACGTCGCGATCCAGCTTGGGTTGTTCGGTAAAAATATCCCCTTTGTAAAATCCAAGCCGGAGGTGTTCCACATTTTTGACCTGTACCCCGAAGTGCGCCCAGACCAGTTCTTCTTCAAACTCCCGTATCATCCCTTTGAGTTTCTGGATTTTGGGCGGGTTTTTTTCTCCGTCATAGCTGTTTTTCAATACCACGATTACCTCGTTAAGCGTATCGCGCAGGTGGTCAACGTTTTTGACGTTGTAAATATGTACCAGGGCCCTGACCAGACGGTGACAAAGCCCCCTGCGGCACTCCTCCAGGTTGCCTGAGGCCACGTTGTTCAGGTAATGGTACACGTCTTTGTCGTTTTTCAGGCGGTATCCCACATCAAAAAAATCAGGATAGTTGATCATCTGGATCTGCCCGATGCCCATAAAATGTTTTGTGTCTTCAAGCAAATTGATCACATAATGGTTGGTGACGGCGGTAAACCCGCTGGTGAGTACGGCAAACCTGAACTGATTGGTTGGTGTGCTGATGTGCTTGGTGATAAAGGGAAGTATCCCAAGCATGATATCGTCGTGGTGAGGGCCCGTATGCAGAAAGACCTGGTTTTCTTCCTGCCTGAGTCCACGGTAGATCTTTTCTATGATGCTGTCAGTGACACGGGTTACAACCCCTTCGTCGAGTCCGGGAATACGTTTGCAGATCGGGTCACCCTGCAAGTCTTCCAGGGTAAGCTTATGACCGAACTTGTCGAGTGTTTTGCAAACATTCACCACGGCATGTTCGCTTTTTTCGTGTGTCCATTCCCCTGAATCAAAATGCCGGGACACCATATCACCGAGTTTGGAGGCAGCCCCCTGGGTCAGATAAAACCGTCCGTTTCGCAGTTTGCAGAGCACTGACGCCGGGTAGAGATTTGATACCTGGCTTTCGAGCGATTGCTTCACAATGTTTGCCTTGGCTTCACCGGCCGCAATGATGAGTGCCACGGCATCCGGATTGTAGGTAATGGTTTCCAGTCCGATGGTGATCACGAGGCGGTTGGCGGAAATTTCAATGCCCCCCAGGTCCCCCGCGGCCACGGCCTGTGTTTCAAAATTTGTGGCGGTTAAGCGCGTGGTGCTGAATTCGTCCGATCCGCGCACGTTGAAGGCGATGTGGCCGTCGGGTCCGATGCCGCCCAGATAAAATCCGATGCCGCCCTTGTCGCGTATCATCTGTTCATAGTCGCTGCACCAGTCATCGATCATAAAAATGGATTGCTGCTGGATTTCGTCCATCAGTGAGCGTGCTTCGCGGTAACGAAGCGAAAGATCGATCCTGCCATCCGGGAATACCTCCGAAAAATGCCTGCTCCCGGCCAGCGGGATCTCATCGCTGTTGATCAGCAATGCCCTGGCAGGATCTAATCCAAAACCCTTCAGGTAAAAATTTGAAACATAATCGTAAAAACTATTGTGTTGCTTGCTGCTGATCGGATAAAATTCATCTATCTGGATGAATTGTAACCCACTGAGCCTTGGTTTTGTTTTGAGTTTCAGCCCGAACTGATCGCGGATTTTATGGCCGGCGGCATTGTCCCAGTATTGCAACAGGTGTTGCGTCCATTTGATGAAAAACTCGGGTGTTTTGCCGGTGGGCAGGCTGATCACCCCCTCCGGGTTTTCAGCCACCCATTCGAGGAATCGCAAGGCCGTGATCAATCCCAGTTTTGGGAAATTGTCCACCACGATATAGGGGATTTCGGTGCTGATTTTTTCTATGCCCGAATGTTGGATAAAATGTGTTTCAACCGGGGTGTATGTAACAGGCTTCCGGGTAATTTGGATATGTTCGCGCATCATAGGGAGGGATTGTTGGAATGATACAAATATACATTTTAATGCGTAAAACACAGATGGTTTTTAAATTTTTTTAATTTTGTTCTGCAACACAAAAATCAAACCCATGAAACATATCACACTATTGATTGCCGGTTTGATCCTCCCCTTTATTTTGGTTGCCCAGCACATCGACTGGGAAGATGTTTCCTCTGAATATGAACTTCCGGGAGGGTTAAAACTGTATCACGGCACAAAACCTGATCATGCCGCCTTTTTTGCCTATTATTACGAGGTGGACATGAATGACCCGGACATCGCCATCCGTCCATATATCAGTTCCACACCGATGCAGGTGCATGATTTTTCATCAAGTGTAGGTGCTTACGGTGCGGTAAACGGTGGATTTTTTGCAGGTTCTGCATCCGTGTCGTCGGTAATTTTCCCGCACGAAGTGGCGGCACGCAACCTGACATCTGTGGTGCGCTTTGGCAAAACATACCCTGTCATCCGCCCCATTTTTGCCCTGAACAACGACCGGAGCCTT
>SL_3KL_010_SEDDRAFT_10000701_pt1 | contig 28718 bp, 26 predicted proteins | sample SodLakKL_010_SED_2_FD_10381 | JGI IMG/M metagenome (IMG submission 10381)
AGTGTACAACCGTGAAGAATATTTGTATCTTTGTCAGCTGATCCGCAATCAGCTTAGCGTATTACCGTTTATTTACTTTTTCCAAGCACGTTTTCATGAGCAACAAGCGATTTTATATAGAGACATACGGCTGCCAAATGAACTTTGCCGATACCGAAGTGGTGAACTCTATCCTGATGGATGATGGCATGAGTCCGGTTCAAGCCGCAGAAGATGCAGACATTATTTTTGTAAACACCTGCTCCATTCGTGAAAACGCTGAGACCAGGGTTTGGAACCGGCTTAAGGAGTTCCGTTCGCTGAAAAAGGAGAAGAGCCATCTCACCGTGGGCGTTATGGGATGCATGGCCGAGCGCATTAAGGAAAAAATTATTGACCAGGAGCAGCTTGTTGATATCGTTGTAGGTCCCGACGCCTATCGCGACATACCTAACCTGTTCAAAGAAGTGGAAGATGGGCGCAAAGCGGTAAACGTTCTGCTATCGCTCGAAGAGACTTACGCCGATATCACGCCGGTTCGAACCAGCGGCAATGGCGTAACCGCGTTTGTATCGATCATGCGCGGCTGCGACAACATGTGCGCATTCTGCGTGGTCCCCTTCACCCGCGGACGAGAACGAAGCCGGCCAATGAGCAGTATTCTCAGGGAAGTGCAGGAGCTCAGCGACCAGGGATACAAAGAGATCACCCTGCTCGGACAGAACGTAAACTCCTACAAATACGAGGATATTGATTTCANCCGGCTCATGGATGAAACGAGCAAAGTGAACCCTGAAGTGCGGTTCCGGTTTTCGTCACCGCACCCAAAAGATTTTCCCGAGCCATTGCTGCACCTGATAGCCGAGCGGCCCAATCTGTGTAATTACATCCATATACCAGCGCAGGCAGGCAGCGACACCATGCTCGAAAGAATGCGAAGGCCTTATACGAGGCAGCAGTACCTTTCGCTGATTGACCGCATGCGCGAAATCATTCCGGATGTATCACTTTCAACAGACATGATTGCCGGATTCTGCGATGAAACAGAAGAGGAGCATGAAGCAACCATGAGCCTGATGAAATTAGTGGAGTACGACCTGGCCTACATGTTTGCCTACTCGGAACGGGAGAGAACCCTTGCCCACCGAAAATATGAGGACAATGTACCCGAAGATGTAAAAAAGCGGAGGCTCACACAGATTATCCAGCAGCAGATGTCGATCCAGGAGAAAAACAATGAAAAAGAGATCGGCCGCCGTCACCTTGTTCTGGTTGAGGGAACCAGCAAGCGTTCAGAAGAGCAGCTCTCCGGCCGCACCGATACCAACAAGATGGTTGTGTTCGACCGCGAGGAGTATCAAAAAGGGGATTATGTGGAAGTGGAAATTATAGACAGTACATCGGCCACTCTCAAGGCACGGCCCATCAGGAAAAGTTCTATTGCTGAGTTTTACAACAGGGAAACTGTAGCTGTGTAAAAATATTTTCTGTTCTCCGGGCACCCATTGTGTCAGTAACTTTTTCTAAGTTTCCTCTTNCACAACAGTAAGCGATCATTTCTTNTCTGTTTGTACGGCGTTTGTCAATACNANAGATAACCAATTCCCTNCAGCANATTATCTCTGTGTAAAATATTTANCAAAAAAGCGCTTTCGCATATTTTTCTGAATGNTGTNGGAATTTTTATCATTTTATAGGCGCCNGNNAAGNAACAATCACCTTAAAAAATAATGATGACATCCAAAACACTATCAAAAGAGCTGCCTGCCCTTGAAAAACAGCTCATAAAACACAAAGAGGTGCTTCTGGCCAATTTGGTTATGATGGGAGAGATTCCTTCACCTACGTTTGGAGAAAGTGAGCGGATTGAATTTCTCTTGAACCGTTTCAACGAAGCAGGACTTACTGAATCGTCGGTGGATGATGGCGGTAATGGCATCGGTCTTCTGAAGGGAACGAACGGGGAAAACGCAATTCTGATCAATGCTCACGCCGATACGGTATTTTCCGCCAAAACAGATCATACCATGCAGGTATTAAGCGACAAGATCGTTGGCCCGGGAGTGGCCGATAACTCGCTTGGCCTTGCTGTAATCACTACGCTTCCATACTTACTTGAACAGCTGAAGATCGAATTGAACCACGATTTAATCCTACTTGGAGGGACAAAGAGTCTTGGCCGCGGCGATCTGCAGGGTATCCGTTTCTTTCTGAACAACAACAACTTCAAAATTTCCCAAGCCATTTGTGTTGAAGGTGTTCAGCTCGGCCGGCTCAGCTACTCTTCCATTGGAATGCTTAGGGGCGAAATCACCTGCCGTGTTCCCGAGAGCTACGACTGGTCGCGGTTTGGCGATGCAAGTGCTATCCTCACACTGAATGAGGTAATCAACAAGATTAACGACATGCGCCTTCCAAAACGTCCCCGCACCAGTATTGTGATGGGATCTATTGTGGGCGGCACTTCATTTAACACCATTGCAAGAGATGCCACTCTTGGTTTTGAGGTCCGGTCGGAGTCGCAGGAAGTGGTTGACTCGACGGGGCAAACCATTGAAGATATTGTGATGGAAGTATCCTCAAAAACCGGCGACGAAGTGGAACTCGATATCTTCGCAAGAAGAAGTCCCGGTGGAATTCCATACGCTCACCCGCTAAACAAATGTGCCAGAAATGTGATGGATAGCTTGGGAATTGAGCCGCGACTTGCCCCCAGTACATCGGAACTGGCTGCACTAATCGACAAACAGATACCGGCTCTTACGCTTGGTATCACTGAGGGCGACAGACTTCAGAAATCAGACGAATCAATTATGATCGAACCCATCTTCAAGGGCTTGGCGCAACTTATCGGAATTATTAAATCAATTGACGGAGGCCTCTGTGATTAACCTGCAGGAATGGATAAACAAGAATACCTATCATCACTCCCGTTTCTGGGACCTGAAGCAGCTGGTGGAGACCAAGGAAAAGAATAACCTTACCATTTCACTTTGCCTCCCCACACTGAACGAAGAGAAAACCATCGGAAAAGAGATTATCCTGTTCAAGTCGGAACTGATGAACCGGTATCCTCTCATTGACGAGATTGCCGTGATCGATTCCGGATCGGATGACAAAACCATTGAAGTGTCTAAGAAATATGGCGCCGACACCTATCTCGCCTCCGAGATTCTGCCGAATCTTGAACCGAAGCGAGGCAAAGGTGAAAATCTCTGGAAAGCCATTTACCAGCTCAAGGGCGACATCATCGTATATGTAGATGCCGATATCAGCAACATCCATCCCCGCTTTGTGTACGGACTGGTGGCGCCGCTCATCTACCGGGAAGAGGTGAAGTACGTGAAGGCATTTTACGACCGACCGCTGGCCATCTCTGGGAATGTACGGACATCGGGCGGCGGACGAGTTACTGAGATACTTGTACGTCCGCTGTTCTCTCTCTTCTTCCCTGAACTGACAGCCATCATCCAGCCGCTCTCCGGTGAGTATGCGGTTCGTCGCGAAGTTCTCGAACAGATTGCCTTCCCGATCGGGTATGGTGTGGAAACCTCCCACCTGATCGACGTACATCACAAGTTCGGCCTTGAGGCTTTTGCACAAACCGACCTCGACAAGCGTGTGCACGAAAACAAGCCAACGATCGATCTTGGAAAGATGTCGTTCGGTATTCTGCAGACGTTCATCAAACGCGCCAAAGCGCTGGGAATTCTCGACAAGGCACATCACGAAACCGTAATGCGGCAGTTCCAGGTTACCAAAGACCAGTATGAACAGAACCTGATCGAGATTGTTGAGGAAGAGCGTCCGCCGATGATCGAAATAGAAGAGTACCGTAAAAAATTCGGGCGATGAGTGTTTCGGAAACGATCGAACAGGAATTGAAAGAGCGCTTCATCAACCTTTCGAAACCAATGCTGGCCATTGCCACTGCAACCGTACCGAAGCTGAAAAATCTCAGCGATATCCGGGTGGTTATGTACGATTTTTACGGCACGTTATTTCTGTCGGGCGTGGGCGACATCGGCATCGACGACGGGGTTTCGGACGCCGGGCTGATGCTTGACGCCCTGACAGGCGCCGGGGTATCGGTAACAGATAGCAGCGCCGGCAGCCGCTGTTTTGAGGCCTACAACGAGGTTGTGGATCACGAAATCGATAAGCTAATAAAGTTGGGGATCGAGCATCCCGAACCCGATATCCGAAAAGTATGGGGAAGCGTGCTGCACATTCTCCATAATGAAAAGTTGATCGAAGCCGTGCCGGACGCAGAAACCCAGAGCAGGATGTCGGTGGAGTTTGAAGCGAGGATGAATCCCGTATGGCCGGTTGACGGCGCCGTGGAAACCCTTTCGCATTTTAAAAACCGGGGACTGGAGCAGGGGATCATTTCTAATTCCCAGTTTTACACGCCGATTGTGCTGGAGGCGCTCACCGGAAAATCACTGGAGGAACTGGGCCTGAACAGATCGCTGCTGCACTGGTCGTTCGAGGAACGGATGAAGAAACCTGGTCTCCAGTTCTACCGCAATGCCTGGCAAAAGATAGAGAGCGAACTAGCCGGTATAGAACCGCACATGGTGCTCTATGCCGGTAATGACATGCTGAAGGATATCTGGCCGGCATCCGAACTTGGAATGAGAACGGCCCTGTTCNCGGGCGATAAGCGATCGCTGAAGTGGCGAAAAGAGGATGATCGGTGCAAAGATCTCGAGCCCGATATTGTGTTCACGGAATTTTCACAGCTCCGGGAGTTGATCGGCTGAGAAAGTCTTCCCTTGAGGGGAGTACCGCCTTTAGGCGGGGAGGGGTGTTTTTGTTGTGCAATATGAACCATTTAATTTGAATCTGAGCCAAATCAACGCTCAGAGGGTCATCCCCCCCGGCTCTCACGAGCCTCTGCCCCCTTCCCACAAAGTGATTCCTATGGGAAAAGGGGGGACAAATATGAGGCTTTCATTGTAGTAGAAATCCTACCTTAAAACGGCACCGGTACCCACGCGCTCGATTCGAAGATTTCAATCAAATAAAATAGTACGATTAGGAACGTACTCAGCACAATGGCAAAAGCCGGTGGATCGAGGTGGGTATCGGCATGGGCGTAAAAGAGCCTCTGCGTGATTTCACCTAAAACGGCGGCGATCACGCCAAACATGGCGCCGATCATTAAGAGGGCACCCATGTCAAATCCACTGAAATCACTTCCGCCGGCCGCAGCAAGAATGGCTGTACTCGCCACCAGCGACATGTGATGAGTCACCGGTATTTTCTGCACACCAAGGTTAAGAAACAACAGGGAAGCCGCACTGATGCCAAACGGCAGGAATGCGCTGCCGGTCTGATAGGTGATGAATGCCGCAAGAATACCTACCACAAAACCCAACACCGTCACATCCAGCCATTTGTATTGGTGACCCAGCCAGGGTTCAACCAGAAGCCGTTCGGAATTCTTATCCCGCTTTTCAAGCTTCTCGAACGGCTTCATATTCATCAAGCCTTTGGGTGCTTTACCCATAATCGGGTACTTAAAGAAGAGCCTGTGAGCAAAGGCGGATAATACCACGGCAACGGCGATAGGGTCCCAGGGCAGCGAAAATGTGGATGAGAGCGTGGTGATCCAGTAGCCCAGAATTCCGAAAAGACCACCCACTATCAGTACATCCGGTTTGGGACCAAACGCAAAGCCAATGTTCTTGGATTCGTGATAGGGAAATCCGGTATCCATATATCCTTTTTTGGCAGCATAAGCCGATGCGGCAGCGCCGGCTGCAAAACTGATGTGCGGACCGAAAACAGGGCCAAAGGCGATTTGTCCGGTAATGGCAGCCGATTGCAGTGTGTCGGGATCCACGCCCATCAGGCCTGAAAGGTCACCGCTCAGAATCTTCACCCCTTCCCCAAGCATTACAAGAAATCCCGTGAAAATAAACGCCGGCAGAGCACCGATTGCCGCTCCGAAAGCACCACCTGCGAAAGCGGCAAGGAGCATGCCAAGCCACCAAAGATCCGACAGTTCTGCCATTTGAGTCCCCTTTAGTTATCTGATATTGTTCTGAATGTACACAAGACAAAAAAAGCGGAATTAAAATGAGAAGAGCAAGTGGCGGGTGTGAAGATGAGTTAGAAGGAAAAAATTCCAAATCCTAAATCCTAAATCCTAAAAACTCTGCAATTTTCAATATGCAATCTGTAATTCCCCGATCTGCAATCTGAGATTAATCATCTGATCTCACAGCTGATATCCACAAATAAAAAAAGGCACCCCGGAAAACCGAAGAGCCTTTTAAAGGTTTGGATGATCGTCAGCTGTAGATTAGCCGAGGAATCCGAGTACTGACTGAGGACCCATGTTTGCCTGGGCCAGCGCAGAGGTTGCCGTCTGCTGAAGAATCTGCAATCGAATCGACTCACTCTGCTCTTTTGCAAAGTCGGCATCCATGATCCGGCTAGCGGCCGAGGAGTTCGCGCTGATCGACTGCGATAAGGTAATCTCCCTTACGCTCAGTGATGATTGTGCAATACCAACATCATTCACTCTGCCTGCCATTGTATCGATTGCTCCGTCAATAATAGACATGAATTCTCGATAGTCAGCAGCAGTTGCTGCAGTGGCACCGTCAGCAAACTGAAGTGCTCCCTGACCTCCGGCTCCTGTGGATTCTACACTGATGTTACCGCTTCCAATACCTGAGGTATCAAACAGCTCATTCACATTCACTGCGCTTAAATCTGCCGTTAATGTATCCGAACTTCTTTCACCAACCTGGAATGTGAGCGAAAGTGCACCGCTAAATCCACCTGACTCACCGTTGAGAAGCTGAATGTCCTGGAATACGGTTTGATTCGCGATTTCATTTATGTCGGCGGCAAGAGCAGCGATCTGCTCACCGATGAAACCTCTTTCATTTTCACCAAGTGTATCGTTGGCTGCCTGTGTAGAAAGAGCCTTCATTTCTATCAGATTGTCCATGATTGTGTCGAAGCTCGACTCGGTTATATCAAGAACCGATTTGGCATCACCCACATTCGAAAGAGCCTGCTCGAGTCCCGCAACACGGGCGTTCAGCTTGGTTGCAATTGAGTAACCGGCAGCATCATCTTCTGCCCGGTTTATCCGCAAACCTGTAGACATCCGCATTTGATTCTGTGCCAGTCCTCTGTTGATACGATTCAGTGACAGCTGGGAATCCAGCGACTGAATGTTTGTATTTACTCTGTTAAGATCACCAAAACTTGACATGATTGTTCACCTTTTTGTTGTTGTTAAATCTTAATTCTGTCTGTGATTGTGTTGTTGATTACAGGAGTTATCGTATCACAAATGGCAGTCTTAAATTCCGCACAAAAAATTTTTTATAGATTTTTTCTTCAAACTTATCCACTTAATAATATTATCTTTAAGTCCGGTTCAAGAAATGAGATTTTTTACAGGGAAGCTCCCTCAAAGTTTTTCAGTTTTGCTACAGGCGTGATGACATTCTAAAATTTTTGTCATCTTTTTTTTAAATAATCGGGCCTTCTAAAAACCCGACCTCTGCTGCGTCTTCAAAGTGCGGGTGAATTACAGGGTGAAAAGTTCAGGGAGAGGCCTCTGCGTGTATCAAAATTGACACGACAACGTCTGCGATTTCAGGGTGAGTGCCATTTGTCTCTGGGTAGAATAGATGCAGCGTTCTCTTCGTGTACGATTTAAAAAATCGAAATCCGAAATCCCAAAAAAGCTATGTTCTAAATTTAAAATCAAAAAAAAGGCCCTCCGGAAATCCGGAGAGCCTTTTAAAGGTTACGTTACAATTCTGCGGTTAGTGATTAACCGAGGAATCCGAGTACCGACTGTGGACCCATATTAGCCTGGGCAAGAGCGGAAGTAGCTGTCTGCTGGAGAATCTGCAGACGAATCGACTCACTCTGTTCCTTGGCAAAATCCGCATCCATGATACGGCTCGCTGCCGAAGAGTTGGCGCTGATCGACTGAGACAGGGTTATCTCTCGAACGCTAAGTGATGACTGGGTAATACCCACATCATTAACACGTGTTGCCATCTCATCAATTGCACCGTCGATATTACCGAGGAATGAGCGGAAATCTGCTGCAGTTGCATCATCGGTAAATGTAAGTGCTCCCTGCCCTGTGGTTGATGCAGAACTTGCTGTTATGGCTGCACCGTCGGCGAGACCTCCTCCTGCGCCTGTAGCGGCACCAAGGTTAGCAGTACCTGATGTAGCCGCAGCGAAAAGTTCACCCACGTTTACTGCTTTAAGATCGGCAGTAAGTGTATCTGCTTCACGCTCGCCTACCTGGAATGTGAGCTCAAGAGATCCGGTATTATCATCACCATCAAGGAGCTGTATATCCTGAAATACGGTTTGAGTCGCTATTTCATTAATGTCATTCGCCAGGGCTGCTATTTGCTCGCCAATATAGCCTCGCTCATCAGAGCCCAGCGTATCGTTGGCAGCTTGCGTTGCAAGTGCTTTCATTTCGATCAGGTTGTCCATGATCGTATCAAAGCTCGACTCGGCAATATCGAGTACCGACTTGGCATCGCCTACGTTCGAAAGCGCCTGCTCGAGTCCCGCAACACGGGCGTTCAGCTTGGTTGCAATCGAGTAGCCAGCGGCATCGTCTTCAGCGCGGTTAATCCGCAGACCTGTTGACATTCTCATCTGGTTTTGAGCCAGGCCTCTGTTGATTCGATTCAGCGACAGCTGAGAATCCAGCGACTGAATGTTTGTATTTACTCTGTTAAGATCACCAAAACTTGACATGATTATTCACCTTTAATTATTAATTGATAAATACTGTAATTGTGATTGTGTTGTTGGTTACAGCAGTTATCGTTACCCGAAAGGTGGTCTTAAGTTTGGCCTTAAAAATTTTTTAAGCTAAAATTAATCAGATGCTTAGATTCGCAACTTTTTTCTCAGAATTATTCTCACTGATCTTCTCCCTGAGTATCGTACTGGAAACGTGATTGGTATAAGGCAGGTAAATGACCTGAACGCCTACTGATTGAAATTGATCTTCGTACCTATTCCACCGGGCGCTCCCTTTCCAGTCATCACCAACATAAATTTTATGAAATTTATATCTTTCCCATGCCTGAAGTTTGTCCATATCTTTTTGAGGAACCACCCGATCAACAAATTTTAAAGATCTGATGATTTCTGCCCTCTCTTTGTATGGAATTATCGGAAATTTATTTTTTCGAAAATGACACAACTCATCGGTTGTAACACCCACAAGCAGAGAATCGCAGTCTGCAGAAGCCTTTCGAAGAATATTCAAATGGCCGATGTGAAAGAGATCGAATACACCTGTAGTATAACCTATAATCCTTTTTTGTTTCATGGCTATATTTCACTGTAAGCTGCTATGTAGGCCGGATTGCAAGCTTCAAGCTCTTCATATTCTCCCTGCAGTGTTTGCAGCCAATCCAATTCTTTTTTACACAGGTAGCGAGAATAGAAGTCAATATTCTTCCTTGATAATTCCGGCTTTAGAAATTTTCGGGGAGAAGTTTGAGGACCAAGGCTTCCCTCAAGAAAGGTGTCCAGTAAATTTTTTGATACTTCCGGTTCAAGAATCAGTTTTTCAAAACTTATCATAAGTACAGACTTTTTGCCCAAGTGGGCATAGACCTTTCTCATTCCATCCATGCGCATTTTAATCCAGGCGATATGCTGCCTGAATCTTTCTGATCTGTCTCCGCTATAAATCTTTTCCTTCGGCTCATGATACCATTTATAAAGCGTGCCTTTACGAATGATTTCAGCCATCTGGTCTTTGGGATTTCTGTACACAATGATCCACTTAAAATTTCCGAATATTTTTTCCCAAACCGGTATCAGGCTTGTATTTTCAATGAATACAGGCTGGTCTATGACCAGATGCCCGCCGGCTCCGGCATAGTTTTCCTTATAGCTTTCCAGAAAATCGTGAACAAGCTGCAACCGTTTTCCTGAATCAAGTTCAACCTTAAGATTTCTATTGAGAATGTGCAGCAGCTTCAAAGCGCTGATCTCTTTGTCTATCTGTTCGGGATTAAGATCAAAATCCCTTCTTCTGCTGATTTCCCTGTAGTAATCGGCCCTTTTCTCGACAAATGAATCTATCGCGGAATTTGCTCCAGGATTGAGGGCTGTCGATAAAATCATTCCGGGCCTGCTCAATATGTTATTGAATTCAAACTCCCCGCCTGAGTTTTCTTCAAAAGGATAAACCACTGAATCGTATTCACGCAGCAGATCGCCCACAGCACTTGATCCGGATGAAAGTGTACCGCTTAAAAGAATTTTATAGCCCATCTTTATGTACTTGTTAAAATTTCGTTTCCCAGTTTTGAATTACGTCATTCAGATCCGGGTACATTTGTTGTATAAGCAGATGCGATGTCTTCAGCAGCCTGTTTTTCACGTTTTGGCCTTTTGGAGGCTTCACATAGTCGTGACGTAAAACGGCATCAGGAAAATAAATAAGCTTCTTCTGTTCAAAACCTTGTTGATGGTATCTGTAGCTCAGCTCCATTCCTTCGTGATACACCATGATGGAGTCATTCCATCCTCCGGTTTTGAAAAATGGTGTTGCCTGAAACGAAGTATTTCCCTCCAGTAAGCATACTGCGGGCTTCATTGTCTGCCCGAGATCGTAGTGAGCGGGCATATATCCGCCCTCTTTCTTTGGCCTGTAGATTCCCCTTGCTACATAGATATCTCGATTTTTGTGTAAATCAATATGGGCATTTATCATGCCATCTTCAGGCATACCGTCGTCGTCGACAAACATAAAAATGTTGCTTTCCGAGAATAAAGCACCAAAATTCCGGGCCATACATGCACCCGCATTTTGCCTCAGGTGGATCATCGAATCCGTGTATTGATAAATCGCATCCGTTTTCTCTTTTGCGAGACCATTATTTACGAAAAGGATCTCTACTTCAGGGGTCTTTTGCCGATAGATCTCCTTCAGATTTTTTACAACATCCTCATTGATCTTGTTGCTAACTACCACAACGGAAAGTTTAGGATTNTCAACGCGGTTGATGACATCAACTCTCTCGAAAAAGTAGTTATAAAGCGTTGCTTTGTGTGACCACCCTTTTTCTGCCAGTTTCCATTTCAAGACAGAGGGTTCAGTTTCATTATTTAATGTCTTAACCGATAGCAATCCTCGAACCATCAGGAAGAACGCGAAACCATCTGCCCCATCCTCGTTTAGTCTTTCCTGAGCGCTTTCAATAATCCCATCCAGATACTCGTCTAACTCGCAATTTTTCATTTTGTGAGAGATGTTAACGCATACGGCCGCTTTGCCGGGGGATATCGGAGCTGTCCAAAATTCGGAGGGAATAATTCTTGCTTCTTGCTCTACAGCTTCTGCTCCTGCAGAAACTTCCGTGTTATGTAAACCATTTAAAGAGTGTCCATTTTGTGGATAAACTTCAAATTCCTTCAGCTTTACATTTTTATCACGTTTACCGGTACCATTGGCGGACATTAAATCATCGATCATCTGCCATTTTAAAACCGCGGCACCAGACTCCGGGTTGTCCTTCAATACCTCGATAAATTTTTGCTCCTGTATTCCGCAAAAAAATGCGGTCAGCTCCTTCAAAAGTATCCAGGCCTCAATCGTACGCACAGACAACCAATTTTTTTGATCCGTAACGATACCTGACTCATCCTGCTCCGAAACAGGCATCAGGAAGGGAAGGCCTGTATCCATATTCTGCTTTCCCAGCTGTGTGGTTTCGAGCAGTTTCTGCATAACCTCTACAGCCTGACTGCGTTTGCCCAGCATTCTCAAGAGCCTTGAAAGAGTAAAAGCAAGAGACGTACTATTTCTGCCACTGTTATAGTGGCCAATCAGAATTCGCGCAGCACCCAGCAGCAATGCCGCTCTTCGGTTGCGTACATCCCCGTCATTGCCAAATTCAACTTTTAGCTTCTCCGCTTTGCAAATGCAGTCGATTGCCCAGTAATGTTCGGCGTGTTTGTCATCAACGTTTTCCAACCATTCATCCATAAAAACAGTTGCCCAGGGCATCTTGGCGAGCTCCTGTTTCCACAGACCCGCCACAGGCTCCTCAGGATGGATCGACTCATCATGGAACCACCCCTTGCCGGTCAATTCAGCGATGCGGCCTTTTTTAATCGCAATTACATTTTGCAGATATGGATCAGCGGTTTCTGGATTGTACTCTGAGAGAAGCGAAACGCCCGGAATGAACTCATAAAACTTAAATCCGGCTTGCGTCAATATTTCAGCTGGTTTCTCTGCAGATCCAGTATTTGACGAAATGGATACAAGTATTACGGGAGACAGTTCACTCAGCAAATCTGAAGCGCCTGCCAATACCTTTGCTTCGTCGCCGTTAACGTCGAGTTTGAAAACATCTATGGCAGGTTTTCCTTCAAGTTGCCACCAATCGTTAAGCGTTATTGTTTGTACCTTTTCTTGGCCTTGTTCTGCCAGTTTACTTAACTCCGGCATGGGATCTCCTCTCCAGGCGCGGTCTCCTCCCACATCGTACAGAGCTTTGGGAATCACGTCAATATTGCTTTGAGTATTTGCTCCACGGCTCATCTCAAGATGTTGTCGGGCCAACCTGCCCGGTTCGAAACAAAAAACCCGTCCATTTTCGCCCACAAGCTGTGCGGCCTTCAGGCCATAAACTCCAAAACCTGCCCCCGCATCCAATACATTCATGCCGGGCTCGAGATAGGAATCGATAAACCCAATCTCATCTTCGAACCACTCACTTTTTTCCAATAGTACATATGGTGTGAGGATGTTCAGGTTATTTGGCGTGCAAATTGTTATACCATCACGGGTCTGGATTCTTAAAACTTCACGATCATCCCCCTCTGCAAACTCTTCCTCGCTCGCTTCGTGCTTGGCCACTCCATTTAAGGTATGATTTCCGTTTACCGAATAATCGGCCTGTTCATGCTGCTCCGCCTGCGAGAGCATGTCACCCATTGTTAGCTCTCGTTGCAAGGCATTGAGTTTATCAAGCAGGTGATCATCTGAATTGCCGTTGGAGTACGCTTCCTTTTGTAGCGGCAGTTTGTTCAATGGCTTTACATCGATGTGCCGCTGCCACTCATCCTCATCGAGTCCATGCTCATAAGCTTTCACCCTCTGCCTCCACATCTCGCGAAAAGCATTGGCAAGATGTGATGCAAAACGTCTGCCGTCGCATAGAACAGATGAGGCCACTCTTTCGCGTAATTCACCTCTTAGCTTACCAAGCTGGTCTGTGCTTTTCGCCAATTCCGCGGCCTTCTTCACATAATCATCCCAGCTATCTGCCACCCATTCCGGAAATCCTGCATTTACAAGGTGTGTAGCCGAATGCCGGCCTGCAAAGGTTGGCCCGGGATACGTAATTACCGGAACGCCCATCCAGAGGGCTTCACAGGTGGTAAGCCCTCCTGAATAAGGCCATGTGTCAAGCGCCACATCTACCCGGTTGTAGCAATTCAGAAGTTCATCATGCGAAGACTGGCCTTCAAAAACGATTCTATTACTACCGATGCCAGCCTCTTCCATCAACCCGGTAATTCTCTCTCTGAGAGCTTCAGTGTCGTACTGCCTGCTTTTTAGAAATAACCGGCTGTTCGGAACCTGTTTCATGATTTCAGCCCAACGTAAAAGTACCTCACGATTTACTTTTGTTGGATTGTTGAAACATCCGAACGTGATAAACCCATTATCGACTGCAGGCAAAAGCTCAACCTCCGGGGCATAATCGGGCGGCATGAATGTTATATAATCATCCGGCATTCTTACCAATTTTTCGGTAAAAAATTCTTCTTCACCTGCCGGTGTCTCGATATGGTCTGTAATCAGGTAATCGACCGCTTTCAGTCCTGTTGTATTGAACAGGCCACCCACCCATTTTACGATCACCGGAGCAGGTTCCTGAACAACCATTTTCAGCCGGTTATCGGCGGCATGGCCTGAAAGTTCTACCAGTATATCGATCTCATCATTTTTTATGAGGCCGGCTATTACGTCGTCATCGTAACCAAGCACCGACTGCCACTTATCGCAGCGATCGTGGATGCGTTTGGTTACGCTGTCGAAAATATTGTTTGTGGTATAGCAGTAGATTTCAAATTCGTTCTTTGGCAGGTGTTCAAGAGCTTCGGTGATCATCCACCCTACAGGATGAGCTCGGAATCCACCCGATATGAAACCCAATCTGAGCTGCTTGTCTTTATCTTTGTTTGCAGAAACGGGTCGCTCGGGCCTTTTCTCAGGGCTAAAGTTAGCATCCCAGATTTTGTGCGCCTCGAAGATCTCCTGTTTGGTTCGTTCCGGGTTGTAGTGGAGACCCATAAAGTAGTTCGATACGGGCTCCGCTGCTTTGGGATCATCTTTTATGGCCTGCAGATAATGCTTTTCGGCTATTTCATAATTTCCAAGTTCAAGAAGGCAAAGTGCATAGTTTACCCTTATGCCGGCCAGCTTTGGATGTTTCTGCAGTATCAACTCATAAATGCGCAGGGCGCTGTCGTAGTCGCCGCTGCTTTTATGGAGCTCTGCTTCAGATACTCTCGTTGGGATGCTGTCGGGCCTCTTTGAAATAATTTGGTCGAGGCACTCTTTAGCCAGCACAGGCTGTCCCTTTTTTTGGAGAATTCTCGCTTTTTCGTTGTATGCTTCTTCGTAGTCTGGATCCATCTGAATAGCGATATCAAAAAGCTTCAGTGCCTGATCATGGTCGCCCTGGTTGCTGTAGATGTCGGCAATTCTGAAAGCAACACCGGCACTTTTGGGGTCAATCTGATTCGCTTTTTGGTAACATTGAAGCGCTTCATTTAGACGGGCCTGTGCTTTGTAAACAGAACCCAGATGAAGCCACGCTTCAAAAAAATCCGGGTTCATTTTCAATGCCCTTTCGGCAGTCAGTTCAGCCTCGCTGTATTTAGCCAGATTGAAGTAGCAAATGGATATGGTATTCCATGTTTCAGGTTCGTCGGCACCCGCATCTACGGCATGCTTAAGAAAATTCAAGGCCTCCTTGTACATTTTCTTGTAGGCAAGTGCTACTCCCATAAAGTGATACACCGGCCATGGTGCTGATTTTTTTCTTGCTAACGGTTCAAGAATCCTGATTGCTTCCGCGGTTTTCGGCTTCGAGTGCGAAAGTAATGCCTTTGCCTGTGTGATCTTTTGTTTCAAAACAGTAGTGATGTTTCATTTCTGAGAAACAGTTAGGGAATTTCTGTTTAGCAATTCCCTACACTGATTTCTGCGCTTTCTTTCTGACTCAGTTTGATACAAAGAAAGTGCCGTTTCGCGCTTAAATCCCCCCGAATAAACTACATGCCCATAATTATCAATACTTAAGGGGCTGAAATGAGAAATTGGATCATGTTTTCTGAAACTGCGCGGCTGAACATTCTTTCCGTACCGACATAAAATATTTCCGCCTTCTCTCTGTGTTAATGGCGATATAAAATTTCACCGATGGAGTTTTTGACCGATTTCTGGTGTCTAAGATGCTTTAAACGCTTCCTGACAAATGATTTTGCAGATTTTAAAAAAATGGCACAACAATTGTAAAACTGTGATGGGTACCCAATAGCTGTGAAAACACAAACTCTCTACAACTTTAAAGTTATAAGTTTCTCATAAACCGACTACTGCCTTAACCGTTTAGCCCGGATGGCCGATAAATGACCATCCGCCAACAGCGGGTTTTACTTTTAAATAAAATCAGCACTATGCGAAATCCACAACTTGTATATCAGCAACAGTCCGTCAAGAATGCTTCGCCGCTCCAGCTTGTCGTAAAGATGTATGATCTGATTATTCAGGCTACATACCGTGAAGATGACAAGCGGGTGCGCGAACTGTTATCGACACTTATTTCCGGACTTAATTTTGATCATGAGCCGGCCGACCAGCTTTTTTCTCTTTACAAATACTGCCAGGAACTTTCAAGAAAAGGTGGATATGAAGAGATTCGTGAGATTCTGGAGCCGCTTCGGGATACATGGGATGAAGTGGCAAATCGCACTTCAGTTAACATGCAAACTGCCGATATAAAAGTAAACTGACCTGATCATTTATCCACCAATTTTAGACCTATGACCCAGGTAACCAACTTATTTCGTCAGAACAATCCCTACGAAAAATTTGTGCAACAGCTTGTGCAGATCGAAAGCAGGCAAAAACTCTTGCTGGAGGCTCAGCAGAAAGAACAGCGTGAAAGAAAAACTGCACTTGGAGAAGTAAGCTCAAATATTTCAAAATTCATCAGTCAGATTAAAGAGTTAGAGAACCCTGCAAACAGGTCATTTCAACCGGTGAAGACAACTTCATCCAATGAGTCTGTTGTCAGGGTTAATTCAGCTTCTCAATTTCAAAGGGCATCCACCTTTAATATTACGGTTCACAGGCTTGCAACGGCCGATACCTCATTGTCTCAGTTGATGACAGCATCAGGTAATGAGCTTGCTGCTCAGGGTAACGGATCGATAACCATAACCATTGGCGATAAAACAGAAACCATTTCTGTTGAAACGATGAAAGACGATGGTAACGGCAACATGATTGCCAAAACCAATGAGGAAGTTCTCGAGTCTTTCTCAGCAGCAATTGGCGAGGCCTTCAGCAACGAACTTCAGGCAAATATTTTCAGGGTCGACAACGAAAATATCCAGTTTTCTTTAAGAAGCGTTGAAACGGGATTTGACAATAGAATTCAGTTTGGCGGCGCCATCGGTTTTCTGGCCGACCTTACCGGGAATATGACAAGCCTCGTTCCAACGGAAGAGCTGGATGCCAGTTTCACGATTGACGGTGTTACGTTTTCACGTGCATCCAACGACATTGATGATGCCATCAGCGGGCTGTCTTTTACTCTGATTCAGGGAGGAAATTCGGTGGCTCAAATGGGTGTTGAGCGAGACATTGAAGCTGCCCGCGACAACGTCAACGGATTTATTGAAGCCTACAACAATATGAATCAAGGCATCCGTAACCGGACATTTATTGACGGCAACAATAACAGCCGCGGACCTCTCCAGGGAATGCGTTCCATCAGGAATCTGACTATAAATCTTAGACAAACAGCCCTGCTGCCGCTTGAGGGTGCTGAAGAAGGCCAGCTTGCGAGGCTTTCCGATATTGGAATTGGTTTCAGAAAAGATGGCGGTATGTTTATTGAGAATCAGGAGCTTCTTGATGAAGCACTCATACAGCGACCCGATGAAGTGGCCGCTCTTTTTTCCGGCGAAAATTCACCGGTAGCCGCCATGAAAGAACAAGCTGAAGCATTCACGAATCAAAACGGAATTATATCATCGCTCGAAGCCGGGGTAGATCAAACCATTAGTCGCCTCGATACACGGATAGCTCAGCAGGTGCGATACCTCGAACGGTACGAAGAACAACAACGAGCCATTTTTAACGAACTTCTTCTGATAGCTGAACGCGGACAACAGCAGTTCGAATCAGTGATAAACTTCAGAATGCAGTCAGGATTTTAAGAACGGGTGACACACGTAACCACACATACAAAAAAGACAGAGATGAAACCGATTCAGAGACATATACGAATGCTGAACCTGGCAAGTATTGGCATACTCCAGGAGCTAGAGAAAGAATCGCCTTCTATTGAGGTGATCAAAGAAAAAATGGACCGAAGAGACCGTTCAGTATCCGAACTGAACCAATTTACAGGGGTTGTTAATGCTTCAGATTTCTCCGATAAAGACAGGATGCAAATGAAATCACTATTCGATGAGTTTGCAGTACTGAACTCCCAAATAGAAGATGCGCTAAGCATGAACCTCGACCGAAACAGGGAAAGCCTTTCCTCAGCAACTAAGACAAGGAAGGCGGAGCAAAGCTACCAGGTTTTGGAAGAGCCCGATATTTCATACTTTTAACCAAACAAACCATTGCTATGGACATCAATAACATTGGCGGAAACCTAAGCCGACATTTAAATGAAACTCGGTCTTCTGACGAGGCCGGCAAGTCGCAAGCCGACACCAAGCCGGTATCTAAAGAAGGATACTCCGACAAAGTTTCAATTGGACAGTATTCAGGCAAAGACAATGAAGAATTGTTTGCCAAGGTTGAGCTCGATAAGCTGAACCAAACCTCGTTCGACAAGCTTAGAACGATGAAAGCAAAAATTGCCGAATACGAAGAAGCCATAAAGAACTCACCCGAAGCTGCTGCCGAAACTGAAATCGGCAAAATGCTGAACAATCCGGGCGTNTGGGAAGATATTGCCGATAAGATAACCCGGTAATNCTCCTTTCTTTTACGCTTCACTCTCCCGGCTTATACCGGGAGAACAGNCGTGGCATGTGTAGCCACTGCACCCCTGAACAGCCTTCCTCTCTGCTGCGCTGACNACCTTTCTTTTAACCTGCGCATTCGTTAGTTTTCTCTAATTGAAAGATCCGCATCTGAACTTATAAAAAAGGTGATGTCGTTCTGCATAAAGTGGCGCCGGCCTGACCAGTTATTTCTACAGACAAGTAACCCAATCAGGTTTTTCATGCCCTTCCTTTTCCATTTCATTTAACCCGATTTACACTGATGAAAGGCCGAATCCTACTGGTTGATGACGACAAATTGCTGCTCGGATTTATGGATGAGCATCTCTCCATGAACGACTATGAAACCGTTGCATTTGAATCGCCTCTGGATGCCATTGAACATCTAAAAGAGAACAGCGTAGATCTGGTGGTCACCGATGTAAAAATGAATGAGATGACGGGTGATGAAATCCTGAATCATGTTCTTAGCAACTACCCGGAAACAGGTGTAATCATGATTACCGGATTTGGAAATATCAACCACTCGGTGAATGCATTGCGAAAAGGTGCATACGACTACATCACCAAGCCATTTAAAGCCAAAGAGATTATTTACAGGGTTGACCGATTTTTTGAATCCCGGCAAAAAAACAACCAAAAAGAAAATACGGCCGCACCTTCGCATAAACAGCCACGTGCAGAGGTCCGTGAAAAGAATGCTCACGTAACCCGCCCGGCGGATAAGCTTTCAGAAGACGAAATCCGGTTCGTAGGTAACGATCCTCATATTAAGAAGCTCATGAGGATATTACCGAAAATTGCCAGAAACGACGCCCCTGTGATGATTCAGGGTGAAAGCGGTTCAGGAAAAGAGGTATTTGCGCATCAGATCCACACCAACAGTGATCGCGCTGATAAACCCTATATTAAAATAAACTGTGCCAACCTCCCCACAGAGCTCGTGGAGAGTACGTTGTTTGGACACATGAAAGGAGCCTTTACCGGAGCCATCAGCGACCGAAAAGGTGCTTTTGACGAAGCCAATGGAGGCACGCTGCTCCTCGACGAAATTACCGAGATCGACATCAACGTACAGGCAAAACTTCTTAGGGTGCTGCAGGAGAGGGAATTTTACCGTGTTGGGAGTCAGAAGCCTATCAGGGCAGACGTACGGGTTATCGCAACTTCCAATAGAAATATTGGCCAGGCCATATCAGAGGGGCAATTTCGGGAAGACCTTTACTACCGGCTAAACGTTTTCCCAATTTCAATCCCACCGCTGCGCGAAAGAAGAGGAGATATTCCTTTGCTGGCCAGGTTCTTCGTTGAGAGATACTCCAGAAGGTATGAACTTGGGGATAAGGAAATTTCTGAAGCTCTGATGGAATACCTGCTTTCTCAGGATTGGCGAGGCAACGTACGCGAGCTCGATAATAAAATTCACAGAGGTGTGATACTCTCACAGGACGAGGCCGAAATCACGGTTGAGCATATTGATAACCAGCTTTTTTCAAACGTAGACGAAGAGCTTACAAGGGAAGTTCTGTCAGATTTACCGCTGATGTCGATAGAGGATATGGAATTGCAGCTGATCAAGAAAACTCTTGAGCATACGCGCGGAAACCAAAAGAAAGCTGCTGAGCTTTTGGGAGTATCGGACCGTACTATCCGCAATAAACTAAAAAATCTTGACACCGAAGAGTAAGAAAGACGACAGGCCAGCGCCTTCGCCACTTCTTAAGGGAAATCAGAATCTTTACACCGCTTCTGCAATCAGCCTGCGGGCATTTTCAAGCTGATTGGTTTTAGTCAGAGAAACAATCAGCCTTCGTCTGTATTCCTGGTTTGAACGATCGCTTCTGTAGAGTTCTCTGTACAGCTCGCACGGATATTCGTACCACCCTTGCTCCATAAACATGGCAAGATGGCTGTTCAGCTCCATGCTCATTTCCGCCGANAGCTTNTCAGGCACCCATTCATTGTACAGCAAACCAAAATAGAACAGGGATTTCTCGTAGTTCGACGTCTCNATGGAAAGATTNANAAGCNTTCCGATAAGTTCGCGATCGTCATCGANCCCCGCTTCNTTTCGAAGAAGATCCAGATACCGGAGTGCGTTTTTNTTATCGGAGAGCTTAAGAGCCANTCGGCCCAGTATTCTTAATGCCTCCTCTTTTCCAACTGTTCTGTCGAANTTAGCACGNGATACCTGATTTATATGCAGNTAGTAATTTTGCATGGCAGAAAAAGCCTCCTTCCAGCGCTTATTCAGCTCGTGCACTTTGTATTGAATCAGATATGGCATCCGCTGAAACGGCTCAGCATCTGCCGACTGCTGGGTAATGACCGCTGCCTTCTCCCACCTGAATTGCTCTGCGTAAGAAGCTGCAAGCCCGTTTACCGCAGCCAGCCTGTCGAACGGAAGCAGATGTTCTCTTCTCAGCAGCTTTTTATAAAGAGCCCCAGCCTGCGCGTACTTTCCTGTCTCCATCAGCTGCTCTGCCTGAATCAGGTATACCTGTGGTGATGCAGATTTGACTGAAAGTTCCTCTTCAGGTTTTACCCTTTCAATAAATAACTCACCGGACTCAATTACTGCCGGAGACTCACTTAATGAGATTTCATTTTCAAAAATATAGCTGGTGCAGTCTGGCAGATTTTTACCTTCGAAGGGGTCGATTGCCGACACGGGTACAAACCGCATCTGATAGAACTGCCGCAGCGTGCCGTTTTTTGTATTTGCAGAGGTTAGAACAGGCGCCCATACCAAATCTGTTACTGAATGGCCGGGAGGCATATTGTCTGGCAATACGTCTTCAAGGCCCATTAAAAACAGTACAAATTCGGACTGAGATGTTGAAACGAATTGATTCCAGAGCGGTGCCAATGCCTGGATCTCATCAAAATGTATCCAACTTTCATCGTCTACCAGCTCTGTGTTTCGCGGATAGACAGCAGCCACCCTCACGTGATCAAAATATCTTTTCCAGCGGGCTATTTTTTCCTCATTAATATCTGACTCATTGAATGAGGTGAGTACTATTTCCGTACGGGCGGGCAGTGAACCTCCCCCCGGTTCTCTTCTTAAAACTTTCATGGTCCCCTTCTTTTGTATTGTTGAATAAACCTTGTTTTACAGGTAATTAAGCAGTGTATTACCAAACATTGTTGAATGTACAGCCATGGCGGCTTCATAGGCGGTTTGAGTGCGCTGCAGCTCCGAAAATGCCTGTGCATAATCTGTATCTGCGAGCTCACTCACCTGCGAATTCAGAGTAATTTTAAACGATTCGTATTGATCGAACATCAATTCAAAGCGATTGATATTGCTGCCCATCCTGGCATTTAGCGTGGTTACATGTTCGATTGACCTCTCAATGTCTGTGAGCAAGCCGTTTAAAGATTCTCTGTCGTTATCCATAAGCGCAGTTTCTATGTTGCCAATTATTTCAAACAAGTCGCCTGCATCCGTATTTCTTAATTCTTCACCGCTTACACTGATGTCCAGCTTTACTCCATCACCGGCGAGTACCGATGGGGCGGTTGCATTACTGTTGTTTGCGATTCCGCCCGGCGCTGTATCGTCCGCCTCAAAAGGCTTTACCGAGCTGTTGGTACCGGCAAACAGATATCGGTCGCCATAACTGAGATTTAGCGTATTGTAGATGGTATCCCTGATACCGGCTACTTCAAACGCAAGGTTTTGGCGCACATTTTCATTTACTGAATCAGTAGCTCCCTGCACAACAATTCTCTTGATGTCGACGAGCCGATCTATACTTTCATCCAGTGATTCCTGCACGAGGCGGGCCTGTCTCAAACCACTGCTGATATTACTTTGATACTGCTCTTCTTTCCGGATATTTTCTTCTATAATCCGGCTTCTTTGAAAAGCGACAGGGTCCTGAGACGGTATTCTTACAGCCTTGCCGCTTGAGAGGTCAGACTGAATCCGTGCCATTTCTGCCCGGTTCTTGTTGATATCTCTCATGAAATTGCCAAATAGTGTTTTTTGTGTAATACGCATAGGTTACCTCGCAATGCTGATTAATGTGTCGTACATCTGCTGCGCGGCCTGCATTACCCTTGCCGCACCCTGATAGGCGTTCTGATATTTAATCATCAGGCTGAGCTCCTCATCTATGTTTACGCCCGATTCACGCTCTTGCTGCGTTTCGAGCATATGTATTTCGGAGTCTCTGGTTTCGATCTGCGCATTCAAACTGCTGATCTTGCTTCCCGGTGTGCTTATCAGCTGAACCGCATAATCCACTAGCTTTCTTCCGCCAATTAACGGTTCATTCCTCATAGCCGCGATACTTGCCGCTATGTCACCATTCCCCGCTTCGCCAGCAGTCGATGAAGCTGCAATGTGTTTGTGATTGCTTCTGATTTCTTCGTTGATCTGTATGTCGGCGGCTGACGTAAAGTCCGGGTTGAAGAAATTTCTCTGAGCGTCATCTTCAAGCCCAAAACCGCTGCTGTGCAGTGTGTTAAACTCTCTTACTATAGCGGATGTAATACTGTCGAGATCCTGTTTCAATTCCTCTATTTCTTTCTCATACATAGAAATATCGGCCCCGAGTTTACCACCGCTCACGTTCACGGTTTTGCCATTTTCCAGGCGAATCCGAAATAGCTTATTCACGTCATCAACTTCCGGTCTCAGTTGGAAAGACTGATTTTCGTCCAGAACTTTGATTCCGCCTATGCGCAGTTCAAGTGCTCCGGTTTCTGAAATCTGGCTTTCAAAATCGACCAGCCCTGATAGCTCCTCGAGTTTCTTTACCTGAAGGTCAAGGCTCGCATGGTTGGGCTTACCCTGGGCCTCTCCCATTCTGATTGATTTATTCAGTGATTCGAGGTCTCTGAGAATCTGGTTGACCGACTGAACAGAAATGGTGGCTGAGTCTCTGACAAGATCCTGCGTCTGATTGATACCCCTGCTCATATCAGACAGCTTCGTAGTAAGCTGATCTGCTTCCGACATAAGTTGATTACGTACGCTCAGATCTTGCGGATCGGCTGATAGTTCGGAAAAAGCATCAAACAGCCTGCCGATTCTCATGTCCAGATCACCACCTGAGTCTGATGCCACGGTTGTTTCAAGCTGCTCAAAAATTTTGGCCTGCTCTCTAAGAAAGCTCATATTCTGCCGCTTTTCATTCAGCAACAGGTCATTCATTTCGTTTCTGAGTCGGTTTACAGAGGTGATATTCACCCCAAGTCCGGCATGGTATCCGGTTTTTTGCATACCCACCGCGTTCTTATCCACTCGCTGGCGAGAGTAGCCCGGCGCATCGGCATTAATAATATTATTGGACGTTACTGCGAGAGACCGCTCGGCAGTACGAAGGCCGCTTTTCGATATTTCAAAGAGAGTACGCATAAGGGATATTAAACTTGCTGGTTAACGGCCACGCCGGACAACACTCCTTCTTTGCTGCCTTCGGGACTGTAATGTGTATTTTTTGCACTGTACATGGTGTAAATCGAGTGCATCATTCTGGCATTTCTTGATAGAGCAAACTCCAGCAGATCAACTACCTGTGCATTCTTTTTCTGAAGTCTTCGCGTAGTTTCGTTCAGCACGTGCTTCCATTCATCTATCTTGTATTTGTACTGAGGGTAAAGTTCGGCAACCGAGCTCAACGTAAGCGGTATGTTTTCATTCTCCGATCTGTTAAGAACATTCTTCAGCAGTGACACAAGCTCAAGCTCTTTATCCTTAAAGTCTCTGTGCAAAGCTGAATGAAAATGCGATAACTCTTCCACTTTGGATGCATCGGATGAGATGATGGCCTGTATCTGAGAATCCATCACTCTAAAGAGGCTGCTGTTGATGTTATCGAAGTCAGTAACTATTTCTTCTAGCCGTTTAATTGTCTTTTCGGGAGTTTCCGGTTCTGGCATATCGTTATTTTTTCTGGTTCAATCTTTCATTTATTACTTCCGGAGAACTGTCCCAGTATCTGGTTACAAGCTCGGCCATCCCAAGCCTGCGCTGAGCGGCGAGTTCTCCTGCCAGTGCGTCTGTAATAAACTCCCGATAAAGATTGTTCGATTGTGAAATCGTATTACTGTTATCGGTCATTTGGAAAGACCCTTTAGTCATTTCCTTTACAAGATGCCGGGCAAATATTTCTTCAAAATCTGTTGCAGCCTGTTCACGCTTCAGTTCCTCCATTCGCTGGCTGTTTACCTTGCTGCGGCTAAGATCCAAATAAGAAGCGGCTTCGGTTTTCATAATCCGTTGATGTTGTAATTAAGCATGGTTTACATCACAATAAGTTTTCCACGCAATGATCCCGCTCGCTCAAGCGCCTGAAAAATGGAGATGATATCGCGGGGGCTCAGCCCAAGTGAGTTCAGCGAGCCAGCAAGCTGCTGTACTGTTGTTTCGGGCTCCAATACCAGAGTCTGCGCTGTCTGTTCGCTGATTCCAACTTCCGGCACGGGCACTACTACGGTTTCACCAGACCCAAAGGGTTGTGGCTGGCTAATAAACGGTGTTACCTGGGTACGCACCTGAATATTTCCATGTGAAATCATTACATCATCAATAACCACATTTCCGCCTGCCACTATGGTTCCGGTACGCTCGTTCATTACTACCCTTGCCGGAATATCCACGCGTATTTCCTGCTCAAGTATGAGGCTGGTGAATATGTTCATGTTCGACTGATCTCTGAAGGCCTGGGGCCACTGAACATGAACAAGGCCCGCGTGATACACCGCCGCCAGATCCTCATCGAATGTGGTGTTAATCGATTCCACAATTCGCCTTGCATTGGTGAAGTTTGGTTCGCGCAGCACCAAACCGAGTGGTTTTTCCGTGTCGAGCAGGCTTTCCCGATTCCGTTCCACTATTCCTCCACCCGGAATCGTGGCTGTCAGGGTCTGATTTCTTGTTACCCTTGCGCCGGGGATCTCTGCTGTTATACCGCCCACTACGAGAGGGCCCTGGGCTTTAACAAAAATCTCTTCGTCATCGGGGTCAAAAAGTGGCGTTTGAAGTAAGACCCCTCCCTGCAGGCTGCTAGCATCACCAAGCGATGATACCGTCACGCTGATTTCACTTCCCGGCGCATTGTAGGGCCCCACCGACGCCGTCACCATAACTGCAGCCACGTTTCTTGTTCTGAGCCGTTCTGCATCAACGGTAATGCCAAAATTCTCCAGCATATTGGCAATCGACTGCACCGTAAATACCGACCCGCGGCTGCTTATGGTACGGTCGCCTGTTCGATCCAGGCCGGTTACAAGACCATAACCGATTAGCTCCTTACGCTGGGTATGCTGTATTTCAACAAGATCACTTAAACGTGTTTGTGAATAAACAGCATCCGTAATTGCAAGCGACAGAATAATCGCTAATATGAATATCGGTTTCAATTTCTTCCTCATTGGTGCTGGTTTAAGTTAATTGGTCAGGTATGTAAATGAGGCTGAGTCATAATTCGCGCAACAGAATTGCTGCGCCAAGGCCAAGCCCCACTCCCGTGTAAACGATTCTTCGCATCAGTCCCCGGCGTTTGGTAGCTTCCGCAAAACCGCCTTTCTTTTGATAGCTGATATTGGCATTGGCCACGCGGTACGATAGAACACGGTTGTTACTGTCTACATCATTAGGCCGAACCGTGCCGCTCAGTCTCATTTCGTGGGTTTCACCGTTGATTTCGGTTAACCTTGTTCCCTGTACAATTAGATCGCCAAGCGGAGTAACATCTACGATTTGTACGCTCATAAAGCCCTCCAAAAGCTGCCGCTGACTTGCAAGATTTCGGCTGTCAGACCCATAATCTACTCTAACGTCCGAACCGAATGTGGGCTCAAAGGGAATGAAATTTCCCGATACCGAGCCCGTTGCGCTTCCATTGGCGTTTGAGGTTCTTCGGGCATCGGACGTAGAGCTGCCCGAAATATTTTCGACAAGTACCACGGTAATAATATCCCCTACCTGATTGGCCTTCACATCGCGGTAAAGCGATGTCTGCGCGACTGCTGGGACGAGGTCCGCAGCTGTCAGCGCTGCTACCACAAGTACGAAAAGTCCCGATTTCAGTATGTTCGTATCCATTTCACTTCTCCCGGGCCGGTAACCCTGCCCAAATATCTTTTTCTTGTTTCATTGCTGTATAGGTGTATTTCTTCGCCCTGAGCACCGCTTTGCCGGGCTTCGCAGGTAAGTTCCACACGGATAATTCCGTCTTCGAAAATCATCGTTACCACATCACCGGCTTCTACAAGGTAAGCGGTACTTACATCTGCATACCTGATAGGCTGCCCGGGCGCCAGAGTGCGTCGCACGGTCAATCCCGATAGTTCTGCGCTGGAGTTGATCAGTCGATCCCTGCCAGGCACAATTGAAACCCATTGTTTCTCAATGTCATGTTCGGATATGGTTTCACCCGACAAGATTCTTCTGGCGGCCACGGGTATGTGCTGCTTCAATTCAACGGCCAGCTGAACCGGGGTTGTTTCGGTTCTGTTTCCATTACGGTGTACAATCTCAAAGTTCATATGCCGGTTAATCACACCTCCCGGCCTGGCTTCCAGAATGGTACCGGCTCCATGTTTCAGAAGTGATCCGGGAATCCATCTTGCCGAGAGATTAAATCTATACTCGTTCTCACTGTACCTTTTAGAGCTCAGCCATAGCAAGTTCAAGTATGCGTTCGCGGGCTTCCTCGGCATCAGAAATTGTATAAACTCCGTCGATGCCGGAACCTGCCTTCTCAGGTACGGCTTCAAAAGTATCAACGGCGAAAAAAAGTAGAATGAACAGCATCTTACCGTGCTTTTATCTCTTTATAGAGTTTGTAACCTGCATCATATCTTCAGCAGTCTGAACCATTTTTGAGTTGGTCTCGTAAGCCCGCTGGGCTTCAATTAGGCGAACCATCTCGTTCACGATGTCCACATTCGACTGCTCGAGATATCCCTGGCGAACAACGCCAAAGCCATCGGTTCCCGGCACTCCAAAAAACGGCATGCCCGAGGCATCGGTCTCTGAAAACAGGTTATCGCCCCGGGCCTCAAGTCCGCCCGTATTCACAAACTTGGCAAGCTCAATCTGGCCGAGTTCAATTTGCCGGCTGTCTCCTGCCATCAGCGCCGTAACCACTCCGCTCTGCGAAATTTCAACTGCAACTGCATCTGCTGGAATCTCAATCTGATCGGCCAGCGGCAGGCCGGAACTGTTTACAAGCATGCCCGTGGCATCACGGCTAAAAGTGCCATCCCGCGTGTAGGCAATCGATCCGTCGGGCATCTCCACCTGAAAAAATCCCTGTCCGCTTACTGCAAGGTCAAGTGCATTGCCGGTTTCGGCCAGTGAGCCCTGCATAAAGTTACGGATGGTTGCCACTGCGCGTGAACCGTGCCCCACCTGCAGTGAAGGGCCGTCATTCGATACTCTCGATGCAGCTGCTCCATGTTTCGAGGATGCAATGTTCTCATAAAAAAGATCCTGGAACGCAATGGTGCTTCGTTTAAAGCCTGTTGTACTTACGTTTGCCAGATTGTTGGCTATGTTATCTACAGATCGCTGTTGGGCACTCATTCCAAGTGCGCCTGTACTCAATGCTCTGAACATTTGTCTTTGATTTAATTAGCGTTAAAATCGTCCCAGGCTGTTGGTAGCCTGCGAAAGTGTTTCATCTGAGGTTCTCATCGCCCGCTGCTGAGCTTCGAACATTTGCATATTCTGCATCATGTCTACCATTTCATTCAGCGGGTTTACGTTTCCCTTTTCGTAGTAGCCCTGTAGTACCGACGTGCCTTCCTCATCGTTGAGGGGTATTACCGATGTAGCTGCGAAGTAGGAATTCCCCCGCCTTTCGAGCTGAGACGGGTCGCTGACACCGGCTATCTTGATTCGGTCGAAAATCTCGTTATTAAGTCGTATGGTGCCATCTTTACCTACTTCAAACTGTGCACTTCCGCCATCGGGGGCAGAAGCCGTAAAATATTCCGGAATGTGAATTGCACCGCCACTGCCAATTACATGGGCGCCACGGCTGTTCACAATGTACCCATCCGGGTCTACTCGAAACCTTCCATCCCGAGTGAGATAACTTTGTCCATCCTCTTCTACCACAAAAAATCCATCTCCCTGAATCCCGAAATCAAACTCATTGCCGGTGGGCTCAAGCACGCCTTGTTCAAGATTTACCTGTTGCATAGGTACAGTCCGGGTTACATCAACACCGTTTATTCTTTCAGTGAGAAGCCTGTGGAACAACTTGTTACCTTTAAAGCCCGGGGTATTGATATTGGCGAGATTGTCGGCAGTAACCTCCTGTGCTCTTGAAAGCATTTGCATTGCCTGCATCTGTGCCTGAAATCTGTCAATCATTGTTAATGGTTTTGGTTCTGACCAATTAAGTACATTTTTGTGCGGCTCTGCTTCCGCCGCGCTTATGGTCTATACATTCAAATTG